>PPYE01413542.1_pt1 | contig 34598 bp, 16 predicted proteins | sample 1559881 | NCBI WGS metagenome assembly PPYE01 (sample SAMN08240022, study PRJNA423297) | Human gut metagenome, whole genome shotgun sequencing project.
GTTACAAGACATATCTTCGATGTTCTTAGCTGCACAGTTTGAATCAACATCTGCAATGAGACAACAAGTAGACGGAAACTTATTTAATAAGAATGTTAATCTTAGGAACATTAGTTATGCTTTCGCTAGTGGACAAAGTACAGGAGATTGGTCAGGTAGAAGTCCTAAGAAAATAGATTCTACACTGTTTAATGTTAATAAACATAAGCAACTTAATAATGTTACAGGACTATTCTATAATGCCGTTTCTACTGTTGGTAGTGTTCCGGAATTTTGGAATTGGCTTAATGCTCTAGGTGCTGCTAGTAGAGCTAATGTATTCTATGCAATGAAAAAGTCTAATCTTAGTAACTCTGAAAGTATTCCTACTAATTGGGCTAATGGAATGACAGATTAAAAAATTAATAATAGTATTGTGTAATTAAACAAAATTTAGTTTCTTGTAGCATCCCCCATAAAGGAGTTGTGATAACTTCACCACGCCCTTTATGGGGGAAAGTTGCAAAGAGTAATTAATAATCATTTAAAAGTAATTATCATGGATAATCGTATTTATAACAGAGCTAATTCAGCTAATAGTTTACAAATATCTATAATGGGTAAAGTTGAAGCTGTTGCAGAGTTTTCTATTCCTAATGGAATGGGTGGTAAAGAACCATTCTTATTAAAGAATGTTACCGAAGACCCAATACAAGTAGAAGTAGTTCTTGCAGGTATGGAAGAACCTATTACTACAACTATTTATTCTGGTTGGAATGTTGAGCTAGTTAAACAAGTTAATAACGCTGTTGCTGATACGTTACAATATGGGTACTAATACTGGTATAGGTATAGGTATCGGTATTCCTTTTAAAAACAATGCTCTTGGTGGAGATAGACCGTATCTTCCACCAGAGCTTAAAGCTAGACTTATTGGAGTTTGGGATAATTACGGTAAAAAGAATACTGATGCTGATAGGAATATTATTAAGAATAAGATTCCTAATGCAGGTGGAGATTTAGAGATTCTAAATGCTGCATACGAAGGTATGAGTGGATATAACGGTTATCCTGTTATATTCGGAATAAATAAAACTTGGAAAAGAATACCAACTTATAATTCTATATATAATATAAATGATAACAAGATACATTTTACTAAAATATTAGGTGCGAATAGAGGTTTAATATTTAGTTATGTAAAACAAAACAACCAATTATATGATATAACAGAAATACCTTCTTTTAAAATTAGAGTAAGTGGTTTGAAAGGAGATAGTAAGGTAAGATATTCATATATAAAAACAGAAAATGCAGTTTATCAAACTTTATTAGACTTAGGCAATGGTATTCACAAATTACCTAAATCTCTTCGTCCAACTAATTCAATTATTAATGATGTGTGGGTAGGATTTACAATAAGTCCTATTGCAGAAAATGAGATAACCTTTGACTGTGATATTACTATCGAAGTTCTTCCTGAATATGAAGGTGCTTTCGTTACTGATGGAGTAAACGACATGATTATTAGTTAAAAGACTCTTCAAGAAATGGGAGTTACTAAAGACTTTACTATCGTTAGTATGATTCATCAAATAACTTTGAGAGATGCTACGGCTGCTGCATTAACTAATTATATTAGACAACCTATAGGATATGAATATGTAAGAAATCATGTTGCCGATATTGGTAAGACTGGAATATATGGATATGTAGTATATGATGTTAATCATTCTAATGCTAACAATAGTCATGTAATAAATACTATATTAGGAGATAAAAACGATTATTCTATACATATAACCGGTAATTTATCGCAAGGAAAGTTTAGTGTACAAGGGTATATAAATGATAGTGGTAATATAGTTGAGATGAGTTCTCTTGCTCATTATTGGACTTTTGCTGTATTAGGTGAAGCTACCGAAGATGAAATTAATCTTATCATTGCTAATTATAATCTTGACCGTAGTCTTAAACCTGATATTTACTACAATGTGAAGAAGCAAGGTCTTACTAATGATACTCCTGATGAAGATTGGTATCTTAAAGACTTTAGTGGTAATGGACATGATATGAAGCTATATAATTATGCTAGAACTCCAGAAAGTGGTATTAACGAAGAAGGAGGCTTGCAATCAGACGGAGTAGATGACTACGGTCAGTTTGTAGGCGACTTGGGATTGAAGGATTACACTGTGATTATTGATAGAGCATATCCAATAGTAAGTACTCCTCAGTTTACAGCTACAAGTGATGCTGCTGGTGAAAATGCTAATACTCCCTTCTTGGTAGAACATAGAAGCGTTAACGCAAATGAATCTACCTATTCCTATCTAGCTAATACTGCTATATCTATCAATAAGGAAAGAGAGATTTGTTATCAGTCAACATATCAGTATAAAGATACAGTTATTAATAGAGGTAGTTCTACTAGTTTAGGCACAGGATTGACAATCGCTAGGTATGGTATCAATAACGGTTATTCCGCTTTAGCACTGTATTCCTTTATGCTTTTTCATTACTCTATGAGTAAATTCTTAATCGAGCGTCAGCTAAAGAAGCACAAACTAGGCACTCTGTATCCGAGCATGGTGGAGTTTAGACCTATTATTAAAAGCAATGTTAACTATCAAGATATTATTTTTAGAAATACTAGTACCGGAGAAAACTTAATAGTAGGTCAATATTACAACTTAGAATCAATTGTGATATATGTAAAACCTTTATATTACGAAGAAGTTAGTACTATTAAAGTAAATAATATAAATGCAGAATTTAATAGCTATGATAAAAATACTGGTTATTATAGATTTGATTGTATAGTTACTAAGTCTCCACAGAAGATAAATCTTACTATTGAACAAGATGAAAACTATGTTCAATGGACAACAAACTTTACAACAAGTTAGTCCTCAACAAACTGCTAAAGTAAGTGTTTGGGACTTGATTGATGCAGAGATTGAACCTCTTACTAATGAACAAAGAAATATGCTTGCTACTAACGAAGAATATGTAGCTAACTATAATAATCTTCAATCTATGGTTCAAGCAGAAGTTCTTAATCTAGTAAGAGCTAATATTGAGAACAGTCCGGAAGGTAAAGCTTTGTTAGATAATCAACTAAAGTTAGTTAAGAATCTAAAGACTAGTATAATCGAGATGTCACAAAGAGAGATGCAATTGTTCAATGCTTTTAAAGAAGCTAGTGCAAAGAATCCTTCTCTTACTTATGAAGAATTTATTAAAACTATGAAATAATGATAGAAGTAAGTGTAGTAAAACAAAAGCTGCAAGATTACATTGTTAATCAGATAGATATTCTTGGCGAATCTAATCCAGCTATTAAATTAGTTAAGCCTTTGGCTAAACGTGCAATTATTAATAACATTGATAGTTTTGATAAGTTTATCAATACTATTGCTAAAGACGGAAAGATTGATATTGAAGGTATAGTTGATGAGGAGATTGAAATAATCAAATCTATTCCTAACTTTGATTTTAATATTCCAGTTCTAGGTAATGGTAACATCTCTAACGGTAACATAACTCTTTCTATTCCTTTTATTAATAAAGGAATTATGTTTAACCAGTCTGATTTGGAAACATTCAGACAACTATTAACTAAGTAATATTATTATGAGAGAAGTACCATACGAGACAGACCATGATGTTCGTGCTCGTTCTCGAAGAGATAGAATGTACGAACGAATTAATGATTTCCTTGCTCGTGGCGGTCGTGGAAGAGGAATGATGAATCATATTGGATATAGGACTTACGACAACTACGAAGGAGATGAACATAGAGGTTACGATGAACATCATAGAGGATATGATGATGATGAACGTATGCTTCTTATGCGAATGCTCGGAGTAGGTGAAGACGAACGTTATGAATATGGTGATGAACACTTCAATAAACAGGAAGCTAAGCAAACTGTTGATGAGATGTACCATGTCAAAGACGGTAAGAAATATATCGGTGAAAAATACGATATGCAAAAAGCCCACGAAGTTTGTAATAAATTCAAAGATAAACTCTGGAAGTATTTCAACGAGTTGAAGTAATACAAGTTCTGTTATATTCCTAAAGAGAGATTACTAAATAATAGTAGTCTCTCTTTTCTTTTTAAAATAAAGTTTTATATTTGTTGTGTAATATAAAACTTAATGCTTATGGGAATCTTAATGAAAGTGTTATTTGTTGCTGTAATAGCCATTACTATTATAGCATTTGTATGGAAAGAAGCTACTAGTATTCTTCCTGCAAAAGTTGTTACCTACATAAGAGTAGGAGGTGTGTTGTTAACTATTATTCTTGGTACTTTGTTATTCTTGCTGTAATATGGACTTCGGGAATATACTTAATGAGATTCTACGTACTACGGCTACTAGTTTTGATTTTGCGTTTGTTATCTGTGTTAATGTATTAGCATATCTAGTAATTAAACTAGTTGACAAACTTAATGGAAACAAAGTAGTAAGTACTTGGAATAAAAGAGTGATAACTCTTGTGTGTGCTGTATTAATGGGAGTAATATACTTCTCGTTAAAGTTAGGTGATGTTAAAGTAGTACTTAATTCTATTATTCTTAGCTTCGTATTTTGGAGCTGGATTATGAAGCCAATATTGGCGTTCTTCAATATAGACTATCGAAAGTTTATAGAAGTTGAAGATAATGAACCTAATCAATATCCAAAGTAAGTACTATTAGTAAGATTAACAAGTGAGAGTTGACTAGAGATAGTCAGCTCTTTCAGTATACACGCTCCTTTATGGGGGAATAAAAAGTATGTCCCACCTTCCTACGCTTTCATAGAAGCTCACCATAGGACTTTAGTACCTTTCCTTAACTTACTATTATCCGACAGTATTGCGTGCCACCACGGGTCTTAAAATGTGTCACTTGTATAAAAATGTTTACAACGCGAATATCTGTAAGCTAGATAGCAAGCTAGATAGAAGTGCTGAATTAAAATTATTAGTAAAAGTCTTGTCGATACCAATATAATAACTATATTTGTTATAATACTAATTCAAAATAATAGTGATATGAGTTCGTTAAATCAAATTGTATCTGAAATAGCTCATGCTATTCATCAGCCGAATAACTTTACTGCGAGACGTACTATTCGTAGTGCAATTATTCATACGTTCAATGAACAGATACGTCAGACTTATCAACGTCACGCTAATGTCGATAAGATATTAATGCAAAGATACAGGATAAGTCTAATTAATGTTCCTGACGGAGATATATTCCAAACTCTTGTTAGTACTAAGTATAAAGTTAAGAGAAGTAAGAATAGAGTTCCTAGACCAGTTCGTCTTGATAACAATTTACCATTTGTTAGTGTTTGTACTGTTGGATATGATAATATGGCTATTCCATTTATTAAGGAAGCAAATGCTCAATTTTATAAAGCTCTTCCAGGAATGTGTACCAGTTTAAGTTATGATTATATCAATGGTTATTTATATGTTAATAGTAATGGTAATCCACTTATTGAACCATTAGGTCATATTATCATTGAATCTCCATTTGAGATACCTACTGAAATTCCAATTGAAACTAATGAAAAAATGGAATCAAGTATTGATAATGATGATGAATTTATTATTCCTGAAGATATGGTAGAACGTATTAAAGATGTAATCTATAAACGTAATCTACTTAATGTCGAGAGAGTAACTAATGAAGTTCCAGTTAAAGATGATATAAACCAACAACAGATAGAAGTATGAAAGTAAATGCAATAGATAGATATGACATACGTAATATGTATACACATTTTATAGAGACAAGTGAAGAGGAGTACGACCTTGTGTCTCACAATATAGTCAGATATAAATCTTTGCTTTATCGAATTAAATACTCTATTGAACAAAATAGAAATGCCGTTGAAGCCATATTTGATGTATGTGTATATAACTACTGGGAATGGAATACAGATGAGTTAGATACTAATCAAAAAATGGAGAAAGCCATAGATGAGAAGTATATTAAGTTTACGAATGTAAAACAATTAAGATATGGCAATCTTTACCGTAATCTAAAGCAATACTTTAGAGTGCTTCGTAAGATAAAAGATTGTGAGATAAGACAAGATGTATTAAAGAAGCGTAAGTTAATTACAAGAGAACAATACAAAAAGTATTGTTACCTGTTCTTTGGAGAAATAGGAAGGCAAGTATTGAGAGGAAAGATTTATAAGTTTGAGAAGAAAATAGGTTGCCTTATTATAGAAAGAGTAAAAAGAACTGAATCACATGTTACTGCTGACGGTAAAGTTATTAAGCATAGAAAACGTATTAACTTTGTAGAAACTAGAAGAAATAAAGAAGAACTTATTATTAAAGGACTTACGCCTTATAATAAAAAGAAACATCTTGAAGCTATTGCAAAAGGAGAGGAATATGACGGTGTTAAATATATATCTTATAATAATTCGGATTGGTCTTGTAGAGTTATTATGATTGACGGTGCAGTTAAGAATAGGACAGTATTTAAGTTTTGTGGTATAAATAATCACATGAATGTTACAAATGCTGAACTACTTGCAAAATGTCATAGTGTAGAAGATATAATAAATCTTGATACTGATATTAACAATCGCGTCTCTCTTATTTCTAAGTTTGACCCAAGTTATACTCAAAAATATATTAGAAACAATGAACAAAAACCTATCTTCAATAGAAACTATTATCGCAAGACTTGATAATGATTTCAATATTATGAGTAGCGATTATATACCTAGAGTTGGTGCTTGGTGTATAGATGCTATGAATGAAATGGGTATTCTTCAATATGAAGAAAAGGAAACTACTATTGAAGTTGTTGATAGAGTTGCTTATTTCCCATGTTGTATGAACGCATTTAAAGTGTATGCAGACGGGTGCGAGGTTTCCCCCATAAAGAAAGGGAACTGTCATTGCTCTTCCGGTACTACTGAATACTTCACTCAAGACCGAGAGAAAGCTAGAGAACGAGAAAGTAAGCGTACTGTTGAAGTAGACCCTGAAAGCTATGAAGGACGTAATTACGTTTATCTTCGTGACGCTAATGCTATTCAATTAAACTTTGATACAGATGTTGTTAAAGTATCCTATCTTACAGTTAAGACTGTATATAGTGATACTTTTCATTGTAATATTCCTGTTATACCTGATAACGGAAAACTTATCGAAGCTCTTGAATGGTTTTGTATGTGGAAGTTACTAAGTAGAGGACTTAAACATCAAGTATATTCTCTACAAGGTGCCATGTCAGTTAATCCATATTTATTATGGAGAGATTCTCGTGACAGAGCAAGAGCTTCTGTTATTAATGAAAATCAAGATGCTAATTCTCATAAAGGTTGGGCATCATTCTTTTATAATGCAACATTTAGACCTAGAGACTAATGGAGATAGTTAAAGAGTTAAACAAAGACGGAGGTTACGAATCCATTAAGAATGGTTCAATGACCCATGCTGTTAATGCTATGGTTTCTCGTGACGGTAATTCTATTCAGAACGAACAGTCAATCGAGACAATTATAACATTAAGTGAAAATGAAGAGATAGTCGGTGTTATCTCTTGCTCTGATGAAATAGTCATCTTTACTAATAATAGTAAGATTAGAAGATATAAAGAATCTACTAAGGTTATTACGGAAGTTGCTACTAATTGGAATTATCAAGGCGGTAAAGTTATAGGTACATATACCTATAATGTGAATAATGAATTAATTGTTGCTATTACTGAACTTAATTCTGATGAAGAAGTTCCATTAAAGATAATTAATCTTAATAAACCTAATTACCTAGAAGGTGGAAGCGATATTAAATATACATTAGTTCCTAATATCCCTAAGACTAATCTTAATAACTCCAAGTTAGTATCAGGTAGTGCTATCTATAAAGGAATATATAATTTCTTTATTAGATATAAAGAAGGAAACGATTATACTGGTTGGTTTCCTATTGGAACTCCTGTATTAGTATGGGATAAAGGAAATCAAACTACTATCGAAGATAATAGTTTTGGTTATGACGACAGTAGCGGTAATCTCCCTGTTAACTATAAGATAGGAAACTTTACTTTTAAAGAAGATACTAATCTAAATACTGAAAAGGTAAACTTAAATATCGAACTAGGGTTACAAATAGATAATTCAGATCTTAATTATATAGCTTATCAAATAGGTTATATAATTAATACTCAAAAGGGAGATACTAAAGTATATAATACTTCTGATATAGATATTAAAACTAGTAGAATCACGATAGACGATGTTTATAACGAAACATTTAGTCTAGATGATATTACTAGTTCTTTCTTTAATCTATATAATGTAAAAACCTTATGTAACTATAACAATAGATTGTATGTAGCTAACTATAAGGAAGAAAACATTAATAGTCTTGTAAGTTCTATTGATACTAGTAATATACAAGTTCGAGTTAAAGATTTTATCGGAAATAAATCTATAATGAGACGTAGTGTTACTAGAGCTGCAACTTCGTCAATAGTTAATAATCCTAGAACATTTGATATTAGCAAAGGATATGTAGTAACTATTAAAGGACGTGCTTATGGTAACGGTAGTGAATATAAAGAAGTTACTAGAAAGTTCTTCCTTACTCGTATTGGTAAGAATAGTTACGGTACTTATTGTTTAATGATTTCATCCCAAGACTTTATTAGAGCTTTCTATAAAGATAGTAATTATGATAGTCATACTACTCCGTTCTATGTTTCTTATCAAGATACAGATAATCTATATGAAGCTGCTACTGCCGTAGTTGTTAAACCTGATAATAAAGATTGGTATATACTAGAATTTAGTAGATACGGAAGTACTTACTATGATGAGATATATCCTGATAAATATTCTAGTATAGTAAGTTTAGGATTCATAAGTCATCCTTACGTAAGATATGGACGTACTAATGATTTGTTTACTAGCGCTTCTTATAGTGCTCCTAATATTCAAAGAGATTTTAGTAACGATTTTAAAGTAGTATCAATTGAAGAATTTGACTTAAATATAGATACTAGAGAAATTATCGAGCCTATGTGGTTTTACTTAGGAAATGTTACTATTGGAGAAGAAACATATAAATTAAAATACGACCGTTATAATCCTATTGACTTTTATTATAAAATATATGATATGTCTACTGGAAATCCTGTTGATAAAGGAATGAAATTTAGACGTTCTTTTCAAACAGCTTATGTGGACTATGGAGGAGTATTAGATATTATTAAAGCTAAGTTTCCTAATTCAACTATATATACTATTGATGAATATGAAACAATTAATCCTACGGGAGCAATAAATGATGTTAAGACACAAGCTGAAGGAGGATTAACCGAAGGAGATAAACTTAGAATTGCATATGATGTATCTAAGAATAAGTTTATGTTTGCTACTAAATATAGTAGATTAGACGATAGTTATTGGCATCGTAGAGAAGATGCTATTTTAATTATTAATAGTGAAGGCGAAACTAGTAGACATACAATAGATGAATTATTTCCTAATCTATCTGTTAATTTCAACAATGAAAATAAATCTACACAAGATTTAATTAACGAAATTGAAGGAATACATGAAACAGTATATAAATGGAAAGTAGATAGAGAACCAACAGATGACGATTTCAATATTGATGAAAGTTATACTGTTGACTTTAATGTTATAAGTAGTCTTAGTACAGATTTAAGTTCTACTAAAACATTTACTGACTTAAAGGCTTATCCTGTTGGTTATATTAAAGAAACAGTAGAAGAAGGGAATCGAACTATTATAACTGCCGAGAAAGAGTTTATGATAGTTATTCCATTTATAAATTATCTAAGGACTGTTTCTACTTATGATTACACAGGTAATGAAGATTATACTATTTATGATAGAGTAAGTGTTGAAAGTACTAAAGCCTATGAAGGAGTATTAGGTAACTTATATATTTGTTTCCAAAAGAATAAGAAGTTTAATCTTGACGGAATTAGTAATTATGACGGTTTACTTCTTGATATTCCTATTTTTGGTAAAGACAATGTATTAGCAATAAGCGAAGGTGGTATTCGTTCTAGTGGTAGTGAGTTCCTTGAACTGCATAATAATGATAAGTATAAAGAACTTCGTGTTAGTGGTCCTGACGGAGGTTATATTAGTTATGCTTTTGGATTTGCTTCTCCTAAGATATTAGATAGTGAAACTAAACCTGAAGATACAGAATTTTATTCAGATAGTGCTAAGTATGCAATTAATCAATGTGTATATAACTTCTTTGTACATTATGTATATCCTAATGGTAATATTACTGACGGTATTAATATTCCTAATACTATGAGTTATTCAGAGACTATTAATTTAGGTACAGCTAATGAAGGTAATACACCACTAACAATGGATATAAATGAAGACACTCTAATATCTGATATTAAGACTAAGTTCGATGCTTATAAAAGTCAATATGGTAATATTAATACTAATAATGCACATGATGTAGTTAATATATTTGATAGCATTAGTAATGTAAGATTCTGTAATATATTTCCTAAATATAATTCTAATGGTATTGCTCTTTATAAAAACAATAATGGCAATCGTATGTTTAGAGGAACTAGAAATCCTAGTTACAGAGGAATTCATCAGATAGAATTCTTATTTGACAACATACCTATGAGAAAAGAGTTCGTAGGATATTTTATATCTTATGAAAAGACAGAACCTATATTAGTTAGTGAAGGTGTTCCTGTACGTAGAGATGATGATTTTAATACTGCATTTAATGAACAAGTTAATAATATTCGTTTCTATTATCCTGAATTTGATATTATAAAGAAGTCAGGTGCTGGTAATATATTTATTACCGATAGTCGTTATACTATAGGTAATGCTTATAAAGGTCCTATGTTTACTGACTATTATAGTAGTGATACTGATTTTAATCAATCTCGTCCTTCAGAAGAATTTGGAGATATTAGAGCTGTTAAAAGCTCTACTATTATAATGGCTGATAGCAAAGATGATAATAATGCAGGTAGAGAAGCTGTTGTTAATCTTGTTTTGAATAAGTCATTAAAGTTAGGGTTCTATACTGCAAATGGTAGAGGTTATGTAAATAGCTTATTACTTAATATAAGTGATAACTTATATATGTCGGAGAATAAAGACCTTATTCCACTTGGCTATATTAAGTATGTTAATCCAACAGGAGATACTTATAATTATGGTTATGAAGATTATATCTATAATTATAATTATTACTTTATGACAGCATGTGTTTATGCCTTTAATCGTAATGGTGTATATTATGATACTACTGACCCAATACCTAAGAAGGCTACGGATAATACTAATCTTTATCCTAATTTCCCTAGAGTATATTGGGATAGTGAAAGAGTAGGTAATACTCCTATAAGTAGAATAATTCTTAATTATTATTCGCTATATCCATTATTTGCTAAAACTATTAAAACAGCTCCTGATGAAAGATACTATACTATTCATACTGATAATAATTCTTTCGTTCAGAATGTTCGTATGATTCATCTATTGCCTACTACTATTAATGATACATTTGAAATAAGTAGTATGTATCTTGATTATGCAGGTAAGAAATTTATTAATTATAATGAATTATTATATAGTAACTTTGTTACAGAATATCGTCAAACTATTCGTAGAAGTGATGTTATTAGCGATGAATCAGTAGAGAATAAATGGCGAATATTTAGACCTAATGCTTATAAGATAATTAGTGAAAACAAAGGCGACATTATTAATGTCATTGGTATCGGCACTTATCTTATAGCTCATTGTGAACATTCGATGTTTATCTTTAATAGAGATAATACACTTTATACTAAAGATAAAGATGTTCAAATGTTAATGCCTGATGCTTTCGATATTGATTATCAAGAGGTATTTACTAGTGAGAAAGGATATGGTGGTCTACAAGATTTTGAAGCATACGTATGTAATGAAGCTGGCTATATATTCTTAGACAGAAGTAAGAATAGGTTATATAGATTTGATGAGAAGAATCTAAATGACTTAGGTGACGGAGTACAGTCTATATTAGATGAGTATTTAACTAGTAATACTCAAATACTAATGGGAATGGATAAGGAGAATAATCGGTTAATCTGCTCCTTTATGGGGGATGTTTCAGATTTTACCCTTAGTTACAATTTCGTCACTAATACTTGGATAAGTGTACATACTTATTTATGTAGAGGATTTTATAATACAAAAACTAATTTGTATATTAGTTCCTTCAACAAGAAGAATATTATAGGTCAATTAGGATTCGTAAAGCCTTTGAGTTATCTTAAATATACAGACTTTGAGATAGCCGCTAATAAGAATCCTTTCTATGTAGGAAACAATAATAATACTATGGTAGTTGATGTATTATTCAATCTTGAATACGATACTATTAAAGTACTTAACTACATAAGTTATGACTTATATAAAGCTAATGACATTAACTTTGCAGGTAATAAGATACTATTGTTTAGTAATACTTCGATAAGTAGACTTGAAGATATTACTGTTAATGAACGTAATACTTTCGATACGGTTAAACCTTATTATGAACATGGTAAATGGAATTATAATTATTTCCGTAGTGTTTTAAACGAAGTAGTTACTAATTATCCAATAGATAGACTTACTGGTAAGTTGACTGTTGATGTTGATAAGAATTACGAACCATTTAAATCCAATCTTATTAATGGTAAATATCTAGGTGTGCGTTTTGTAATTAATGACGGAACAGCTAAGATAGAGATTAAGAAGATTGAATGTTATGTTAATAAATATAGAGAATAATGAAACGTATTAATGAACAAAGACCTAAAGCATTTATAGGTACTGCGATTTCTGTTGGTACTAGTATTGTTAGCGGTATCATAGGCAATCGTAAGAAGAAGAAAGCTGAACAAGCCGAAAGGTTAAGACAAGAGCGTCTTCAAAACCTACAAGACAATCAGGCTTTAGCCAGTGCTCAAAATGAGAACATGATGTCCGAAGAAGAGAGGTCACAGTTCTTAAGCCAATACTTATCTAAGGGTGGGAAAGTACGAACCTTCCCCCATAAAGGAACTGAATTACGTATTGTCGAGGGTGGTACAGCTATCCCTATTAAGAAAGATTCGTTTCTTCTTAAAGGACGTAAACACAATACTGGAGGTATTGTTATTGATGCAGGTAAGACAGGTATTGAAGCTGAAGGTGGTGAAGTAGTGCAAGTTACTCCTAAGCAACTTAAAGTATTCAGTGCTCAACCTATACTTAATGGTAATAGTCCGGCTGAATTAGTTCAGAAAGGTGTTAAGCCTTCTAAAGTATTTAATGCTCAAGAGTCATTTAAAGATAGAAATGGTCTTAATGATGACGGTACTAAAAAGAAAAGAAATATGAGAACAATAACTGGTAAGAAAAAGCTAGGAGGATTATCTCGTAAGAAAGATTACGGTTCAGATAAGAAACCTTATCCTAGTGTTAAGTCTAAAGACTTTGCAGGTGGTGGTCGTAGTTATCCTATTCCTACTAAAGCTGATGCTCGTGATGCTCTTAGATTAGCTGGACTTCATGGTCGTTCTGATGTAAGAGCTAAAGTATATAAGAAATATCCTGAATTAAAGAAATCAGCTCTTGGTTCTAAGACAAAACTATTAAAAGATAACTATAATAACTTTGGTTTAGAAAAGGATTATACTAGTAGTTTTGCTCCTAATGTTTTAACTAAAGCTAATATGAACTCTGTTAAAACTAATAGTGTAGTTTTAGGGAAGCCTGTTGGTACTTCTATTAATCCTTCTAGTTCTCCGTTATCTAAAGTAAGAAGCGGATTTAAGAACTTCATTAGCGGTGTTGGAGGAGAAGTAATAAGTGCAGGAATTGGAGCTTTAGGAAATATTATTAGTGGAATTACTAATAAAAACAGTATTAATAATATTCAAGCTCCTGCTAGACCTAGAACTATTGTTCCTGCTAGAATGAGAACTACTTATAATATAAATCCTCAATTAGCAGAGAGTAGAGATTCTGAAAGAAATATGGCTAGAATAATTGATTCTAATACTTCTAGTTCATCAGGAAAAATAGCACGTATTCAATCTTTAGCTAATCGAGGGGTTCTTGAACGTAATAAATTAAGAGGGATAAAAGAAAACGTTGAAACAGACCTTCTTAATCGTTCGGCTCTTAATCGTCAAAGAGTAGAAGCTGCTAATAATCAAGTATTAAATACTCACGATAATTTAGTAACTCAAATAGAAAATGAGAAAGTTCAGGCTAGAGCTAATAATCGTACTAATGTAATTGAAGGACTTACTAGTGCAATTAGGGATTATCAGTTGGGTGTAGATAAAAGACGTTCAGAAGAAAATGCTGTTGCTGCTATGATGTCTGCTAATCCTGAACAAATGGAGCTATTCTTAAAACTAATGAATAAGAATAAAGGCAGACTAGGTAATGTACGAAGTACTTTATTTAGATGTGGTGGTAAGAAAAAGATTGCTTAACTATAAATAATATAACTATGCCAATAGATATTAGAACAGCTGGTTATCAGAAGAGGGAGCGGGTTGCCGCTCCTTTAGATGTTTACAATAGTACGTTAAATACTCTTCAACAGAAACATGATACTGCTATTGAAACTAGTAATCAGATTAAAACGTTTCTTGCTAATAAGCAATTAAACGAAGCTGAAAATGAGTGGCTCGATAAATATTCGAGAGATGTTAATGCTCAAATAGAAGCAAGTGCTCAAGAAGGTAGTTATGCTACTGCATTAACTACTGCAAGAAGATTAGCCGGAGAAGTTGCTAGTAATCCAGGACTTATTGGTCGTGAGCGTTATCAACAAGAGTTTAAAAAGTTCCAAGACGAAGTTACTAATAGTGATGCTTATGATGGAGATGTTAAGGCTTATACATTAGAACAGAATAAATATAATTACCAAGACCAAGTAGATGAGACAGGTAAAGTAATAGGTGGTAATCAATTCCAACCTAATTATCGTCCTGTTGAACAAATAGATTATAATACTTTATATCAGAAAGTATTGTCTACTGTTGGTGTTGATTCTAGTTCAGGTGAACAGTTAGTATGGGGCGATGCAGAAGGTAATCTTAAAGAAGGTCAAGGAAATATTGTTGCTGGTGATGTTCCTTATCTTAAAACTTCCGGCGGTATTCAACAGTTATCTAAGGAGAAGATACGTGCTGCATTTGAAGCTGCATTAAATGAAACTCCTGGTGCTCGTGCTTCTCTTGAACAAGACTATAAAGTAAATGTTTGGAAAGCCAATAAAGGTAATAAGAACAATCTTGTTACTAAGCCTGATGGAACTATTATGTCACAGAGAGAATTTGAAGAGAATCTATTTGCTCCTAGATATGCTGCTTCTGCTTATCGTAGAACTGAAAGTAGAATTAGTCCTGAATTAGGATTTAATCTATTAGCTGCCGCACGTAAAGCTGCTGCTAAACCTAAGACTGGTAAAGAACCTGAATTATTACCTTCTATGCAAACAGTTGGTGGTAAAGAGAAAGTAGAACCTGATACTCCTGCTAAGGTTGCGTCACAATTGAATACACTTAATAGTCAATTAGCCAATATGTTTGCTACTTATGGAATATCTAAATCTGTTCCATTAGATAAAGCGTATGCTCAATTAAGGTCAAGTATTGCTAATAATAGCAATCTGTCTGATACAGCTAAGAAGCAAGCATTGGATGAAGCATATAATTATTATAGTGGTATTAATAACGCTAATAATAGATTAGATGCTATGAAAGGACATCTTACACAAGATGAACAGTTTGCATCTGATTTCTTAGGTAAGAGACTTAGTAATGGAAATATGGCAGATACTAATAATCCTATGCAACGTGAATATGCTAATAGAATGAACAAGTTATTCACAGATTCGCAAGGTAATAGTTTCGATACAGTTCTTGTTAATCCTATTAACGAAGCTAGTAAAGCTGCTATTATATCTAAACTAAGAGTTGATATGGGTCTTACTAGACAAGATGTATCATTCTCTAAAATAGGGGATAAAGAATATATTCGTATTAGTAAAGATGCTTATACTCGTTTAGCTCCTGAAATAAGTGAAGTATTAAAAGTTAATCCTATTGGATTTACTAATGAAGGTGTAGAACCTAAATCATTTACTAGAGCTGATAAAGTCTATCATGGTAATAAATATTATGGTAGTAAAGTCACTGCATTTATGGCTGGCTTTAGAGCACTTGGTCGTGGAGAGATAACAACTGCCGGAAGTGATAAAAACTCAATAGCCTATGTATATGAGAAAGCTGCACAAATATCTAATGCTGCGACTGAAAGAGTATCTAAAACTCTTCCTCCTACTTATGTAGACTTAGCGGTATTTGACTTACCGCCTCATGTTGTTGCTTTAGGTCAGGGCTTTGAATCTGAACAACTAAAAGACTATAATGAACGGGTTATGAATATGGTTAGTATTGCTAATCCAGGAAGTATAGTTATTAAGAAACGTAATGAAGAAGGAGTTCTTGAAGTTGTTGAAGATAGTAGAGATAGAGATGCTATCATGCAAACTATTCAAGCACAAATTAAGAAGAAGAATATTAATAACGGTTGGTGTAGTTCTGCTTCTACTGGTGAATATGGTATATTCTTAAATATTCCTTATACTGTAAAGACAGGTAAGAATGTTGGTAAGAATCCTGATTCTGATATGGAAGATAGAATACAGAACGCAGTAGCCGGAGACTATATGATTACAGGTGCTGTACTTAATGATGAGATAGAGAGGTTTAAATCTTTGCCTGCTGTTAAAGCATGGGACACTCTCAATTCTATTAAGTATAATAACGCTCTTAAAAGAGGCTATCGTTTATCAGATAGTGAATTTGGAGACGGTAGTTATTCAGTTATTACTGACGGTAACTTGTATCAAATACTCGATGCTAGTGATTCTCCTGTAATTAAAATTACTGAAAGTGAGTTATTTGAACGTATGCTTCAAAACAATCAAGCTAATGCTGTTCTTGCTCCTGTTAAAGAAGATATAGATTTGATTAGTGCTAGAAATGGTTCTATTGCAAATTCCCCCATAGAAGAGCAACAAGTGATTGCTCGTCCGCTTATGCAGAAAGCTATGATTATGGCAGGTGCTACTGGTAATCTAAATGAATTAGATATAGATACTAAGAGACAAGTGTTTCAATTCTTTAATCGAATGTATTCTAGTCTTACAGGTGAAACTCCTAGTCAAGTTATACTTAATCAAATGAACGACTTAATGAAGTAAGCGTATGCCAAACATGTTTGATAATATATCAGTAGAAAAAGCTCCACTAACTAGTGGGGCTAATTCTGTTAATATAGCTAATGATGTTCCTACTGTTACTAAATACAAACCTGATGTTGCCGCACAAGGCGATTTTATGTTTCGTAATCTTAATGGTAAAGAAGTATTTACTGGTACAGAGGAAGATTATCATTCATTAGCTAAGTATGGTGCTGAACCTAATAGATATCAAAGTAGAGAAGAATTAGAAACTCTACGTGCTAAGAATCAATCAGCTTGGAAACAGGCAGGTAATGCTTTAGGACAAACTATTGGTACTGTTATTGGTGATACTGTTGGAGGTATGGGTATGCTAATAGATTTAGCTACTGTCGGATTATGGGATGATAAACCTTTTAGTAATCCTATTACAAGAGCTGGTGATACTATATCTGATTATGTTCGTGACGATTTATTTCCTATATATCGTGAGAACCCTGATAAAGCATTTGATATGAATGACTTTTCAGGTTGGTTCTTTAGTCAAGTTCCTAGTATTGCTAGTTCTCTATCTTTAATGATTCCTGGCACTCTTTTAACTAAAGGAGTTGGAGCTGTTGGTAAAGGAGTTGCAGCATTAGGACGTAGTAGTTCTAAAGTAAGTCGTGCAATGAATTGGGCAAAGAAGGCTGCTAAATTAGATAATGTATATCGTGCTAATAGATTAAAGATATTAGCTAATGACGGTATTACTGCTATTGGTATGCGTCTTGGTGAGAATTATCAAGAAGCTCGTGGTGTTGCAGAACAAATAGAAGGTGAAGCATTGTCTCTATTTACTGGAATGTCTGACGAAGAGTTTCAGAATTGGTTAGATAACAATCCTGATATTGCAAGTGAGGCTAAAGAAAGAACTAAAGAAGAAGCCGCTCTTATAGTTGCAGATAAAGCAGCTATGCGAAACTTTGGTTATAACGCAGGTAACGTATTCTTTGATTTCATGCAGTTACGTGCTGTTAATAAAGCAATAGGACAAGTCAATCGTGCTATTACTCCACGTATTCGTTATTCACAGAATCAAGCTCTCGATAGAATAGCTTCTACTGGTGTTGAATCTGCTAGTCAAACTTTAGGTCAAGCGGCAAAAGGTACTATTAAAGATTTTGCAGGTAAAATAAATCGCTTTGTTAATTCTAGTGAGAATCTACTATTATCTGAATTAACAGAAGGTATTGAAGAAGCAATAAACTACGTAGGTCAAGAAGAAGGTACTTTATACGGTCGTTATTTATTAGGTCAAGCTGGACAATATAATGGTGCTGTTTCTATGGATAGAATAGAGAAGTACTTACAGAATCCTCAATTATATAATGCTGCACTTTGGGGAGTTATTGGCGGTATTACTTTTGGCGGTACTATGTCAGCCATTAATAATCGTAAAGGTGGTAATGTAGAAGAGAAACAACGTATTGCTGAAATAAATGGTCGTGAACAGGTATTCAATGAGTATGCTCGTCAGATGCAGATTATTGATAATGGTGAGAATCCATATCAAATAGAACGTGATGCTAATGGTAATCCTATTACTTATTTAGATGACGGTACTGTTAGTCAAGACCCAACAGTTGGTACTACTCGTTATACTAAGGTTAGTCCTGAAGAACAAGAAGATTTGCGGGCAGCGGCTAAAGAGAAGTTTACTACTACTCTTACTTTAAATGCTATTCGTTCAGGTAATTATGAACTACTTGAAGATTATATTGAAGACCCTAGACTAAAGAAGAAACTAGTTGATTCAGGTCTTGTAGATAATGTTGAATACGATAGAGATACGCAAGAATTAAAGAAAACTATGCGTACTGTTCTCGATAGATATGTCAATTATTCTACTGCATTGAATCTAAGGTTACAGATTTACGAAGAGGTTTAAGTCCTATGGAAAGTTTGTTCCTAGATAATGTTCGTAGTGTAGAGAATATTGCATTAGGAATAGAAGGTAGCGAAGAACAGAATAACTTAATCAAGAAACAAATAGAAGAACTTGATGAAAATGATGTGGCTCTGTTTAAACAGGCAGGTAAAGACTTTAGTCTTGGTACTCTTGCTAAACAAGTTCGTAATATTAATTCAGAGTATATGGATAATATGGGACAGATACTTCTTGATGAAATTCGTAGAGATAATTATCGTTCTCGTATTATTACTACTAATGAACAAGCTAAGGAATTTGAAGATACTCGTAAGAAAGAATTAGAAGATGCAGCTAAGAATCTAGTTAAATCAGCAAAGAAGAATCTTAATGACTTTGTTAATATGGCTAATGGAGAAGAGCTTGGTAATCTTGAGAAAGCACTAGATAATGCGTTTACTGATGAAGAAAGTCAGAATACTAGCAATAAGAGTTTATCTAATGCTGTTAGTATTTTAACTAATTCAGAGAATGGTAAGAAAGATATAGCGTCTTTAAGAGAAGCTATTACTAAGAGAAGAAATAGTCTTGCTGCACAAAGTCAGGCACAGCAACAGAATGGGAATAATCAGCGACAAGACCCCTCTACGGGGGAAGCGAGGAGCGAAGCGACGAGGCAAGAAGAACCAGAGATTAAGCCTATTCCAAAACCTAAACCAAAGACTGCTAAAGAGAAGAAGTTAAAAGAGACATTAGATAAAGTAGTATCTAAAGCTAGTTCAGGTGTTATAAATAAAGCTAATATTAATAACTTAGAATTTACAATAGTAAAGCCTTTTGCTAGTTTAGGAGATGTTAGTAGAAAACCAGTTAAAGTAAGTGCAATAAACGTACGTGTTAGTAAATTTGGCAATGTTAGTATTGATGGAATGGATGCTAAAGGTAATATTATTGCTGATGTTACTATCGATGAACTAAATGCCGCTATTGCTATTGGAGATATTACTGTTGTAGATACTTCTAAGAAAGAAGATACTAGAACTGATGATACAGTTCTTGAATCAGCTATATCTGATAATGATTTAGAAGGTCAGCGTCAACGTATAGAAGAAATCAATCTTATCATAGACTTGTATAATCAGATACAAGGTAATGAAGTAGAAGGTAAGACTTTTACTAGTCTTAATGATATGATGGTTTATCTACAACAGTTAAATCCTAGAGCTGTTAGTTTGTATAATGATATTAAGATTCTAGCTAATCGTCAAATAGTAGATGGTAAGATAGTTAATATTGATACAGAAGTTAAGACGCCTTCTGATATTATACAGTCTGCAAGTAAGACATTAGAAAATGCTATTGCAGAGAATAGACAGAATACTAAAGATAATGGTTACTTCTTTAATCTAGTTAATCTAAATGATAGTAAGGTTTACTCTCGTATCGGTCAGTTAAAGACTAATGATACAGTAAATGTAGAACTAGATGAAAACGATAATCTTATCGTTAAATCTCGTGGAATTAAGATAGGTGAGTTTCCTAAAATTAATTATAATAATGGTAATGTTGAAGTTATAAATCAAGGTTGGAGATACACTGTTAGAAATGGTAGTATAGATTTCATAACTCAACTTCAATCTATTATTGCTAGTGAAGAACCTAGTGCTAAAGAATTTGTACAACTGCTTAATAACATACGTCGTTTGTATCGTGTTCGTAATAACCCTGAAGTTGAAGGAACATTCGGACATCAGCTTAATGCTCTACAAGAGAATGGTCACTGGCAAAATCTAACTAGTTTATTCGGTGATACTCAAACTAATCTATTAGATAGGATTAAACATCTTAATAGTATTATATTCTTTAATAATGCTCTTAATGTTAATCAGTCTGATTTTAGTACTATTGTTAATGATTCGTTAACTAATTGGATGAATAAACTCAAGAAGTCTTATACGGACATTAATAACTTAAAGTCCTCTATTAGTAAAACTAAGTCTAAAAAGAAACGTCTAGTTGTTGGACGTACAAGTTCAGGTAGTGTTATTTATGCTAAAGATAAACAAGGTAATCCTATATATCGTAAATTTGGAGATGTTACTACTAGTGAAGCAACTGACGGTTATCGTTTAGTAGTAGGAGTTGACGGTGGAGTAGCTGATATTAAAACCAATACTATTATTGCAGCTAGTCGTATTCCTAGAAATGTAGTAGGTATGACTATTAAAGATTCAGAAGGAAGACTTATTGCAGTTCCTAGTCGTGAGAATACTATGAGTAATAGTGAAACCGGTGCTACTGAATATACTAAAAGGTTTAATGAAGGATTAGATAAACTACTTCATTCTTTATTAGATGCTACTTTACAAGGCAATGAAAATCTTCATACTCAACTATTAGAAGAAGTATCTAAATATATAGGTAAACAGAAAGTACTGTATGGTTATGAAGTAAGAGGTCATGCTTTAATACCTATAAATAGAGTTGCGCCAACTATTTATTTTAATCTTAAAGATAGAAATGTAGCTTTCTCTATTCCTGGTGAACTTAAACCTAGAAGACTTATGGCTCGTATGCCTAATGGTTTTGTTCCTACTAATAATCATGGTAACTTTAGTAAAATGTTACAAGAAGTATATGCTTTACTTACTCGTAATGTTGTTAATTCAGCTATTCGTGGTGAATCTAGTTTATTTAGAGTAGTAGACGGTAAGTTACAAGCTAAGATACCTAATATACTTCAAGATGAATGGTTTGATACTGGTTATAGTAGTTATGAAGAATTTGTAGCTAAGGACGGAGTATTGGTTACTGATTTAGGAAGTGTTACTGATAGTAAAGGTAATATTGTTAGTAACTTTAATTATGTTGGTGATGTTTATAATAGGACTATTACCCTTATGAATCCTAGTCGCAATGCTAGTCGTACTGACGCGGCTAACGCCGCTACTTCCCCCATAAAGGAGCAACAAACTGTGTCTCCCGTAGTTGTACCTGACCCACTTGCTAGTAAAGACAGTACTCCTAAAATAGGTACTCTTATGGAAGTTGCACAAGCTAATACTGATAATCCTAATCTACTATCTGTTATATCTGCATTAGAAAGTGCTGGTATTAAACTTAATCCTGATATTGAAATAGTAGGTGATGAAGGTAGATTTGCAGGAATAGTCGCTGGTGGTAATACTATTACTCTTAGTAATCGTTTTAATAGTCTTGCTCCTGAACGTAGAGTTCTTACTCTTATACATGAAGGTGTACATTATCTACTTAATGATGAACGTGCTAATATAGAACAATCATTCGGAGACTTATACGATAAGTTTGCTAACTTTATTAATCAAGATTCTCGTCTAGTAGATGAGTATGGAGATTTCTTAAATAGTAGTAAACCTAGAGCTGTTGCTATTGAAGAGTTTGTAGTCGAAGCTATTACTAATCGTACATTTGCTAGATTACTAGCTAGAATTAAGTATGATTCTAATCCTACTGCTGAATCAAATAACATATTTACTAAAATAGTAGATGCTTTAGTAGAATTAATAGGTAAAATAGGACAAATAGATAATACATTACTTGGAGAAGTTCGTAATCGTTTATCTACTATTGGATTAGAAACTAGTGATACAGCTAGTACTTCTACTGTTACTCATGACGATACTTTTGATAGAGCAGAGGAAGATGTTAGTGTTCCTACTGATGATGTATTTGATATTCCTGATATAGACTTAGATTTAGATAGTAGTATAAGTGATAACTATCGTCAAGTCGATAATTTCGATAGTCTGATTGAGGGATTGAATAATCGACAAAAGGCTATTGTGACGCATTTGTTTGACACTGGTAAGCTTAGTTTTGTATGTAGTTAAGTAAGATAAGCCTAGAGACGAAAGTCCGGCAGAGAGCCTTAGAATGAGCCATTTTAAGCGCATCTGCCGGACTTTTATATTTTCCTTATCTTACTATCACGACAGCATATAAAATGCGAAATTCGGCAGGAATTTGCGGTCTACGGGCATCCGTCCGCCTTCGTAACGTGCGGTTTTCGTCCGTCTAATGAATCTATTTGATAGTATTGATAATAATGTTATCTTTGATAATGTTAGTAATAACTTAATTAATAATATAAAGTGTATGAGTTGTATTCCTAGTAACCCTAAATTAGATAAGCTATTACCGCTTACTAATAATGATGTTAGAAAATCTACTGAATACCTTGCTACTATCGAAGACAATAGTTTTCGTGATTGGTATAAAGAAAAGACTGGTAGAGATTTTAATGATGAGAATATTGATACTAATACTGTTAATGCTATAATAGCATATAATAACAGAGAGACTATCAATACTAAAGATTATGTTCAGAACGTTCGTACTTCACGGACTGGTGTATTTGGTAATGACATAGCGAAAGAAGACCACGCTATTAATATTCTTGCTACTATTTATTTAAAAAGTCAGGGAAGTATTCGTAGAGCTCTTGCTAATAAAAAACGTAAGGGTGAAAGCGAAGTAATAAAGGATAAAGCCGGTAATGAGTTAAGTCCTCAAGCCGCTATAAAGCTGACTATGATTACTTATCTTAATAGACATCTGAAAGAGAATGATAAAAAACTTACTCAGGAACAAAAGGCTTATGTAGGTACTATTATTCGTAATCTTTACGATGGTGGTAATTATAATCGTAATGAGTTATTTGATATAGTAATTAACTCACCGGAAGTAGTTAGTCTTAGCAAAGAGTTTGGTATAGATATTAATGAAGACTATGAAGCTGGCGATGATGTTAAAGAAGATAGTGAACAGAACTCTCGTCAAGATGACCAAGAAACTATTGCTGCTCTTCGTGCTGATTGGTCTGAATTATCTGACCAACGAAAAGATATAGATAAAAATGTTAGCAAAGAAGTAAAAGAATGGTTTGCTCGTTTACCTAAGACAAATAGTAATAGTTTTATAAATGAACAACCTGATACTTCTAATAATACTTATTCAGGCATGGCTGAAAGTGCTACTTTTTCTAGTTCTTTTAAAGCTATTAATAACTATGGTAATTTCTCTAGTGTTGAAGCTATGGTAGAAAGTTTCCATACTATTGCTGCAAGATTTAAAGAAGTATCTCATTTAGAATATGCTGCACGTTTACTAGAAGACGAAGCTAATGTTCAGATGAGAAATAAGATATTTACTCAACTAAAACAATCTATTTGGGAACGTAACGAAGTAGTTTATAGTCAAGACGGTTCTAATGTGGTTACTAAGAATCGTAATACTTTTCCTAAACTTAATCTACAAAACAAAATACTTAATAGTTTCGATTCACTTATTCACAATCCTTCTATTATGGCTAATGATATTGCCGTATTAGACGAACTTAAAAACAGATTATCTACACTAAAAAATTCTAACACAAATGAAATCCAAGAAATTACGGAGCAAATTGCTGCAATTTTTAATAAGTATAACTTCGGCATCAATAGACAGGGTGTTGTTAACTACGTTCGTAACTTCGGTGATAACCAACTTTCTAATATCTCTTCTATTGTCGATGATTTGTTAGAGTTTAATAAAGTAGTAGGTAAGGCGACTAATCTATTAAAGATAGATAATGAAGCACAACGTATCTATTATGCAGGTGAATATGCTAAAACTAAAGAGAATGAAGAATATGTAGTAGTTCCTTTTGATAAATCTCAACTACAATACAAAGGCGGTTATGCTAATAATATAGCCAATCGTATATCTAATAGATTTAAAGATTATCAGATAGTAGATTCTGAATTTAATAGTATTAATGCAGAGAACAATCTAGTTAGTGATATTCTAAAAAACAACTATATAAGTAAGTTCTTTGAAAGAATTAACGATAATCGTTATAATGATAATCCTGTTAATAATACCGAACTACGTGATTACTTAGTTAAATTTACTAATATTCCTCAATACAGATATAGTAATATTCTTATTGAGAAAACTTTGTCTAATGGAAAGATAGTCCCAGGTTTACTTCGTCTTACAGATACTGGTTATGAACTAACTGAATATTATCGTGAATTTGGCGCACAACTATACAACGGAGTTAGTAACGAAGTAACAGGAAAGGCTAAATCTTATAAAGATATTAATGCTCTTGAATGGGATATTATTACTCTGAATGAATACGCTAATAATGGCGATAATTATGAGATGACTAAAGGAGTTAAGAAATCTAAGTTCTTTACTCAAACACCTTCTGATGCTCCAAAGACTTTCGTATTTAATAGTTATAAGTTAGATTATACTGGACTATTTAATGCTAATGGTTCTATTAATCATGGACATCCAATATATGTAGCTTATGCTAATATTTATGCTAAAGAACTAGCAGAAATGGCGCAAGCTATTAACTTCTTATTCGAGACAACTGTTGAAAATGGAGTAGTAACTATTGTGTCAGATGAGAACGGTAAACCTAAGATAAAAGAAGAGTTTAAAGATTTACGTAAATCAGAAGCTAGACTTAACTATCATTATCGTAAAGGTATTCTTGATTCAAATGGTGTTCCTACTGGTAATGTATTTAAGTTTAGAAGTTTACTTATTGATAAAGTCAATAAGATTGACAACTATAAATATAGTAGTAGTGAAATAGCCAAAAGAGTAGATATGAACTGGCTATTCGAGGGAGGCAACGTATTCTCACTTCTTTACGGGGGAAAGAATAGTGAAATATCGCTAATACAAGATGAGAACGGAGAGTACAATATTAGACTTACTGGCGGACTTCGTAATTCAGTTTATAATTATATAGATAATTATATTAATTATAGAATACAAGAAGCTGTTGCTAAATATAGTTCTAATAAAGAATTTGTAGATAGATATAAGAACGCTAGTCAAGAATCATTTAATGCTTTCATTGCAGAAATGGTACTTAACTATGAGATTCAATATAACAATCTTAATGATATGTTCTTTGGAGATGAAGCATATTATAAAGATTCTCGTGATACAATTAAACGTAATAAAGAATATCAAGCCGGAGGATTAGCTTATGCAGGTTATGACTTATACAATGTACAGAAACATTTGGGAGATATAGTAGTTTCTCCTAATAAGACTATTAGTGTAGATAGTAGTTTTAAATATATTACTCTTGAAGATGTTCAAAGCAAAGGTGGAGTTATTGAAGATTTAAAGAAACAATTAAAGATAGCTAAAGTATCTAAAGAGACAGAAGCATTTGTACTTAAACAGTTTGCTAAAGATAAATCAGAAGTAACTGATGCTCAATCGTTCATAACATTAGACGAATTTGTTCGTAGAATGTATCTACGTGGCGAGTATGATAATTATAAAGACTTAATTGAAGCTCTTTATGATGAAAGTAAACCTATTGATAATGTTAAGTTAGGAGAATTATCTAAGAAAATACAAGTTCAAAAGAACTTCTATTATGATTTAGAAATAGATAATGATGCTAAATTAGCTAATCCTATTCAGATTAAAAATGCTGAATTTGTACTCATACCTAGATTTTTAGGTAATAGTGAACTTGGTTTACTTGCTAAATATATGACTGATAATAATATTGGTCAGGTAAACTTTACTACTACCGAAAAGGCTACAACTAATAGAATATTAGAGTTTTGGGATGCTCATGGAAAATTCCCCTCTAAAGAAAGGTTGAAACGGTTTAACGAGGACATCCAAACTAAGTATAAAACTGGTTGGTATTCTAATCTATATACGCAACAAGATATTCCACAACACATGGACGGTGAGAATAAAGCTGGATTGCAGATAGTTAAGAAACTAATTGATAATATAGGTAATACTCCTGAAGGACAATCTCTTATTAAAGATTTCTTTGATAACTTTACCGCTAATATTCAAGATAGCTTTAAAGATGCGGCATCTCGTATTGGAGTTAGTATTGACGCTAGAGGTAACGTAGTATATGAAGAAGGAAAAGTTAAGATTGATAATAATCAATTTATAGCACTTATTAAAGACGAGTTAACTCGTAGAGGATTAGATAGTAATTATCGTAAATATGCCGAAATCAATCCTGAAACTGGATTGCCTTATATGCCTGCATGGACTAACTTAGTTCGTAGTAAGATAGAAAACATTGTAAATAGTATATTTACTAATCGTGTTACTCGACAAGTACTTCCTGGTTTTCATGCTAGTCAAGTATCAGATGTTGGTATAACAGCTTTGTCTGGTCGTACAGATTTAAGAGATTTAATGCAATCAAAAGTAGAAGAGAAGCACGGATATAGTCTAGGACGTAAACTTACTTATCATAAAGACGGAAGTCAAATAGTAGAAATACTATTACCTAAATGGATGGTTAAGGCTTATAATACTTATGACAATGAAGGCAATCTTGTACATGAAGTAACTTTAGAGGACTTACAAAATGCTGGATTAGATACTATGATTGGTTATCGTATTCCAACAGAAGGTAAACAATCTATTGCTGTTATGAAAGTAGTAGGTTTGTTAGATGAATCTCAAGGTTCTACTATTGTAGTTCCTGATGAATGGGTATTACAAACTGGTGCTGACTTTGATATTGATAGTATCTATGGTATTTATCATACTGCTTATTTTGATAGAAATGGTAAACCTCATAAAGTCGAATATATAGATGGAGAAGACGAAGTATCTACTTATCGTAGATATATTGGTTATATAAATTCTTTAATAGATAAAGAAACTCGTAAAGCTACTAATTCTGAATTTACTAAAGAAGAATTTAAAGAAGCTCGTAAAGCTGCAAGAGAAACTGTTCGTAAAGCTAATGAAGAATATGATAAATTCTTAACTGACCAAGTTAGAGATTTAATAGCTGAAACAGATGAAACATGGGCTGAGCTTCCAAGAGAAATAAAAGATAATCTTACTATTACTTTTAAATCAAAAGAATTAAAGTTTGGTGAAAGAGTAGACGCTATTGTAAGTAAGATGGACTTTTATGAAAGTGAATATGCTAATGATGAATATGTTACTAAGTTTGCACAACAGTATCGTAATATTCAATCTGTTATTAATGAACAAAGAGAATTTTATCAGAATGTAAAAGATAACGCTGAACAATTAGCTATTGATTATGCTGATGAAACTCGTAGAGCTAGATTAGAACAAACTGTTCAAGCAAGAGCTGAAATAGCAGGAGCTATGTCTCTTGAAGAATTTAGCAAACTAACAGTAGCTCAACAGAATACTCGTGATGCTCGTAACAATAAGATAGTAGATACGTTTATTAATATAATGAATCTACCAGTATCTATTGGTGAGAACTTATCGTCTAGTAACTTTGAAGATATTAAAGCTGCAAAGAGTAATATCTTTGAAGGTTTGTCAGAGACTTATCGTAATATTAATTCAGTAATTGCTCAAAATTGGTATCGTGATGCTAATATGTCCGGTGCACGTCTTAAAGCTATTTCTGTTAATCGTGACAACTTTGCCTCTATTGGTAATAAAGCTAAGACTATTATTGACGGTGCTCATGGTGGTTTTAGGTTTGTATATACATATAATACAGAGAAAGAAGCCAAAGACGCTCAAGCAAAATTAAGAAAACGTTTCAGAGACGTAACTAGAAGTGGAAAAGAAGTAATGGTAGACCATAATCAGTTAGGTTGGAGTTACGATAATCTTAATATAGATAATCGTTTAATTACTCCTTACTCTTCTGAAACTACTGCACTTATTCTTGACGGTGTAAAAGAAGGTGGTGTACCTAATGTTGATTTATATACTTTCGATGTATATAAGTCTATTGTTGATTGTGGTGCAAACTATGAAACTTCTATCTTATTCGTTAATCAACCTGTAATAACCGAACTTATTGCTAGACAAAATGCTAATGATAATGTATTCGGTGAAACTGGATTTAATCCACTTATAGGATTGAGACGAGATATGTATATAAGATTGGCTAAGACTGTTGGTATTCCAGCTAATAGTATTACTAAGAAAACTCGTCTTAAAGATGTTAAAGCAATGCTTGAAGCTAGAGGAATAACTATCAATGAAGATGAATTACTCGAAGAAGGAATACGAGTAACTGAATTAAGAGAACATCTTAAAGATGATGTAGAAAGTACTAGCTATAATAATACAGATAATCTTATATATCAGATTAAAGCATTAAGGGCATTTGAATATTTCAAAGAGATAGGTGACCAAATCAATACTAACATGATGGTTATTACTAGTGATAAGTTTGGTGCTGGTAAATCTGCTAACGAAATTGATAATGTAATTAATCGTATTACTGATATTAAGAATAACAATATTGCTCGTATTAAGAAAGGTAATCCTGTTCTTAAAGCTGTTACAGAAGAAGGTAATAAATATCTTATAGATGCTATTTATCCTAAGATTAGTTTCAATACTATTAACGATATTAATCAGGATGAACTAGAATCTGCATATCCTTCTTTATATTATCAATTAAAGTATAGTTGTATAGCTACTGAAAAGATTATTCGTGATAGTGAGATATTCAAAACTCAAACTCCACAGTTCCGTGAGTTAGTTAGTAAGTTCGATGTTCGTAATCTACAAACTATTCAACAGTTAGAGAGTTTCATAATTAATATGAGTCAAGCACAATCTAATTTTGTTAATACTAATAGATTTATAACTAGAAGCGATAATGAGTTTATTCCTAGTTATAATTTGAATCTTATTAGTAGTCAACAGAATACTCGTGCTAGATTATATGGTTATACTGATGTAGTAGGTAGCTTCGATATGTCTGATATGTCTGAAAAGAATGTAGAAGCATTTATGAAGTTGTCTCCTGCAAATAAAGTAGTATTAATTCAAAGATATACTTCGGATGATAATCTATTTAAAAATCTAAATGTGGAGTATAAAGGTCGTCGCAATAGTTATGATAGAATATCTATTATTGATAGTACTATATCTACTGAATCTCAATATCAGATGTTTCGTAATGCTTGGCATAGTAATAATCCTTTCGTTAAACTTACAGCTATGGATTTAGTAAGATATTCTATGGTAGTAGAAGGTTATAAGTTTAAAGGCGGAACAGTTAGTAAGATTATTCCTGTTGAGCTTTTATATGGACAGGATACTGGTATTGATTCTGATAACGGAGTTTCAACAGCTACTAATATTATTAATGATTCAGACAAAGCCATTAATAGTATGGTTCAATACGGTAGTGAAACAGGAACCTATGAAAGACTTAGTAATGATGATAAGGCAATAGAAAAATTACGTGACTTATTCTTTAGAACTAACCCTAATAATCCTGATGTACTTGCATTTGAGAATAAGAAGTACAAAGAATCTAATAAGATAGTATTCAATAGACTTGGTGTAGGTATGCTTAGTTTTAAAGAAGCACAAGAACGCAGAATGATTACTGGTAGTGAAGATAATCGTAAGTATCGTCATTATGCTAAGACTAATGATAATAATAAAGTTCTACGTTTATATAAGCTAGTATATGATAATGATGTTGTATATATGCTTCCTACTAATCCATTGGAACAAAACGAAATTGGAGAAGTTAGTGTTAATCCTGATAATAATAGAATGTATCTTCCTTTAGATATACTGGAAGAAGTTTCTATTCGTCAGCACGACCCTGCATTTATTAGTTCTATTAATATAGCTATGAACTCTGATATTCGTAAGTTTGTAGTTCTTCCTAAGGTATTTGAAGTTGGTGCTAGTTTATTAATTGAAGAAGCATTTCCTAATAGTACAGTCTTGACTTCCCCCATAAAGGAGCAACAAATTGATACTTCTCGTAGATACATTATTGCTACTACTGATAATCAAGCTATACTAGATACTATTGAATCTCTTGAAGCTGTTGGTATTACTAATTATGTTGTTGCAGCTCCTAATATGAATTATGGTAATATTCGTAAACTTATTAATGACCGTAATAATGAGGATATTGCAGCTAAGAGACTACAAACCGCTATGACTAAGTTAGAAGCTAATGAAATTCAGCTTAGAAAAAAGAAGTCAGATAATTCTGAATCTCCTTATTATGCTCAACTTAAAGCTAGTATTAATCAAACTATTGAAGATGTTAATGTTAATGGTATTGGTTTTGTTCCTGTTCTACAAACTGTTGTAGATAATACAGGCTTTAGAGCCGGTGGATATTTTAGATACGAAAAAGAAGGTAATGTTTATATTGTTACTAACTTAGGTCGTGTAACTACTAAATCTGTTAGTCTCACTCCTGACTATGTGTATAGTAAGAAAGTAACTATTAATAGTGTTAGTCAATTACAATTCCCTAGACGTAATGCCATTACTCAAGTAGTTAAAGAAAACGCTAGATTAGATAAGTTTGCTAATAATAACATTATTCGTGTTCAGACAGAAGATAACTTTATTAATGAAGATATACTTGAATCTGCATTGATAGATAATGATAAAGAGATAAATGATTATATATCTCGTGTTATTGAAAGTGTTGAACGTAGTAATGCTAATGTAGAAGAAGCTGCATTAAACGATGCTTTCCGTTCATTTACAGCTATTGATTTACGTTCTAATACAGCTACTAAGTTAAATGATAACTTACGTGAACAAGCGTTGAGAATTATCAATGGTTATACTAATAGACGTATTGATGATTTTTTATTTGATATACATAACTTCTTTACTACTTATGTTACTAATCCTGACGGAACTTATAAGTTAGATGAAAATGGTAACAAGATAGTTCAAGAGAAATGGAGTATAACTAATAAGAAGTTATTCGACCGTATGTTAGAGGACGAAACATTACGTACTCGTTATGAAATGTTCCTAGATGATATTAATAGATTTGTAGAAGACTATTCTATTATTGAAGCTATTCAACCTTATAATATTGATGAAGCTTATACTGTAAGTGAGACAGAAGAAGAAATCGAAGGTTTACGTAGAACTAATGATATGCTTAAACAGATTAAGGATAAGTTCAAACGTATCAAAGACTTAGATAATGTAGTTAAACGTAGTACTAAGATGTACTTCGATAGTTACATTACTAGTCTTTCTAGTGACCCTCGTGTACAATCTAATATGCTTAGTATTACAGAAGCATTTGAAGATGAAAACTTCTTCCAGTTTTGGTTAGCTGATAGTCAAGAGACACATATACCAATAGTTCAAATAGTTCTTAAACAAATGATGAATCAGTTAAGAGCTAGTGAAATAGAAGCTAGAGACAAAAAGATAGCGTTTACTTCGGCAATATCCAATACAAACCAGTTACTTAATAAATACCCTGAAACTTATGTTAAGTTAATGAAGCTATTGCATGAAGAAGGAGATATATTAAGTACAATGATTGACAATGATTATAGTACTCTTACTGTTCAAAACGAAAGACGTCTTAACGAGATTCAAAGCGAACTTACTGAAATGCGTGCGGTTATTGATGTTGACGGTAATTATAAAGAGAACTATTATGAAGCCAATGCAGTTAATAATTATCTATTGTCTCGTCGTCAACTTAATAATAAGTATAAAGAGAACAGACCTAAGGATAGTTTTACTATTCGTTATAAACAAGCTATTGAAGGACTTCAATACCCTGAAACATCTGAAACTTATCGAGAATCAGCTGAATGGCTTAAAGCTAATACTGACTATAAGTTAAAAGGTGAGTTCTTAGATGAGTTAAAGAAAGCTTATATGGATACTCGTGCTGGCAATCCTTTTGATAGTTTTGTTCGTACTATGGCATACGGTAAGTATGATGAAACAGGTGTTATTGATGGTACTAAGTTTACAGAAGTGCAAATAGCTAACTTAAAGAAACATCAAGAGCAAATGTTTGCCGCAGCTGTTGGTAGAGTTAAGCCAAATGAAGAACAAGCTCAAAAGTGGTTAGATGAGCATATAAGTTATATCAATACTGTATACTACGAAGCTATGTATGTGGCTATGAACAAAATGGGTAAAGTAGTATTTGATAAATGGTATAACGAGAATCATGTGCTTAATCCTATTACTAAAGAATACGAACCATTAGCTATTTGGAGACAAATGATAGTTAAGGACGAAGCTAATAATATGGAATATAGTCCTAAATATAAATGGTTAGAAACTAAAGTTAAAGACAAGTACAAGAATCCTAACTATGATGAAGTTAAGTTACAACCTTCTACTAATAAATATCGCAATGATAAATATTATGGAATGAATAACTATCAGCAACAACTATACAATGAAGTAGATAATCTACTTAATAGTCTTGTTAAAGATAAACGTAGTCGTGCTTATATTAATCGTGGTTATTTACCTAATCAAGCTGTTGAACAACCACATCAAGGATTTACTGATTATTGGCAAGACTTTAAACGCAGTCATGGTTGGTATGATACTCCTAATAAATCTGATATAGAGCTTAATCTATATAAGAGATTTAGTAATGCTCCTATGTTACATAGTTTATCAGAGATTAAACTTCTTCCTATTCGTGAGAAACAAGAAGGTGAAACTATTGATGAATATCTAGCTTATGTTCGTGAAACTCAATCTAAGAATAATGAGTTACGTAAGCAAAGAGCACAGGAAAATGCAGAACGTAATAATCCTAATGTTCTTGAAAGACTTAATTCATTTATTGATAGCATGTATAACTTTAATACTCGTAATGATATAGCTAGATTAGCTAAGATTACTAGTAATCAATTACGTAATATGGATATTATTAAGAGAAATCCTAATGATAAACTTATGGATAATAGATTACTTAGTAGAATTACTGGTAAACAAGAAATACGTACAACTAAGAGCGATGATTCTAATATAGTTAAGCACTTTGAGAATCAAGTTCGTAAGTTAGTATTTAATGAATTTGAAATGGACGAAGGTACTCGTTCTAAAGTATCTCGTGTTATGCGTAATATGGTATCTAGTAAGTTTATGATGTTAAACGTTACTGGTGGTATTGCCAACGTATTATATGGTAAGACACAGATACAAATGGAAATGGCTGCCGGACAATTCTTTAAATACAAAGACTTCCGTAAAGGTGAGAACGAATGGATGCAGAATATAGGTAGTTATTTAGCTGATGCTTATAATGAAACTACTAATAACGAAACTAATGCTGTTATTAGATTATTCAATGTTATTGAATCTGATATGGTAACAGAACGTTATGGTAAAGGTAACAATCCTATGGGTAAATTAGAAAATCTGTTGTTTATCCAACAAACCGCAGGTGAACATTATATGCAGAACGCTACATTGTTAGCTATGCTTCATTCTCATAGAGTTGTTGCTGTTAATGGTAAGAATAAAGTAATGTCATTTGAACAGTTTGCTATGGGACTTAGAGAAGAAGCATTGCTTAAAGTTCTTCGTAAGAATAATCCTGAATTAGTTACTAAATATGAAACATTCAGAGATAAAGTACTTGAATCTTAT
>PPYE01740157.1_pt1 | contig 34503 bp, 33 predicted proteins | sample 1559881 | NCBI WGS metagenome assembly PPYE01 (sample SAMN08240022, study PRJNA423297) | Human gut metagenome, whole genome shotgun sequencing project.
GCACTGGCGCATGATGCCGTCCAGCCGGTGGGCAAAGTATGCCATCTTCAGCTCGTTGGCGTAGGTGGGGGAGACGGCGTTGACCGCATCGGCGCACAAGATGGCGCCCTTGAGCAGGTTCACGTCCCCGTCCATGAGGATGGTGCCGTCGTCCGCCCAGCCGTGGTCCAGGCCGAACAGGTCGCCCAGGGTGTTCTTGCCGTAGCGGCCCTGGTACTCGATGTTGTGGATGGTCAGCGTGGTGCGGATGCTGCGGAAGCGGTCCTCCCGCACGCCGTCGTCCTTGAGGTAGATGGGCACCAGCGCCGTCTGCCAGTCGTTGCAGTGGATCACCTCAGGCCAGAAGCCCAGGTGGGGCAGCATGCGCACCACGGCCCGGGAGAAGAAGCCGAAGCGCTCTCCGTCATCCATGTAGCCGTAGAGGTCGGGACGGTTGAAATACTGCTCGTTGTCCAGGAAGTACCAGGTCACGCCGTCCTTCTCCATGGAGAAAAGGCCGCAGTAGTTGTGCCGCCAGGCAAGGTCCACATAGTCATAGCAAAGATAGGTCAGCTGATCGCCGAAGCACTCTTTCACCCGCTGGTACAGCGGCAGGATCACCGCCACCTGGGCACCTTCGGCTGCCAGAGCCGGAGGCAGGGAGCCGGCCACGTCTGCAAGACCGCCGGTTTTACAAAACGGAACAGCCTCGCTGGTTGCATACAGAATCTTCATATTTTTTCTCCTTTCCTGTTCCCTTTCCAAAACAAAGGGCGGGGAGCACCCTCCCCTGTGCCGCCCCGCAGGCGGCTATCCGGACGCGGCATCCGCCGCTCCCGAGAAAAGGGGGGGACGGCGTCCCCCCTCTTCATACAATTTAAACCACGCTGCCCTTGGCCAGCACGATGGGATAGGTGGCATGACCCATGAGCGTGCGGTCCGCCAGCACCTCCACATCCTTGTCCGCAATGATATAGGCCAGCTGGGCATTGCGCCGGATGATGTCCTCCTTGAAGAGCACGCAGTTGCGCACCACGGCGCCGGCCTCCACCACCACGCCGGGGAACAGGATGGAGTTTTCCACCGTGCCCTCGATGCGGCAGCCGTCGGCCACCAGGGAGTTGACGCACTTGCCCTCCGAGCCGATATAGGTGGAGGACTTGTCGGCTCCCTTGGCCCGGATGGGCCGCTGGGCGCAGAACAGGTCCGCCCGGATGGCGGGGTCCAGCAGCTGCATGCTGCGGTCATAGTACTCCTGCACGGAGCGGATCTGGGCAGCAAAGCCCTTCCAGATATAGCAGCGCAGGTTCAGCGTGTCCTTCTTGGCCCGCAGCACGTCCCGCCGCCAGCTGAACTGGTCCTTGGCGGCGCACTCGTCCACCAGCTCCTTGAGCATGGCCGTGGAGATGATGTACACCTCCAGGCCCCGGTAGCCACGGGGACGGTGGAGGTTATAGAGCACCTCCGTGACACGGCCTTCCTCGTTCTTTTCAAAATAGGTACCGTCCTCGGTGGCAAAGCTGTCGTCTCCGCAGACCACAGTGATGTCCGCGCCGGACTTCACATGGGACTCATACACATCGGAAAGAGGCAGGTTCACCACCAGGTCGCCGTCCATGAGGGCCACATAGTCCTGCCGGATGGTGTCCAGGTAGCTGCGCACGCCGGCCAGAGCCTCCATTTTGCCCCGGAAGGGCAGAACGCCCCAGTTGCGCTGATAGTTGAACGGAGGCAGGATGCGCAGACCGCCCCGCTTACGGGAAAGATCCCACACCTTGCCGGTGCCCAGATGGTCCACCATGCTCTGATAGCGGCCGTGGAGCACCACGCCCACGTCCGTGACGCCGGCGTTGACCAGATTGGAAAGGGCGAAGTCTACCGCCCGGTAGCGGCCGCCGAAGGGGATGGAGGCCGCGGAACGGATCTCGGTCAGTTCCCGCAGATCGTTGCGCTTTTCATAGGAAAAGATGATACCGTGCAGACCGTTCATTTGGACACCTCCTCACCATTGCGGCCCAGCATGACGCCGGGACGAACCTTCTTGCCGTCTTCCAGCACGCACTCGGGCGCCAGCACCGTCAGTCCCCAGGGGGCGGGCGCCGTGCTCTCCGGGGTGCCGCCCACCTGGCAGCCCTCGCCGATGGAGCAGTTCTCGCCCAGGATGGCGTATTCCACCACGGCGCCGGGCTTGACCTCGGTGCCGGGCATGAGCACAGAGTAGCTGACCCGGGCGCCCTTGCCCACCTTCACGTTGGGCGCCAGGACGGAGTTTTCCACAGTGCCCTCCAGCTCGCTGCCGCGGTTGATGGCGCTGTGGGTCACCTGGCAGTCCGCGCCCAGATAGGCCGGCGGCGCGTTGACGGAGCGGGCGTAAATGGGCCAGGACTCATCCAGCAGGTCCAGGCCGGACTCGGGAGAGAGCATATCCATATTGGCGTCCCAGAGAGACTCCAGGGTGCCCACGTCCTTCCAGTAGCCGGCAAAGCGGTAGGCCGCCATGCGCTCACCGTCCCGCAGCATGGCGGGGATGACGTTCTTGCCGAAGTCGTTTTCGGAGGCGGGGTCGGCCTCGTCCTCGGTTAAGTACTTGCGCAGGGTCTGCCAGGAGAATACGTAGATGCCCATGGAGGCCAGGTTGCTCTTGGGCTCCTTGGGTTTTTCGGCGAACTCCGTGATCATGTCCTGCTCGTCCACGCTCATGATGCCGAAGCGGGACGCCTCTGCCCAGGGCACCTCCATGACGGAGATGGTGCACGCGGCGTTTGCCTCCTTGTGGCGCTCCACCATCTTGGAGTAGTCCATCTTGTAGATATGGTCGCCGGAGAGGATCACCACGTAGTCGGGGTCATAGAGGTCGATGAAGCCGATGTTATGATAGATGGCGTTGGCAGTGCCCTTGTACCAGGTGCCGCCCTTGCTGCCCATGTAGGGGGGCAGGATGTGGACGCCGCCGGTGGAGCCGTCCAGGTCCCAGGGCTGACCGCTGCCGATGTAGCTGTTGAGCTCCAGGGGGCGGTACTGGGTCAGGACGCCCACGGTGTCGATGCCGGAATTGGTGCAGTTGGAAAGGGGGAAGTCGATGATGCGGTACTTCCCGCCGAAGGGGACCGCGGGTTTCGCCATTTCACCGGTCAGGACATAGAGTCTGCTGCCCTGGCCGCCGGCCAGCAACATGGCGATACATTCTTTTTTCATGTTTTCTCCAGCTCCTTTGCCTTACTTTTCTTTCTGGGCTTGGGGAACGTCCCCTCTCCCCGCAGGAACACCGCGCCGAACGCCGGGATGCGGATCGCCGCGGAGCACTCCCGCCCGTGGGAGGGAATGGCCTCCACCGGCACCGGCTGGGTATCCCCGAACCCGGCGCCGCCGTAGATCTCTGCATCCGTGTTGAACACGGGGACGTACCTGCGGTGGGCGGGCACGCCCATCCGGTAGTCTTCATAGGTGTTGGGTGAGAAGTTGATGGCGCACAGCAGGTCGCGGCCCTTGCGGTCCTTGCGCAAAAACACCACCACATTGTTGTGGTTATCGTCACTCACCAGCCACTCGAAGCCCTCCCAATCAAAATCGATCTCCCAAAGGGCGGGCTCCTTTTTGTAGAAGGCGTTGATCTCCTTGAAAAAGCGGTGGATCTTCTGATTTTCCGGCTGCTGGAGCAAATACCAGTCCAGCTGGCCGTCGGAATCCCACTCGTGCCACTGACCCAGCTCCGCGCCCATGAACAAGAGCTTTTTGCCCGGGTGGGCCAGGAGGTAGGCGTAAAATCCCTTCAGGCACCGGAGCTGATTTTCGTAGTCGCCGGGCATCTTGCCCACCACGGAGCCCTTCATGTGCACCACCTCGTCATGGGAGATGGGCAGCACGAAATTCTCCGAGAAGGCATACATCATGGAGAAGGTGATGTCCTTGTGATGGTCCTGCCGGAACCAGGGGTCCATCTTCAGGTAGTGGCACATGTCGTTCATCCAGCCCATGTTCCACTTGAGATTGAAGCCCAGTCCCCCCACGTCGGCGGGACGGCTGACCATGGGCCAGGCGGTGGACTCCTCTGCGATCATCAGTACATTGGGATTATAGGCGAACGCCATGGCGTTGAGCTCGCGCAAAAAGTCGATGGCCTCCAGATTTTCATGGCCGCCGTAGCAGTTGGGGGTCCAGGCCCCGCCCTGGCGGTCATAGTCCAGATACAGCATGGACGCCACCGCGTCCACCCGCAGGCCGTCGATGTGGTACTCCTCCAGCCAGAAGCGGGCGGAGGAGAACAGGAAGCTCTTGACCTCGGGGCGGCCGTAGTCAAAGACCCGGGTGCCCCAGCTGGCGTGCTCCCACTTGTTGGGGTCGCTGTATTCATAGCAGCAGGTGCCGTCGAACTCATAGAGTCCCTGGGCGTCCTTGCAGAAGTGGGCGGGCACCCAGTCCAAAATCACGGCGATGCCGTTTTTGTGCATGTGGTTGACGAACCACATGAAGTCCTTGGGCGTTCCGAACCGGGAGGTGGGGGCGAAATACCCCGTGCACTGATAGCCCCAGGAGTCGTCCAGGGGGTGCTCCGTCACCGGCAGCAGCTCAATGGCCGTATAGCCCATTTCCTTTACATAGGCCGCCAGGTCCTTGGCCAGGTCCCGGTAGTCGATGAAGTCCCCGTTGTCCCGCTTTTTCCAGGAGCCCAGGTGCACTTCATAGATGTTCAGAGGGGACTGATAGACCGGGTGCTTGCCCTGCTTTGCCCGGAAGGCACCGTCCGTCCAGCGGAAGCCGCGGATGTCGTACAGCTTGCTGGCGGTGGCAGGGCGGGTCTCCGTATGGAAGCCATAAGGGTCGGCCTTCATGCGCATCTGCCCGTCCGGTCCCGTGACCGCATATTTATAGGCGGTGTACTCCTTCAGCCCGGGAATAAAGCCCTCCCACTCCTCGCCCTTGCGGACCAGGCGGTTGGCCTTGGGATTCCATTCATTGAAATCGCCCACCACGGACACGCTCTTGGCGTGGGGCGCCCAGACCCGGAAAAGCCAGCCGTCCTTGCCCCGCCGCTGGGCAGGGTGAGCGCCGAACCAGTGCCAGCCGTCGGTCATCTGGCCCGCATGGTAACGTTCCGCCTCTTTTTTCATTGCCATGGTTTTGCTCCTCTCCCCGGGTAAGCGCCCGCAGGCCGCCCGGGTTTGTTTTCCTGGGTACGTTCAGCAGATGATAGTCCACTATATATTGTGTATATTATACTTCTTCCAGGAAATACCGTCAAGGATGCTCCTGTCGAAAAAGCACCCTGTTTTTTGTTTTAATTCACCATTTTCAACGAGTAATTTTTTGTATTTTTTGGTAATATTCTTCAATAAAATGGCAGTTTTACGGGGAAAATGGGTAAATTTTACTTTTTCCTTATGCAAATTTTCAAACACCTCCCGCCTGCGCTCCGTCTTGCTTTTCCCCTTGGCGGCTGGTATAATAACTCGAATTTTGCAAGATAGAAAGGGACGGTGCCCCCTGCCATGGACGCGTTGTTTTCTCCGCTTACTTCTTTCACCGTGGATGGTTTTCCCCTTTGGATCATTCTTCTGATCTGCGTGGGCGTATTCTTAGCCTCCTTCATGGACGCCATCGCCGGAGGCGGCGGCATCATCTCCGTGCCCACTTACCTGATGGCGTTCCACAATATCCCCACCTATTACGCCCTGGGCACCAACAAGCTCTCTTCCGGTATCGGCACCATCTTCTCCACTGCCCGCTTCATCCGGCAGGGCTATGTGCGCTGGAAGCTGTTTGCCCCCTCCATCGCCTTTGCCCTCACCGGCTCCATGTGCGGCACCTGGCTCCAGCTCCATACGCCGGACAAGGTGCTCAAATACCTTTTGCTGCTGGTTTTGCCGGTGGTGGCGGTGGTGACGCTGCGCAACCGCAGCTGGCCTGATGAGCCCGGCGAGATCTCCTTTGCCGCCCAGGCGGCCATCGTGTGGAGCGCCTCCTTTGTGATCGGCGGCTATGACGGCTATTACGGTCCCGGCACCGGCACGTTCCTTATGATCATCTTCATCCGCCTGGCCAAGCTGGACACCCGCAACGCCGCCGGCGGCGTGAAGGTCATCAATCTCTCTTCCAATCTTGGCAGCCTCTTCACATCCCTGGTCTCCGGGTATGTGTACATCGGTGTGGGCCTCATCTCCGCCCTGGCCTCCATTGCCGGGCACTATCTGGGCGCGGGCCTGGCCATCAAAAACGGCAGCCGCATCGTCCGCCCCACGGTGATCCTGGTGCTGATCCTGCTGACCATCAAGGTGGGCAGCGAGCTGCTGTTCCCGGAATTCTGGGCCTGAGGAGGGACATTATGAAAAAATCCATCGGTATCTTAGGCGGCATGGGCCCTCTGGCCACCGCCGACCTGCTGCGCAAGATCGTCCTGCTGACCGCATCGGACACCGACGGCGGCCACGTCCGGGTCTACGTGGACGATAACCCCTCCATTCCTGACCGGACGGCGGCCATCCTCTCCGGCGGGCCCGACCCCGTGCCTGCCATGACGGAGTCTTTGCGCAAGCTGGAGGGCTGCGGGGCCGACTGCATCGTCATGCCCTGCAACACCGCCCACTACTTCCTTCCCCGGCTCCAGCCCCTCACCTCCATTCCCTTCCTCAGCATGCCGGAGGCCGCTGCCCGTGCCTGCGCCGCCCGGTTCCCCGGCAGGCGGGCCGGGATCCTGGCCACCCGAGGCACGCTTTCTGCCGGCATCTACCAGCAGGCCCTGGATGCCCAGGGCGCCCACTGGACCGTGCCGGACCGCGAGGCGCAGGACGCGCTGATGGAAGTCATTTACGACGGCGTCAAGGCCGGACAGGCTCCGGCATCCTACCGCAGCCGCTTTCTCTCCGTTCTGGAGCGGATGCCCCAGGCGGACTACTTTATCCTCGGCTGCACAGAGCTTCCCCTGGCAGTGCAGGCCCTGGAGCTGGATATTCCCGCGGTGGATCCCACAGAGGAGATCGCCCGGACCGCCATCCGCTTTTGCGGATATCCCACTCTTCCCCGTCCGTAAAACACGGCCGCGTTGGGGCAAATCGCCCGCACCGCGGCCATTTTCTTTACAAATTATTTAAAATTTTGACGCTTCCTTTGCGCTTTGCTTTACAGGCACCGATTTTTTTGTTATAATATCTTCAAATTGTGCGCATGTTTCGTGTAAAATGACGAAACAAATCATCCTGTTTGAGGTGAACCTATGAAGAAAAAGAAAATCAGTCTCCCCATCCAGATCCTGACAGCACTACTGCTGGGCATTGCCGTGGGTGCGCTGCTGGGCAGCACCGGTCTTAAGGACATCACCACCGACTTCATCAAGCCCTTCGGCGACATCTTCGTCAACCTGCTGAAGTTCATCGTGGTGCCCGTGGTACTCATCTCCATGATCGACGGCATCCTCTCCATGGACGACATGAAGAAAGTGGGCGCCGTGGGCTGGAAGACCGTGCTCTACTTCCTGTGCACCACTGCCATCGCCTGCGTCATCGGCCTGGCCCTGGCCAATGTGTTCCACGGGGCAGGCCTGTTCCCCGACCTGAGCAAAGAGCTTGGCAGCGCCTCCTATGAGGCCGCGGAGTTCGGCGGCTTCATGTCCACTCTGGTGGGTATCTTCCCCTCCAACATGTGGGAGGCCTTCCGCACCGCCAACATGCTGCAGGTCATCGTCATCGCCCTGTTCTTCGGCGGCGCCATCATGGCGGCCGGCGAGAAGGGCAAGCTGTGCCGGGATCTGGTGTCCTCCTTCAACGAGGTCATCAACCGGCTCATGGAGTTCATCATCGCCCTGAGCCCCATCGGCGTCTTCGCCTACATGTCCTGGGTGGTGGCCAACCAGGGCCCCGACATTCTGGGCTCTCTGGCCCTGGTGCTGGGCTGCGCCTATATCGGCTACATTCTCCACGCCGTGCTGGTGTACTCCTTCTCCGCCAAGGTCTTTGCAGGCATGAGCCCCGTGCGCTTTTTCAAGGGCGCCGCCGCGGCCATGATGTTCGCCTTCACCACCACCTCCTCCGCCGCTACACTCCCTGTTTCCAAGGAGTGCGCCGAGGAGATGGGCGCCGACCGGGATGTGGCCGCCTTCGTGCTGCCTCTGGGCGCCACCATCAACATGGACGGCACCGCCATCTACCAGTGCGTGGCCACCGTGTTCCTGGCCGCCTGCTCCGGCATGGAGCTGACCCTGGGTCAGATGGTGCTGGTGGTAGTCACCGCCACGCTGGCCTCCGTGGGCACCGCCGGTGTCTCCGGTGCCGGCATGATCATGCTGGCCATGGTGCTGGAAGCCATCAGCATCCCCGTGGACTACATCGGCCTCATCGTGGCAGTGGACCGCCTGTTCGACATGGGCCGTACCTGCCTCAACGTCACCGGCGACATCGCCTGCTCTTTGTGCGTGAGCAAGTGGGAGTCCAAGTCCGCCCGCTGACCCTCGACGAAAAAACCACAAAAAAGCACCCCCGGAGACCCGGGGGTGCTTTTTTGATTCCATTTTGTAGCATCCGGCAGAAATATGCCGGATCGTATCAGAACGTGACCACTTCCTGGGCAGGCTTGCGGCAAGGCGCGATGGACAATACGTTCATCACCGGCCCCTTTCCCTTGTAGGCCTTGTGGTCTTCCACAGCCATGCGGGCCGTGACTTCGATCCAGTCCCGGTTTTCGTACTGGTCCAGGGTGTCGCCCTTGGCGATGAGCCCCAGGAACTGCACATCATTTTCGCAGCACACCATGGCAAAGCGGCCCGGGCAGTGGATGCCGGGGTACTTCTTGGAGTGGCACATGATGAGCTTCATATGCACCAGCTTGCCGTCGTAGCGGTCCGGGTGGTCCATCACATCCACATACCACACGCCGAAATCGTCGTCGGGGATGTCGATGACCTCCTGGTCAAGGTCGAAGGGGCACTCCTCGCCGGTGAGGTAATCCTCGCTGGTGCCGTCCTCCATCTCCAGGTAAATATCCGCCCGGCGGTTCACCATCCGCAGGTTCCGCTTGCGCAGGGCGTCCCGCAGCTCCGGCGTGCAGCGGTTGAACACCAGCATGTCCGCGTTGGTGATCTTCTCCATCATCAGCTGGCCCATGTTAAAGCCGTTCCATTTGCCACATGCCGTTGTACTCAATGAGCACCTGCTTGGGCCGGTACTTCTTTTCCAGCTCCTTAAGGTAGGAGCACTTGAGGTCTTCCTCATCCTCAATGGTCACCACGGTCACATTGTCCAGGGCGCCTTTCTCGTACTCCTCCTCGCCCTCCTCGCAGCAAAGGAGCAGCGTCTTGTCCTCCCGGGCAAAGCCGTCTTCCAGGATGCCGTTGATAAAGTTGGTCTTGCCGCCGTCCAGAAAGCCGGCGACCAAGTAAACAGGAATATCCATATGGGCGTTGTTCCTTTCCCGTTTACAGGCCGAACAGGGTCTTCAGCTTGCCCTCGTCCAGCTCTGCGCCGATGACGCACAGGCGGCCCGTGTAGTCCGCCTTGCCGGTCCGCAGGTCGTGCTCCTCGGGCACATAGTCGAACTCCAGCCAGCCCTCGGCACCGTTTACGATGCCCTTGGCGCGCAGGATCTTGCCGTAGGCGCCGCTGTCCAGCTCCGTGAGGATCTTCTCCAGCTCGGCGCGGGCAAACTGCCGGGGCGTCTCGGCGCCCCAGGAGGTGAACACCTCGTCGGCGTGGTGGTGATGGTGGTGGCAGGAGCAGTTGGGATCGTCGCACTCATGATCATGGTCGTGATGATGTTCATGGTCATGGTCGTGATCGTGGTGATGCTCATGGTCATGGTCGTGATCATCGTGGTCATGATGGTGGCAGGCACAGTCGGGATCGTCGCACTCGTGGTCATGATCATGATGATGCTCATGCTCGTGCTCATGCTCATGGTCGTGATCGTGGTGGGCGTGCTCCGCCTCCTCCGCCTCATGCTCCGCGCGCATCTTTGCAAGCAGCTCCTCTTCCAGGGAGACCTTCTCCATGGCGGAGAGGATGACCTGGCCGGACAGGGCGTCCCAGGGGGTGGTGAGGATGGCGGCGGAGGGGTTCTTTTCCCGCAGCATGGCCACGGCGGCCTCCAGCTTCTCCTGGGTGAGCTTCTGGGTCCGGGAGAGGATAATGGCGCCGGCGGATTCGATCTGGTTGTTGTAGAACTCGCCGAAGTTCTTCATGTAGACCTTCACCTTGGTGGCGTCGGCCACGGTGACAAAGCTGTTGAGGGCCATGGTGGGCACATCCGCCACGGTGTTCTGTACAGCCACGATCACGTCGCTGAGCTTGCCCACGCCGGAGGGCTCAATGAGGATGCGGTCGGGATGGAACTGCTCCTCCACCTCCCGCAGGGCCTTGCCGAAGTCGCCCACCAAAGAGCAGCAGATGCAGCCGGAGGACATCTCGGAGATCTCCACGCCGGAGTCCTTCAAAAAGCCGCCGTCGATGCTGATCTCGCCGAACTCGTTTTCGATGAGCACCAGCTTCTCACCCTGGAATGCCTCAGCCAGGAGCTTTTTGATGAGCGTGGTCTTTCCGGCGCCCAAAAAGCCGGAGATAATGTCGATTTTCGTCATGGTATCAAGTCCTTTGCTCATAATTTTCAACGACCTTATCTTATCATCAAATCCGGAAAATGCAACCGCATCCCAAAAAATTCACAGTTTTTTCCGCTTTCTCACCGCCGGTTCAAACGCTTCCATCTCCCGCGCCGCCGTGGCCGAAAGCGCCAGCAGACACAAAAGGTTCGGCACCGCCATGAGGGCGTTGCAGATATCCGACAGGGCGAACACCGTCTCCAGGCGGCTCACCGCCCCCACGAATGCCGCCAGGGCAAAGGCCCGGCGGTAAAGCATCCTGCCCCGCCCGCCGGTGAGGTAGACCAGCGCCGTCTCTCCCTGGTAGGCCCAGCCCAGCACGGAGGAAAAAGAAAAGAGGGCCACGCACACCGCCACCAACGCCCCGCCCCAGCGGCCCAGCACGCTCTCAAAGGCCAGGATGGTCAGCGCAGCGCCGTCGGCGCCATTCGCCGTTTCCAGTACGCCGGAGCAGCAGATGGCAAGCCCCGTCACCGTGCACACCACGCAGGTATCGAAAAACGCCCCCACCATGTTGATGTAGCCGTGGAGAGCCGGGCAGTCCCCGTCCGCCGCCGCGGCGGCGATGGCAGCCGAGCCCATGCCCGCCTCGTTGGAAAAGATGCCCCGGGCCACTCCGTAGCGCATGGCGGCACCCGCCGCGCCGCCCAGCACCGCCTCCGGCCCCAAGGCCTGGGCGAACATCTGCCCCACGGCGGCAGGGAGCGCCTGCCAGTGCCCGATGATCACCGCCCCGGCCCCTCCCAGATATCCCAGGGCCATCAGCGGCACCAGAAAGCCGGATACCCCGGCGATGCGGCCGATGCCGCCCCGGATCACCGCCAGCGTGGCAAGCCCCGCCGCGGCCGCCGTGACCCACGGCGGCACGGAAAACGCCGCTTCCAGGGCCGTGGCCATGGCGTTGATCTGGGCCATATTGCCCATGCCGAAGGAGGCCCCCACAGCGAAAAGCGCGAACGCGCCGCCCATGGCCCGCCCCAACAGGCGGGGCCGCACTCCCCGGGCCATGACCACCATGGGCCCGCCGCTGCGCTCTCCCCTGCGGCGAAAACGCACCGCCAGGGCACACTCGGAAAACTTGGCCGCAAGGCCGAAGAGGGCGGAGATCTCCATCCACACCAGTGCGCCGGGTCCGCCCGCCGTCAGCGCCGTGGCAACGCCCACAATGTTCCCGGTGCCCAGGGTGGAGGCCAGCGCCGTCATGAGCGCTGCCAGAGGAGAGATGCCGCCGTCGCTGTGCCGCACACCGGGACTCAAAAGCAGGGCGCAGGCCCCCGGCAGGTTCCGCCAGGTGCCAAAGCCCGTGCGCACCGTGAGAAACATGCCCGTTCCCAGCAGCAGCGCCAAAAGCGGCGCTCCCCAGAGCTTGGCACTGAGGGCCGTGAGAGATTCCGTCATGGGACGCCTCCTTGTTTCATGCTGCTATCAGCATACGCCCAAGGCTGCCTGTCCCATGATGGAAAAGCCGGACGCCTGGGGCGTCCGGCTTTTGTTCCAACGATTCAGCTTTCCATGTGGCGGCCCAGGAAGGCGGCAATGGTCTGGGCCAGCTTGTACTCCGGCTCCTCTGCCGGTGCGGCGCCCTCGCCGCCCACAAACAGCACCAAACCCAGCAGGTCGCCCTCCGCCAGAATGGGCGCGGCCACCCGCACCCGGAGAGGGTCGCCGCTGTCTGTCACGGCCACCTCCTCATCCTGGGCCTCACGCCGGTAGATCTTGCGGCCTTCCATGATCCGCTCCAGCTCCGGGGAGATCCGCTTTCCCAAAAGCTCCCGCTTGCTGCCGCCGGCCACGGCGATGATGGTGTCCCGGTCCGTGACGGCGCAGATCTCGCCGGTGGAACGGCTCATGGTCTCGCACAGCTCCACGGCAAAATCCTCCACCCCGCCCAGCAGGGAGTATTTTTTAAAAATCACCTCGCCGTCCCGGCTGGTGTAGATCTCCAGCGGATCGCCTTCCCGAATCCGCATGGTACGGCGGATCTCCTTGGGAATGACCACACGTCCCAAATCATCGATACGCCGTACGATTCCAGTTGCTTTCATATCGAAAACTCCTTTTCTCTTTCAAATTGCAGGGCTCTCCTTGGCAAAAGATAGTATCCGCAGGATTTTTCCCCCTATGCGGCGGAGCGCTTGGTTTCATTTGGCAGTTTTCGGTCCTTTGCCGGGGCGGTTTTCGCCCGCCCCTTGCATTTTTTCAAGAAAAACGTATAATATCCTATATTCTTTACAGGTTTTTGACCTGCCGTTTTCCCAAAGGCCTTACATCCAACACAAGAAAGGAACGACGTTTTGAAAGCTTCACATGCCCTGCCCAAGGCCCGGCTGCCCCTGTGGGGGACGCTGGCGGCCATGGTGGCCCTGTCGGGCTGCATCACGCTGCTGGCCCTGTGGTGCCAGCCCAACGCGCTGCGCACCGTTGTGGATATCTTCCGTGCCCAGCCTCTTTTGATCGTACTCAACACCCTGCCCATCGGCCTTCTGGTGGTGACGTTCACCTGCCTGTTCCGAAACGTGTTTTTCAGCGCCGCCCTGGTGAACTTCGGCGTGTGCGTGCTGTCCATCGCCAACCGCATCAAGCTGGAGGTGCGGGACGAGCCCGTGTTTCCCCGGGACTTTGCCCTTTTGAAGGAAGTGGGCAGCGCCATGAGCTCCTATGAGATCCAGTATCCCATGGGTACCATCGCCGTCGTGCTGCTGACCACTTTGGCGCTGGTGGTCCTGGGTCTTTTCATCGGCTGCCGGCCCTTCCCCCTGGCCCGTCTGCGGGGCTGGCTGGGCCGGCTGCTGGGCGCCGCCGGCTCCATGGGTATTCTGGTGGCCCTGCTGCTGACGGTCTACGCATCCAATGATCTTTACAACAGCTTCCGGGTCTCCAACGCCTACTACATCCCCTCCGTCTTTAACGAACTGGGCTTCCCCTACTGCTTCTGCCATCAGTTCACCACCTATCCCATCGACCGTCCGGAAGGCTTTGACAAAGCCGCGGCAGCCGCCTGGGAAACCGGGGACCAGCCCGGTCAGGGAGAGGACGTGCACCTCATCATGGTGATGAACGAGGCCTTTTCCGACCTGACGGACGATCCCGCCTTTACCTACACGGAGGAAAACGATCCCCTGCCCAACCTCCACGCCCTGCAAAGCGATCCCCACGCCGTCAGCGGCCATGTGGTAGTGCCCGGCTTTGCCGGCGGAACCGCCAACACGGAGTTCGACGTGCTCACCGGCATGCAGACCAACGCCCTCTCCGCCTCCACCACCTCCTCGTTCCGGGTGGTGAACCGGGATCTGGACAGCGTGCTGCGGGTGTTCGCCTCCGACGGCTACCACACCTCCTTCTTCCACCCCGGCGATGACTGGTTCTACAACCGGGAAAACGTCTATGACTGGCTGGGGGCGGAGGAGACCGTCTTTGCCGACGAGATGGAAAACCTCGCCTACAAGGGCCGCTGGGTGACGGACGACTACATGGCCGGCTTCATTGAGGAGAAATTTGAGGAGGCCGTGGCCCAGGGAGAGCTTCTTTGCAACTACACCACCACCATCCAAAACCACATGTCCTACACGGCGGACAAGTACGGCGAGGGCTACGTGTACCCGCCGGTGGAGACGGATGCCCAGCTGACCGACGATGTGCGCACCATGCTGGAGGTGTATATCGAAGGAGCCCGGGATGCCGACGCCATGCTGGGCCGTCTGGTGGACTACTTCTCCCAGACGGACGAGCCGGTGGTGCTGGCCTTCTGGGGCGATCACCTTCCCTATCTGGGGGACAACCAGCTGGCCTATGCGCAGCTGGGCTCCGAGGTGGCCCTGTCGGAGGATGATCGTGAGAGCGCCCTGTGCTCCTATGAGACGCCCTACGTGATCTGGGCCAACGACGCCGCCGCCCAGGTCCTGGACTGGGAGAGCGCCGTGGAGCGCCTGGATCTGCCCGAGACCAACCGTCTCTCCGCCAGCTTCCTGGGTGCCGCGCTGCTGGAGCTGACCGGCCGGGGCGAGGAGAGCCCCTGGTTCTCCTTTTTGAACCAGCTGCGGCGGGAGCTGCCCGTGGTGCAGAAAAAGACCTATATGACCATGGACGGCACCATTACCCCCCTTCTGACCAGTGCCCAGCAGGAAATGATCGACCAGTGGCGCCAGTGGAGCTACTACAAGCTGCGCTACAAAGAAGTGGAATAAACATAAAAAACGCGGGCTTCCATCAGGAAGCCCGCGTTTTCTTGCGTCTTATGGCATTCAGCTCTTCCGGGCCGCCGCCTGGGGAGACAGCGGAATACTGCGGCTGCGGATCAGCTGGATGAAGGTCTTGGCCAGAGAGGGGTCAAACTGGGTCCCGGCGCCCTTGCGGATCTCCTCCAGCGCATACTCCAGCGGAAGGCCCCTGCGGTACGGCCGGTCTGTGGTCATGGCGTCAAACACGTCCGCAATGGCCAGGCACCGGGCGGAGACGGGGATCTCCTCCCCGGCGATGCCCCGGGGATAGCCCTTGCCGTCCCAGCGCTCGTGGTGGCCCAGCACCGCCGGGATCAGATAGTCCATCTCCGGCAGGTGGCGGATCATTTCAATGGAGCTGTTCACATGGTCCTTCATGACCCGGTATTCTCCATCCTCCAGCTTGCCGGTCTTATTGAGGATGTTTTCGGGAATGGAGATCTTGCCGATATCGTGGAGCAATCCCGCGGCATAGATGGTGCGCACCTGGTCGTCGTTGAGTCCGGCGGCCACCGCCAGCGTGGCGGCGTAGCGGGCCACGTTCTTGCTGTGGGCGTAGGTATAGTGGTCCTTGGCGTCGATGGCGGCGGTCAGCGCGGAGATCATGGACAGGGCGGAACGATATTCTCCGTCTCCCCGCTCGATGCGGTCCACAATGGCGTCCGTGCGCTCCGCCAGATGCTGAGGCACCAGGTCCGAGGCCCCCCGGAAAATGACGATCTGGTCCTTGCCGCCCTGCTTGGCGTTGTACACCGCAAGGTCAGCGTTGTCCATCAGTTCCTTGGCACTGGAGGCGGCGTAAGGCGCCGAGCAGATGCCAACGCTCACCGACAGGGGCTTGAGCCGCTGCCGCTCGGGCTTTTGGTTGATCCGGGCCACCCGGGTCTCGATCTCCCGGGCCAGGGTCCTGGCCCGCTGGGTATCCTGCAGAGGCAGCAGCACGGCAAACACCTTGCCGCTGGTGCGGAACACGATGCCGCTCTCGCCGGTGCAGCGGCTGATGACCTCGCCGATGCGGCACAGTGCCGCGTCTCCCTCACCAACGCCGTAGAGCTGGTTATAGAGCTTGAAGTCATCCACGTCGATGTACATGAGCGTCAGGCATTCCCGCCCGCAGGAGAGGAACTGCTCTTCCAGCTGCTCCACAAAGAAGCGGTAGTTGTACACGCCGGTCAGCGGATCGATCCGGGCCTCCCGGAACATCTTCTCATAGAGCGCGGCGTTTTTCATGGCGATGGACGCGATGGAGCTGACCGTCTCCAAAAATCCGATCTCCACGGCGTTGAAATTCCTGCCCCGCTCCTTGGCGGAAAGCAGCAGCAGTCCCACGATCTCGTCTCCGTCCCGCATAGCGGCCACGCAGTCGATGTTCAGCCGGCGGAACAGCTCCTTTTCCGCCTCCCAGACGGACAGATACCTGGGGCTGTTCTGGAACTCGCCCACAATGAGGTAATTTTCCTGCTCTTTGAGGTAGGCGATCTGGGGACTGTCCTTGGAAATGGAAAACGACAGTGTGGCCAGAGGGCTGGAGCAGTAGCGGGCCTGGTAGTTGTCCCCCTCCAGCAGGCAGATATACATCTGCTCGATGGGGATCTCCCGGGACACCACCTGTCCCATTTTCTCCATGATATCCGCGGTGCTCAGGGATTGAGAGACCTCCGCGGAGAAGTTCTTCACCAGGCGGCTTTGCTGCTCCTCCCGGGTAAACATGGATTCCAGCAGCCGCCGCATGAGGATATACGTGGCGCCCAGCAAGCCGGCAAATGCCACGGACACCACCGTGGTGGCGGAGCGCTCCCCCAGTCCCAGGGTCTGCTCGGCAAAAAGATACATGGGGGAGATGAAGTTGGCGGCAGCCATGATGCAGATCACCGCCAGCACCAGCGTCAAAAGGGACCGGGACACCACCAGCGTCAGCCGGAACATCCGGCGCTTATAGAGCGCATACATCAAAAGGGCCGCGAATATGATGCCGGACAGGGCATCAAAGGGGAACGTATTGCCCGGCAGGCCCACCTGCAGCAGATTGCCCGCCAGCATCACCAGTCCGCCGTAAATGATGACCTGGATGCCCGGGGAGTGGACGCCCTGTTCCCGCATGACCTGCAGGAGCATCACCGCCGTTGCGCCGATGATGGCCACGAACATGATGCAGGGGATGACGATGTGCCAGTCCAAGCTGTAAGTAAAGAGGGTGGAACCATCCGGCATGACCACCGGCGTGGGCGGCTTGAGGTAAAAGCCGCTGACCGTGCCGGGGATGATGGCCAGTGTCCAGATGGTGAACACCGCCAGCAAAAACCGCCCTTTCCGCCTGGAGAAGGTGTGCACGAAAAAGTAAAAGAACAATTCCATGCTGAACAGGGCCACCAGGGACACCTTGTACCAGAAATTCATGCCCGGCCACATCTGCACCCGCATGAGGATCGCGCCGCCGGACCACAAAATGGCGTCCAGCAGCACCGCGAGAAACGCCCAAATCTCCGGCGTCTTTTTGGTGGCCAGGAACGTGACGAACATCAGCAAAAAGCAGCTGAAGACCGTGATGTTGATAAAGAGGAAGGGGATGTCGCTCACAGCGCCGACCTCCCTTCCATCCCGCCGTCCGCCTGCTGACGCAGAAGACCCACGACATCCAGCATGCCGGGGTTGATCCGGGGCAGGCGGGTACCGATCTTCTGCTCGTAGGCGGCGATGGTGCCGTATTTGAGAATGGTGATCTGCAGCGGCTCCATGTTCAAAAGCTTCTTCAGGTCGCCGTAGTCACTGTCGAAATATTTGAAATACAGGCTCAGGTGCTCCGTCAGCACCGTGCGGGTCACTACCTCGCTGGCCTGGGCGTCCGGCGGCAGCTCCAGGTACATGTGCAGGAAGGGGTCGTCCTTTTCGTTAAACTCCTTTTTCAGCACCCAGTCTCCCAGTTCCAGGCGGCTCAGGCGGATCACCTCCTGCATGGAGGAGGCGGTGATCCGGGTAAAGCCCGCGATATCGATCACGTCCGGCACCCGGTCCACAAAGGTCAGCCGGGGAAGCTGACCGCTCCCGGCGGTAAGGCAGTGGTACATGTCTCCGATGCGGTAGCGCATGAACGCACCGCCGTGGAGCACGGAGAGCACCAGCTCGTATGTCTCCCCCGCCTGGATCTCATCCATCAGGCAGGTACGCGGCTGGTAGGAGGGATCAGCCAGATTGCGGCGCATCTCCGACTCAGGGATAAACTCGTAAAAGCACGCATCCGGGAAAAACACCATGCCCCGGTGCTCCCAGTTCTCCGCGCCGATGCAGGTGGATTCCGTGCCTGCGGCCAGCTCCACCGGAGCGATGCCCCACGCCCGGGTCAGCCGGTCCCGGTAGCACTTGGCGTCGGTCCCGGCGAAGAAAAACGCCTTGAGCCGGAACACGTCCCCCGGTGTGATGAGGCGGCCGTCCCGGCGGCTTACGTATTTGGCTCTCAGATAGCGCACCGCATTGCCCGGCGACACCTTCATGTGGTGGCCGCCGCCTCCGCTGCTCTTTCCGAAGCTCTCGGTGATGTAGTTGGCCACGGAGCCGATGCCGAAGAAAAAGTCCACGCCGCCGCCCATGGCCATGGCGAAGCCCTTTTTGATCCGCTGGCTGAAGCTCAGATCGGAATTGGTATTGGAGTCCGGCAGCCAGGTGAAGTGGATGTCCTCGTCGAAAAGCGAGGGCATCAGTCCCGTGGCATAGGGCAGCGGAGCGCCGCCGTACAGAATCCGGTCGCCGGCCTTGAGATCAAATTCTCCCTTTTTCCGGGCGGTGGCCATCATCATGGTGGCCAGCAGATTGTGACGGTAGGTATCCAGCATGCTGCGGGTGTACGGCGCCAGCTTAATGGGACGCAGGCCCCCCTCCCAGGTGGTCTGGATCCACACGGCCGGCTCTGCGCACAGCATTTCCGCGCGCTTGGGCAGCAGCACGTCGGCATAGTCGGCATAGGTGGTCAGGGGCAGGCACTGGCGCAGCTCCTCAAGCGTGCGGGGCTGCTTTCCCCGCAGCAGCAGCTTTCCAAGTCCGCTTGCGCTCCAAAGCGTCAGCTGCTCTTCCATCAATCGCCGCTGTGTGTACATGTAATCCGCCAGGCTCATATCCAAAAAGCCGCAGTACTCCTGCCACAGCTGCTCCCGGGAACACTTTTTCAGCTTATCTTCAAAGCGCATGGACTCACCCCCTCACTTGATTTTCCAACAGGCGCGGATGCTGGCCCTGTTGGGCACCAGAAAGGGCGTGGCAGCCTGATAGGCCCCATACCCCTCCAGCCGCGCCGGAAACACACACCGGTCCTCAAAGACCACCAGCCCCACGTTCAAAGCGCTCAGCGCTGCCGCCTCCCACAGCGGCAGCCCCGCAGCCAGGGCAAGGCACCCATACAGCCCCGCAAACCACAACACCCCAGGGTGGCGGCACAGGGCATATACCCCCGTGGTGCAGGCCGGGCGTCCTTCCCCCGGACTTGCATAGGAGGCCCCCACCGGCAGGGCAAAAAACAGCGTATAGATCTCCAGGAGGAAAAACAGCGCCCCAAGCGCGAAAAGCAGGCCCCGCAGCCACCCGTGGACCAGGGGCGTCCCCTGGCGGGCCTCCAGGACCGTGCCAACTGCCAGCAGCAGCGCCCCCAGGGGGAAGCAGAGCTTCAGCCCTTTTCGGCCCAGCCGCCAGTCATTATAATCGCTGAGAAAAAACAGGCCAAAGCCGCAAAGGCTCAGACAAAACCCCATCGGCTCAGTCCTCCGTCCGACCATCCGAATACACCATTCGATTATGTTTACTATTTTTCCCTATTATACAAATATTCCTGTATAAATTCAACAAATTTCCCCTCGACATTTTTCACAAATCGTATGCATCGAGCATTGGCACAACATATAGTTTTCCACCTGTATACAAAACGCAATCTGTTGTCGATGTCGGTGAATTTTTACTTTTTTTACACAAAAGAGACGAGGCACTCCGTCAAAACAGCAACATCCCGCGCGCCTTACGGCTGCGCGGGATGAAAGTGGCGGTATACTGCCTCCGCCGTGGGCCGGGGTACGATGGCCGCCAGTGTCTCCACGTCTGCTTCCCGAATGGCCTTCACGGGCCCCAGCGCACGGCGCAGGGCTTCCTTGCGCTTGGGGCCCACGCCGGGGATGTCGTCCAGGGCGGAGCGCAATGTGCTGCGGGTATGGCTTTCGTGGTGATAGGTGATGGCAAAGCGGTGGGTCTCCTCCTGGATCTGTCCGATAAGGGAGAACACCGCCGGGTTGGCCGTCAGGCCGATCTCCCGGCCCTGGGGCGTCACCAGCGCCCGGGTCCGGTGGCGGTCGTCCTTGACCATACCGAATACCGGCACCGTCACGCCGAACTGGTCCGCCACCTCCTGGGCCGCGGCGGCATGGGTCTGGCCGCCGTCGATCAAAAAGACGTCCGGCAGCGGCAGGAATTTCTCATCTCCGTCCGCCGCCCGCTGGAGCCGGCGGCGCAGCACCTCCTGCATGGAGGCATAGTCATCCGGATGGCCCTGAAGCTCCTTGATGCGGAAACGACGGTAAGCCGAGCGCAGGGGCCTGACGCCGCTGTAAACCACCATGGACGCCACGATGTCGCTCTTTCCCGTGTTGGAGATATCGAAGGACTCCATGCGCCGGGGCGGCTCCCCCAGTCCCAGCAGGCCGGCCAGCAGCGTCAGCGTATGGGCCACCCGCTCCTCGGCCGTGGTGGCGCGTTCGGCCTCCTCCGCGGCGTTGCGCTGGGCCATATCTCTCAGGTCCGCCTTCTCTCCCCGCTGGGGCACATGGACCCAGACCTTGTGTCCGGCCCGGCGGGTCAGCACTTCCGAGAGGTTCTCGCACTCCCCTGTGTCCACCGGCAGCAAGATCTCGTGGGGCAGCACCGCCCGGGGCAGGTAATACTGTGCGGTGAGCGCCGAGAGCATCTCCGCCTCCTCTTCCTCGATGGGAGCGGTAAAAAGCTCCGTCTCCCGGCCGGTGAGATTCCCGTTTTCCATATGCAGCACCGCATAGCAGCACTTGCCCGCACCCCGGTACAGCCCCCAGATATCCGTGTCGGCGCACAGGCCCGCAATGACCGTCTGCTTTTTGCTCAGGGCGCCGATGGCGTTGATCCGGTCCCGGATGGCAGCCGCCTGCTCAAAGTGCAGCGCCTCCGCCTCCGCCTCCATCTCCGCCGTCATGTCCCGCAGCAGCTGGCGGGACTTGCCCTCCAGCAGCTGACAGGCCTGGTCGATGCGGCGGTTGTACTCCTCCGCCGTCATCTCCGGGCGGCAGAAGCCGTCGCACCGGCCCATGTGGAAATTGAGGCAGGGCCGCTCGGCGCCGATGTCCCGGGGGAAACGGCGGGAACAGGTGGGCAGGCGCAGCGCGGCAAACACCGCATCCAGAGCCTGTCGGGTCTCATACCGGCCGCCGAAGGGGCCGAAGTAGCGGGCGGAGTCATTGGCATAGCGGTTGGCCAGCGTAAAGCGGGGGTATGGCTCCCGGGAAAGGCGCACAAAGGGATAGCCCTTGTCGTCTTTGAGCAGGATGTTATATTTGGGGCTGTGGCGCTTGATGAGGGAGTTTTCCAGCACCAATGCCTCAAATTCGCTGGTGACGAAGATCGTGTCGAAATGATCCACCTGAGAGACCATCTGCCGGGTCTTGGCCGTGTGGGAGGCGCTTTCCTGAAAATACTGGCTCACCCGGTTTTTCAGCTTCTTCGCCTTGCCCACATAGATCACTTTTCCGGTCTTGTCCATCATGAGGTACACGCCGGGCACCAGCGGCAGGTCGTTGGCCTTTTGCCGCAGCTCTTCTTTTGTCATGGCCCTCTCCTTTCACCGCTCCAGCGGATGGAAAAAAAGAGGCTCCGCAGACTGCGGAGCCTCTTACAGGGTATATGGAATCTTATTCGCCGAAGTTGTCCTTGACCAGCTCCACCAGGGTGTTGACTGCAGTTTCCTCGTCGTCACCGTCAGCGATCAGTGTGATGGTGGTGCCCTTCACAATGCCCAGGGACAAAACGCCCAGCAGGCTCTTGGCATTGACGCGGCGGTCTTCCTTCTCCACCCAAATCCCGCTCTTGAACTCGTTGGCCTTCTGAATAAAGAATGTGGCAGGTCTCGCGTGCAGACCTACTTCGTTGTTAACGGTGACATTCTGAGTATACATGATGCAGCTCTCCTTTTCTATACCAAGTCAGACTGAACAGCTTCGCATAGCAAGTCAAATTACTAGATATATCATACCTGCTTTTGTTGGCCGCGTCAACGGCGTTTTTCACAAACATTTAAAATTTTCCCCAGGCCCGAAGCTTTTCATTTGGTAGTTTAGACCATTTTCCCCCCATTCTATACGGGCTGTTTTGTGTTTTTTTCAGTACTTTACCGATTTTCACAAAAAAAGAGCCGCCGGCATGGACCGGCGGCTCCGCTGGGATCAATAGTTCTCGGCCTTCACCTGGAAGTAGGCCTGGGGATGCTTGCACACGGGGCACACGGCGGGAGCGCTCTCGGCGATCTCCACGTGGCCGCAGTTGCGGCAGAACCACATGACCTTCTCGCCCTTCTTGAAGACCTCGCCCTTCTTCAGGTTGTCCAGCAGCTTCAAATAGCGCTCTTCGTGGGTCTTCTCGATCTTGGCCACGCCCTCGAACTGAGCGGCCAGAGCCAGGAAGCCCTCCTCCTCGGCAGTGCGGGCCATCTCAGCATACATCTGGGTCCACTCCTCGTTCTCGCCGGCGGCTGCGGCCACCAGGTTCTCCTCGGTGGTGCCGATGCCGGAGAGGGCCTTGAACCACAGCTTGGCATGCTCCTTTTCGTTGAGCGCCGTCTCCTGGAAAATGGCGGCGATCTGCTCATAGCCGTCCTTCTTGGCCTGGCTTGCGAAATAGTCGTACTTGTTGCGGGCCTGGGACTCCCCGGCAAACGCCTTCCACAGATTGGCCTCCGTCTTGCTGCCCTTCAGTTCCATGTCTTTTTCCCCTTTCAAAAATTTAAATCAAGTTTGCTCCGCCCCACAGGCAGGACAAATCCCATAAAAACAAAGGCTGTGCCCCCGGACGATCCGCCCGTCCCCCGCCGCCAGCGTATCCAGCGCGGCATCATAGGGAACGGCCACGTCCGACACGGCGCCGCACCGCTGACAGCGGAAATGCGCATGGGGCGAGACGTTGGCGTCAAACCGCGCCACCGGCCCCTCCAGCTCCACCAGCCGTCCCTCCGCCGCCATCTGCCGCAGGTTCCGGTAAACCGTTCCCAGGCTCAGGCGGGGCATTTCAGGTTTGAGACGCTCGTACACCATCTCTGCGGTGGGATGGGTATCCGTGGCGCAGACAGCCTCATAGATCTGCTCCCTTTGATGGGAGAATCGTCGCTGCTGCATATCCCGTCTCCTTATCAGTAATAATTACTGATATTGTTATAGCATACCGTCTGGCAAAATGCAAGTCCTTTTTTCATTTTTTTCCGCTTCTAAACGGGCGCGCGGCGCAAACACTATCCATTGGGTATCGCGCAACGATTCTTCCCGGAAAAGGAGGAGCATATACCTTGAAAAGAATGATTGCGCTTTTGAGCGCGGCGCTGCTGGCTCTGTCGGTGACCGCCTGCGGCAATGATCAGAAAAACGACTCCAACAATGCCAACGACGCCGTTCTCAACGGCACGGACGGCAAGGACAATACCCACGGCGACGGCATCATGGGCGATGTGGCCCAGGGTACGGAGGATGTGGTGCAAGGTACGGAGGACGCGGTCAAGGACGCCGAAAACGGCGTGAAGGACGCGGTGGACGGCGTGGAAAAAGGCGTGGATGACATGACAGACACCGCCGAGAACGCCGGCCGTGCCATGAAGCGGTCCGTGGAGGAGGGCGGTGTTTCCTATGGGGAAATGCTGGACAACGCCCGGGTCCACGATACGGACGGCGACCTGACCGACCACGAAAACGCCGTGACTCCCGGCTGGGACGGCTGAATATGCTGCAGAAAAAAACAGGGCGGGAACTTGCTCCCGTCCTGTTTTTTTCGTTTACATCTGTAAAATACAGCGCTCCAGCTCCAGCACCGTGTCAGCCAGGAAGTCCGCCCCGGCGTCCGCCAGCTCCCCGCGGCCCCGGAACCCCCAGGTGACGCCGCAGGCGCGAAGCCCCGCGTTGTGGGCTGTGTGGATATCCACGGCGCTGTCTCCCACAAAGAGCGTCTCCGCCTTTTCCGCCCCCAGCTGTGAGAGGATCTGCTCCACGCCGGTGGGGTCCGGCTTCACCGGCACGCCGGGCAGCTTGCCCCGTACCAGATGGAACACCCCGTCAAAAAAGTGGCGGATGATGACCTGGCTGAAATCGTCGGCCTTGTTGGAATACACCGCAAGGCACACGCCCTGTGCCCTCAGCCGCTCCAGCAGCGCCGGAATGCCGTCATAGGGAGCCGTCTTATCCAGGTTGTGGGCGCCGTAATACCGGCTGAACTCCGCCAGCGTCTCCTTCAGCCGGGCTTCATCCTGACAGTCGGCCGGAGAAAAGCGGGAGACCAGGTTGGGGATGCCGTGGCCCACCATATGCCGGAACTCCTCCACAGAGTGCTCCGGCCAGCCGTTTTTCCGGCAGACCCAGTTGCCCGCCCCGGCCAGATCTTCAATAGTATTCAATAATGTGCCGTCCAGATCGAAAATCACCGTTTTGTACATTGTGCTTTCCTTCCTCACCTGTTGTTTTTTTCACATTGTAGCAGGCCAGGCCTCCAGGCTCAAGCGGCAAAGCGCCGAAAAAGCCGCCCCGCGGGCGGCTTTTTTCCTGACGTTCTCACCCCAGCGGGCAGGGTTCCGCCCCGGCGGAGGTCAGCACCGCCGACTCCGTGAATCCAGCCGCCCTGGCCAGCTCCGCCGCCTGGTCATAGCCGAAAAGCAGATGCTCTTTACAGTGGGCGTCGGCGGTGAGGATGACGCGGCCCCCCATAGCCCGCCATTCCCGCAGCAGGAAAAGGGCCGGGTAGGGAGCAGTCCGGTATCCCCGGGAGACGCCCCCGGTGTTGATCTCCAAAAGCGTTTTGGCCGGGTCCGCACGGTGCAGTGCCTCCAGGGCCGCGGCGCGATACCGGGGGGCCTCCTCATCAAAAAAGCGGTTGCCGGCATTGAGCTTGGTGATGAGGTCGATGTGGCCCAGGATGGTAGGCTTTTTCTCCGCCACCCGGCCCACCTCCCGGAAATAGCCCTCTGCCACCGCCAGGGCGTCTCCTCTGAACAGTTCGTCCCGGCAGGCGGCAAACTGCGCCTGGCTCCAGTCCGCCGCATAGTAGATCCCCTCCGGCGAGCGTTGGTAGTGGACGCTGCCGATCCAGTAGTCAAAGCCCTCCGGCGTCACATCCGACCAGCTGTCCCACTCGATGCCTGCAAGCACCTCCATCCGCCCGGCGTACGCCGCCCGCACCGCCTCGATGGCCGTGCGGTAGGCGGTCATGTCCCGGGGCAGCACCGCCCCCGCATCGGAGGGGATGGGGGTATGGGCATGGCAGGAAATGCCAAAATATTGGATATTTTGTGCACTGGCTGCGTCAGCCATAGCCGACATAGGGTCGTGTCCGTCGCAAAAGTCCGCGTGGTTGTGAACAGAGCAGCACCAGGGCGTCTTCTTCATTGCATCCGCTCCTGCTTGACCTTGTGGTCCACCACATGGCGCTTTTCCAGCTCCGCCGTGATGTCCTGCACGGAGATGCCCATCTGCACCATCAGCACCATCACATGGTAGGTAAGGTCCGCGATCTCGTAGATGGTCTCCGCCTTATCCTCCTTGCGGCCGCCGATGATGACCTCCGTGCACTCCTCGCCCACCTTCTTGAGGATCTTGTCCAGTCCCTTTTCAAAAAGGTAGCTGGTGTAGCTGCCCTCCTTGGGCTCCGTCTTCCGGCCCTGGATGAGCCGGTAGAGCCCCTCATAGCTGAACGCCTTCAGCTCCGGGGAAAGATACACCGGCTGGAAAAAGCAGCTCTCCGCTCCCGTGTGGCAGGCGGGGCCGTCTTTCACCACCTCCACCACCAGGGCGTCGGCGTCGCAGTCGGCAGTGATGGACACCACACGCTGCACGTTGCCGGAGGTCTCCCCCTTGCGCCACAATTCCTGGCGGCTGCGGCTCCAAAAGCAGGTGCGGCCCTCGTCGATGGTGATGGCCAGGCTCTCGGCGTTCATATACGCCAGGGTCAGTACCTCCTTGGTATAGTGGTCCTGGACAATGGCCGGGATCAGCCCATTTTCGTCAAATTTCAACTCCATATCGTATATCTCCGTCGCAATATTACATTTTGTATCAAAATCTACCCAATTTTTACAGCCGCACGGCTACGCCTCGGTCCCGCAGAAATTCCTTGAGCGCCCGGATCTCCACCTGGCGGGTATGGAAAATGGAGGCGGCCAGCCCCGCGTCCATGCCGGGATGGGTGAAGAGGGCTGCAAAGTCCTCCATCTTCCCGGCGCCGCCGCTGGCCACGATGGGCACGTCCACCCGTGCCGCCAGAGCGTCCAGCATCTCCAGATCGAAGCCCTGCTTCACGCCGTCGGTGTCGATGGAGTTGAGGACGATCTCCCCGGCGCCTGCCTCCACGCCCCGCACGGCCCAGTTCAGGGCGTCGATGCCCGTGTCCTCCCGGCCGCCCTTGGCAAAGAGGCGGAACTCGCCGTCCACCCGCTTGACGTCCATGCTGAGCACCACGCACTGGTCCCCGTACCGCTTGGCCGCAGCGCCGATCAAATCAGGGTCCGCGATGGCGCCGGAGTTGACGCTCACCTTGTCCGCTCCGCATTTTAAAACCCGGTCAAAGTCCTCCAGGGTGCGGATGCCGCCGCCCACCGTCAGGGGGATGAACACCTCGGAGGCCACGGCACGCAGGATGTCCGTAAACAGCGCCCGGCCCTCGGCGGAGGCGGTGATATCGTAAAACACCAGCTCGTCCGCGCCGGCGGCGTTATAGAACCGGGCCATCTCCACCGGGTCCGCCATGTCCCGCAGCCCCTGGAAATTGGTGCCCTTGACCACCCGGCCGTCCTTCACGTCCAGGCAGGGAATGATCCGCTTGGCTAACACAGGCCCTCCTCCTTTAAAACCGTTTCGAGATCCAGCCGTCCCGTGTAGAGGGCCTTGCCCAAAATGGCGGCGTCCACCCCCATGTCCCGCAGCTGCCGCAGCTCCTCCAATCCGGAGATTCCGCCGGAGGCGGTGATGGACAAGCCCTCGATCTTGACCAATTCTTCATAGAGGGGCAGGTTCGTTCCCTGCTCCGCCCCGTCCCGGGAGATGTCCGTATAGATGACGGTGCCCACGCCCGCGTCCCGGAGCCGGCGGCAGAAGTCCACGCCCCGCTCCGCCGTGCGCTCTTCCCAGCCGCTGACGGCCACATACCCGTCCCGGGCGTCCACGCCCACGGCGATGTGCGATCCATAGCGCCGGGCCATCTCCTTTGTAAAGTTGAAGTCCTTCACGGCGATGGTTCCCAAAATGCACCGGTCCACCCCCAGCTCCAGGTACTGCTCGATGCGCGCTTGGGTGCGGATGCCGCCGCCCACTTCGACGAAAAGCCCTCCCTGGCGGACCAGGGCGGCGATGCTCTCAAAATTTTCCCCAGTGCCGGACCGGGCGCCGTCCAGATCCACCACATGGAGGTACCTGGCTCCGGCGGCCAGAAAGTCCCGGGCCACGGCACAGGGGTCGGCGCCGTAGACGGTCATCTGGTCGTAGTCTCCCTGGTACAGCCGCACCACCTGTCCGCCCCGCAGGTCGATGGCGGGAAAAATCTGCATGTTGCTCCCTCCTTACAGCTCTCCGAACGCCTTCAGGATCCGCAGTCCCGTGTCCCCGGACTTTTCCGGGTGGAACTGGGTGCCCCACACGTTCCCCCGGCGCACCGCGCCGGTGACGGCCACGCCGCCGTACTGCGAGACGGCCAGGGTGCTCTCGGCGCAGCGGCGGGCGTAGTAGCTATGGACATAGTACACCGATTCCCCCGGCTCCACATACTTCAAAAGCGGGTCCGGCCGCAGGATATCCAGACTGTTCCACCCCATGTGGGGCACCTTGCACACCGGGTCTGTCAGGTCTTCTTTCAGCGGCGCCACTTCGCCGCCAAGGAGCCCCAGTCCCGGGTGCTCGCCATACTCAAAGCTCCGCTCAAAGAGCAGCTGCATCCCAAGGCAGATGCCGAGCAGCGGCTTACGCTCCGCCTCCTCCAGCAGCAATGGCGTCAGGCCGGTATCGTCCAGCCGGGCCCGGGCGTCCGCAAAGGCGCCCACGCCGGGCAAAATGATCCGGTCTGCCCGGCGCAGGATATCGGCGTCGGCAGTCACCTCCGCTCCGAGGCCCAGGTAACGCAGGCTGGAGCGCAGGGAAAAGAGGTTGCCCACTCCGTAGTCCACAATGGCGATCATGACGTTCCTCCTTACAAAAGGCCCTTGGTGCTGGGGATCTCCCCGGCGTGCTTTTCGTCCGGGGCCACCGCCTCTTTCAGCGCCCGGCCCGCGCCCTTGAAGCACGCTTCCAAAATGTGGTGGGTGTTCTCCCCGGAAAGCTGATGGAAGTGCAGCGCACCGGGACAATTGCGCACAAAGCCCAGCCAGAATTCCTTGGCAAGCTCCGTATCAAAGGTGCCTACCTTGGCGGCGGGCAGCGTCACGGCCCAGCCCAGATAGTCCCGGCCGGAGAGGTCGCAGCCCACCAGCACCAGCGTCTCGTCCATGGGAAGCAGGCTCTGTCCATAGCGCCGGATGCCCCGCTTGTCTCCCAGAGCCTTGGCGAACGCCTGGCCCAGCACGATGCCCACATCCTCCACCGTGTGGTGGTCGTCCACCTGGGTATCGCCCCGGCAGGTGAGCGTCAGGTCAAAGTCCCCGTGGCGGGCAAAGAGGGTGAGCATGTGGTCGAGAAAGCCGCAGCCGGTATCGATCTTCCCCGCGCCGGCGCCGTCCAGGTCCAGCGTCAGGGAGATGCTGGTCTCCGCCGTCTTGCGCTCCAAAGTTGCAGATCGCATAGAAGTCCCTCCTTTATACCAGTATGTCCCGCACCGCCGCGGCCAGCGCCTCCATCTGCGGACAGCTGCCCACGGTGATGCGGACAAAGTCCCGGGTACGGGGCCCGTCGAACCAGCGCACCAGGATGCCCCGGGCCTTGAGCGCCTGATACAGGGCCTGCCCCTCCAGCCGGGGGTGCTTTGCAAAGAGGAAGTTGGCCGCCGAGGGCAGCACGGAAAAGCCCAGGGCCTCCAGAGCCGAGGCCGTCCAGGCACGGTTTTCCCGGATGGCGGCGCAGCAGCGGGCAAAGTAGTCCTTGTCCTCCATGGCCGCCGCAGCCGCCGCCATGGACATGCGGTTGACGTTATAGGGGTTGAAGCTGTACTTCACCCGGTTGAGGTCTTCGATGAGGGACGGGCAGCCAATGGCAAAGCCCACCCGTCCGCCGGCCAGGGAGCGGCTTTTGGACATGGTCTGCACCACCAGAAGGTTGTCGTACTCCCCGATGAGGGGCACGCAGCTCTCGGCGCCGAAGTCCACATAGGCCTCGTCCACCACCACGACCCGCTCCCGGTCCGCCTCCAGCAGCCGCCGGATCTCACTGGGCGGCAGGACAAGGCCCGTGGGGGCGTTGGGATTTGCAATGAACACCGTTCCCTGGGCGGACATGTAGTCCTCCACCGCCAGGGAAAAATCCTCCCGCAGCGGCACCCGGACGCTCTCCAGGCCAAAGAGCGCCGTCTGGGCCTGGTAGAACCCGTAGGTCACGTCGGCGTAGACCGCCGGGCGGCCGGTGCCGCAAAAGGCCCGGAACGCAAAGGCCAATATCTCGTCGGAGCCGTTGCCCGCCAGCACGTTTTCTTCTTCCACGCCGTAATACCGGGCGATGGCGCGGTGCAGGGCAGCGCAGGTGGGGTCGGAGTAGAGCTGCAAAGCCTGGGCATCCGCCCCGGCCACGGCCGCCGCCACCGCAGGAGAGGGCGGGAACGGGCTTTCATTGGTGTTGAGCTTGATGTATTGCTGATCCCGGGGCTGCTCGCCGGGGGTATAGGGCGCAAGGCGCGCCGCCTCCGGGGATAAAAACTGGCTCATGGCTGTACCTCCTTATTCTGCTGCGCCCGGGCACACACGGAGCGGGCGTGGGCCTCCAGTCCCTCCCGCCGGGCAAACTCCGCGATCCGGGGCGCCGCGTCGGCCAGGGCCTGGGGAGAATAGTAGAGAAAGCTGGACCGCTTGCAGAAGTCGTCCACCCCCAGGGGGCTGGAAAACCGGGCGGTACCGGAGGTGGGCAGGGTGTGGTTGGGGCCGGCAAAGTAGTCGCCCAACGCCTCCGGGGCGCTGGCGCCCAAAAAGACGCTGCCTGCGTTTTTCACCAGGGGCAGCAGGGCGAAGGGGTCCTGCACGCAAAGCTCCAGGTGCTCCGGGGCGATGCGGTTGGCCGCCGCCACCGCCTCCTCCAGACTGTCCGCAAGCAGGATCTTCCCCCCGCCGGCAAGGGCTTTTTCCACAATGTCCCGCCTGGGGAGCGCTGCGGACTGCGTCTCCAGCTCCCGCTGCACCGCCCGGGCAAGGATTTCGCTGGTGGTCACCAGCACGGCGCAGGCGCGCACGTCGTGCTCCGCCTGGGACAGAAGGTCCGCCGCCACGCAGTGGGCGTCGGCATGCTCATCCGCCACCACCAATATCTCGCTGGGCCCTGCGATCATGTCGATGCCCACCAGGCCGAACACCTTGCGCTTGGCAGTGGCCACATAGATGCCGCCGGGTCCTACGATCTTGTCCACCGCCGGGACGCTCTCGGTGCCGTAGGCCAGGGCCGCCACCGCCTGGGCGCCGCCGATCTTGAAGATGCGGTCCGCCCCGGCGATCTTTGCCGCCGCCAGCGCCTCGTCACTGATGCGGCCCGCCGGGTCCGGCGGGGTCACCACCACGATCTCCTCCACACCGGCGATGCGGGCGGGGATCACGTTCATCAAAATGGTGGAGGGGAACGCCTCCGGGCTCCGGGGCACACACACGCCCACCCGGGCAATGGGGGTATACCGCTGGCCCATGACCACGCCGGGCCGGTCGGTGAGCACAAAGTCCCGGTGCACCTGGCGGCTGTGGAAGGCGCGGATGTTCTCCGCCGCCTGCTCAAGGGTTTGCCGGAACGGTTCGTCCAGCCGCGCCCAGGCGGCCTCGATCTCTTCCGCCGTCACCTCCAGGGCGTCCAGCGCCGCGCCGTCAAACTGCCGGGTATAGCGGCGCAGCGCCTCGTCGCCGTTTTGCCGCACGTCTGCGAGCACCGCGTCCACCGCCGCGCTCACGTCCGCCTCCTGCCGGATGTCCCGGTTGAGGATCTGGGCCGGGGAGAGGTCGCGCAATTTGTAAATGGGGATCACTGTTCCGTCACCTCCGCCAGTTTCCTTACCAGAGTATCGATGGCCTGCCGCTTGAACAGGTAGCTGGAGCGGTTTGCGATGAGCCGGGCGGAGATGGGCATGAACTCCGTGATGACCTTCAGGTCATTTTCCCGCAGGGTGGTGCCCGTCTCCACAATATCCACGATCACATCGCTCAGTCCCAGAATAGGCGCCAGCTCGATGGAGCCGTTGAGCTTGATGATATCGATGTCCCGGCCCTGGGCTGCGTAATAGTCCCGGGCGATGCGGGGGAACTTGGTGGCCACCCGCAGCGTCCGGCCCGGGTCGTCCGTAAAGTCCTTGGGTCCCGCCACGCACATGCGGCACCGGCCAAGGCCCGTATCCAGCAGCTCATAGACGTCGGCTCCGGACTCGGAGAGGATATCCTTGCCCACGATGCCGATATCCGCCGCGCCGCGCTCCACATAAATGCCCACGTCGCTGGGCTTCACCAGGAAATACCGGATGCCGGCGGCGGGGTTTTCCACCACCAGACGGCGGCTGTCGGCATACCCCTCCGGGCAGCCGCACCCCACGCCCGAGAGAAGGTCGTACACCTTGTCGCCCAGGCGGCCCTTGGGCAGCGCCACGCTGAGCATCTCCCGCTGCACGCCGGGGCGGGCCTCGTCCAGATTTTCCAGGGCATCCAGATACAGCGCAAAGCCGATGGCCCGGGCGCCGGGGCGGAACTGCTCTGCCAGGGGGTCGTACTGTCCGCCCCGGAGCACCGCGCCGCTGATGCCCTGCAAGTACCCCTGGAATACCAGGCCGTTATAGTAGTCCAGATCGTTGACCAAAGAAAGGTCCAGCCGCAGGTCCGCCGTCTGCCCCCGCCCTTCCAGTGCGGTACAGACCTCCCGCAGCTCCGCCAGTGCCGTGCCCATGGGAGCGTTCAGGGCCAGAGGCTCCGCCTGGGCGAGCACCTGCTCCCACGGTCCGTTCAGCTCTGCCGTGCGGCACAACGCGTCTGTCCCCCGGGCGGGCAGGCCCGCCGCCGCGGCGGCCTTGCGCAGCTCGTGAACGTTTTTATCCCGGATGCACTGCAAAAGCCGCTCCCGGGCCTCCTCCGGCGCGCCCACCGCGTCAAAAAGGCCGGTGACAAAGCCCATGTGGCTCAGCTCCAGCACGAAGTCCCGCTCTGTCAGCGCCAGGCTCTCTATGGCCAGAGACACAGCCTCCGCCGTGACGGCGCCGTCCACCGCGCCGATGCACTCCAGGCCCATCTGGCTGATCTCCCGGAAGGTATGGCTCTCCCCGCCGGGCCGGTACACATTTTCCAGATAGTAGAGCCGGCCGCACGTTCCCGGCTCCACCGGAGCGTTTTTGGCAATGGAAAGGGTCACGTCCGGCTTGAGGGCCAGCAGCCGTCCGTCCAGATCCGTGAAGGTGATGACCTGTTCGCTGGACAAAAAACGGCGGTTCTCCCGGTAAAGCCCGTACTCTTCAAACCGGCCCATGTGGTACTTGCGAAAGCCCGCTTGCTCATAGCGCATCCGCAAGCGCAGGGAAAGCCGCTCCTGCGGCCGCAGCATGTTCAGATCCAGTTCCATGGTATCCCTCCCGGCCCTGTTGGGCATCGTTGTTGCGGTCTATTTTAATTTATTTTATTAGCAAAGTAAAGTGGTAATTCGGTAGTAAACGAAATTTTCCTATCTGCACAAAATACATTTGTCCTCTCAAGGGCATATACGGTGATTTTACACCCTGTCCCCGCCGTTTACAATGGCGCTCCGCGCGCCGCGCCCCAGGCTTTTGCGAAGAATTTTGCTTTTCTTACATATATAAATCAATTATTGCACAGCCTTGTCTTATTATCAAATACAAAGCAGATTGGAGACGTGGAGCATTTTTATGAAACGAAGTACCCCTTTATGCCGCCATATCGGTGGAAAAGTCCGCTTTTTCCGTAAGAAACGAGGCATGACGCAAGAAGAGCTGGCCGCCCGCCTGCAGACCCGCGGCTGCAATATCACCCGTGCCATGGTGGGACACATCGAAACCGGCTACCGCACGGCCTCCGTGTTTGAGATCGACATGCTGGTGGAGGTGCTGGGCATCGACTACAATGCCCTGTTCGCCCGGGACTGAGCGGTGCGGCAGGACTGGACTTCCCCGGGCGCATTTGATACAATGGCACTACAATCAAAGCCGCAGACCGCTCCGGGCGGCCTGCGGGCCCAAGGAGGATGGCTGCCATGTACACACTGAGTGAAAACTGCCCCCGCCGGGACGTATCCGTCCACAACGGCAGCGGGCTCATCCACATCAAGGACCTGACGGACAAGGAGGGCCTCTACGGCCACGGGCGGATGTTTGCCCACGTGACCGTGGACCCCGGCTGTTCCATCGGCTATCACGACCATCAGCACGAGACGGAGTTTTACTACATCGTCCGTGGCGAGGCCGTGTTCAACGACGACGGCAAGGAAGTGGTGGTCCGTCCCGGCGACATCTGCGCCACAGGCTACGGCCAGCACCACGGCCTGGAAAACCGCTCCAATGAACCGGTGGAACTCATCGCCCTCATCGTCTGCGAGTAACTCCCGCAAAAAAAGAACGGCAGTGCCGTTCTTTTTTTTGCGCCCGTGAAAGGATCCGGCCCGCTGGATCGTATCCCTTATGAGCGCGCTTCAAAGGAGCTGATCGATATGAATACCACACAGCGGGCGGAATACCTGGCCCACACCTACGCCGACGCCATCCTCCGCCTGAGCTACACCTATCTGAAAAACACTCAGGACGCCCAGGACATCTGTCAGACCGTATTCGTCCGGCTTTTGACGGAGCAGCGGGAGTTTGAAAGCCCCGCCCACGAGCGGGCCTACATCCTGCGCATGGCGGCCAACGCCTGCAAGGATATTTTGAAAAGTCCCTGGCGCAGACGCACGCTGCCCATGGAGTCCGCCTATGACGCGGCGGCGCCGGAGGCGCCGGGCAGCGAGGTTCTGGACGCGGTGAATGCCCTGCCGCCCCATTATCGCGCCGTCATCTACCTCTACTACTACGAGGGCTACCAGGCCGCCGAGATCGGGCAGATCCTGGGCGTCCCCACCGCCACCGTACACACCCGCCTGGCCCGGGGCCGGGCCAAGCTGAAAACAATGCTGGGAGGCATGGAATATGAACAATCTGTCTGAATACCGCAGGGATCTGGACGCTCTGCACTTCACTCCCGACCAGATCGACACCATCGCCCGCCGGGCCGCCGAGGGTGCCGCCCGGGCCAAAAAGCCCCGGCGCCGCTTCCCCCGCGCCGTCCTCATTGCCGCGGCCCTGACCGCCGCCCTGGCAGTGGGCGCAGGCGCCGCCGGCGTGCTCCCCTCCCCCGCGGAGGTGTTC
>PPYE01000282.1_pt1 | contig 34499 bp, 43 predicted proteins | sample 1559881 | NCBI WGS metagenome assembly PPYE01 (sample SAMN08240022, study PRJNA423297) | Human gut metagenome, whole genome shotgun sequencing project.
ACTTAAATTGGTAACGTTCCGGCAAATCAACCTTATCAAACGAATATTCCGACGTATTGAACGCCCACGGTTTCCCGTTGCGCAAATTCAATTCCTTTGTTAAATCGTGGCTTAACACAACCCCGCCGGAATAGGAACCGCCATTGCGGAAATATTGGATATGTTCAATTTTAAATTTGCCGTCCTCAATAAACCAATAACATTTGAAACAATCCCGTAACATATTGGTAAATTGTTGTAAGGTCGTCGGGGCTTTTTGTGCGGGTTGCTGATATTCGCCGTTTATAATGTTCGTTTTCTGCGATACAAGCAACCGGAAATTCAACCCGGATATTGGATTGTTTCCCCCGTATAAAAATTGGCTATATTCCGCCGTGGCTTCATGCGTAATTCCGGGTGCAATTTGATTGAGCAAAACAGATATACAAGACGCAACCGGGAACGCATCCCGCAAAGTATATGCTTTTCGGGCTTTTTCCTCTAATATCCAATCCATCAAATAAAATCCAAACCATAACGACGCATAACGCCACGTTGACCGGGCGATTGGATAAAACGTTTGTCCGAAAATGGAATAGGGCGGCGCAAAATACTTTCCGTTGTCCGCTAATCCCCACTCGGTCGGGGTGTCTGAAAAGTTGTTTGAAATAAACGCCACGTCGATTGCGTAACCAATCGCACGCCAACCCTCAACGGCGGTTAAATCAAATTCCAACGTATCAAACGGTTCCTGCGTTACCTTTTGATAACGAAACATTACCGTATCGTCGGATTGTTTCCGTATTTCAACTACAGCAATACCAAACGGCAACCCCCCGTTTATTCGTTGTTGTGAAATATAGATATAATAATTAACATTCAATTCCGGGTATAATTTCCCCTCGAATACGTCCGCACTTGCACCCGTCGCCATTCGTCCGGTATAAAGCCCGGATATTACCGCCGGGGAACCGTTGGACGTAATTTGTATTTCTTTCAATACATTGCACAAAGCAAAATGATAGGTTTGTACTAATGCGTTTTGGTCGGTCGTGGCGTTTGCGTCTTGTTCCCAATTCGTACCGCCCAAAAAACAAGAAACAACACTATCCCCCGGAACGTATATTTGAATTAATGGACGCTTGTTTATCGTTATCCGTTGGATTGTCGGGGCTAACGTTATTAAATTGTATTCCTTTTCCAATCCCGCCAACACGTCGTTATAATCGTCGATTGCGTCCGGTTGTACAACAACCTTTTTATCGTAATCCGTAAACGTACAATCGGTTTTCATAAACTTGCCTTGAAAGTATTGGAACCATGTACGCCCGCCGTCGTCGCTCTTTTCAATGCAATACAAAAATTCATTGTCGAACGATTGACGGTTTATATAGTCGTAATCATCCCGGACAAAGGTAATTTTGCCGGATAATTTGGCACGATAAAACCGTTGGTTGGTTTCTAATTCGTACTCCTTTGCCAAATCGTCCTTATAAATCGGATGCACGGTTTGACCTTGTAAGACGTTCGGGGCGTCCAACGTTCCCAATCTCAACCATGCCGTCCCGTTGGCGTATTGCGCTTTGCTTACATTAAACCGGATATATGCGGCATTGCTTGGTATGTCAAATTCCGTATTTGTGGCGGTCGGGTCGCTTCCCCAACCGCCGATAATCTTTTTATTGCTATCGTAAAATGCGCCCCCGGCTTGCGGGGTGTAATTCTGAAACAATTTGCGGGGGTACACATTCCCAACCGGGACAAAAGTACGGGTATAATAGAAATTTGTATTATTCCCGTTTATGTTCCCGGTTGTGTTACTTATCGCCCCGTTCGCTAAAAACGCATTTACAAATGAATGTCTATAAATCGGGTTCATATCAATTTTTAATTTTACGTGTCAAATTCTTGTAAACCTCAATAACATTGCCGTTGCCATCGACGTAACGACGGCGGCGGTTTTGTTCCTTAATCTCCCTTACATCGTCTTTTAAATCCCGCAAATCCGGTGCGTTATTTTGTTGAACCGTTACATTAATGCCGTCGGTATTGTAGGCATTAAGGTACTTTTGGGGGAATGTTCCCCGGTTCAAACTATTTATTACGTCCGGGATTAAACGACGGAAACGGCGGGAATTACGTTTATTGATAACGGCGAAAAATTCCCCGCCCTCGGCACGCCTCCGGGTTCCATCCGGTTTGGTTCCTAAATCCACGTCGTCCCCGGATTGGTGGGAACCGCCCGCCAACAATTCAACCGTACCATCGCCGTAACTTTCCGAACCCCCGGCGTTGGCTGATTTGGATAATTGGGCGGCTTTGATTTTGGCGGCGGCAAAGGAACCCCACATTATAGCAATTGCCGGGATTGCAAACGGGAACCCCAATTGCGACCAAATCAAAGCGGACGCCGTTACAAGGTTTCCAATTTGTTGTATCGTTTGTATTGCCGCCTGTGCTTTCTGTGCCTTTTGTTGCTCCTTTAGGGCTTTTTCTTGGTTCTTTTTCGCAACGTCTAATTCCTTTTGCGCCATTGCAACGTTATTGGCGTAACCGTTCGCCCGTGCCTCTAATTCCGCATCTAATCGGCGTTGGCTTGCGTCAACCTCTTTGTCGGCGGCGGAAACGGCGGCGTCGGCGGCTTGTACCTTTGCATCCAAAAAACTATTTAATTGCTCAATGGCAAAGGAAACGGACGTACTTATTGCCTCCTTTTGGTCGTCGTCCAAATTCAGCCCGAACAATCCGTATATATCGTTACCCCGTTCGTCGCCTTTGCTTTTCTCAATTTCTTGGTCGATTTTCGCAATGGTATTTTCGATTGTCTTAACCTCGGCGTCCGTCATTTTAACCCCGGCGGCTTTGTTCAACTCTAAAATCTTTTGCAACCGTGCCTTTTCTTGCGCCAACCGGAACCGGGTTTTGCGTTCCTCGGAATTGCGGATTAAATCAAACTCGGACGCCTCCAACGCTTGTGTTTGGTCGAATAGCATTAACGCCCGTTGTTGGTTTAACTCGGTCGTTTGCTTCAATACCTCGGCATCGTATTTGGCGTTAATATCCGCCTCCGATTGGCGCACGTCCTCGGCTAATTGCCTGTTTTGCGCCAATTCGATTGCCCGTTGTTGCTGTAACAACTGAATACGCAAATTTATTTCCTCCTGTGAACCCTCACGAGCGGCGTCTAATTGTAATTGCGTCCGGTCGGCGGCGGCTTGCATTTGGTCGATTGTAATTTGGTCGTTCAATTCGCCCAAACTTTTTGCGTATTGTTGTTGCAAAAGTAATTGTTGGTTAAGCAATTCGGCAACCTGTGTTTCGGTTAATCCCCGCTCGGTTTCTAACCGGGTGTTAATGTCCTGTATTTGCCTTTCATACTCAACCCGCAATTGTTCCCGTTGCTTTTCCGCCCCCTCTGCCATCAATGCAATTTGGGCGTCCTGCGTTGCCCGTTGTGCGGACAATTCCGCCGCCCGTTGTTGATTGGCAATATTTACCATATCAACCGCCAATTGTTCCCGTAATAAAACAATTTGGTCGTTCAACGCTTTGCGTGCCTTAACCGTTAAATTGGTTTCCGTCCTCAACTGCAATTGTATGTCGGCAATCGCACGGGCGTTGGCGGCTTGACGTTGCGCCCGTTGTTGGTCGAATGAATTTTTAATTAAGGCAATCCGGGCGTCCTCGGCTTTGCGCAATATATCCGTTTCCGCTTTGGCGGCGTTCCGGTTTTCGTTTGCTCTTTGGGCGGCTTGTATTTTCCTTTCGGCGTCCAAATCCGCCCCCTCGGTTTTTAGATTAACGGCAATGTCAACCGCCCGCCCGGTATTATCTATTTGACCCTGTACGGCTTCAATTGCTTCATCAACCTTGACTTTATCAATTTTACCGTCTAAATCAACATCAATATAAACTTTCTTATCCCCACGGGCTTTGGCGTTATTCAACTGCAATAACATATCGTTTAATTGCTTCAACTTTGCCCGGTTTGCCTCCAAATCGTTTAATTCTTGACCGTAAAAACCAACGCTTTTATTATGCGCCTTTGTGCGCTCGGCTAATATTTCGTCCTCAATCTTTCGGGTTTCAGACAATGAAGCGTTACGGGCTTTAGCAATGTTTAATTCCTGGTTCAATTGGGCGACACGTTCGTTGCTAACCCGGTTCATTTCGGTTGCCTCGGTTTCCAAATAATCCAACCACGCCTTTTGCGCCTCGTTAAGTTTTTGTTGGTTCTTTGCCGATTTATCGGTATTAGATGCAAACAGAACTAAAGCCCCCACAACCGTAACTAATGCCAACGCCAAAAGAACATACGGATTTGCGGCGGCAATCAGATTGAAAGCCTTTTGCGCAATTGTAGCCGCCAATGTTGCCTTTGTTCCCTGCATGGTAACAAGGCGGTTATAAACTTGCGCTTTGCTCAATGCCGCCATTTGTAGCCGGGAAATACCCAACATAATTGCGGATTGTTTTTGTACTGCGTTTTGTATGGCTTGCACCCCGGTTGTAATGGCTATTGCCGCCTGTAACTTCTTTTGCGCTTCTTGCACGTCCTCACTTTCCGCCCCGAACAATTCCATTGCCCCGGTAAATGCAGCGAACCCACCGGACGCACCCGCCGCAAAACTCAATACCGCATCCAAATTGGACGTATCGGACGCCATGCGGGTAATCTCGGCGGTTGCATCCTTGACCGCATCCCGTAATATTGCGGTTTCTTTGCTCAATTGCTGATATTCGGCGGTTCCTTGTTTGCCCTCCAATCGTAACAATGCTAATTGTTTCGTTTGGTTCTCTATTTGGGTCGTCAAACCTTTGGCGGCATCGGAATAGTTACCCACGTTTAACGACGTTTTCCCGGTCGCTTCCTGCAACCGTTTCATTTCCTCGTAAATCGCTTTTGTTTCGGCAACCAATTTGCGCCCCTCCTCGGTCGCCTCCCTTTCCTCAACCGTCATATTATTGAGGTATATTTTATTGATTGAGTATTGAGCGGACAAACGATTATATGAACCCTCGGCGGATTGGTTCAACCGGGTTGTCAACTTGTTTAATTCGTTCGCCTCTTTTTGCGCTTGCTTCAATTCCGCCAACCGTTTTGCGTTCTCGCTTTCCGCAAACGCCAAATCCTTTGCCGCCCGTGTCAATTTGTCGGTATCGGCGGACGCCCCCCGGATTGTTTTACGTCCGTTTTCGGTCGCCCCGCTTACGCCCTCCAATGCAGCCTTAACCGTTATCGCCTCACTCTTTATATTTTTTAGAGTGTTCATATAGGCGTCGGAAAGTTGGTCTAACTGATTAATCAACTTTGTAATCGAATCGTCCGGGCTTACAAGGTCGCTATATTTTATAGGGTTGTTATTATCTGCCATACTTAACGTTATTTGCGGGCAATCTGCCCCGTATTAAATTATCTTTTCTTTTCCATGTAGTTAATCAACCAAAGAAAAACAACGCCGCAAATCGCCTTATTTGACGCCGTTTTTATTTTTGGTTGGTTTCAACAACTCCTTTATCCGCTCAAATGCGTTGTAATACTCTAAAACGGTGTATTTCTTTGGCTCCGGTACGTGTAAATGTTGGGATATGGTTAAACACATATTTTCAAACTGTTTATCGTACTGAATTTCCATGTTATCGGAACCACTAAAAACAACCGGGCGATTGTACAACAACAACATCGTCGTTATTTTATCAATTTCCGCCCGTTTGTCCTCTGTATCGCCGTTTATAATCGCATCCAACATTAACATTGTGCGGTTGCGCAATTCGTCGTAATACTCTTTAACCGTCGCATCGTCGAACAACCGGGGGAAATACATTTGCAATTCTTCATCTATTTTTTTTTTGACCGCTTCCATTTGGGCGGTCAACTCTTTAACGGGAACATCGCCGAACATATCGACGACCTTTTGCAATCCATCGTCGGATAAATCGTTGTACGGTTCCCCGTCGATTGATTTAACCAAGACGGCAAACGCCAAATGCTTTGGGCTTATTCCGGTTTGAATGAAATACACGTTTTGCCGCATATTATCCAATTCGATTGCCGCCAATTCGGGGGTTTTACTCCGGGCGTATCTTATTGCCTTTTCAATATGCGTGTCGAAATCCTGCAAATCGGAACCAATCCCGGCATCAACTAACAACATTTTGTTGTACTTATGAAATCGCAACATCGGCAATTCGTCGATAGCGTCGTATATCTCAACGGTGCGTTCTCCTATCTTAACGGTTTTCATAGCAAAAAACGGGTTATCATTGTGGAACAAAAGGGAACCAACAACAACGTCGGGTTCCCGGTTATAAACGCCAAAAGGATTGCCAAAGCAACCCCCGCCCAAAAGGACAAACAGAAATCGCAATTAAACATCTTTGCGAAAAACTCGTTGCCGTGGACTTGTACCCATTCGATAACCTGCCATTTGCGTAACAAGGTCAAACCGAATGCAGCAACCAAAGCAACCACGACCGTATAAAATAAAAATGCTTGCATACACTTTGTTTTAATCAGTTAAACACGTTTCATCAATTCCCAATTCCCCGGCAAACCGGAACCCGGCGAACGGGTGCATTAAAAATTGGTTATCTATTTCGTCCAAAGTGAACCCGGCAAATATGTTTTCCGCCTTTGCGTACACTCTGTTTATTGTCATGGAACCGGAACGCAACCAAATACCGCCATTCAATACCCGCATGATTTGTTGTTTGACCGCCTCCGTATTCCGGTTGTTGGGGTCGTTGGTTATCGTGCGCATATCAAACCAAAAGATAACCGAAAACGGCGTTGTATATTTGTTTTGTTCGCCGGGGAACCAATCAATTTGTTGCGGGTCGTCCAACACGAAAAACGAAAAATTCCCTATATTACTATCCGGGGCAATCAACATATATTCATTGCCGCCGACGTAAATATTGGGCGTGTAATATCGTTTTCCTTGTATGGACTTAACCAACCGTTCCGAACGTCCAAAGGAATAATTAAGCCACGGCAACCCGTCCGCCAATCCCTTTTGAATATTTGCAATAACCCGGTCGAATAATTCCGGGTTCTTTATAATCGGTACTCTATCCATTTCCGTATATCGTTTTTTTTGCTTTGGTTAGCAAATCCGGGTAAACGTATTGCCAAATCAGTTTAGCAATGTTTTCGTTCGTCAATCCCAATATTTGCCGCCCGTACTTTTTTATCAAATCTTCCGTCTTGAAATCCGACGCCTTAATTTCAAATTGTTTGTCGCCGACTTCCAAATAAAAACTACTCTCAAAATCGCCCTCATCCCGTAACGTTACCCGGTTCGTCGGTTGTCCCTTTTCCTCCTTAATGGCTATTGTTAGCGGGGTATAAGGTCGATAATCCATTATGTCAACGCCCAATCGGTTAATACCTTGTTCAAATAATTGTTCCTCGGCGTTGGCATCAATGATAAACGCCGTTGTCATTCCGTCGTCGATTATTTCCCGTATAATCAACCCGGACGTCAACCCGTCGTTAAACGTATTAACCCGGTTGCGTAAATCAATTATTGATTGTAACCCCGCCATAATGCAATTACGTTGTCCGGTACTTAACGCCCCGGTTGTTGCAACTCAAACAAATACGGTCAATCCCTTGCGTATCTAATCGCAAAGCCTCAAACGTTTTTTTAAGGTCATAACCCAAACCGCCGGGGCGTCCCTCAACGTTCCCGTCCAACTCGTACAATATTTCCATTTTAGAGGCGTTGGATTGGTTCCGGTTGACCCTTACGTTGGGGTTCATTGCCAACGTGCGCAAAGCGATTGCCGCAACTTGGCGTTGTATTACCGTTTGGAAAATCGCCCGTTGTTCAACGATAAAATCGGTTAGGTCGCAACCAACGGTAATTTCACAATTCAACCCGTAATTTAGCGTATTAGTGTACATCGTGTACGCTATATCCCACAACTCCGGGTATTCGGCGAATGTTTCCGGGGCGTTGTACATAAACGGGGAAATCTGCAAATACTTTGTCAATTGCCGCCATGCCTCAATATTGCCGTACCCGGTACACGTTCCGCACGGTTCGCCGCTCCAATCTTTCGACACGTTAATTGCTTGCATCCCGGCGGGCAAATCGTCTTGATTGTAACAAAGGAACCACGCACCCCCGGCGTTGTTTGCGTCGCTTATATATGGCAAAAAACAATCTTCCAACGTAAACCATTGAAAGCCGCCATTTGTTAGCGTAAAATTCAAATCAAACGTTTTTATCGGGTCAATCTGCGAACTATGGAATAGATACAATTTCACAATCCCGGTTCCGCCCGTCATTTGCAAGCCTACACGGTGTATTTGTGCAGTTACTCCCATCGCCCGCACCGGGATAATCTCAAACCCTACCAACTTATGATTATTCGGTTGGGTTGCTCTTATTCGTCCCGCACCGTCAAAGAACGTGCGCCGTTCCAATAGGTTCTTTGTTTCCTTATCCAACCCCTTTATTTGGGTAAACGTTTGTACCGCCGTGGAAATTCCGTTGCGGGTCAAACGCTCCAAATAGTCGGACAATATGTTGTATTTCTCCCAAAAGGTCGAACCCTCGGCGGGAACCTCGGCGACGTTATCAACCAAAGCAACCCAATACAAAGGTTTGCCCGCCGCATCGTTGGCGTATTGTACCACGGTTTCGGCTTTCCATTCCTTTGTATCGTTCCAAACCGGGTATTGAAAGCCCCAATTGTCCGGGACGATTGCCGCCATATTATCCAACGTTACAAGCGGGTGCGCCCCTTGAAAATATAACCCGCTTTCGGTTTCTGTCAACCGTTCGGCGATTGCCTCGGCGGGATTATATGATTGCTCCCAACCAACGACGTTTAATAATTTATCTTGTATCTCTTTAATCCGGTACATACTGCGTAAAATTAAAAAGGGGGCGGGGATAACCACCCCGTCCCCTCGGTTAAATAATCGTTCCGTTTCCCGGCTTATGCGCCTGCACCCCCGGCGGGAAATTCCCCGGCGTTGGTTACATATACGGGCATTCCTAACGGTTCGTTCGGGTTGCGTGCTGCAATCTCGGCTTTGATAATCGGATTTGCCACGGTGTCCAGTTTGCTGTTATATGCTACCATGTAGGCAACATCAACGCTAAATCCGAAATACTCCTTAACCGCACACGTCAAATCGGCGGTTGCGTCGTCCATAATCGCCGATTGGTCGCCCACGGCGGTATAATAATGCGAACCAACGGGCAAATCAATGTACGGCAATCGTACAATGTCCCATTCGTGGAAATTCGCACGGGTGCGGCGGTATGCCTCACGGTCAACACGGGTTAAGATACCAACGTTTCCATCGGCAACGGCAAACATTGTTCCCATTTTACCCGCTTCGTCTGTTACGTTGTTAGTATAATGCAATACTTTGTTGTCGTATTCCATGCGCTTATTAACGTCGTTGTAAACGCCATGTTGCGCCAACTTGCGTATTAGGCTATCAACCCCCGCATTTGCGATAAGGTGGATATATTCCGGGTAACAATTCGCCCGCATGATTGGGTTAATGTCGCCCAAAATCTCGGTTGCCATTTGGGTTGGAACTTGTACCACGTTTCCGGTCTGCGTGTAGTTGAGCAAAGTTTTGAAAACCTGCGTTTTGTTCGCTTCCAATGCGGCAACGGCTCCTTTATCCAAAGCATCCGCCAACGCACGGGTTGTTTTCTCCATTTTGCGCATAAAGTCATGGTTGTACGAAATCTCATTGTTTGAGTATGCCGCCGGAACCATTGTAAACCCGATTGCATAGGTAGCCCAAACAAGCGTTACCAATGCGGACGTATTTTCGTTATCAGCAATAACGCACGAACGCACGTTGCTAACCTGTACGTTTTCGTCATAATTGATAACGGGAACCTGTACCGTGTTACCGATACTTACTAATGCTCTATCCCTCAAATTGGGACTAATGATTGAGTTGGGGGCGTTGGTTTGCTCAATGAAGAAATCCAATGCGCCGTACTCACACGGGCGGAACATATTACGGTCTAACTCCGGGTTCTCTATCCGCCAATTCTGTACTCTTGTTGCAATTAAACTCATTGTTTAAAATATTAAATTGTTTATAAATGCGGGTTTACCCTTTACCCGTGTTGTCTTTTACTTTTCCGGTAATGCGGAAATATTATTGTCTTTCCATGCTTGTTGCATTCCGGCGTCAAATTCAGCCGTTCCGACTTTTAACCCTTGTTGTTCCAACGTCGCCGTAATTGCGTCGTATGCCTCAACCCTCGTTTTTGCGCCGGATATGTCAACGGTAATATTACCGCCCGCACCGCCTCCACTTGGTGCGCCTGTACCACCGCCCGCCGCTTTGCGTCCCTTATCCAAAATACCCATTGTTTCCAATTCACGGGTCAAAAGGTCGCCGGGGGTGTACGGGTTCAACTGATTGTTCGGGTTGCGCATGATTGCGCCGTTTTCGTCCTTAAACGCTAACATTTTGCCGCCCTTTCCGTCGTCGATAAATTCGGGGTTCATGCCCTTAATCTTTGCAATCGCTTGGTCTAACAAAACCTTTGTTGCGCTTTCCGGCAACCCTGCCTTAAACTTCAATCCGGCGGTTGCTGTCTGCAATGCCGTTTCAACACGAATGCCGAACACCTCGTTTGTGTGGGTTTGTTCGGCTTGGTCGTATTTCGTTTTGAGGTCGTTGTATTGGGTCGTAACGCTTTGCAAATCTGCCTTTGCTTGCTTCAATGCCTTTGCGGTTTCCGCATCCGTCGCACCGTCGGCAATGGCTTTTTCCAAACGTGCCTTTTCTTTGGTTAGGCTGTCAATCTGTGATTGCAGACCGTTTGCGCCCTCAACTTTGGTTTTGAACTCGGTTAATACTCGTTTGGCGTAATCAAACGTTTTTTCGGTTCCGTTCTTGGCGATACCGGAAACGGCTAAAATGTCCGCATCCAAACCGCCGTAAATTTCCCCGATTTTCTTTGCTATTACGCTATTTTCGTCGTTGACTGATAACGTGGTTATCGCTGTCAATTGTTCGTCGGTTAATCCGGCTAATGCCGCATTTGCCTTTAAAACATCAATCGTTAATGCCATAATCTTTCCCTTTGATTATTAAATTAATATTCGGTTACTTTTTGCCCTCGGCTTTGGCGTCCGCCTCGGCTTTTGCTTTGGCATCGGCTTTGGGTTCCTTTGCAGTTGTCGCCGGGATAACGCCCGCCGCTTTCAATTCTGCCAAAATCTCGGCTTTCAATGCTGCCTTTTCCTCGGCACGGGCTTTGGCGTCCGCCTCGGCTTTTGCTTTGGCATCGGCTTTGGCTTTTTCCTCGGCGGCTTTGGCTTTCTCTGCCTTTGCCTTTTCGTCCGCCTCGGCTTTCGCTTTCATGTACTCGTTGGGGTCGTGCAATACGGTAATCGTGTAACCCTGTTTTTTCAGATTGTCGGCAATGCTATTTTCATAACCCTTTTTGCCGAACTTCTGAATACGGGGAATTGATAACCGTTTGCCCGTTTCGCTGTCGAATTTCTTAATTTCGATAACGCAATGATACAAATGTTTCTCATTGTCCGGGACAATGTAGTTTTCGGGCGTAACGTCGATAATCGCAACGTCTTTAGTTTTGCCCTCGCTTACTTTCACTCGCATAATCGTTAAATTTACTTGTTATAAAATTTATCTTAGAGTTGAACGGCATATTATACCCAAACTCTAACACGTTCAAATATTCACGTTCAAATCTGCGTACAAAGTTAGCAAAATTCAACTTTATACGCATATCGTTTTCGCTGATAATCTGTTTGTCGTACAAATCCAATACCTCGTTACGGGTCAAATGTCGGTACGGTTCCAATTCCGCCAACGTCAACATACGTTGCAATTGGGTTGGATTGTTCCGGTATTCCGTTTCGATAATTTGGTTTTGTAGTGCGTCTAATTCCGCCTCGCTTGCGCCGCTTTCCTTTGCTACCTTGTAACGTTCCCGTAACTCCGTTGCGTTGGATAAATAAAACTCCGTGCCGTAATTGACTTTTGCAGAAACGAACAAACCGCCATACCTCAAACGGCAAACGGTTTCATCGACGAATTGTTGCGCCGCCTCAAATCCCTTTTTTACCCGGTTTAATACCGTGCTTTGGCTCTCAAAATTCGCCTGTATTTGTTGCTCGTTCAATGCGTCCCGTGTGGTTATTTCCTCGTTGGTTCCAACAACCGACGTAATAATGTCATTCTTTAGGCGGTTTTCTTCCTCAACGTTATAATCCAAACTCCCACGGTCAACGGTTAGCATTTGCACCGGGTTACGCAAATCGGGTTGTTTATCCCCGTCCGGTATTGGTATTTCAACGAACGAACCGACGCCGTTAATACGACTATCCCCGCATTTGGGGCAACGCATCAAAAGCCCGGCGGCGTCCAATCTGTAAAACCCTTGTTTGTCTTTCAAAAACCCACCGTCGCAATAATCGCCATTTTCGCCGTTACTGAAATCGCATGATTGTTCGTAACCGGAATATATCGGATATGCTCCGTATAAATCTAAATGTCGTTTACTGATATGATAAAACAAAAACCAATCCAACGCCTCCAATTGCTTGGTTAGCGGGGATTGCTTAACGTCGGGTTCCGATAAACTCAACGGTTCATTCCAAAAGAAACGGGCGGGACAATAACCGACGTCGTGCGGGTTATCAATCAGCAATTCGCCGATATTGTGGTTTTTGTCCTCTCTGAATACCCTATAACGTTCGTCGTCAATTACTGCGATACGTTCCCCGTCTTGCCTAAATATGATATAATCCATTACCCCCGTCGTCGGGTTGGCTCTGTAATCAATCACGGATGCAATAGGCAACCAATAGAAATACGGTTGCGGGTATTTGTCGGCGGGGTTTTGTTCGCTCGGCATATCGACAATTAGAACGCTATTTATTTCGGTTTGGAAAAACTCCCATCCTTTTGTACTCCAAATTTCCGGTTCGTGTAATACGTCTTGGCGGTAATATTCCCAATCGTCCCGTTGTTCCGGGTTTTGGAATTGATAATTGAACGCCGGGTTACGACCGTCAAAAATCCGGCTTAACTTATCAAAACAAACGCCCGTTACCTCGTTTGTTTTAACGGGGTAACGGAACAATGTTTTGAACATCTTAAATTTGTCATGCGGCAATAGGTTAGAAACAAATGCCATAAAATCCGTTATCGGTTGGCAAATGTCAAACGACGTTATACGGGTGCGGGCGTGAAAATTAATGCGCTGTTGGTGATAAATAGCCTTATTTATCGTTTTGCGCTTTTTCGGCTCCGTTATCCGCTTTTTTATTTCGTTTATATCCAATCCCATTGTCTTTGTCAAATTTAAAGTCTGAATTATCCGGCAATCTCCAACCGCCATTATTAGGCATTCGCAAAAGACGTTCGGCGTGCGTAATCTCGAATTGTTCGGTTACGTTCAATGTATCATTGATTAACGCAACCTTTTGTACTTTCGCCGCCATATCGTCAACCTCCAACGGCAACTTTTAAATCCGTCAACGGATTAAAATCCGGGGCAATGATTGCAAGGTTGTCGGAATAGTTAGGCAAAAACGCCCATTGTATTGCGTTGCTGTCCGGGGCTTCTAATCCGCCATGCGTTTTGTCGCCAATGAACAACGAACGAATAGGAATAGGATAATACGTTGTTGCGGTTGTTTCATCCTGTATTGCCTCAATACTTCCGTTTTCGTCAAACAGATAAACGCCCAAATTGTCCGCCCAACTTTCGCATTGCAATTCTTTCATTGCCTTAATTACTGATTGGGGGATTTTACGCATTACCCCGGTAAACGGGTTCGGTTCACGCCCTATAATTTCCTCAACGCCTCCCAATGTTTCGTTACCGCCGCCAAAGGTTCGGGCGGTTCCGGCTTCGTTGGTCGGGGCTTGGATATACGGGGAAACAACGATTTTGGTACTATCCGCCGCCGTCAACAACGGCGTCCATGATGCAAGCAAAGTAATTGCCTTTTCCGTGGTAAAACTGTTTTTGCTTCCATCGTCTTTGGTTAGACGTTGAAACGCTACCTTTTGGATTTGCCCGAAACTTTCGGCGCATTTTACGGCGGGAATATCGGGCAATGAAGCCGCCGCCGGACACTTACAAGTAATCATACTCTTTAAATTTTAACGTTAAAAATTACATTTGTTACCTCGTTGGGCTGTCCCTTTGCCCTCTGTATTACTTCTACGTTGCAAAGTTATAAACTTTTTCCGTTATAAACTTGCATATCTCAATTAAATTGTTAGTTACGACGTTTAACGCCCCGGTTTGCGTGTGCGTATGGTTGTATATTACCGTCGGCAATCTCTTTTTCGTAAATCCCGGTTAATCCGTCCTCCGGGTCGTCGTGCGTGTTCGCATCGAAATTGCGCAAAAAGGTTGTAACATGGTCGTAAATCGCTTTGTACCGGGTTTCCCAACCGAACGGCATAATTATATGTTGATTAACCATTGCGGACGCTGTTATTATCCGGCTTTCCTTGTTGCCCCCTTGATAAAACGGGTCTGTAATCGCCCGGACTTTCTTTTTAATAACCTTTTCAAAGCCCGCACCCCCGTTGTTACTCTCAACCCATGCTTTTTGCGTGCCGTTGCGGTTTATCATCGCCGGAACGGTTACGGTTGTTACGTCCGTGTTTTCGTCCGTCATTTCCATATCGGTAATTAGGGCGAATAATAACGGCTCCATCCGCTTTGTCTTTTCATTGAAAACCATGTTGTCGGATTTATAGACGTCATACGTTGCACCAAACAAAAGGTCGTCGCCCTCATCGGCAACGTCAATGTATGCGCCGGAACGTATGTACGTGCCGTAATCGGATTTTTCAACCCACGTTTTGAACGGCTGATATAATCGACCCTCGGCGGAACCGGGGTTGCCTTGATAGAGGCATTGAAATTGTACCGGGTCTAATGCTTTTTGCGCTTCCAACTTTTGCTTACTGTGTCGGCTTTCCCATAATGCCGCCCCCGGTTCCCGTGGGTCTATCTCGGTCGGTTCCCCTGTTTTCAACCCCTCAAAGTTTATGCGCACCCACGCCCCCGGCGTTACGTCCTCCAAATCCGCCCAACACTTAACATCAATAATCGTTTCGCCGCTCTTTTCAATGCGCCCTATCAAATCGTCGTCGTGCCAACGGGTAAATACAATCAATTCTTGACTATCATTGTGTAAACGGGTGCGTACAACGGTCGTGTACCATTTCCACGCTGCCGCCCGTACTATCGGGCTGTTACCCTCGGCGTAATCCTTATACACGTCGTCCAATATCGAAACGTCCACGGTTTTAGACGTCAGCGAACCGCCACGACCAACGACACGCAACGACCCCTTACGCCCGACCATTTCGATAACATCGGAATTGCGCAAATAGGTATTCGACATCGTTACGACGTTCGACCCATTTAAGTACGTGCCGGGGAATAATTCACGATACCGGGGCGTGTCGATTATTCGTTGAACGTCCCGGTTAAAATCCCGTGCGATTGTCGCCGCATACGAACCGATACATATTTTGCGGTCGGGGTTTAACCCCAACATAAATGCGGGTAATTTGCGGCTTGACCCCTCCGATTTTCCATGTTGCGGCGGCTGTTGTACAATCATTTTTCGTATTTTGCCGTGCGCAAACATATCCAACAGGGTATAATATACGACGTGGAACGGTTCCAATACCAAATCCGGTTGCATATACCGGGCAAAGTTGATAAGGCGTTTACGGGCGGCGGCTCGCACCAATTCGCCGGGGTCTGCCTTGATTGCCTCGTACATCTTCAATAATTCCTCGTTGTTCATGGTCGTACAATTTTATCGGGTGTAACTATCAATTCGCCGGGCTTTTTCGGTATCCAATTCAAACACGCCGTTTCGCTCCTTATCCGGGAAAGGTTCGGGGTAAACGGACAACGGCAACAAATCGGCAATCTATTTGCAACATCTAAATTCTCATGGTCGAAATACCAAACACCGTGTCCGCAATCCCCGCAATAATGGTTCGTTTTGGTTACAACCTGTTTAACAACATTCATTCGCCTTGCCATTATTGCGCCCCTCCTTTCTCGGCGATTGTCTTTTGAAATTCGGCGGACTGCAATTTGTCGGCGACGGCAAACAACAGGTCGTCCGGGATTGCCTTAACATCGTATTTCGGTTTATCGTCGTCCGTCCCGGCGTTGTATCCGGGTATCTCGATTTTAACGGGTGCATCAAATCCCAACATCTTTGCCCGGCGTTGTTGAATGTTCAACAACAAATCCAAAAAACGGGGATTGCCCGCCGACGTTTCAACGGTCGTTTCGTCATACCCGTAATATTCCGGGTCGCCGTCGGTCGCATCCGTTTTGATAGGACGCCCCCGGTTGGTTTTCTCTTTGGTGCGCTGCTTTCCGGTTTTGGATACCTCCCACGCCTCCCACGCTTGTTGCTCCATTTTATCCAACTTGCGCAATTCCTGCGTAACATATTCGTCGATTGTTTCCAACCGTTCCCGCTTCCAATCGATAAGGCATTGTTGCAAATCGTAATAAACCATTTGAAACGAAATTGTATAACCAACGCCACGGGCGGACAAATCCCGGTTCAATGCGTCGGCAATTTCTCGATACGAATAACCACGCAAAAACAAGTCGGCACAAAACCGTACATCGTAAATCCTTTGTTCCTCGGAACGTTTGTTGTATCCGGGGGGCTTTCGCCCTTTGTTCAATTTTTCCATCGTCTAACCTCTTTTAATGTCAAACAGGGGTCAAAATCTGCCTTTTACGCCTTTTCGTCCTTTGGCTTGGTTCCTTATCGGCTCCTTTGCCTTTGTTCTTTCGTTCCGGGCTTTATCCTTTCCCCTGTTTACCTCCTTAAAACGTTGCTTACCCTTTTGCAAGTTATTTGCACGGAATTTCCATTTTAAGAGGCTTTATTGTCTTATCCGATACTTTGTATATCTCGGCGGTTATCTTTTAACCACGGGGCAAATTTACGGCTTTTTCGCCGCATTGCCAACCGTTTGTTCTCTCTCACATATAAACGGCAAAACCCCGGCGTTTGTTTCCGGGGCTTTTCTGCCTTTAGTCCTCAAATGGTGGGTCGTTGGTTTCCCCTGTTACCCAAAGCCAAAATTGTTGTATTCCGTCCTCGTAACTCATACCGGGATATTGGGAACCGTCGTTTATGCCGTCGGCGGCTTTATTCAATTGTTCGTCAATCTCGGCGTCGGTGCGCTTTATCTCGTAACTCATTGTTCGCCTCCTTTCCGGTTCTTTCGTTTATTCTTTCCCCGGCTTTTATCCCGTGGGTTGCGCCGTGGCATTTCGACCCGGTGTATTTCTACTTTGGAACCGGGGAACATCTTGCCGAAAAATTCCACCACTTCTTGCACTGCTTGCACCTCCTTTGGGACGTCGAACGCCTCCGGCTTCTTATGCTCCGGGCAAAGCCCCCGAACCGGGCAATTGTCGCAATCCTCATTCCGCACAACCTCGCCCGGCTTATCGGCTTCTTGAACCCGTGCCATGTCCCTCCGTGCGGACGCTTCGGCGAAATTCTCCATTGCTTTAACTGCTACTTTCGCCAATATGTAATCCGGGGTATCGTTAAAATGCGCCTCCAAAGAATTACGGTTGATAACCTCGGCAATCTCTTTCAAAAATTTTTCTATTTTGTTCATCGCTTTATTGATTTTTGGGTTTATACTCTTGGCACGGCATAACGCCGCATGATTGTTCGCATTTGAACGCCTCGCAATAACCGTTCCCGTTGACGTCCTCATTTGTAAAGTTGGCGCAATTCCCGCATCCCTTATCGCCGGGTTCTTTCGGTACGCTTACGCCTTTCGGCTCAAACTCCCGGTTAAACTCTCTTTCCGGGCGGGTTGTCAATCGTCCGTCCGGCTCCCGGATAATGTAGTACGTTTCCGGGGCGTCAATGAAAATGCCGTTTCCGTCCGGGAACGAATAAACCGCCCGCCCGTTCGGGGTTCTCGGTATCGTCATGGTTCCGCCTCCGGTAAATCTCAACAGGTCGTCCAAATTGTCCCGGCGTACCTGTATTGCGTCAACTTCTAACAACGTGCGGCAATATCGGGTTCCCGCCGTGGCGTCCGGCTCAACTAACCGGGTGCGGATTTGTTCCGGGTATTCCGTTGGGTCGTACTCGACGTTGAAAACAACGGTGGCGTCTAACGTGTGGGTAACTAACAAGCGTTTCCCCAATCGTCCGGCGACTGCCTGTTTTAGTGCTTCAATGCTTTTCCCCTGTATTTCGGTTGTGTCAACCGTGATTTCGTAACGGTCGGGTTTTTCCTCGACCTCCGGTTGGCTTTTGGCAATATCGCCAATCATAACCAACAATTCCGCATCAAACGGGTTTAACTTACTTTCTGTCATCGCTCTAATTTTTTATTCGTTCTTACTGTTTTCGGATATGCCAACCGCCAAAATATCGTTTTTCGGTCGGTTCTGTTGTACTTATCGCATTGCCTACCTATTCCGGGGCAATCTTCCCTTTGGATTTTGCAGCGAACGCAACGTTGCGTAAATATTGCGGGGTTGTTGTTGGCTAATCGTGCATCCGCCGCCGTCCATATCTCGGCAATCAATACCATACCCCGGTAAACGCAACGTTCGCCGGGGTTGTACTCTCTGTTTGGGTCGAACGGTTCGGGTTGCTTAACTCTCATTCTTTGCCCGCTTCGTTTACATAGCCAAACAATGCGTCCAAATCGTCCTTTGCGCCTTTTACGCAAATTCGTACCCTATCGCCCCCGGCTAATGCGGTTTCGACAATCTCACAATTATACCGGGGGGCGTTTATCTGTATCATTGCCGCCGTGGTATTCGTTACAAACTCGTTTCTTTCTTCCATGCTCTCGGATTTTTGAAATAAATTAAATGCCTCCGTTGGTTCATTCTCGCTTTGGCACGCCCCCAACAAAAGCGTTGCCAAAGATAACAATAAAATCTTTGCTTTCATCGTTTTACCTTTCTTTTAATCCATATAAACCGTATGCCAATGCCGACAAACAATATTTTCGCCTCAATGTCAACGTAACGGTCGTAACCGTTGACCGCATCCACAGACACGCCGGGAATAATAAACCAACTCTTATATTTCCAATATTCCCGGACGTAAACAGATACGCCAACCCGTCCGATATGAAACCCAATTTGCGCCGTATGTACGTTGCCATTGTTGCGGATAATTCCAACCTGTTTTTTACTCATATCTCCAAATATATTTTTTATAATGTTTTAAACGTCCCTTACAGCAACTAATAATATTTCCATGATTAAAACCGCATCTTTGCGCATCATGTATGCAATCCCATTTCTTTATAAAATTACCCTCTAAATCATATTGATAAACGGGTTTTGCATTGTGATTATCTTTTCCGGTTTTCTTAAACCATGTATTTACTTTCTTCATGGTTTCACGTTTATTATTAATTGCTTTTTGATAATTCAAATTTTGCTTTCTCGTACACCAACGTAAATTAGTTGCATCGTTATTGGCTCGGTTGCCGTCGATATGGTCTATTTCCGGCAAATTGTCCGGGTTAGGAATGAAAGCCGCCGCAACTAATCTATGAACGAAATATGTTTTGTTTTTACCATTATCTGATAGTATTACCCGCATATATCCGTTTTTACTAATAGATTGCTTTCGTATCGCACTTTTACCCGTTCCCCGATAATTTACAGACTTTATATTACCTTTGTCTGAAACTTCATAATTAGCGTTTATAAACTTCCAATTTTCCATCTTTTTTTTTGCAAAGATAATATTAAACCATAATACAACAAACTAATACGTTTCTTTTATTTTATTGTATGCCTCTTTATCCAATACCATAACTTTAGGATATTCGACAATACAACCTTTTGTATATACGAGATTATAGATACCCAATTGCCCCTTAACCGGAAATTCAATAACCCGGCGGGGGTTGCGCATCAACCACCCGTACCCCTTTGTTATTTTCGCCCTCTTTTCCTTTGGAATCCGGGTGTTTTCCCAATCCTCCGGCGTAAACTCTTTTATCGGCTTTACGTCGTACAACTCAACCAATCCCAAAGTAACGCCGCTTTCCATTCCCGGATAAACCAGGGACGCTGCGGAACATATCAGCACGTCGCCACGGTATGACGTGTTTTTGCTCCGAACTTCAATTGTCTTTTTCCCGTAAACAATACCGTTTTCGTCCTTGTACGCCTCCGTTACCAAATCATTTGCGTATAGCTGTTTTACGGTCAACGCACGCCAACGGTCGTGCTTTTCCGGGTTGTAATCCTTATTGCTGTACTGCATATTTACTTTTTATTTTCGGGTTCCTCGGTCTCGTCGTCGGGTTCCGGGTAATGGATAAATCCAATTTGCCGGACGTTTTGGATTGGCTCGTAAATGATAACGACAACATCGCCGTCCGTCCTTACTCCGACCAATCGGCAATCGGCAGGAACCTCAACCCGTATTTCACTTTTCATTGTTAAACAAATCCCAATTAACAGGGACACAATACCCCGGCAATTCTCCCCGGTCAATCCCCAACGGATTAACAATACTATCTTTCCAATAGATACGGGGTTGTTCCGGGCGTCCCTCCCAATGTTCCGTAATCGTGTCGTAAATCAATCGTATTTCCCGTTTCGGATATTTGCCGCCGCTCTGCAACCCGATTTTATACAGGTCAACGAACGAATACGACAATTTGATTATCCCAATTCCCCGGTCGTACATTCCCGGCGGGATTGGCTCCACGCTTGCAAAGGTGCGGAACCCGTGGCGTTTTGCCCGTGCCAACACATTAACCCGCATCATATTTGGGTCGGCGTTCGGCTCCAATTCGTCGCAACCTGTCAACGTTGCGCCCAAAGCGATACGGGACACGTCCCAACCCTCGGACGCCTCGGCAAAATCAATGAAGCGGTTCAACCCCTCGGCGCATTTGCTCAATATCTTAACCGGGACGCCGTGGCGTTGGCATACGCCGACCGCTTGACGGGTCAACCGTTCCGTTTCCGGCAACAACGGGTCGGTCGTGAACGAAAAGAATAACCCCGTTTTCTGCAATTCCTCCTTATGCGCCAACAATTCGTTTTTGAAAATATCCAAAGCGTATGGATATTCCCGCAACGTCTTTTTCAACTCCGGGCGACTGCCTCCCAATACCTTTGCGCCACGACCTTTGCGCAAATAACAGTAAGTACAACCGTTGGAACAACCGACAAAGAAATTGGCGGCGTTCTCGGCGTATTCCCCGGCTTTACCTTTTGGGCTGTAAATAACCCGTCCGTTTATCGCTCCCATATCGTCAACGGCTTAAAATGGTAAATCGTCGTTTCCGTCGGGGGCGGGTGCATCCGGCACGGGCGGCGGCGGTACTTGCGCCCCGGCTCCGGTCGCTTTCGGGGTCAACATTTCCATATCGGTTGCGACTATCTCGGTAACATACCGTTTGACGCCTTGCGCATCGTCATAACTCCGGGTTCTCAATTCGCCCTCAATATACAGTTTGTCGCCCTTTTTGACGTACTGATTGGCGACCTTTGCCAACCCGTTTTGCAATATGACGTTATGCCATTCGGTACGCTCCGGGATTTGCCGCCCGTCCTTTGTGGTATAACCTCGTTTCGTGGTTGCCAACGAAAAGGTCGCCACGCAACCCTCGTTGTCGAACTCCCTAAAATCCGGGGCTTTCCCGGTATGTCCCATCAAAATAACCTTGTTTACACTCATACAAAAAACGCTTTAATTATCCAAACAATGATACTATACAACGCCCACATATAAGACGCAACCGTTAACGTCACGAACGTGTATAACGCAATTTTATATCCGGTTTTTGATTTTATTTTCATTTCACTTGAATTTTACGCAATCCAACAAATATTGTTTCTTATTATCCGACCATCCGGCGGCATGGTTTATCGCTTTTCGGTCGTCGTCGTGTACGAACTCACAAACCCAACCGCCGACGCTTGATTTTTGAACTAACCGAACCAATTTTCCAACTATAAAAGAACGCAATTTGTAATACCCGGAATTTTCCCCAACAAACAAAACCCGTCTTTCTGCATTTATTTCGGGCGGATTTTCGATTTGCGGGCGTTTCTCCCTTTCCGAATATGTTTGTACCCGTCTGAAATCATTTTTGATTGAACGGCGGGAAATTGCCCCGTAATCGGGTTGCCTCTTTTTGATTCTCATTTTTTATATCTCCATTTATAACCCTTATGCAAATTTCCTTTCCCTTTACATACCTTACAAATTGCCGTTGCCGAAAAATTGCCTTTTCGGGCGGCTTCTTGTATGCTAACAAATACATTTACAACAATACCGTTTTTTATTTGCTCAACCGCTTTTTCGTGGTGCGGTTTCGCTTTTTTTCCAATCCATTTAGATTTTGTTATTGGGTTATTCTGATTTTCTTTAACCGTAACCCAACGCAAATTATCTGCATGGTTATTGGCTCGGTCGCCGTCGATATGGTCGATACATGGTTTGTTTTCCGGGTTCGGAATGAAAGCCGCCGCAACTAATCTATGAACACGGAACATTTTCCCGGTTCCATTTTTCCATAAACTAATTATTTTATATCCTTTCAAATATCCGCCTTTCATTAGAAACGCATCCTTTTTTAAGGAACGAACATTGCCATAATTAGAAATTTGATAATGTCCTTTGTAATCCTCAATATCTTTCCAAATTTGCATACTCATTTTTCATTAATTCAATCATTATCATATTGCCGGAATATATACGCATTTTCGTTTTATCCCCATTCTCCCAACATGAATGATGTTCAAAACATAGTATATTTATATTTCTTGCATCATGCGCCATTTCGGGAAACGCTCCACGGGTCAATATATGCGAACAATAAACGGCGGAATAATTCCGTAACGGCTTTAAACATTCCTCGCATCTGTGCGGCTTATGCTCCCAAACCCACCGGAAAAACCGTTCGTTTGCCTGTGGGATATTCCCACGACCAAAAACGCAATGCCCGAACAATTCCCGTTGTATTTCGACCCGCAAACGAATATCCATTGTAAACCGCTTGTAATCCAACAGGGGGCAAAACCCCCTATCGGTTACAAATTGGTATTCTTCCCGGTCAGTTAGCAATATCGGCTCCATTGCTTACATATCCGCCGTTTCGTCCTACGGGTCGTCCTCGTTAGCCGGGTCGCCGACCTCCGGGAACAATCCGCCCTCCTTTTCCAGTTCTGCGACCAAACTCGGTGCGGGTTCGCCGTCAGCACCGAACAATTCCAATTGCGCCTTTTTGCCTTTGAACAAAAATGCGTAAACCTCGTTTTCAATGTCCGCAACGATTTTTTCCAATTCTTCCTCAAAACCGAACGTTTCGGTATTGAATTTCAGACGGGGCGAATTTATCGCCGTCTTTTGGTTGTTGGATACCGTGAACAATCCCGTAAGGACGACCCCAACGTTATCGTCTTGACCGGAATAGGACACGCCCCGAACCTCAATGTTTTTCAACATTTCGTCGGCGAAATTGCGGGCGACCTCCTTTTGGTTCTTGTTCGCCTTAAAATCGTCGGTTTCGACCATTGACAAAAAGGACGTGATATTGAAAATACGTCCCATGATTGGGCGCAAGCGGTCGAAACATTCCCGCAAATCGGGGTGTATGTCCTTTGCGCTCTCGACGTGGTATTTGTTCGTATAACTTTCGTTGCCGATTGTTTCGGTAACTTCATAATGAACATCCAACCCGCCGTCTTTTAACGTCTTGACTTTCGATAATGCAAACGACTTTTCCGACGGTATCGGCATTACGTTTGCGGTTTCTTTTTTCTCGCTCATTTTTTGATAATTTATTTGTTGCCGGGAACCCACCCGGCTCGGTTTTTATAATAATCCTTTCAATATATGCTTTACGGTTTCAACATTCCAACCGTCGCCGATTAAGTCCGCCGCTTCTTGATAGGTTACGCAACTTGTATATCCAACGGGTATGGTTTGCAACCGTTCTAATTCTGTTTGCGTAAATAATCGCACCGAATTTGGATTGCCTTTTTCCTCAAAAACGACCGTAAGAAATCCTTTTTTTGAACGATTAAGGCACATTTTTATAAATGATTCTTTATTTGAACTTTGAACGCTTCCAGCATAATTACGGACTATACAAACGCTTTTTTTTCGGTCGGTATATCCACTTTCTAAAATGCTTTGTAACTCAATTCCTTTGTCCTTAATATTCAAATCAACATCTAAATTAGTCCAATAATAACGCTTGCGAAATTGTGCTGAAAACAATGCTGAATTTATAAAAATACCCGTTACGCCCAATAATTCGTCAATTGTGTTTTTTTCCTCAACCCTCATTGACGCTACATTTTCTAACATAAAATTACGGGGCGTCGTTTCCTCTTTAATCCTTAACCATTCATGAAATAAAGAACTTTTTTCCCCTTTCAACCCCTTACGGTTTCGCATTAAAACGCTTAAATCTTGACACGGCGAACCGCCAATTAACAAATCAATTTTCCCAACCTCAAACAAACCGTTAGCGGTCGTCAATATGCCATCCTTATAACTTACTTTGCGAACGTCCCCAATTTGTATTGTTTGTGGGAAATTATATTGCGTACATTTAATTGCGTGCGGTTTAATTTCTGCCGCAAAATACTTTTCAATTTTAATTCCCAACTGATTGAGTGCTATTTGTCCGCAACTCATTCCATCAAATAAACTTAATACTACCATATTAAAATTCGCTTTCGTTTTACAAATCTTCCTCAACGTATCGTTTTAACTCGGCTTGGAACAATTCCCGTTCCTCGGCTTCCGTTGCAATCAATTCGTCGTACAAATCTTGGTCGAATATCTCGTTAATCGCATCGTCCAACAAAGCAATCAATTTTTCCGGCTTAACGGCGTCTAATTCGACTTGCCCCAATCCGTCCCAATTTGCCGTCCGGCTGTCTGTTTCCTTTGCCGGGGCGGGCGGCAATCCCCATTCGATAACCTGTTGTTCCATTAGGGCAATACGGCGTATTTCAACCCCGTAAACCCCGAATTTCTCCAAATTCTCGCCAATTGACCGGGGTATATCTTCCCCGGACGGGTCGTAATCTCCGAAATACAGGATTATAGGTTGTTTCCCGTTGCTTATGGCGTCCCGCATACGCTCGGACAATTCATATAAGAACGTCAACGACGGATACCCTTTGCAAGCACCAACCGCAATGCCCCATTTGGCGCACGGTTTCGCAAAAACGCCCTCCAATGCTTTCTTTTCAATAAGGATTTCGGGATAATAGGGTTGATTTTCCCAACGGTTTTTCCCATACGAACGCATCCACGCCCGAACCTGTTGTTTTGCTTCGTCCTGTTTGTCCTCCAAATTGGTTGGCTCGGCGTGGGTATAACCACACATTGCCCTATCTCGGTCGCTGAACGCCTCAAAATCAACCCGACCGTCCCACCGGGCGACCTCCATTGCGGCGACGACACGTTTGTAATGTTGCAACGTGTTCGTCATGCCGATACTAACCAATTGATAATGCAACGCACGGATTGTTAAAACTCCGGGTTCGTATCGGCTTAAAATCTCAACGGAATTTTCAATTATCCAATCCCTTGTAAATTCGTCTTTTGTTCGCTTTGCCATTTCAAAAGTCGTTTTCGTTCAACAATTCCAGTGTCTTACTATTCGACGGAACCGCCGGGCGTTCCGGTTCCGGGACGGGTTCCCCGGTTCCGATTGGTTCCGTTACCGGGTTGGGGTCGTGGAACTCAATATTGCGCCCGCCTTTGGGCTTTTCCGGCTCAAATTGGGCTTTGAGTTGTTCCGCCGGGTATTCCTTTTGCACTAACTCAATAATCCCCAAATTAACCAATTCCGGGACGCAACGGCGCAACGCCCGTATGTCCTCTAATGCGTCATGCGCCGGGAATGTTTCGCCGGGGAATAACTTACTATATAATTCCTCTAATTTGGGATATTTTCCCGGTCGCCCGTTTGAATACAATGCGCCGACAAACTTAATTGTTTTCATCATTGTATCAATGCGTTTACCCTTATGTAATGCGTCCTCAACATGTGCGTCGTAATATTCCCGTCCACAATAGCGCAAAACGTTTGCTTTTAACATTGAACTATCAAAGTAAATGTTGTGCGCACATACAAGCGGGGCGGCGTTGGCATCCGCTAAAAATTCGTCCACAACCTCGGCAAACGGCACGCCCTCGGCAATTGCCCGTTCGGTTGTTATACCATGAATTGCGGTTGTTTCCGGGGGTATCTCGTAATTATCGGGTTTGATAATATAACTTTTTTCCTTATCGCCCAACGACCACGCCAATTGGACGACGTGCGGGAATTGCTCAAAATCCGCATCCCATTTCAAACCCTTTGCGGGTACTCCTGTTGTTTCGCAATCGAAAAAACAAATGTCTTTTAATTCAAATTTCATACTCTCGTTACTTTTTTATTCGTTAAATAATCGTTTTTGCCCGTCGTCGTTGGGCGTTTGCTCAACATATTTTGCCCGTGTAATCCAAACGCACCCGCAACGCAAACACTTTATCCGGCTGTAATGCTTTGGCGTGTATTCGTGGCGAATAATCCGCCAACCCGCCAACGGGTAATTCTTACGCTTTCCGTTACACTTGCAAAACATACCTTACAACGTTCGGGGGTCGTCAATATACGTGTTGTAGTGCTCGGCGGCAATCTGTTTGAGTGTTTCGATATGCTCGATTAACTCGGCGTTCGACAATTCCGCCACGGTACGCAATTCGTGGGAATATTTCCCGGTTTCCTCGTTGACCCGTTCAACGTACATAATAGGGGAAAATTCCCTCAAACGTCGTTCGGTTTGTTCCTCTGTAAGACGTTCGCCCGCCTCCCAAATTGCGTGCTTAAACGTCGGTACAACATAGTTAAAATAATACCCTTTCAAAGCCTCGGACGAACCGGGCGACGCTACAATGAACCGGGCGATAATGCGGGAACCTTTCCAACCCTTGAAAAACTCGTTTAATTCCCCCATGTACATTGCCAACCCGCCGTTATTGTTTATTGTCCCCGTTGCCGTTATTTCTCGCTTTCTCATCGTTGATTAACTTTTGCATTGTGATATTAAACGCTGTCATTCCAACCGCACGGATAAACGCCCGTTCGCTCGACGAATACCCGGTTGCGACCTTATCCAACACTTTTGCGAAAAGAATAACGAAATTTCCCGGTTCCCACTGCCCGGTATTGTGCATACGGTCGATAACGTGCGCCCGCAACCTCGTATTATTCCGGGTCGCATCCTTACGAGCTTTCTCCCGGTCGTTCCAAAGGCTCGTTAATTGGCGTTTCACGTTCTCAAAAAACAACGGCATTTTCAACACGTCCGCAATTGTCATTTCTTTAACTTCCATATTGTTTTGTTTAAGGGACGCCGGGGAACCGACGCCCCGGTTAATTACTCGGTTTCGCTGTATTCCTCAATAATTAAATCGTCCTGTCCTCGCTTGACTTCCTCTATAAATCCTTGATACCCTTCTTTCCGGGCTAATTCGATAAGGGATTGCAGACGTTTTGCGCCCAAACTTTCGCCCCTCGCAATGCGGAATACCTTAACGGTCGGATTGCTTGCGATAATCAATTTTGCGGCAACCTCCATTATCTGACTATCCGACACTTTCCCGGCGACAAACGGCACACCGTTTAACTCCAACCCGTCGTCCGTGAACGTCAACCCGGCAATCGGCAATTCCGATTTCGCAATAAGGGTTTCCCGCTCTTTGAGCAAATCCGACAACTTTTTTTCGTGGGTTTGGGCGACCTTTTCGGCGGCGTCCTTTTGCTTTTTCTTCGTCAGATAGTCCACAACCAACGCATTGATTTTGTTGTGTTCCTCGGCTTGTTTGAGGCGTTCGGCTGTATCCAAATTCTCCGGGTTGTTTTCCTCGTACTTTGCCAACCATGCGGCGGCGTTGTTCTTGCGGGTTTCGTAATCGGCTTTATCCGTTTGGATTTGCGCCAATGTTTCGTCGTATTTGTCGGCGGCGGCTTTCGCATCGGCTTTGCTCTTTTTCTTTGCCGCTTCCAATGCCTTTTTTGCCTCGGCAACAATCCGGTCGTATTCGGCTTGGGCTTCCGCCTCATACTTTATTGCGGCGTCAATCTCTGTATTCTTGGTTTCCTCGGCGGCTTTGATACGACCGGGGATTGCCTCCAATTGTTCCGTACGGGTTTGCAATGCGGTACGCACGGTTTTTGCTTTCTCAATCAACCGGGCGTTCTCGTTTTGTTCCTCCATTAAATCGGCAATGTCGATTTTCTCGGCATACGTTTTGACGTCGCCCGGTTTCAACTGCCTTTCGGCGTTGGCGCAAATGGTCGTGTACGTCTTGACCTCGGCGTTGGCGTCCTTTCTTTTCTCCTTAACGGTCGTAACCTCGGCGTCAATCTCGGCAATACGTTTTTGCACATTCTCCGGCAACAATGCCCGGACGTATTGCACTTGCTTTCGGCGACCCTCGGCGGTTTCAGACCACCGGGAAAACTCCACGGCGTCAAAATCCGTATATCCGAAAACCTTTTGCAACATACTTACGTTATCCGACCGCATCCCGGTTGTTTTCTGTTTAATTGATAACGTACCACGGGGGTTGGCTTTGGTAAACCGCAATTCAACGTCGTATTCCTCGCCGTCGTCGCCGACAACCATTTTGGCAAACCCCTTGTCCTCGCCATTGCGCAACACGGCGTCCCGGTTCCCGGTCAACAACGCCCCGATTGCCTTTAATAGCGTGGATTTTCCCAACTCATTGTCCCCGGTAATGAAATATACATTACCCTCAAAATCTGCGTTGAACTCCTTAATTACTTGGAAATTCAACAACTCTAACTTTTTGATAATCATTTTATCGCTCTTTTTATGCCGGGGTTGCCCCCGGCGGTTACTACTTATTTTGTAAAAAATCTACCATTCGTTTATGTACCAACGTCAAAACGCCGTTTATTGCGTCCCGGTTTTCGTCAACCTCATTGCGGGTACAATCTGCAATAAAGTTTTCCAACCGCTTATATAAATCCGATAATTCGGCTTTACTCATTGCGTGCCGGGTTGCTCCGGTATTATCCACAAACTTACCCATTCTTACAAACTCTTTTAAGGGTTTCTAAATCTTTCCGTTTCGGTTCGTCGCAATTTCTCGTTGCATCTATCAACGGCATATCGTTTGTTACCGTCGTCCATTCTTTCCCGGTAACGGGCGATTTGTAAGTAACCCGATAATGTCCGTAACCGCTAAAAAGAAAACTAAAATCCGACTTCTCAATTTTTGTACTCATAATATTTATGCTTTAAATTTCGGGGAAAACGCCCCGTCGTATCATTTTCATGCCGCAAATATACGTATAAACTTTATATTACCAAAAGAATTATCTTTTATTTCCCGCTATTTTTTTATTTTCCTCAATAATCGCCCTAAAACGACGCATTTACCCACGTCGTCAAATTCGACTAACATATTGCCATTCTTTCCCCTTACACATTTACCATTGGGGCGGCGAACCGCCCGGCACGGCTTACGTCGTAAATCCGGGCGGGTTAGTCGGTCTCCTAAATAGATATATTCCGCTACCATAGTTTTAGCTGTTTTGCCAAATGCTTAATATCAATCAATCGCAAATAGTGGTTTGCAATTCCCAATTCTATGTTATAAACGCAATGAACAAATTTATGCGTTCCTTTTTCGTTTCGGAAATAAACCTTGCCATTTTCGACTTTTCCAATTAATACCGTATCGTAAACCCATCCGCATAATCGTTTCAGAGTTTTTGCGCTATATGGTACCTTACGAATGTATTCAACCCTTATTTCGTCGCCATCATTCAATATAATGTTAGCTTTGGGATAATGCAATATTTCTTCTACCATAACTTTAACTGCGTATCAGTGACAACGGCAACGACGGCATCAACCCGGCGTTCCCAACTTTCCAACGTTGCCAACTTTTCCGGGGTTGGGTTCCGTTGGCAACGGCGTTGGTTATGCCGCATTTGCTTGACCATTTCCGCAAACTCCCGTACCGTTATTTTTTCGGGATTTTCGATTTGCGGGGCTTTTGTTTCGTCTGCCATACAATTAACCATTAATGAAATTAAAAGCCTCTACGGGCTTAAAATAACCGATTGTGCATTTGCGTTGGCAAATTAGACAATACCCAACCGGGATTGTTTTGCAAAATGAAGCGTCCAAAGTGCATTATTAACGTTGCGTCGGCGTTCCATAATGCCGGGGTAATCTCCGGGTACAATTTCCCGGCAATATCCCGGAACCGTCTTTTCCGGTCTGTCTTTTCTTCTTTCTTTCCTTTTACCTTGACACGCAATTTAAGGTCATTTTGCCACTTCAAAGGATTAACCAACACAAACGGAATTTCGGCAACGGTTATTATCGCTTTCAAATGCTCAAAGTTTTGCAGCATCTTTTGTATGCGGTATAACTTTCCCATATTTGCCCCGGCATCGCCAACGGTAACATCATCCGGGCGAACGCTCAATTTCTCCAAAAAGATAATCGGGTTTGCAATACCCTTGATATAATTAAGATAATCCCTAATATCGTTAATATCTTTAGGCATCTTAATTGCGGTTATATTGTGGTTGGGTCGCCAAACCACAATTCCCCCGGTTTTTCCGGGGTCAATGCCAATAATACAATCAATCGTTATTTTGTTCATTTCCAAAAATCTAAATAGTTGTCAATCTGCAATTCGTCCGCAATCATACGGTCGAACGTGCGTTTTATCTCTTTGTCCCTCGCAATCTCATACGCCGTAAAATCCAATTCCGGGGCGTCGGTTCCCTTTCGTTGGACGTGGAACGCTTCGTATTTGTTGACGAACCCACGGGCGACACGTTGCATATATCGGGCAAGTGCTTGTTTGCGGTCGTCCTCGGTTCCGGCAACCTCATTGGCAAAACCCAACTTTCGCAACCAATCATAAATCAACATTCCGTCAGCAATACCCAATTCCAAACGCCCGGTATATTTGTACCGCAAAAATACATCCCTATATCGGGCGACCGTTTCGTTATGGTAATACCTTTTTTGTTCCGGGGTCAACCTTTTCGGTTCCGGCACAGCCTTATACGCTTTATGTATAACCCCGTTTTGTTTCCGGCGGTATGCGTTCAATATCTTTGCGAAATAATCGGCGTTAAACTGTTGGTAATGTTTCCGTTCGGCGTTGCCGTCCCTATCCTTTGGCAAATAGTCGTCTAATTCCCCGGTAATCAGCAATTCAAACGCTAATTTAACCTCGGATAATGTTAATTGCGAATAATAGCGTTTGAGCAAATCCAACAACCGGGTACAAATATACGTCCAATCGTCCCGGTTTTCCGTGGGAATGATAAACCCCACGTCCATTGCGATAAACCGGAACATTTGCCCGGTTTTGGCAATCAACGTTTCATCGTCAATCTCGGCAATCTGTTTTTTTGTGGACGCCACGAAAATATACTTTTCGACCGGGGTTAATGCTTTGGCAACCTCCGGTAATTCAACCATCGCCCGGCGCACCTCAATTGCTTTTGCCGTTCCACTATAAAGCAAAACGGCGGCGGATTGTCTTTTTTCGGGCAACGTTTGTGGCAATCTGTTTATCTTTTCGGGTAATGTTTCCATCTTAATAATCGTCTTTCAAATACTCAATAGCCCCGGCAACGTTCAATCTTTGCGTTGGGGCTTTGTATTCGGGTTTCAAATGCAATTTTTTCTTTTCGACGTCCCCCCGTATGAAATTACGGACGGTCGCCAACCAACCGTTTTTAGTGCGCTTCATATTCTTTTGGTCGCTCCAATCGCTAACCGAATGAAAGTAATAAACCAAATCGACCTTTTCAAATTCCGGTGTCGCAAACTTACTTTCAAACTCTGAATAATCCACGCCAACGCCGTTTTCAAATTTAACCATTTTGTAAACGTCGGAATTACGGAATAACGTTTTTTTCTCCTTTGGTTCCTCAACCTTTGTTTCTTCATCCGGGAATAATCCGGGGTTCTTTACCCCGGTATTATCATTATCAAAAGAGGTATTAATATCATCTATCTTTATTGTGTCGGATTTTCCAACCACGGGGGTTGGATTTTCCAACCGGGGGGTAGTTGGATTTTCCAACCGGGGGGTAGTTGGATTTTCCAACCACTCCAAAGCAACCCAATAATTAGACGTATATTCACAATAACGCACCTTGTTTTTTTCGTACTCAAATTTATTAATATATTGCTTATCAACTAATTGTTTGAGTAACTTAATAACCGTACTTTTATCTAATCCCGTCCATTCGATAAGATACCGCAATGAACCCTTAAAACGGCTTTCGCCGTCTTGACTAAAACCATGTATCAAAGCGAAAACCAACAATTCGTTACCTTTCAATTTAAGTTTCGTAATCATTGGGGCTAATATGGTTATAAAATTGCTATCCCGTATTGTCATACCTCCGTAAAATAAACATTAATATTATCGGTTCTTTTATCAGCCTTGCAAACAATACGTTTACAACTTCCGGGGTATTGATTGAAAAAACAATCTTTGCAATCATGCCAAAATTCGGCAATCATACATTTAACCGGAATATTATTAACCCGGATAACCGTTTCAACGGGTATTTCAATTTGTTTAATTGTTGCCATCGTGTCCGCCCTCCAATTCTTTAACGGGTTCCCATGCCTTGCGTACTTTCAATACGTTGTCGGCACTCTCATTGGGAACCAACGACACGACGGGAAAACGGGAACGGTCGCCCGGTTTTTGCGTCGTGGCAAATTGTACATTCAAATCAAAGATAATGCCTTTGCAAAAGCCCCGTTCAAACAACATACCGTCGAACGTTTCCCGAATTTGCGGGATTGTGGACGCCGTGCCTTTTGTGGCGAATTGCCACACCCCGGCAACCCCACGAACCAACGGAACAATAAAGTTTAGCGTTAATGTAACCTCCCAACCGTCGCAATCCGGTTGGCGGCTCTTTTTATTCGGGTAACGCTTCGTTATTGACTGCATTAAATTTGGGTACTTTTCCGTTGTCAACGTTTCGTATTTCTTTCCGTCCCATACTTGGAACGTGTCGCCATCGCCCGCCGCAATCAATCGCCCGTCGTCGTCCCGGTATTCGTAACGTTCGTTACATACTTTTGCCGGGTCGTCGTCCGGGAAAACAATTTGTATTGTTTGCGGCTTTTCGCCGTATGCTTGCGTAAATAATCCGGCATACTTTCCCGTTGGTATGAAGTAATCAACGCTTTGCGGATAACCGTTTGCGTTTTTCATACCGATTTTTATTTGACCGACACGGGGCAATATCAAACGGGATTGTTGCGCCTCCGGTCGCTTTATTCTACCTTTCATAACTCTTTATAAAATATTACTGCAATAAACCATTCTTGCGCAAAATAATTTTGCTCAACTGCTTTTATATCCATTTGGATAACCTCTATATCCGTTCTATTAACGAATTGTTCCAATTCGGACGAATTCGTAATTATTTTAATCTTTTTCATATCTCAAATTTCGGGGTCGTCGTTCAACATCTTTTTCCTACTCTCGTTTTTGGGCTTTTTAGGCTCATTTGCGGGCTTTACTTTCTTTTCCGTGGTATTACCCCGCTTTGCAGTCGTTTTGCCCGTGGTGGCTTTCTTTTCCAGCTCCTTTGCCTTTTTGGGCGCACGTTTAACAATGGTTGTTTTCTTTGGCTCCTTTTCCGGTTCCGGGGCGTCCGCCTTGACTTTATCGGCGGCGTCCGTACTTTCGTCTGGCGTCGCCTCTTTTGGGGCTTTCGTTTTAATCAATTCCGCCAACGATAACGATATTACGTTTTGCGTCAAATCCGGGGCGTTATCCAACAATACCATACCATTAACCGACGTAAACGTATTGTCTTTCTTTTCGTCCTCAATCGCTGCAATCTCTAACAGATACGGGATTTTCCGTATATTGGGGCTATCCGTTTGTTCTTTCAAATTGTACGACGGACGTTTGCGCCAATCTTTCGGGCTGAAATTGAAAATACGGGTAACGGGGAATTGTTCAAAATTGACGTTCCACATATCCCGGTACATTCCTAATTGTATCTCGCTTTCCTCGTAAAAACCTTTGCGCCCGCTCTTAAAATCGACGATTGCGTTAATACGTTCGTCGCCGCCTATCTTTGCCAACATGGTACACGGGCAATCAATCATTCCGGCATACTTATAATATGGATGCACTAACGCAATTTCAACCGCCAACGGGCGCACGTCGTAATCTAATACGAATTGAGCAAACGCCAATACGTCCTTTTTCAAATCGTCGGCATAATATATAAAATCGTCCGGCAATCGGTAAACCTCAATATATTCTTTTAGTTTGCCTTTTAACACGTCCAAATCATAAGCCCGGTTAATTAATAATTCCTCAAATGCGGCGTGCATAAACGTACCATACGCCGCCCGTTCGCCTTTGTATCGTTCCGCTTCCTCAAT
>PPYE01130181.1_pt1 | contig 34415 bp, 30 predicted proteins | sample 1559881 | NCBI WGS metagenome assembly PPYE01 (sample SAMN08240022, study PRJNA423297) | Human gut metagenome, whole genome shotgun sequencing project.
CACTTTCATACTGATTTTAGTATATCAGATTCATTAATATTTGTCCGAAAAAGTGTCTTAATTTATGAGACCATTATAAGTTGTGCTGTTCGGATTTTGCAGATGAAAAATGTGCAGGAAGTGATGAAACTGAAACCGGCTCTTGGAAATGAAGATTTTCAGACGGGAAGCCGTTATGAAGTTGGTATGGAGAAAGAGCTGAAAGAGTGGGATAAGAGTATACATAAAGGAATAAAAAGAAATATCATAGATGCACTGATTGGTGTGGTGATCTTTGTGGGAATTGAACTGGGAATGAACTATCTACAGGATATTGTGTCCGTAGAAGGGGAACTTTCATTAGCTGCGACCATAGGATGGGCGGTCTTGCAGGTGATCGCTTTTGGTATTCTGAGTTCGTGGATTTCGGGTATGATATCCCGTTGGTGGACAAGCTGTGATATTTTAGACAGTATCGAGGAATTGACAAGAACGTGGGCGGATTTGAAGATTGTCAGAAAATGCCGGGAACGTCTGAAAGTTGAAAAAAGATTGAAATAAAAGGAAGAAAAATGGACTCGATTGAAAAATATCTGGAATTAAGCCGGAAGTGTCCGGAGCTTTTTGCCCAGTCGGAAGAACTTCCGTTAGTACTTGAACCAAAAGAATTGTATGCATTTGCACAAAAAAGTGGCAAAAGAATCGGAATTGTATACGAGAGCCATTACCATTTCATGGTTGTGGATGTTGTGCGTGCAAAGGATGGAAGTACGTTTGCATATGAAAGGCTGATGAACCGTGTTATGGGAGGGGCGGTTGTTATTGTTCCATACTATAGGGGAAAGTATATTTTACTGTGCCAATACCGTCATGCACTCAGAGAGTATCAGTACGGTTTTCCGAGAGGATTTGGAGAAGAAGGAATTTCTGCAAAAGAGAATGCAGGAAAAGAATTATTGGAAGAACTTGGCGTGAAAGCGGAAAAATGGAAAGGTCTCGGGAAAATTGTGCCGGACAGTGGTGCACTTAGCACGAGTGCAGAGGTATTTCTGGCAGAGCTGAGTGAAGCTCCACAGATGACACGGGAAGAAGAAATAGTTGGACATATTGCATTGGACTGGGAGCAGTTAGGCGAGTGGATACGGGATGGGAAAATTACGGACGGTTTCACTCTGGCAGCATATGCAAAGCTGAGTTTACAGAAATAATGAGGAGGGGCGGCTGTTAGAGCAGGGGGAAGAGAGCATGCTCCTTATTATAAAGCCGCACACGATGAACAGGGATTGACGAAAGGAAAAGAAAATGACCCTGCCGAATGTCTACGCATGGAATTACAGCAAAATTATCTTTTGTATGATTTCCCTGAAGATCTTATGGGGGATTCTGAAAAAATATATCCGGGAGGATATCTGGAGAAAACTGAATATAGCAGGCGTTGGTATAGCTTTAGTTTTAATTTTAAAATATACAGTCCTGGGGCGTGCTGTGACCAGTGAGCATCGCTTTGTGTTAGCGGCAGCCGGTTCAAATGAATTTTTCAGGGAAATGCTGATGAATTGCTTTCTGTATTTTCCATTCGGTCTGACTTTGGGGGAGGTGCAGAGAAGAAAGGTATGGTCAGGAGCCTTTTTTGTGTCATTGCTTATCGAAATATGGCAGTTTATGGCAGGAACAGGTGTGGCACAGGGAACGGATCTGCTTTGTAATACGATTGGTGCGGTTTTGGGAAGTGGATATTCATTGGAAAATTTCGGATTATCCAGTATATTAAAGAAAAAAAGGAAAGATTCCGAAATAAGTAAAAGTAATGTGGAAAAGAATGGAAAGAACAGCGTAGAGAAAGACAGGAAGAAGGAAGTGAGAAGATGGTAGACCTGCATATGCATATTTTGCCTGGACTTGATGATGGTTCAGATTCAATGGAAGAATCTATCAGAATGGCACGTCTGGCAGCGGAAAGTGGAGTAAATTATATTGCAGCCTCGTCGCATGGAAATTGCTATGATTATACGCTTGCAGACTATGAGAAGCAGTTTGCTGGCTTACAGAGAGAACTGGACAGGCAGAAAATTCCGGTGAGGCTGTATCATGCAATGGAAATATTGATGAACCGAAATGCACAGCAGTTACTGGAAGAAGGAAAATTACTGTCGGTTAACCATACAGGATATCTTCTGATAGAGTTCGATTTTGACGAAAATCCAGAAAGAGTTTACAGGATGGTTGCTTATTTGCAACGTATGAAGTATAATATTATATTGGCACATCCTGAAAGATACAGTTTTGTTCAGGAGGATCCGGAGATCGCGTATTATCTTGCGGAGCGTGGATGTGTATTGCAGGTAAATAAGGGAAGTATTCTTGGTGAAATGGGCAGTGAATGTCAGAGGATGGCAGAGATGATGCTGGAGGATGGAATTGTACAGGTGATTGCGTCGGATGCACATGACAGTCAGTACAGAACCCCGCAGATGGATGAGCTGATCCGTTATTTAAAGAAAAGATATACTTCAATGGAGATTAAGATGTGGCTGTCGGAGAATCCAAGCAGAATTTTAAAAGGATATCCGACGATATAGCCAGAGGAGGATAAAGGAGTAAAAGGATGAAGGAAAGTAAGGTCGTTGCAGCAATTCTTTGTGCAGCGTCTCTGACCGGTGTAGGTGCATATTATCTGGTTACCCAGAGCCAGAGGGATACAGAGCCGCCGGTATTGAGTACAGAGACAGAAGAGCTGGATGTCGGGATCAGTGCGACAGATGAGGAGTTGAAAGCAGGTGTTGCAGCACTGGATAACAGGGATGGAAATGTATCCGGAAGTATTATGATCGATAATATCCAGAAGAAAAGTGATGGCAGCGGTGATTTTCAGATTACTTATGTAGCATTTGACCATTCCAGTAATCAGGGAAAGCTGACAAGAACGTTACACTATATAGATTATAGGGCACCACGTTTTGGACTGACAACAGCATTGCGTTTTCCGGCAGGAAAGCAGATCAATCTTTTGTCCTGCTTTTCAGCAAATGATTGTATTGACGGGAACCTGACTCCATTTATTACGCTGGGAGGGGATACGGAAGTTTTGGACAAGAAGCCGAAGCAGGGACATTATGACTGTACTGTCAGTGTGACGAACAGTGTGGGGGATACAGTGACGCTTCCGATCAAGATTGAAGTCTATGATGGAAATACGGCAGCACCTCAGATTCAGCTGAGCAATTATCTGGTTTATATCGCAAAGGGAGCAGCATTTGATCCGAACGCATATTTACAGCAGGTCGAAGAATATGAAAAGGTAAAACCAATCGTTGAGGCAGATGCATGGACAGATGCGGAAAGTCAGATTTCAACTGCACAGATCGTTGTAGAGTCGAATGTGGATGTAAATACACCGGGAACTTATACCGTGAGTTATATTTACAGATCGGCAACCAGTGGTCTGGATTGTACAGTACAGCTGATCGTGGTTGTTGAATAGAGGGAGGAAATATGAGTCAGGAAAATTATCAGAATCAGAGCGTGGCAGCACAGATCGATTTGAAGTATATCTGGCGTTCATTAAAAAGAAATGCACTGTATATTTTGATGTGTATGAGCTTGGTCGGATTGTTCTCCTTTGTGATTCTGGATCACAGTATGTCAGATACATATTCAGTCAGTGTGAATTTGTGCGTGATTCCGAGGGATAATGCGAGCGAAAAGATGGCGGAAAGGAATGTGAGTGCTGCGGTGACACGTAGTGTGAATGTCCTCAATAGTGATACATTGAGAGATCAGATAGAGAAATCGCTGGGGGCAGACAGTCTGGAAGGAACGTTAACTGCGGCAGCAGTTACTGACACGAATATGATTACAATGAGTGCATCAAGTACAACTGCGGAGAATGCATACAAATTACTGAAGGGTGCGGTAATGAATTACCCGGAACTGTCAGATTACTTTGAGTCGGGATATCTTCTGCAGCCGTTGAGCGGTATTTCAGCAAATAAGGTACAGAAGACGGTTAAGACACCGTTTAATTATACGGTGATACTGATGCTGATCGTTCTTGCGGGCGGAGTGGGAGCAACCATTCTTTTATGCCTGGTTACTGACAGGCTGCATAATACGGAGCAGGCAAGACATCTTCTTGACATCCGTATGATGGGATCATTGCGTTATGTAAAGAAAAAGAAGGGGCAGAAAGCACTGCTTATTACAGGTGGTGGTACGGATTATGAATACGAAGAAGCTGTGGATCGTCTGGTAACTTCGCTGCGCAGGGAGATGGCAGCAGAGGGGTATAAGACATTGATGGTTGGCAGTATCAAAGAGAATGATGGTAAGACAACTGTAACGGCTAATCTTGCATTGAATCTGGCACGCAGAGGGAAAAAAGTAGTGCTGGTTGACTGTGATATGAGACATCCTTCTCTGGTGAAATTCTTTCAGGCACAGACAGAAGAAAAGACGCAGTTCTCAGAATATCTGTCAGGAAACTGTGAGTTGGAGGATGTCATTAAGACATTAGAGATACAGTCTTCTCCATTGTCATTTATCTGGCAGAAAAAGCCGGTTCCGAATGCGAACCGGATGTTGGGTTCAGATCGTTTCAAAGAGGGAATAGAGAAGCTGAAAGAACAGTATGATTATGTTATCATGGATACACCGCCGTTGGAACTGCTTCGTGATACGGAAATTATTTCGGAGACAGCCGAAGCAATGCTGATGGTAATGCGTCAGGATGAAGTGCGTGCAGTTGTGGTGAATGATACCGTGGATCTGTTGGAGGAAAATGGTGTCACAGTGCTTGGTGGTGTCCTGAATATGACAAGAGGGGACTACGTTCTGGGAAAAGATAAGAGCGGTTATTACAAGTATTACCATAAGGGCAAGAACGCAAAGAAGAGTTCGGGAGAGTAAGCAGATGCAGACTGAAGTACAAAAGAACAGAACGGAAACGGAAGAGATGGAAAAAATAGACCTCATAGGCTGGATGCAGGATTATCTGAGCTGCCTGAAGCAGTTCTGGCTGCAGTTTCTGCTGGTCGTGGTGATTGTAGTAGGACTTGTTGTATCTTATTATGAGTTTCTCTATGAGCCGGTGTATTCGGCAAAAATTACTTATGCGGCTTCCGGTACGGAATATATGACAGTGAATTCGGATGTTGCGAAGCGCCTGAGCATGAGTATAAGGATTCTGGGAGCAAATGAGGAATTTAAAGAGGATCTTCTGGCAGCTGTAGATGGCGATATAAAAGGAGTGACGACAGGAGATTTTTCTGTTACTTCAACGAATACAGAAGAGTCGAATTTCTTTTCAGTTACCTTGAAGACCGGACATGCCAGCCTGGCAAACCCTCTTTTGGAGGCCTTTGAGGAAGTATATCCCAAATGGGTGTCAAAGAGTAACGGAACAGTAGAACTGCAGATTGTCGATAAGGCAATGTCTACGGGAAGTCCGATTAATCCAAGTGGTACATCAACAGCTATATTCAGGGGACTGCTGGCAGGTGTTGTTGTCTGCGTGATCATTGCGACAATTTATTTGCTTGGAGTGCAGACGGTTAGAAGAGAGAGCGATATGAAGAAGCTGACTTCGGCCAGATGTATGAGTTGTATTCCGGAAGTGATCACAAAGAAGCGGTCAAAGAATAAAAAGCCTAAGATCCTTATTACAAATAAGAGAATGGACTGGGGATTTAAGCAGACGATCCTGATGATACAGTCAAGACTCCAGCAGCAGATGCTGCGTGCGGGAGATAAGGTGCTCCTTGTTACGAGTACGATTCCGGAAGAGGGAAAGACGATGACTTCGGTGAATCTTGCACTTGCATTTGCATTAGATGGTAAGAAGGTTGCTCTGCTGGATGGAGATCTGAGAAAGCCATCCATAGGAGAAATGCTTGGCGTACCGGAAGGTCCGGGATTGACAGAGTATTTTGCAGGAAAAAAGAAAGCAGAAGAAATCTGCATCATGAAGAATAAAATTGCATTTTATCAGGGAGGAATGAAAAAAGGAAAGGTTTCAAGTCTGATTAATGAAGAAAAGATGCGGGCACTGATAGAAGAATTGAAGGCTCAGTATGATATTGTTTTGATTGATGCAGCACCTGCTTATGCATTTTCTGATGCATCCATTCTTTCTTCTTATGCAGAAAGGGTGCTCTATGTTGTAAGGGCAGATAAGGCACAGCTCAGAGAGATTCAGAATGGAATCAGTTCTTTTGATGAATCCGGAAAACTGATTGGTTATGTGATCAATCGTGATACGGGAGATTTTGCAGCACGAAGTGATCACAGTTATGGATATGGACGTTACGGAAAGTACAGCAGATACAGCAGATATGGAAAATACGGAAGATATGGAAAATATCAGAAATACAGAAAGTATGCTGAGCTGGATGAGGAATCGATGAATACAGAGGATACATTATAACAGCAGATGTCAGAGGGGGATTTGCTGTATGCAATAACGGGAGAAAATACGGATGAACAGATTAGGCAGTATAGGAGAGTTTCTTGAAAAGTTATCGGAAGATTATGAACGCATACCATTGGCAGGGTATGCAGTTGCTGGATGTCTGATCATAGTATTACTTATATTTTCAGGACTGATTATACCGAGACTTAAGATTAAAGAAAAAAGAAAGATACAGGTGTACCGGGTATGTGCCTGGTGCATGATCGGGTTATATGGGGGGACAGTTCTGGTTGCGAATTCTTTTTATGGGCTGCTGTTTCTTCCTGTGGGGATCATTTTTGCACGGCAGTGTACCGGAAAGTATGTGATATTCAAGGCTGTGGGAGCAGGTGTGCTTCTTAGTCTCTGTGCTCAGACGGTGCAGATGGTTCTTGTAAACGGGATATTTGATGTCAGAGGATTTTTGCTGAATATTCTATGGGTTCTGTTGGGAACTGGAATGGTACTGCTTTGGCAAATGCTTGCGAAAAAGAATCGTTTTGTGCGGTATCTGATCAGAATGATTCTGATCTTATCTGGACTGGTGCTTCTGACAGTCGTTTGTGCATTTGGAATTTATCATGTGATGCGTGTAAATGGAAAGCTGAATCTGCAGAACAATATCAGTCAGACAGAAAACCGGATGGAGAATGAAGATTCGGATTTGATCTGGTATAATGGAAAGGCATATCAGTATAATAAAGATTTGATTACGATTCTTGTGATGGGAATTGACCAGAATAGTAAGGAAATTGAACAAATAGAGGGTGTTTCCGGTGAAAGTGGACAGGCAGATTCTATTTTTCTTCTTGTTATAGATGAGGATAAGAAGAAAGTCCGCGTGATTGGTATGTCAAGAGATACGATGACGGCAATTAAGACATTTGATTATAAGGGAAATTATGTAGGTGATTCAGAGAACCATCTGGGACTGGCATATGCTTTTGGAGATGGAAAGGAGACCAGCTGTCAGTATATGGTAGATGCAGTATCGAATCTGTTTTATGGAATTCCTGTTAATTCCTATATTGCCTTGAACATGGAAGCAGTAGAGGAGTTGAACGATTCGGTTGGTGGAGTAACGGTAACGATTCCTGATGAACTTGCAAAAATTAATCCGTCTTTTAAGGCGGGGAGTACGGTAACTCTGCAGGGAGAGCAGGCATTGAGCTTCATTCGATCCAGGGATACAAAGACAGATTTCAGTAATAATCTTCGTATGGCACGTCAGAAGACATATCTTGTAAAGTTTGTGCAGACGGCAATTAAGCAGATAAAAATGGATCCGGGATTGCCGGCAAGGCTCTATAAAGAACTGTCAGGAAAAATGGTGACGGATATTGACCTGAATGATGCGGTTTACCTGGCAACGCAAGGGGTATCAGTATCCTTTGGAGAAGAGGACATCCTTACTGTACCGGGAGAGGCAAGGAAAGGAACTGTCTATGATGAGATGTATGTGGATGAGAAGGCACTGTATGAACTGATCCTGAATACATTCTATAATGATGTATCAGCAGGGGAAGGAGCCAGATGAAATTGGAATCTGAAGAGGAACAAAATAAAAAGAGAAGAATAAAAAAATGGAAGCGGGTGGCTGTGTTTTCTTTTTTAATGGCTGTGTTACTGGCGGGATTTGTGGTCGGAACCTGGTGGATGGAAAAGAAGACAGAAGAAGAGTATAAGTCCATGCAGGAAGAAAATGCAAAGCAAAGGCAGAAGGTTCCTGAGAAAGAGAAAGAAAAAGAAAAGCCGGATATACCGGTGGATTTTCCTGCCCTTCAGAAGATGAATCCGGATATTTATGCATGGATTACGATCCCGGATACGGTGATTGATTATCCTGTTGTGCAGGATCAGAGTGACAATAGTTATTATCTGGATCATTCTGCAGAAAAGACGGAAAGTGTAAGCGGAGCGATTTATTCGGAAAATTATAATAATACAGATTTCTCGGATCATATCATTTTACTGTATGGTCATAATATGCGGGATGGTTCTATGTTCGCAGGACTGCATAAGTATGAAAATGATGCTTATTTTGAAGCACATAGAGATTTAATAATATATACACCGGATTCAATTTTGAAGTATAGAATTTTTGCTGCATACAGAACAGATAACCGTCATATGCTTCTCTATTATGATCAGGGTAAAGAAGATTATAACAGGAAGGCGTATATTGCCGATATTATGGACCAGAGAACGATGGGGGCTGTTTTAGATCAGACAGCACCGGTGAATGAGGAAAGTCATATCCTTACATTATCCACCTGTGACAGGGCTGGGGATAATTACCGGTATCTGGTGCAGGCTTATCTGGTAGAAACGATTCAGTAGCTGCTTTGACAAAAATCGGCGAGAAATTACAGAGATATGATTGAAGTTTATGGGTGTGCATGATATAATTCATGTATATGTATTGCAGGGGAAATTTATTTATTGGATAAATAGGAGGGAAAAATATGAAAAAAAGGTTTATGGCAGGGGTTGTGGCAGCGGTTACAGCACTGGCGATGAGCATCAGTGTATTGGCAGCCGGCAGTATTGTTGGATCGATTGATATGCCGAATGCAAGTGTGGACAGAGGAAGTGTGACCCTTTCACCTGTTGTACCGGGAATATATGCTGATGATCTGCAGAAAGTTGTAGATGATCTGAATGCAGCTGATGCAGATACCACTGTTACAGGAGCATTTGGAAATAGTCTTCCGTCTTCTTTTGATTATTATACGCAGGAGGGGCTGAAGATCAAAGGCTACAGTCTGGATGGTTATAAGTTCCTTTCACCGGTTATGGATCTGAAAGTTACAGGCACTCAGGCGTCATTAGATAATTTGATGAAGATTACATTTGTTGCAAATAATATGACAGATGGTATGGTTGTTGATATTCTTTACTACTGTTCCGAGCATGGATGGGAAGTACTGAAAGGGGTAAGAGTCAGCGGCAACCAGATCATGGCATATTTCCATTCTGTATCGGAAGGTTCACCGGTAGCACTGATCTACAAGAGGGGTACAGTCAGTGGTGGAAATAATGATAAGGGAAGTACGTCCGCTGTGTCTCCGAAGACAGGGCAGAGTTCTATGGTTCCGGTTGCAGGGGCAGCATTGGTATTTCTTGGGATAGGAGCATTTGCAGTGCTCAGAAGCAAAAAGGAAAATTAGAGTCTGGGTGAAAGAGATAAGAAAGGCTGTCATTGACAGCTTTTCTGTTATCATTTTTTATTATTAATTTAATAGTTAGTTCTATGGATTGAGACAGGGAGTCAGGGGGGAATCTTTAATCTTAATTTATTTTAGAGGAGGATTCTCGAGATGTGTGGAATAGTTGGATATGTGGGAACAGAACAGGCGGCACCGGTTTTGCTTGCAGGATTGTCGAAGTTGGAATACCGTGGATATGACTCTGCGGGAATTGCCATTCGCAATGAGGATACAGGAGATATAGCTGTAGTCAAAGCAAAGGGCCGCCTGAAAATTTTATCTGAGAAGACGAATGGTGGTCATGCAGTAGCGGGAACGTGTGGTATCGGTCATACGCGCTGGGCAACCCACGGTGAGCCGTCGGAAAATAATGCACATCCGCATTGCACAGATGACAAGTCAGTGGTGCTTGTTCATAACGGTATTATTGAAAATTATCAGGAATTAAAAGATAAGCTGATTAAATCGGGATATACATTTTATTCCCAGACTGATACGGAGATTGCGGTGAAGCTGGTTGATTATTATTATAGGAAGACAGGCACTCCGCTGGAGGCAATTTCCAGAGCAATGCTGCGTATCAGGGGTTCTTATGCATTTGGGATCATGTTCCACGATTATCCGGGCAAGATGTACGCTGCAAGAAAGGACAGTCCGCTGATTATTGGAAAGAGTCAGACCGGATGTCTGATCGCATCCGACGTGCCTGCGATTCTTGATAAGACCAGAAATGTATATTATATCGGAAACCATGAAATTGCTGAGCTTTCACAGGATGAGATCCATTTTTATAATATTGACAGAGAAGAGATCCAGAAGGAGCAGGTTGAGATCAAGTGGGATGCTGAGTCTGCAGAGAAGGGCGGATATGAGCATTTCATGCTGAAAGAGATCCATGAACAGCCACGGGCAGTACGTGATACGATCGGTGCTTATGTTAAGGACGGAAAGATCGATCTTTCCGAGACGGGACTTACAGATGAAAAGCTGCAGGAGATAGAACGGATCTATATTGTTGCATGTGGTTCTGCCTATCATGTTGGAATGGTAGGAAAGTATGTGATCGAGGAGCTGGCAGATATTCCGGTGGAAGTTGATCTTGCATCCGAGTTCCGTTACCGGAATCCGAAGCTTGTGAAAAATTCGCTGGTTGTGATCGTTTCTCAGTCCGGTGAGACAGCAGATAGTCTTGCTGCACTTCGTCTTGCAAAAGAACGCAAGATTCCTGTGCTTGGTATCGTGAACGTAGTTGGATCTAGTATTGCGAGGGAGAGCGATTATATTCTTTATACTTATGCAGGACCGGAGATTTCGGTTGCCACGACAAAGGCATACAGTACCCAGCTGATCGCAATGTATCTGCTGGCCATTCAGGCAGCAAAGGTGAATTGTGTGATTCCGGATGAGTGCTATGAAGCACTGATCGAAGAGATGGGGACACTTCCGGAAAAGATCCAGAAGACGCTGGATGATAAGGAGCGTATCCAGTGGTTTGCGAGCAAGTATGCAAATGCAAAGGATGTCTTCTTTATTGGAAGAGGGATCGATTATGCGATCAGTATGGAAGGCAGCCTGAAGATGAAGGAGATCAGCTATATTCATTCAGAGGCTTATGCGGCAGGAGAACTGAAGCATGGAACCATCAGTCTGATCGAAGATGGTATCCTGGTCGTTGGTGTTGCAACGCAGGCAGATCTTTTTGAAAAGACGATCAGTAATATGGTAGAGGTGAAGAGCCGTGGAGCTTACCTGATGGGACTGACGACTTATGGCAATTATAATATTGAGGATACGGCAGATTTTGCAGTCTATGTTCCGCAGACGGAGTCTTTCTTTGCAACCAGTCTTGCGATCGTACCGCTGCAGTTGATGGGATATTATGTCAGTGTGGCAAAGGGACTGGATGTGGATAAGCCGAGGAATCTTGCAAAGTCGGTTACGGTTGAATAAAAGCTTTTAGAGAGAACCGGGGGAAATAGAGACCGCAGTTGTGAAAATTACACAGCTGCGGTTTTTTGCTGTCATGCTTTACCCAGATTTAACAATCGCCCGATTTTACATTTAACAATCGTCTTTTATCATAAATATCGTGGTCAGGGGGAAAATGAAAAAGTACCCAAAGACCAGAAAAGAGATTGGGACGAAAAGAGTCCGATATGAAAAAGGAGATTAAAAAATGAAAATGAAAAAAATTGCCGCAGCGGTAATGATGGTAAGTATGGTAGCAGTAACAGCAGTTGGATGTGGAAGTAGCAATGGCACAGATACAAAAGGTGCAGACGCAAATCAGTCAGATGCAACTTCCGACTGGGATGAGACAAGTGATGTTACGATCGTTTCCCGTGAGGATGGTTCAGGTACAAGGGGAGCCTTCATTGAGTTGTTCGGAATCGAAGAGAAGCAGGATGACGGAACAAAGGTTGACATGACAACAACAGATGCACAGATCACAAATAATACTTCTGTTATGCTGACAACAGTTGCAGACAATGAGTATGCGATCGGTTATGTGTCACTTGGTTCTCTGAATGACAGTGTAAAAGCACTGAAGATTGACGGAGCAGAAGCAACAGCAGAGAATATCGAGAACGGTTCATACAAAGTATCCAGACCGTTTAATATCGCAGTAAAGAAAGATCTTAATAACGAAGTTGCAAAAGACTTTATGAGCTTTATCATGAGTACAGAAGGACAGAAAGTAGTAGCAGATGAGAAGTATATTGCTGTTGCAGATGTAAAAGATTATGCAGGAACAAAGCCTTCAGGAAGCTGTGTAGTTGGTGGTTCTTCTTCTGTATCCCCTCTGATGGAGAAATTGATCGAGGCTTACAAAGCTGTCAACCCGAATGCAAGTATCGAGCTTCAGACATCCGATTCTACAACAGGTATGACTTCTACGATTGAGGGAAGTTATGATATCGGTATGGCATCCAGAGAACTGAAAGATGAAGAAGCAGCAGAGCTTGAGCCTACAGTGATTGCTACAGACGGAATCGCAGTAGTCGTAAACAATGCAAATCCGCTGGATGAGCTGTCAGCCGATCAGGTAAAAGATATTTATGTGGGAAATGTATCTACATGGGATGAGATTACAAAATAATTGACAAAGAAAGTAATTTGATACGATCTTGACAGATTAAGAGGAAAAAAGAATGAAATCAAAAGCAGTGACTGAGAAGGTCATGCAGGGAGTCTTCTTTATCGCCGCCTGTACTTCGGTGCTGGCGGTAGCTCTTATTTGCATCTTTCTTTTTGCAAATGGAATCCCTGCGATCAGAGAAATTGGATTTGTAAAATTTATCACCGGAGATATTTGGCGTCCGGGAAATAAGCTGTTCGGAATTTTTCCGATGATCATCGGAAGTATTTACGTGACAGCGGGAGCGATCATTTTCGGAGTTCCGATCGGAATCCTTACCTCGGTATTTATGGCAATGTATTGTCCAAAGAAAATTTATAAACCACTGAAAGCGGCAACAGAGCTGCTGGCAGGAATCCCATCGGTTGTCTACGGTTTTTTCGGACTGGTCGTAATAGTTCCGATGATCCGCGATTTTGGAAAATGGATGAAAATGATGGGACTGGTAGAGAAATCAGGGGATGGAAAAGGCGTGCTGACAACTTCGATCATACTAGGCATGATGATTCTTCCAACGATCATCGGAACAACAGAAAGTGCCATGCGGGCTGTACCGGAGCAGTATTATGAAGGTGCATTGGCTCTGGGAGCAACGCATGAGAGAAGTATTTTTACCGTGATCATCCCGGCCGCAAAATCAGGAGTGATCGCAGGAATTGTGCTGGGAATCGGACGTGCGATCGGAGAGACGATGGCAGTGATCATGATTGTTGGAAATCAGCCGAGACTGGTTTCAAATATGCTTTTGGGAATGCGTACACTGACCGGAAATATCGTCATTGAAATGGGCTATGCAACCGGATTGCACAGAGAAGCACTGATTGCTACCGGGGTTGTCTTATTTGTCTTTATCCTGATTATTAACTTTAGTGTGGCATTGTTGAAGAGGAGGGGTGAACATGAATGAGAATGCTGTGAACTGTTTGTCGGCACGCGACAAGATGCGTTCGTACCTGAAGCATCCGGGATCATTCGTCCTAATGCTTCTGGTCATGCTGGCAGCCTTGGTGACATTTGCAGTGCTGATCTTTCTGATTATCTATATTCTGGTCAACGGTCTGCCGTATATGAAACCGTCCCTGTTCTCGTTACATTATACATCGGAGAACGCTTCGGTTATTCCGGCGTTAGTTAATACGGTAGTGATGACCCTGCTTTCCTTGCTTATTGCAGTTCCGTTTGGAATCTTCTCAGCCGTTTTTCTGGTGGAATATGCAGGAAGAGGAAACAAATTTATTGACGTGATCCGTCTGACAACGGAAACTCTGTCGGGAATCCCGTCAATCGTATATGGCCTGTTCGGTATGTTGTTCTTTGTGAATGCACTGCACTGGGGATTTTCAATCCTGGCAGGAGCGTTTACCTTATCCATTATGATTCTTCCATTAATTATGAGAACAACGGAAGAAGCTTTAAAATCGGTTCCGGACTCCTACCGGGAAGGAAGTTTCGGACTGGGAGCAGGCAAGCTGAGGACGGTATTTAAGATCGTACTTCCAAGTGCAGTTCCGGGAATCCTGGCAGGTGTCATCCTTGCCATCGGAAGGATCGTGGGAGAGACAGCAGCCTTGATCTATACGGCGGGAACGGTAGCACAGATCCCGAAAAATGCGTTTGGGTCGGGTCGTACGCTGGCAGTGCATATGTATATGCTTTCCAGTGAAGGTCTGTATATGAACCAGGCGTATGCAACGGCAGTGATCCTGCTGATCCTGGTTGTCGTGATCAATACTTTATCGGGCATGATCGCAAAGCGGCTGACGAAAAAATAGAGAGGAAAAAAGAATGTCGAAGTTAAGTATCAAAAATCTGGATTTATATTATGGTGATTTTAAAGCTCTCAAGAATGTGAATCTCGAAATCGAGGCGAATAAGATCACTGCTTTTATCGGCCCTAGCGGATGTGGTAAATCTACATTGTTAAAGTCGATCAACCGTATGAATGACCTTGTGGAGGGATGTCGTATTAACGGGGAAATTCTTCTTGACGGACAGAATATCTTCAAAGGAATGGATGTCAATCTGCTCAGAAAAAGAGTCGGAATGGTTTTCCAGAAGCCAAATCCATTTCCAATGAGCATTTATGACAACATTGCTTATGGACCAAGAACACATGGAATCCGGTCAAAAGCAAAGCTGGATGATATTGTAGAAAAGTCACTGAGAAATGCGGCAATCTGGGAAGAATGTAAGGATCGTCTGAAAAAGAGTGCATTGGGAATGTCGGGGGGACAGCAGCAGAGACTGTGTATCGCCCGTGCATTGGCGGTAGAACCGGAAGTTCTGCTGATGGATGAACCGACATCCGCACTGGATCCGATTTCTACATCCAAGATTGAAGACCTTGCGATGGAACTGAAAAAAGATTATACTATTGTCATGGTTACGCACAATATGCAGCAGGCAGTCCGTATCTCTGACAATACGGCGTTTTTCCTTCTGGGAGAAGTCATTGAATATAATAATACAGAGACTTTATTCTCCGTTCCGGCGAATAAAAAGACAGAGGATTATATTACAGGGAGGTTCGGTTAAATTATGCGTAATAGATTTGATCAGCAGTTGCATCATCTGGATGAACAGCTTACCCATATGGGAGAATTATGTGAGATTGCAATTTCAAAGGTAACCCAGGCACTGAAAGAGGGAAGTGCCGGACAGGCAAGGATCGTAGTAGCGGAAGATGAAGAGATCGATCAGATGGAGAAAGAGATTGAGCGTCTGTGTCTGAAGCTTCTGCTCCAGCAGCAGCCGGTGGCAAAAGATTTAAGAAGAATTTCTGCGGCACTGAAAATGATCACAGATATGGAGCGGATCGGGGATCAGACTTCCGATATCGCAGAGATCATTATTTCTGCAAAATATGAGAATGTGGCACAGGATATTGATTTAATCGGTGCAATGGCAACCGGAGTCAGTACGATGGTCAGAGACAGTGTAGTGGCATATGTGGAAAAAGATCTGGAGCTTGCAAGGAAAGTGATGGCTTCGGATGATAAGATTGATGCGTATTTTGATGAGATCCGCGATAAGATGATTGCCTATATCAAAGCAGAGCATGGAGAACAGGGAAACCGGATCTTTGATCTGATCATGGTGACAAAATATCTGGAGCGGATCGGAGATCATGCCACGAATATTGCAGAGTGGGTGGAATTTTCTATTACAGGTGTTCATAAGGACAGTGCTGCACTGCATGAAAGCTAAAGGAGAGTACTGAGATGATTTATTGCGTGGAAGACGATGATAATATCAGAGAGCTGGTAATTTATACTTTGGAGACGACCGGACTCAAAGCAAAAGGGTTTGCGGACGGAGCTGCTTTTATGGAAGCTCTGGCATTTGATACACCGGAGCTGGTCCTGCTGGATATTATGCTGCCCGGGGATGATGGAATGGTGCTTTTAAAGAAGCTGAAATCTTCTTCAAAGACAAAGGATATTCCTGTGATCATGGTGACTGCGAAAGGTTCGGAGTATGACAAGGTGATGGGACTGGATTCGGGAGCGGATGATTACGTGACGAAACCATTCGGGATGATGGAGCTTGTATCCAGGATCAAGGCAGTCCTGAGAAGAAGCAGAAAGACGGAAGAAAAATCACAGATTGAGCTTTCCGGAATCTGCATGAATATCAAAAAGCATGAAGTTACGGTGAATGGAAAGGAAGTAGCTCTCACATTAAAGGAGTTTGAACTGCTTGAAAAGATGATGTTGAATAAGGGAATCGTCCTGACACGCGACCAGCTTCTGACTGAGATCTGGGGATATGATTTTGACGGTGAGACAAGAACCGTGGATGTCCATGTGCGTACGCTCCGGCAGAAGCTGGGGGAAAAGGGTGATCTGATCCAGACGGTACGCGGAGTAGGTTATCGTGTGGGAGGAGAATAATGAAGCAGAAAATCCAGAAAAGTATGATGCTGATCTTGCTGGTGACATTATTTCCTTTCTATGTCATCATGACAGTGATTCTGTATAATCAGAATCTCGGAATCCTGGAAAAGGAAGTACAGCAGGAAGCGGTCTATCTCAGCAGCGGTGTGGATGTCGCAGGAGAAGAATATCTGAAAAAATTAGAACCAATGATAAAGGCGGATGAGGACACCCGTCTTACATTTATTTCCCAGAGTGGAGATGTTCTGTATGATTCGGACAGCAGTAAAAAGCTAGAGAACCATAAGTCGAGAGCTGAAGTAAAGCAGGCACTGGCGGAAGGACAGGGGGAGGATATCCGTATGTCGGATACGGTAGGAAAAGAATTATACTACTGTGCGATCCGCCTGGATGATGGAAGTGTGCTGCGGCTTGCCAGACCGATGGACAGCCTGATCCGAACCGCATGGAATATCCTTCCGGTTATGCTGGTCTTATCTGTGATCGGTATCGCACTGGCGTTGTTCCTTGCAAACTGGCAGACGAAGCGTCTGATGGAACCGGTGATGCATCTGGATCTGGAGCATCCTCTGGACAATGTGATCTATCCTGAAATGGTACCGCTTCTGGAAGCCATCGACCGGCAGAATAAAGAAAAAGAAGCGGTCGCGAATATGAGAAAGGAATTTTCGGCAAATGTTTCCCATGAGCTGAAGACACCGCTGACATCGATTTCCGGTTACGCAGAGATCATGATGAACGGGCTGGTACGTGCAGAGGACATCCCTGGATTTTCAAAAAGGATCTATAAGGAAGCACGTCGGCTGATCACATTGGTGGAAGATATCATTAAATTATCGAAACTGGATGAAGAATCAGTAGAACTGGAAAAAGAAGATGTGGAGCTTTATGAGCTGACCCGTGAGATCGTCAGCCGTCTTTCCCCGCAGTGTTCAGAGAAGAAAATTTCAGTGGCTTTGAGTGGAGAACCGGTATTCTGTCATGGAATCCGGCAGATTCTGGATGAGATGATCTATAATATTACTGAGAATGCGATCAAGTATAACCGTGATGGTGGAAGTGTTTCGGTCTGGGTCGGAAATACGCTGGACGGGCCCAAAATTAGTGTGAGCGATACGGGGATCGGAATCCCGGAGGAGCATCAGGAACGGATCTTTGAACGATTCTACCGGGTGGATAAGAGCCATTCAAAAGAGCGTGGCGGTACAGGACTGGGCTTGTCTATTGTGAAGCACGGAGCGATCCTGCATGGAGCGAAGGTTACTGTGAGCAGTGAACCGGGCAAGGGAACAAAGATTGAGATCCGGTTCCCGAAAGAGAAAAAAATGAAAAAGGCAGAAGTTCTTTAACGGGCTTTTGCCTTTTTTCTTTGCACTTGATGGAAACAGGAGATTGTGCTAGTATAGATATAACACAACAGAGGAAGGGGAAGCGGCATGATATTAGAAATAGATTTTAACAGTGATGAAGCAATTTATATCCAGCTTTGTAACCAGATCATCATGGGGATTGCTACCTCGGTGATACATGAAGGAGATTCATTGCCGTCAGTCAGGCAGCTTGCAGATACAGTCGGTGTCAATATGCATACGGTGAATAAAGCGTATAACGTCCTGAAAAGGGAAGGCTATATCAGTCTGGATAAAAGAAGAGGAGCGGTGATCGCACTGGACGTGGATAAGCTGGAGCAGTTGGAGGAGATGCGGAGACAGCTTCGGATTGTACTTGCCCGTGGCTGTTGTAAGAATATCTCAAGAAGTGAAGTGCATGAGCTGGTAGATGAGATATTTGATGATTATGAGTGATTAAGAGTAAGTTGAGGAGGTAAAGATGCAGATACCTTATACAAAGCCGATGGAGAATGTGATAAAGCAGGCCGGTAAAATAGCAAGAGAGAGAAAGCATCCTTATATAGGAACAGAGCATCTTCTGCTTGCACTTCGGAAAGAGTATTCAGGAGTAGCCGGACAGGTGCTTGCAAAGAACGGTGTGGATGCAGAAAAGATCTCACGCCTGATCGATGAACTGGTAGCACCGGATGAAGAGGTGAAGGTCAGTACAAGACCGGAGCAGAGTCCGAGATTCCAGTTCCTTTTGAAGAGCAGCGAGCAGGAGTGTGGCAGACTGCATACAGAATATGTCGGAACGGAGCATCTGCTGCTGGCAATGATCCGGGATGTTGACTGTGTAGCGACGCGGATCCTGATCACATTGAATGTGAATCTTCAGAAGTTATTTCAGGATATTATGTTCGCAGTAGGGATCGATCCCAAAGAATATCAGGACAGCCTTCAGGATGAGCCTCATGGAGGCGGGGCAATGGTGGAACAGTTCTGTACCGATATGACAGCCCGTGCAGAAGAGGGAAAACTGGACCCGGTCATCGGAAGGGAGCAGGAAATGTATCGTCTGATGGAGATCCTGAGCAGAAGGACGAAGAATAACCCCTGTCTGGTAGGAGAGCCTGGAGTTGGAAAGACTGCCATTATCGAAGGACTGGCACAGCAGATCGCATCCGGGTTAGTACCTGAAAAGATGAAAGGAAAGAGGATCTATACGCTGGATCTTCCAGGACTGATCGCAGGTTCAAAATATCGTGGAGAGTTTGAAGAGCGAATAAAAGGACTGGTTGCAGAGGTAAAGGCAGCGGGGAATATCATTCTTTTCCTGGATGAGATCCATACGATGATCGGTGCGGGAGGTGCAGAAGGTGCGATTGATGCCTCAAGTATCCTGAAGCCGTCGCTGTCCAGAGGAGAATTGCAACTGATCGGTGCAACTACGATTGCAGAATACAGGAAATATATAGAGAAAGATGCAGCCCTGGAACGGCGTTTCCAGCCTGTTTCTGTGGAAGAACCAACGCAGGAACAGTGCCGGAAAATTCTTGAAGGTCTGAAAGAAAAGTATGAGACACACCATAAAGTAGTGATCGAAGAGAAAGCACTTGAGGCAGCAGTACTTATGTCAGAACGTTATATTACGGATCGTCATCTGCCGGATAAGGCGATCGACGTGCTGGACGAAGCGTGTTCAAAAGTGAGTCTGAAAGGCTACAAAGTCCCGGAAAATTTCCGAAGTCTGGAAGATCTGATCAAAGACCTCGAGAAACAGAAAGAGGATAGCATCGTAGCAGGAGATTTCGCAGAGGCATCCCTGATCCAGAAGGAGCAGGACGAAGCAAGAAAGAAATTGTCAGCTCTGAAAAAGCGGTTTGATAAAAAGCAGGCGGGACTTCATCCATCTGTTACGGAAAATGAAGTTGCAGAGGTAGTATCAGTCTGGACAAAAGTTCCGGTAAGCAAACTGACGGAAAGTGATACAGAAAGATTAAAGAACCTGGAAAAAATTCTTCAGAAGAGAGTCATCGGACAGGACGAAGCGGTCAGTGCTGTGGCAAGAGCAGTGAAACGTGGAAGAGTCGGTCTGAAAGATCCGAAGCGGCCGATCGGTTCGTTTTTATTCTTAGGTCCGACCGGAGTTGGAAAGACGGAGCTTTCCAAGGCACTTGCTGAAGCTTTATTTGGAAAAGAGGAGGCAATGATCCGTGTTGATATGTCGGAGTATATGGAAAAGCATTCTGTATCAAAGATGATCGGTTCCCCTCCGGGATATGTCGGTCATGAAGAAGGTGGACAGCTCAGTGACCAGGTCAGGACGCATCCGTATTCTGTTCTCCTTTTTGATGAAATTGAAAAAGCACATCCGGATGTATTCAATGTTCTGCTGCAGGTTCTGGATGATGGACATATTACGGATTCACAGGGAAGAAAGGTAGATTTTTCCAATACCGTGATCATCATGACGTCGAATGCAGGTGCAAAAGCGATCATTGATCCGAAAAAGCTGGGTTTTGCTGCAAAAGAAGATAAAGTCGGAGATTATAAAAAAATGAAGCAGGGTGTTATGGAAGAGGTCAAGCAGATCTTCCGGCCGGAATTTCTGAACCGAATTGATGAGATGATCGTATTCCATACACTGGACAAAGAAAATATGAAGAAAATAGTTTCTTTGTTGTGCAATGAGTTTACCGGACGGCTTGAGAAGCAGATGAATATTCATCTGAAACTGAGAAACTCTGCAAAAGAGCTGATCGTTGAAAAGGGAACTGATACGAAATATGGTGCAAGACCACTACGTCGTGCATTACAGACGGAACTGGAAGATAAACTGGCAGATGCGATCCTGAACGGTGACATCCGGCCGGGAGATCATGTGGAGGCAGGAGCATCCAAAAAAGAAATTCGTTTTTTCATAAAAAGTTCATAGGATGAAAGCGGAATTAGTATAGAAAAAGAAATGGATTTATTATATAATGATACAAAGATATCATAGTTGGGCAATTTATCCCAACATCTTATATAAGAGATATTCTGAAATACCCAGGAGGAAAAAGAAATGGCAACAGTAAAAGAATTATTGCGTGCAGAAAATGACGGAACACTGAGTTTTGGAGATTATACACTTCCAACTAAGACGAAGAAGGATAACTTTGAATTTGAGGGAGATATTTATAAAGTAAAGACATTTGCAGAGATTACGAAACTTGAGAAGAACGGTATGTTCGTTTACGAGTCTGTACCGGGAAGTACGGTTGAAAATTTTAAAGAGACCGATGCTGAGGTTACTTTTACAGTATCTGCACCGGAGGATGTACAGTTCACACTGGAACTGGAGCCGGAGAGTGAGTATGAAGTACTGATCGATGGGGAGTCTGCAGGAAAGATGAATACAAATTTGAGCGGAAAGCTCAGTGTAAGTGTAGAACTTTCAGCAGATCAGAGTGCAGCGATCAAAGTAGTAAAGTGCTGATCTGCTGATCCGTACAGTGTTGGGAGAAGCTAGATGGCAAAAGGAAAGAAAAGTATATTTTTCTGTCAGAATTGCGGGCATGAAGAAGCAAAATGGCTTGGTCAATGCCCTGCATGTAAAGAGTGGAATACATTTGTAGAAGAGCGGATAGACAGTGGGATCACAAAGGGAACGACCGTTGCAGCGAGAGCAGTTCACGAGGCAAAGGTCGTTCCTTTGACCGAAGTGACCGCAGATGATGATACACGGAGTGAGACCGGGATCAAAGAGCTGGACCGGGTTCTCGGAGGCGGGATTGTACCGGGATCACTGGTACTGGTCGGAGGCGATCCGGGAATTGGAAAGTCAACACTTTTATTACAGGTATGTCAAAGAATGGCACAGATGAAAAAGATCCTGTATATTTCCGGAGAGGAGTCGCAGGCACAGATTAAGCTGCGTGCGAACCGGATGGGAAATTTTACGTCTAGTCTTCTGCTGCTTTGCGAGACAAACCTGGGGATCATCCGCAGTGTGATAGAAAAAGAGCGGCCGGAACTGGTCATTATTGACTCTATTCAGACAATGTACAGTGAGGATGTGACTTCGGCACCGGGAAGTGTTTCCCAGGTGCGGGAGTCAACCAATGTTTTTATGCAGTTGGCGAAAGGACTGTGCATTCCAATTTTTATTGTCGGACATGTAACGAAAGAGGGAACGGTAGCAGGTCCGCGGGTATTGGAGCATATGGTAGATACAGTACTTTATTTTGAAGGAGACCGGCATGCGTCTTACCGGATATTGAGAGCTGTGAAGAACCGTTTTGGCTCGACGAATGAGATTGGTGTCTTTGAAATGCGGCAGAGTGGGCTGGTGGAAGTGGAAAATCCATCGGAGTATATGCTCAGTGGGAAACCGGAGAATGCTTCCGGGTCCGTTGTTGCATGCTCCATGGAAGGAACAAGACCGATCCTTTTGGAAATACAGGCACTGGTCTGCAGAACAAATTTCGGAATGCCGAGAAGAACAGCAGCAGGAACCGATTATAACCGGGTCAACCTTCTGATGGCAGTGCTTGAAAAGAGGTTGGGAATGTCACTTGGAAACTGCGATGCATATGTGAATATTGCAGGCGGTATCAAGATGAACGAGCCGGCGATCGATCTTGGGATTGTGATGGCACTGGTGTCCAGTTATCGAAACCGTCCCATTGATGAGAAGACGATTGTCTTTGGAGAGGTTGGTTTAAGTGGAGAAGTACGTGCTGTGAATATGCCGGAACAGCGTGTGGCAGAGGCGAAGAAGCTTGGGTTTGAGACATGTATCTTGCCCGAAATTTCACTGAAGATGGTAAAGGAAATTCAGGGAATACGGCTTGTTGGTGTGAAGACTGTGAATGAAGCAGTTGGAATCATATGATGATTAAATGTGCAGAAATTGTAAAAAAGACAGTTTCTGCATTTTTTATTTATATGAACAGTATATAACAGTTGACAACAGTTTAACACTGTTATATACTGTTTGCATAAAGGAGGCAGGTCATGAAGATTATAATTAACCATTCATCTATGGTGCCGATCTACGAGCAGATCATGGAGCAGATCAAAGCACAGGTCATTTCCGGTGAATTAAAGGAAGGTGATCTTCTTCCATCTGTAAGGGCGATGGCAAAAGAGTTGAAGATCAGTGCATTGACGGTGAAAAAGGCGTATGACAACCTGGAAGAAGAAGGAATGACGAGAACCGTGCATGGGAAAGGCACGTATGTGACAGCTTCGAATAAGGAACTTATGCTGGAAGAACGTCGCAGAGAAGTAGAAGCGGATCTCGAAGCTGCAGTGATGAAAGGCAGAAGGAACGGAATGACAGATGAGGAACTGAAGGAATTATTTGAGCTGATCATGGAGGAGTAGTTATGTTATCAATAGAAAATTTCAGGAAGCGGTATGATGATTTTGAATTGGACTGTACCATGAGCGTTGAACCGGGACAGATCACAGGAATCGTCGGGGCAAATGGAGCAGGAAAGAGTACGCTTTTTAAAGCAATTTTAGGACTGGTAAAGGGAGATTCCGGTCGGATTACACTTTTTGGAAAAGAACCACAGCAACTGACGAGAGAGGATAAAGAGAAGATTGGAGTAGCATTTACAAATGCAGGATTCAATGAATATTTAAGAATTAAAGATATTGTTCCGGTTTTGAGCAATGTATATCCGTCTTTTGAAAAAGAAAAGTTTCTCGGATCATGCAAAAAATTGAACCTTTCACTTGATAAGAAGCTAAAAGAATTTTCCACCGGAATGAAGGCAAAGCTGAATGTACTGATCGCAGTGTCACACCAGGCTCCTTTCCTGATACTTGACGAACCGACAGCAGGTCTTGATGTGACAGCACGGGAGCAGGTACTGGATCTACTGCGGGAGTATATGACCGAAGTGGATGGAAGAAGTATCGTGATCAGTTCCCATATTTCTTCAGATCTGGAAGGCCTGTGTGATGATATTTATATGATCCACGAGGGTAAGATCATCCTGCATGAAACGATGGATACGATCCTGAATGATTATGGAGTGATTAAAGTGACGGAGGAACAGTGGAAAAAACTGGACAAATCTTACTTATTAAAAAAGAAAAAAGAAAGTTATGGATATGCCTGTCTGACAAAAGAAAAGAGATATTATATGGAAAATCATCCGGGTGTTGCAGTTGAAAATGGCAGCCTGGATGAAGTGATCGTTATGATGATTCAGGGGGAAACGGTATGAGAATAGAAAAGGGATTGTTATTAAAAGATTGGGGACTTTTAAAAAGTCAGGGAAAAGGGATTATTTATGTGATGATCGGAGGAGCAGCCTTAATGGTTGGAGCCTTGAATAATTCAGTGATAGACCGGGAAGAAAGTGCAGCGTGTTTTGGAATATATATTACTGTCACGATGGCAATTTATGTTGCAAATATGCTTGCATATGATGAAATGGATCATGGGTTTCAGTATCTTTTTTCGTTGCCGGTCACGAAAAAGGATTATGTCAGAGAAAAATATATTTTCAGCATTTCTCTGGATGCAGCAGTCTGGTTACTTGGTCTGACAATAACAACCGTAGTTTCAATGATAGGAAATTACGGAACGGATCTGAAAAAATTGGTAATGATAATGTCCTGGGGGATGATGGCAGGAGTCGTTCTTATTGCATTGAACATACCGGTACGATTAAAATTTGACGGTGAAAAAGGAAGACTTATTATAGCGGTAATTGTATTGTTTCTTGGGGGAGCAGGAGTGTTGACAGGAAAGATGTGCGGAAGACTGGGCGTGAATCCTACAGGGATATTTCAAAAAATTGTTTCACTGAGTGCAGGACAACTGCTAGGAGCAGGAATGATGATACTCGTTATCGGTCTGACTGTTTCGTATCAATGCAGCATAAAAATACTGGAGAAGAAAGAATATTGAAAGTAGAATAAAGGGACAAAAAGCCGTTACATGGGAAATTTTCTATGTAGCGGCTTAGTTTTTGGATTTGCTTAAGTAATTAACTAAAAATTGTGCAAAAAGTATTAAAAAAATGTGAAATAAGAAGTTTAAAGGTTGACTTACAAGTGGAATTATACTATATTTTCCATTAGTTAATTAACTAACTAATGGAAGGAGAGTATTTATGTCGTGTAAAGGACAGGAGATGCCGACACTTGGGATTCTTGGGATGACAGCCCATAAGATCGGAAAGCTGGCACAGACTATGTATGCTGAATATGATCTGAATAAAAGTCAGTCAATGATTTTATTTCAGCTTCACAGAGATGGAAGAATATCACAGAAAGAACTGGCACAGAAGCTGAATGTAAGTGCACCTTCGATCACATCGATGATCCAGAAGATGGAGAAGTCGGGATATATCGTGAGGAATGTTGATGAAAAAGATCAGAGAATGATGCGGCTGGATCTGACAGAGAAAGGGCAGGCATGTATTGAGCATGTAAAAGCAATTGCAGAAAAGATGGATGAAATTGCTTTTACAGGGATCAGTCCAGAGGAAAAAATGCTTCTGAGAAGAATTTTATTTCAGATTTGTGAAAATGTAGAAAAGGAAAGGAACAGATAAAATGAAGAATTTATTCAAATACGCTGCATCGTACTGGAAAGCGATGATAGCAATCATGTTAATTCTCTTCGTTCAGGCTTACTGTGATCTGTCTTTACCTGCATATACTTCCAACATTGTCAATGTTGGAATCCAGCAGGGTGGTATTGAAGATGAGATACCGGAGCAGATCGCCCGGGAAGAGATGGATAAATTATTACTTTTTGTATCAGAAGAAGACGGGCAGAAAGTAATGGATGCTTATGAGGAAGATACGGAATCTTATGAAAAAGATGCGTATGTCCTGAAAGAATCCGTATCCGGGGATGAGGAACAGATGAAGGAACTTCAGGATATTCTGAAGCTCCCGATGATGATGACGACTGGTTTTGAGTCCGGCAGTGATATGACGAAAGAAGTTGAGTCTCAGTTAAAGTCGAGTCTTCCGGATGGGACAGTTTCAGAGGATACAACCATCTTTGATATTATGAAGATGCTTCCGGGAGAACAGAGAACTGCCATGGTGGAAAAGATGGGAGAACAGATGGATGATCTTCCGGATACGATTCTGGATCAGGCAGCGGTCAGCTATTGCAAATCGGTCTATCAGGATCTGGGCATGGACATGGAAAAGATTCAGACAGGATATCTTGCAAAGACCGGGGGAATGATGATTGCACTGGCATTCCTCGGAATGGCAGCAAGTGTACTGGTCGGATTCCTGGCTTCAAGAGTAGGTGCGTCAGCAGGACGTGACTTAAGAGGCAGAGTATTCCATAAGGTTGTGGGCTTTTCCAATCATGAGTTCAACCAGTTTTCAACAGCCTCACTGATTACGAGGAGTACGAATGATATCCAGCAGATCCAGATGTTGATTGTTATGCTTTTGAGAATGGTACTTTATGCACCAATCCTGGCGATCGGAGGAGTATTCCAGGTAATGAAGACAAATGTGTCGATGTCCTGGATCATCGGAATTGCGGTGATCATCATTGCATGCATGGTATTATTACTCTTTGTTGTGGCAATGCCGAAATTTAAGATGCTTCAGAAGCTTGTGGATAAGCTGAACCTTGTGACCAGAGAAATTCTGACAGGACTGTCGGTTATCCGTGCATTTAGTACAGAAAAGCATGAAGAGAAACGATTTGATGACGCAAATGTAGAACTGACAAAGACGAATCTTTTTGTCAATCGTGCGATGACATTTATGATGCCGGCAATGATGCTGGTCATGAACGGAGTCTCTGTTCTGATTGTATGGACCGGAGCACATGGAATCAGCGATGGTCAGATGCAGGTGGGAGATATGATGGCATTTATTCAGTATACCATGCAGATCATCATGGGATTCCTGATGCTTTGCATGATCTCGATCATGCTTCCGCGTGCGGCTGTAGCGGCTGACCGTGTGGAAGAAGTGCTGAAGAGTGAGACGATCATCTGTGATCCGGAACGGCCGGAAGTACTGCCGGAGCAGGGAGAAGGAGTTCTTTCCTTTGATCATGTATCATTTAAATATCCGGGAGCAGACGAAGATGTGCTGCAGGATATCACATTTACAGCCCGGCCGGGACAGACCACGGCGATTATTGGAAGTACAGGAAGTGGAAAATCAACACTGGTCAATTTGATCCCACGGTTTTATGATGTGACAGAAGGAAAGATCACGCTGGATGGAATTGATATCCGTGACATAAAGCAGCATGATCTCAGAGAAAAGCTGGGATATGTTCCGCAGAAAGGAGTCCTGTTCTCAGGAAATATTGCTTCTAATATCATGTTCGGAAATCAGGATGGAACAGAAGAGGAAATGAAAGAAGCGGCAGAGATCGCACAGGCTACAGAATTTATCGAGACTAAACCGGAAGGCTATGAAAGTCCGATCGCTCAGGGCGGTTCCAATGTATCCGGTGGTCAGAAGCAGAGACTTTCGATTGCAAGAGCGATTGCAAAGCATCCACAGGTATTTATTTTTGATGACAGTTTTTCGGCTCTTGACTATAAGACGGATGTGACATTGCGTCATGCCCTTGCAGAGAAGACGAGGGAAAGTACAGTTTTGATCGTAGCACAGAGAATCAGTACCATTCTGCATGCAGAGCAGATCCTTGTCCTGGATGATGGAAAGATTGTCGGAAAAGGTACACATGCAGAACTGCTGAAAAATTGTGAAGTATATCGGGAAATCGCAGAGTCCCAGCTTTCCAGGGCAGAACTGGAATCTGCCGTTCAGACAGATGGAAAGGAGGAGAAGATCCATGGCTAGAAGAGGTAGAATGGGGCGAGGTGTTGCACCGACCGAAAAGGCAAAAGATTTCAAAGGAACAATGAAAAAGCTGATCCGCTATATGGCTTCATTTAAAATACAGATTTTTTTCGTAGCAGTCTTTGCAATTTGCGGAACGATTTTTAATATTGCCGGACCAAAGATTCTCGGAAAGGCGACAACAGAAATCTTCAATGGTCTTGTCAGTAAGGTTTCAGGCGGATCAGGCATGGATTTTGGAAAAATCGGAACGATTCTGGCGACAGCATTGAGTCTGTATCTGATCAGTGCAGCGTGCAGCCTGATCCAGGGATTCCTGATGACAGGTGTATCGCAGAAGACAACTTATAAATTAAGAAAAGAAATCTCACAGAAGATCAACCGGATGCCGATGAATTATTTCGATACGAAACCGGTCGGAGAAGTTCTTTCAAGAGTGACAAATGATGTGGATACTCTCGGACAGAGTCTGAACCAGAGTGCAACTCAGTTGATCACATCGGTCACAACCATCATCGGTGTGCTGGTGATGATGCTTTCCATCAGTCCGCTGATGACACTGGTAGCACTGCTGATTCTTCCATTGTCCATGCTGCTGTTGTCATTTGTAATGAAACATTCACAGAAATATTTCGTAGGACAGCAGGAATATCTTGGAAATGTCAACGGACAGGTAGAGGAAATCTACAGCGGACATAATATCATCAAGGCATTTAATAAAGAAGAAGCGGTGATCAGAGAATTTAATGAGACCAACGGAAAGCTTTATGATTCTGCGTGGAAATCTCAGTTTTTCTCAGGAATGATGATGCCGGTCATGCAGTTTATCGGCAATCTTGGTTATGTAGGTGTGGCAGTCCTTGGAGGATTCCTGACGATCAAAAATGTGATCGAGGTCGGAGATATTCAGTCATTTATTCAGTATGTCCGTAATTTCACCCAGCCGATCCAGCAGATGGCACAGGTAGCAAATATGTTGCAGTCTACGGCAGCAGCATCCGAGAGGGTTTTTGAATTTCTTGAAGAAAAAGAAGAAGATCAGACAGTGGAACATCCTGTGTCCGTAGAAAATCTGAAAGGAAATGTAGAGTTTGACCATGTTCATTTCGGATATAACCCGGATAAGATCATCATCAATGATTTTTCTGCGAAAGTAAAAGAAGGACAGAAGATTGCGATCGTTGGTCCGACCGGAGCAGGAAAGACGACAATGATCAAGCTGCTAATGAGATTTTATGATGTAAATGATGGTTCGATAAAAATAGATGGACACGATATCCGGGATTTCAACCGCAGTGAATTAAGAGAAATGTTCGGAATGGTGCTTCAGGATACATGGCTGTTCCATGGCTCCATCCGTGAAAATATCCGTTATGGTAAACTGGATGCTACAGATGAAGAAGTGATCCAGGCTGCAAAGGCAGCACATGTGCATCGATTTGTAAAGACACTTCCAGGTGGATATGATATGGAACTGAACGAAGAAGCAAGCAACGTTTCCCAGGGACAGAAGCAGCTTCTGACGATTGCACGTGCAATCCTTGCAGATCCAAAGATCCTGATCCTGGATGAGGCGACAAGCTCTGTCGATACAAGAACAGAAGTACTGATTCAGAAAGCGATGGATAATCTGATGAAGGGAAGAACGAGCTTTGTGATCGCACACCGTCTGTCTACGATCCGTGATGCGGATCTGATTCTTGTTATGAAAGACGGAGATATCGTGGAGCAGGGAAATCATGAAGAACTTCTTGCAAAGGGTGGATTTTATGCAGATCTTTATAATTCCCAGTTTGAAAATGCCGGAGAATGTGCATAAAGATCAGATCAGTCTTGAGATGTAATGAGGGATAGTGATAAAATCTATCAGTAATGCAAGAGATACATTGGTAACTATTGACAGAAAAAAGATTAAGATTTAAACTTATAACAGTGTTACATGACACTGTTATAAGCTAGGAGGAGTCAGTGGCTAAGCAGGTAGAAGGTATTTCAGAAAAAGTAGAATTATGTGCAAAGAAAGAGTTCCTTGAAAAAGGCTATGTAGATGCATCACTGCGGACGATTGCTGCGGAGGCGGGAACGACGACCGGAACGATCTATTCCCGATATGGTGGAAAAGAAGGACTTTTTTCAGCAATCGTAGAACCGGTGGCAAAAGAGTTTACAGGGATATTTATCGGAGTTCAGGAAAAATTTCATGCGATAGAATCGGATCGGCAGGCAGTGAGTCTGGATGATTATGCGGAAGACGGAATGAAGCAGCTTGTGAAGTATATGTACGCTCATCTGGAAGAATTTCAGATCCTGGTGAAAAGCTCTTATGGTACAAGATTTCAGGATTTTGTGGAACATCTTGTAGAACTTGAGACAGATTATACTTATAAGTTCATGGAGGCGATCGGTCTGAGATTTAAGGATGGAAAGCCACTGACAAAGAATTTCATGCACATAATGAATAAAGCACTTTTTGAGAGCTTTTTTGAAGTGATCCGGCATGATATGTCAGAAGAGGAAGCATGGGAATATATAGAAATGCTTGAAAAGTATCACAGTGCCGGATGGAATATTATCTACGGAGAATGCTGTTCAATCAATGACTGATAACGCGATGAATGAAAAGTAAAATTTCATCGCGTTTTCCTTTTGATGCTGGTTAGTTGGAACTTATAAAAGTTCTAAAGGGCTAATTAATAATAAAAATGTCAAGGAGGGTTAGCAATGGCTAAACAAAAAGAAAAAAAGCAGACACCGGTCAGCCGGCTGATGGAGTATGCCGGAAGTTTTCAATACCTGGCAGTTGCGTCCTGGGTTCTTGCGGCTGTCAGTGCCTTTGTGGCACTTGTTCCGTTCTATTTTATCTGGCGGCTGATAAAAGAGGTGTTACGGGTTGCACCGGATTATGGTGCGGCACAGAATCTGTCTACCTATGGCTGGAGTGCAGTCGGTTTTGCAATCCTGTCTATGCTGATCTATATCGGGGCATTGATCTGTTCTCATTTGGCAGCATTCCGAGTGCAGGCAAATATGAGGTCAAGACTGATGCGACATATCTTATCTCTGCCGATTGGATTTATGGATGATGAGGGAAGTGGAAAGATCCGAAAGATTGTAAATGAGTCCAGTGCAGCGACAGAAACTTATCTTGCACATCAGTTGCCGGATAAATATGTAGCAACGGCAACCCCGGTCGGCCTGGCGGCACTTCTGCTGGTTTTTGACTGGAAACTGGGGCTTTTATGTCTTATCCCGGTTGTTGTAGCTTTCCTGGTCATGGGTGCCATGATGGGAGAGAACATGAAGAAAAAAATGGAAGAATATCAGAATGCACTGGAAGAAATGTCCGGCGAGGCAGTGGAATATGTCAGAGGGATTCCGGTTGTAAAAACATTTGGACAGTCGGTCTTTTCTTTTAAAAGATTCAGGGATTCAATCAAAAAATATGAAAAATGGACGATTTCCTATACAAAAGATTTAAGACTTCCAATGATGGGATATACGGTTGCAATTAATTCAGTTTTCGCAATTCTGATCGCAGCGGTTTATCTGCTGGGCGGAGTGAAAAGCGGAACTGCAGATCCTGAGTTTTTATTAAACCTGTTATTCTATATTATTATCACCCCGATCATTACCGTTACATTGACAAAGATGATGTATGCAGGTGAGAATACAATGGTTGTGGAAGATGCACTTGCAAGAATTGACAATATTATAGAAAGAAAACCATTGCCGCAGGCAGCAGAGGAAAAGAGTCCCGAAGATGTTTCTATCGAGTTTGAACATGTATCTTTCCGGTATGACGGGGCAGAAAAAGATGCCCTGCACGATATCAGTCTTCAGATCCGTCCGGGAGAGCATATCGCTTTTGTCGGACCATCCGGTGGAGGAAAGACAACGCTGGCGAGACTGGTTGCAAGGTTTGCAGATGCGTCTCAGGGTGAGATCAGGATTGGCGGAGCAAATGTAAAGGAAATCCACCAGAAAGCTCTGATGGATATGGTATCATTTGTATTTCAGGACAGCCGGCTTCTGAAAATGTCTATTTACGAAAATGTACGCATGGGAAAGAAAAATGCCACCCGTGAAGAGGTGGTGAAGGCATTAAAGAATGCTCAATGTGAGGATATCATAGCGAAACTTCCGGACGGGATTGACACAGTGATCGGCTCAAAAGGTACGTATCTGTCAGGCGGAGAAGCTCAGCGGATTTCAATCGCAAGAGCGATGATCAAAAATGCTCCGATTCTGATCCTGGATGAAGCAACAGCATTTGCAGATCCGGATAATGAGGCAAAGGTGCAGGCTGCATTCAGCAGACTTTCTCAGGGAAAAACTGTGATCATGATCGCCCACAGACTTTCATCGGTCATTGATGCAGACCGGATCTTTGTACTCAGAGACGGAGAAATCTGCCAGAGTGGTACGCATAAGGAACTTGAAAAAGCAGACGGACTCTATGCACATATGTGGAAAGAGTACAATCAATCGGTTTGTTGGAAGGTAGGTGCATAAGTATGAAAATAAAAGAAAAACTGATGCATAAATATGCTCTTTCTCCGCAAGGTGCATCGGATATGCTCAAAGCCTTTGTGTCAGTTACGGTATCAGATCTGGTTTTGATGATTCCGGTTTCGCTGCTGTATTTTATAGTGAAAGATTATATGGAAGGAACACTTCAGGGAAAAGGTGGATTTTATATTGCCGGCATTATCGTGACACTTGCCCTGATCGCAATTACAACTTATATACAATATAATGCAACATTTTTATCAACTTATGTAGAAAGTGGTGTGCGGAGAATCACGCTTGCAGAAAAGCTGAGAAAGATTCCGTTGTCGTTCTTTGGCAAAAAAGATCTGTCAGATTTGACGAGTACGATCATGGCGGATTGTGCACAGATGGAAACTGCGTCTTCTCATTTTATTCCGGAACTGGTGGGAGCATGCATTTCTACAGCAATCGTTGCAGTGGGAATGTTCTTTTTCAACTGGAGAATGGCATTGGCAGCTCTTTGGGTGCTTCCGGTTTCATTTCTTATTGTAGGTTGTTCGGGAAAAGTTCAGAAAAGTCTGAATCAGAAGCAGATGGAATTAAAAATGGCATGTGCGGACGGGATTCAGGAGTGCCTGGAAAGTGCAAGAGATCTTCATGCATATAATGCAGAGGATGATTATATGAGAGGTCTGGATGTGAAGATAAAAGCCGTAGAGAAGCATGCTGTTGTTACAGAACTTGGAACAGCAGTTTTTGTGGGAAGTGCTCAGATGATCTTAAAGCTCGGAATTGCCACGGTTGCACTGGTTGGGGGAACTCTGCTGGCAAAAGGGGAGATCAGTGTGCTTACATTCTTTATGTTTCTGCTGGTTGTATCCAGGATTTATGATCCAATGCAGGTATCTCTTCAAAATCTTGCGGCAATCATATCTTCTGAAGTACAGAGTGCAAGACTGGATGAAATCCTGTCGCATGAGGTGCAGGAAGGTTCAGAAAAAATGGATCGTAAAGGATATGATATTGAATTTTCCAACGTTGGTTTCTCTTATGATTCAGGAGAAACTGTATTGAAAGATGTTTCATTTGTGGCAAAGCAGGGGGAAGTAACTGCACTGATCGGACCGTCCGGTGGAGGAAAGACAACCGTCTCACGTCTGGCGTCAAGATTCTGGGACGTAGATCATGGAAAGATCACAGTAGGTGGAATGGATATTTCAAAAGTTGACCCGGAGACATTGATGTCACTTTATTCGATCGTATTTCAGGATGTTACATTATTCAATAATACAATTATGGAAAATATCAGAATCGGAAAGATGGATGCTACAGATGAAGAAGTGATTGCAGCAGCGAAACTTGCACATTGCGATGAATTTGCGGAAAAACTTTCTGACGGATGGAATACAATGATCGGAGAGAATGGTTCGGAACTTTCAGGCGGTGAGCGGCAGAGGATTTCTATTGCAAGAGCATTTCTGAAAAATGCACCGATCATATTGCTGGATGAAGCCACGGCATCATTGGATGCAGATAACGAAACGATGATCCAGGAATCGCTGTCACGTCTGATTAAAGATAAGACAGTTATGATTATTGCCCACAGGATGAGAACAGTAGCGGATGCAGATAAGATTGTTGTACTGAAAGATGGTGTTGTTGCAGAGAGTGGAAGTCCGGCCGAACTGGAAAAGAAAAATGGAATTTACAGTAATATGGTAAAGACGCAGCTTCTTGCAACTGGCTGGAGTTTATAAATTCTATTAAAGAGTCAGAAAGCATAGAAGAAAATATCTGTTATTAATGAGATGTTTTTAATTAAAGAAGTACCCGTATATGATAAAGGCTGTTCTGAAAATGAGCAGCTTTTATTTATGCAGACCCAGAACAGTTAAATAAAAATAAAGTCAGATAAACAACCAAAATTTTCAGAATATTCAGAATTGCATGAAATATATAAAAAACATTGACAATTAGAAGCCGCTATGATAGGATAATCTTCGTCGCTGAGAACGGCACTGAAAATCATAGAACAACTTCTGATAAAGAGGAAGGCGTGGAAACGGACAGTCCCTGATCGAGAGGTAGTTCAATAGAATGATTCATAAGAGA
>PPYE01627212.1_pt1 | contig 34376 bp, 25 predicted proteins | sample 1559881 | NCBI WGS metagenome assembly PPYE01 (sample SAMN08240022, study PRJNA423297) | Human gut metagenome, whole genome shotgun sequencing project.
GCATTTTACAAATCTGCTCGGGCTTATGCCCGCCAAAAAATGCGTAATTCTCGGCTCGGGAGATATAGGACTTATCATGGCGCGCCGGCTTACGCTTGAGGGCGCAAAGGTTCTCGGCGTTTATGAGGCAAAGCCTACGCCGTCGGGACTTACGAGAAACCTGCATCAATGCCTGCACGATTATGACATCCCGCTACACCTGTCGCACACCGTCACTCGCGTGTTCGGAGTTGACAGGCTCGAAGCAGTTGAGATTTCAAAGGTTGACGAAAATATGGCTCCGATACCCGGCACACAGAGCCGCGTCGAATGTGACACGCTGATTCTCTCGGTCGGATTGATTCCGGAAAACGAGCTCGCCGAGTCCGTCGGAGTAAAGCTTGACCCACGCACAAAGGGTCCCGTATGCGACGGTCAGTGTATGACGAGCATCGACGGAGTTTTCAGCTGCGGAAACGCTTTGCACGTCAACGATTTGGTTGACTTTGTTTCGCAGAACGCCGAGCAGGCGGGAAAATCAGCCGCTGTTTATTCGGGCAGAGAAAGACGGCTTATTGAGATAACCCCGGGTGACGGCTTATTGTACGCAGTGCCGCAAAGGCTCAATCTCAACGAGGATAACAGTAAAACAGACCTGTATTTCCGCGTCCGCGAGGAGGAAAACAACTGTGTGCTTCATATTTACGCGGACGGCAAGGAAATACTTAAAAAGCGTTACGCATTTATGCGTCCGCCCGAAATGGAAAATCTCACGATTGATTTCAGCGCATGCGAATTAAACGAAAACAGCCGAGTGGAGCTTCGGCTGGAAAGACTCGGTAAAGGAGACGGTGTAAAATGACAAAAGAATTGGTTTGCATCGTTTGTCCCCGTTCGTGCAGAATGACGATTACATCAGACGGCGACGAGCTTGTTGTGACCGGCAACACCTGCAAAAGGGGCAAAGAATTCGCCGTAAGCGAAATGACCGACCCGCGTCGTACCGTTTGCACAACGGTGCGCACCGCCTTCCCTTCGGTACCGGTTCTGCCCGTTCGCGTATCGGGGCCGATTCCCAAAAACAGAATTTTCGACCTGATGCACGAGGTAAACCGTATCACCGTTTCAAAACGACTCGGACGAGAGGAAGTCGTTGTACCGAATATTCTCAATCTCGGCGTGGATTTGATTGCAACAAGCAATATCCTGAAGGACGAGAAGAAGCAACCTTAAAAAAGAAAGAGGGGAAAATCTTTAATGGAACAGTCACTTGTGCTGACCTTTGACGTCGGCACGCAGAGTGCAAGATGCTTGCTTGTCAATGAGAGTGGAGACTTTGAGGATAAGGAGCAGCAAAAATACAAGGTTCCTTATTTATCAAAACAGCCCGGATGGGCAGAACAGACCCCGGATTTTTATTTTAACATTATAGCCGAAATGTCAAAAAAGGTTATCGAGAGAAATGCCGATAAGCTTGACCGCATAACAGCCGTATGCCTTACCTGCATACGTGACACGGTGCTTTGCCTTGACAAAGACAAACGTCCGCTTCGCGACATAATATTATGGCTCGACGAGCGTGAGGCCGACGAGGACGGGCGGATTCCGGCAGCAAAACGCGCATTGTTTTCGCTTGTGGGAATGGGAGAATCGGTAGATATGATTTACCGAGCCTCTACCGGCAACTGGATTATGCAAAATGAGCCCGAAATATGGGCCAAAACAGACAAATACGTTATGCTGCCGTCATATCTCAACTATCTTTTGACGGGCGAGCTTAAGGATTCCGTGGCAAATATGATAGGTCACGTACCGTTTGATTACAAAAACCGCCGTTGGATGAAACCCGGTGCTCTCACGCGCTGCGTGTGCAATGTTCCGTCCGAAAAGCTCTGTGAGCTTGTTCCGTCGGGCGAGGTTATAGGTAAAATCACAAAAGATGCGTCCGAAAAAACGGGCATCCCAATGGGACTTCCGCTTATAGCAACCGGCTCCGACAAGGGCTGTGAAACCATCGGTATGTCCGTTGTAAAATCAAACCGAGCGGCAATTTCTTTCGGCACGACCTCAACCTTACAGATGGCGGTTAAAAAATATTTTGAACCGCAGCCTTATATGCCGGCTTATCCGGCTGTTCCGAACGATATGTTCAATCCCGAATTCGAGGTCTATCGCGGATTTTGGATGATTTCGTGGTTTATAGAGCAGTTTGCCGCGAAGGATAAGGTTGACGCCGCCGAGGAGGGCGTTTGCATAGAGCGTTATCTTGACGATAAAATCAAGGATATTGAGGCCGGCTCCGGCGGACTTATTTTACAGCCGTTTTGGACTCCGGGCATCACGAACCCGAACGCGAGCGGCGCAATTATAGGCTTTTCGGATTTCCATACGCGTTATCATTTGTATCGCGCCATAATAGAGGGCATCTGCTTAGAGCTGTACCACGGGCTCGTTAAAATGCAAAAACGCTCAAGCGTCACGGTAGATGAGCTTTATGCCGGCGGAGGCGGCTCCAGCAGCCCTGTCGTATGTCAAATTGCCGCAGATGTGTTCGGCTTGCCCGTACACCGTATTCAGACTCACGAGGCGAGCGCAGTCGGCTGTGCCATGGTCGCGTTTATTTCACAGGGCGTTTACGGCAGCTATGAGGACGCCATAGAGCATATGGTACATAAAAAAGACGTATTTATTCCGAACGAGGAAAACCACCGAACCTATATGAAAATTTACGGCAAGGCGTATTCTCACCTTGCCTCAAGATTAAAGCCAATAGAAAAATACCTACATCATTTTCAAACAGGAGGACACTGATAATGAGTACAAAACCGTATAAGGGCTTTGAGCCTAAATGGATGCTTCAGAGAGCACCTGAGAACAGCTATCGTTCAATTTTCCGCTGGGGCGACCCCGACTTCTTCAAATATCCGAAGGAGAGCCTTTACAAATATGTTAAAAAACGCTGCAATCTCAAGGACGAGGAGTTTATGCAGTATAATGACGATTTGGGTCTTGACCCCGTAAATCTCGGCGAAGAGCACGCTCCGAAGATTGACAAAAAGCACGTAAAGGCCATTGCCGCAATAGTCGGCGAAAAGAACGTCTCACAGAGCGACTACGACCGTCTCGCCGTTTCCTACGGACAGACAATGTACGATCTACTCAGAATGCGTCACCGTCGTTTTGACTCTCTTCCCGACCTCGTTGTTTTTCCGGAGACAAGCGAGCAGATTGAGAAAATCGTAGCCTACGTCACAAAGAATAAAATACCGCTCTATGTTTACGGCGGCGGCTCGTCGGTTACAAGAGGCGTTGAGCCCATTAACGGCGGCGTTTCTCTTGATATGCGCCGCAACTTCAACAAGGTCATTAAATTCAATGAGACCGATCAGACCATTACAGTTCAGGCAGGTATGTCCGGACCAAAGCTCGAGCAAACGCTTCAAAACGCTCAGAGCCTTTTCGGCGCAAAACGTCCGTACACCTGCGGTCACTTCCCGCAGTCGTTTGAATATTCCTCCGTCGGCGGTTGGACCGTCACACGCGGTGCCGGTCAGAACAGCACCTATTACGGCACCATAGCCGATATAGTTGTTTCGCAGAAATACGCCACACCGATAGGTAAAATCGAGACAAGTCACTATCCGAGAGAGGCAACGGGACCGAATCTCAATCAGGTCATGATGGGCGGCGAGGGCACCTTCGGCGTTCTTACCGAGGTCACGCTCAAGTTTTTCCGCTGGATGCCCGAAAACAGAAAACGCTTTTCTTATATGTTCAAGGACTGGCCGACAGCTATGCGCGCCGCTCGTGAAATGATGCAGTGTGAGTGCGGCTTCTCCTCTGTTTTCCGTCTTTCAGACCCGGAGGAGACTTCATTAATGCTCCATCTTTACAACGTTGACGAAACGCCGCTTGAGCCTCTTCTTGATAAATTGGGCTACAAGGACTTTGAGCGCTGTCTCTTCCTCGGATTTACAGACGGCGAAAAGGGCTTCTCAAGAAACGTTGCGCATAACATAATGAAAATTGCCGTTAAGCACGGCGGTATCCCGATGACCGGCTACGTATGCAAGGGCTGGGAAAAGGGCCGCTTCAACGACCCGTATCTTCGCGATACACTCATGGATTTCGGCTTTATGATTGATACGCTTGAGTGCACGGTCAACTGGTCAAATATGGCTCGTGTTCACCGTGAGGTTCGTGAGGTTTGCCATAAGCTTCCGAACACAATCGTTACAACTCATATGTCGCATTGCTATCCGCAGGGCGCCAACCTCTACTTCATCTTTATGACTAAAATGCAGGACGAAGAGGAGTTCCGTGCTTATCACGCAACAATTCTCGACGCCATACAGAAGAGCGGTGCTGCCATCAGCCACCACCACGGTATCGGAAAGATGTTTGCCCCGTGGCTTGAGGGCTACCTCGGCGAAAAGGAATACGGCATAATCCGCACGCTTAAAAACTATTTTGACCCCGATTACCTTATGAATCCGGGCGGAACCATAGGCCTTGACCTTAAACCCGAGGATAAAAAGTATCTGCGTGAGCATACCGAGTATGTTGACGAGCTCAAGGACTGAAAAGGCTGTTGAAGCGCGGCTCAAAGCCGTAACGTCAAGCATAAACACATAAAATCAAGGCTTTCGTTTCAGGTGAGACGAAAGCCTTTTTATTGCCGATTACAGAAAAACTTACTTTTTGTATAAGCTTTCGGCACTTGCGGCTGTTGACTGTTTGCCGTCGTAATTATATAATAATTTATAACAAAATTTCGCCGCATATGTGATATGCCGCACAAGCAAAGAGGTTCATCATGACAGATAAAAGCTATTCAATTATTTTCAGCAGCCCGACAGGCAACACGAGGCTGCTCGCCGACACCATTCGCGACGCGCTGCCGGAGGAAAACTGTAATTATTTCGGAGTGAGCGAAAACGCCGATACACAATCCGACATTTTATTTATAGGCTTTTGGACGGATAAGGGAACCGCCGACAAGGCGACCTTGGATTTGCTCGAAACGCTGAAAAATAAAAGGATTTTTCTTTTCGGAACGGCGGGCTTCGGCGGAGACGAGGAGTACTTCAAAAAAATCCTCGCAAATACAAAAAAGAGCATTAGCGGCAGCAACATCACAGTCGGTGAGTATATGTGTCAGGGAAAAATGCCGCAAACGGTCAGGGAGCGCTATATCAAAATGAAAAGCCTGCCGAATCCCGCGCCGAATCTCGATATGCTGATTGAAAACTTTGACCGTGCTCTGTCTCATCCCGACGAAAACGATTTGAAAAGGCTGAGGCTCTCCGTGGAAAAGCTGTAATAAGAAGCGACAGCGCGACCTACCCCGCTAAGCTGTGCCGCGTATCATATTACTATTGATTTATTGTAAAAATAATGATAAAATATTCAGCGTAGCACGTAAGCAGGTGTAGTTTAATGGCAGAACATCAGCTTCCCAAGCTGAATACGGGGGTTCGATTCCCCTCACCTGCTCCAAAAGATAAAATCGTCGCACCAATGCGACGTCAATGATTAAATCAATCTGAAAAGATTGATTTTTTTTGTGCGTTATTACAAAGGAAAAGGAAGGAATGATATAAATGAATAATTTAAACAACAATGCAGAGGATAGATTTGTTGTGTCAGATAAAGATATTAAATGGGGTATAAATGGACAACAAAAAACGGAAGAGGAAATTAATAGGTACATGGCAGAAAAACGAAAAAAATTACAGGAAGTTTCTCTTGATAAATATATGATAATAGGTAGTGTTGTCGAAATTCAGGGAAATTTTGATAAGCTAATGATAATCGGGTATAAAGTCAAAGATAGAGATGGGAAAATTATGGATTATATGGCTTGCAAATATCCGAATGGTGCAACAGATTCATTAACATTTTTTAATCATAATGATATAAAAAAAATATATTTTGTTGGATTTACTACTGAATATGGTAATGAATATAAAAGCAATTTAGATAATAAAAACGAGGAAAAATGAAGGCTCGTATAATATGTTGGGTGCTGTTGTTGGAGATGTAATTGATTCGGTGTTACTGACTATGATGAAAATGGTAAAGAGGTTCTTAAATAGATTTGAAAATAATGAAACATTTACTTGTGCATTTTTAACATCTTGTTATACTGGAATGAGAACTGGAGAGGTATTTGCATTAACTTGGGATATATTGATTTAGACAATGGAACAATATCAGTCAAACATAATGTTTATGATAAACCTAAAGACGAATAGCAAGACATTAATTAATTGAGAGTTTATATACTCCCATAATATTGGTTTATTTTGTCGTGTAAATAATCAATATTATTTTTAGTAATTTTCTTAAAAGCTTTATTTATTTCATCAATCATGTAATTCATAGCTATATTTTGAGCTTGTTCAATAACTTCTTTTGTTCGTAAACGTGTATAGTTAAGGCTCCAAAAACGGCAAGTATCAAAGGATACTTGCCGTTTTTTACTTTTTCGCATTTTACTCTCCTCTCGTTTTTCTTTCGTCTATCCGTCGTCCGCTCACTTCATTATTCGCTGTTCACTTTTCTCTCTTCGCTCAACCTCTCCTCTCTTGCAGAGGAAGGTGATTTACCGTAAGGCAAGCCGGAGGGATTTTGCCTCCCTTGTAAAGGGAGGTGGGCCTCGTCAAGGCAAGCCGGAGGGATTTTGCGGAGTTATATGGAATTTAAATAGAAAGCAAATTACTTTTTAATCCCTCAGTCCGCTCGTGAACTCGCGTCCAGCTCCCTTTTCAAGGGAGCCTAAACAATCCCTCAGTCTGTTCGCGTTGCTCACAGCCAGCTCCTGACGGGAGCCCGTCCCCTTTGTCACTTCGTGACATTTCCCCACACCGTGGGGAATCACCCTTTACAAGGGAGCCTAAACAATCCCTCAGTCTATTCGCGTTGCTCACAGACAGCTCCTGACGGGAGCCCGTCCCCTTTGTCGCTTCGCGACATTTCCCCACACCGTGGGGAATCACCCTTTTCAAGGGAGCCTATTACTATTAGGGTGCCGCGCCTTGTAAATAAAACCCATTAAAAAAAGCTCCCCTTGGGGGAGCTTTTCGTTTTTATTCGCCGCCGGTACGTCTGAAAAGGTCGTTAATGTGTCTGAAATAATTTTTGTCTATACCGTCTATTGTTTCCTCGGTGGTTCTGAACTGCCAGTTGCCGAACGCTCTGCCGGGAACATTCATACGCGCGTCCGAGCCGAAGCCGCACATATCCTGATAAGAAATGACGGCAAGCTTTGCCGAAGAGCGCCACACGGTTTCGATAATCTTGCGGCAGGACGGGCTGTAATATCCGCCGTCGCCCCAATTATCGCCCGTAAATCCGCAGTAATCAAGCGCAAAGGCTCGCTCTTCGGGCGTTGCCTCCCAAAGCCACGCAAGCAGCGTTGTATTGTCGTGCGTGCCGACATATGCTACGGTATTCAGCGGATAGTTATGCGGCAGATGTGTGCTGTTTCCGCACGGGTCAAAGCCGAACTGTATTACACGCATACCGGGGAACCGAGTTTTATCAAGCAGCTGTGTGACGTCCTCGCCGAACACGCCGAGATCCTCTGCAATAATAGGAACGTCTCCCATTTCTTCCTTTACGGCGTCAAAAAATTTCATTCCGGGCCCCTTGACCCATTCGCCGTTTTTCGCCGTTTTTTCGTCCGCAGGAACCGCCCAATATGACGCAAATGCGCGAAAATGGTCAATTCTGACCGTATCATAAAGCCGAAAAGCGTCCTTTATGCGGCTGAGCCACCAGGCATATCCCGTTTTTTCAAGCACTTCCCAATTATAAAGCGGGTTGCCCCAAAGCTGACCGTCCTTTGAGAAGTAATCGGGCGGAACTCCCGAAACTCTGCGGCGCACAAAGCTACGCTCGTCTATCTCAAAAAGCTCCGTATTGCTCCAAACATCGGCACTGTCGGTTGAGACGTATATCGGCATATCGCCGAGTATTTTTACGCCGTTTTCGTTGGCAAACTGCTTTATGCGGTGCCATTGAGAAAAGGCAATATACTGCTCGAATTTATAAAAATCGGCTTCGTCTTTCAACTCGTCTCTGTTTTTAAGCGCATTTTCGTACCGCGCGAATTTTTCATCCCACTCATACCACGGCTTGCCGCCGAATTTTTCCTTTGCGGCGCAAAACAGCGAATATGTGTAAAAATCCGTAGGACAAAGCGGCAGCACCTGCCAATATGAAAACCCCATATCCTTGATACGGCGTATAAACCGTTTTGTCTCTTCGCCCATTACGCCGATTCCGTATTTTGACGGGAGCGACGTGATATGCATTAAAACTCCGCCGGCTCTTGTGTTAAGCATTATATAATTCCCCTTTTTTGAGCTTCGTCTTGATTTATGCCGCTTTGAGATACTCCTCAAGGCACAGGCCGCTCTTATTCATCGCCTTTGCAGCCTCTTTGCCGACATAACGCCAATGCCACGGCTGATAATTCATACCCGTTTTGTCAGTTTTATTTTCGGGATAGCGCAAAATAAAGCCGTAATCCTGCGCATTTTTTACAAGCCACGAAAACTCCTTTGTAGAGGCAAAATCGGAGCTTGCACTCACAATATCCATTGACAGACCGAGATTTTGCTCGGAATATCCGCCCGGCAAAATAAACGTGCGCGCCTTTGCGGCGGCGTCGTCATCGGACAAGCCCTGATTTTTATAATAACTCACCTTTCGGTTGTAATTATCGTTTTGACGTGAAACCGAGCAATACCCTGCATACGGAGTTAAAACACAGCCGTCCTTCTTTGCGGCGTCGTACATCTCTTGATACGCTTTAACAACTCTCGAATCAAGCTGCACGCTGCTTCCGCTTATCGCGTTTGCAAGCGACGGCACATATCCGTCGGGCAGCTTATGCCCTGCGTTAACAAGCGTGAGCTCCCAATTGCCCGAGCTCGGGTCTACGGTTTGAGGATTGTTAAAATCGGCTGCCGAAGCCGTAACGGGCGGTGCCGATGCGGTCGTCTCCGGAACGGGTTCAGGGGCTGTCGTTTCCGCGGTAGTCTCTTCTTCGGTCGTCTCCTCCTGCGGTTCTTCCTGTGTGGTTGTTTCGCTGATTTTTGCTTCGAGCCTCTCGACGGCAGGGTCCTTTACCTCTCTTTGCCCTATCGTAAGCTCACCGACTATAAGCCCCGTCATTATAACGGCCAAAATTACAAACAGCAAAAATTTTCTTTTTACCGTCTTTTTCAATCTGACTTTTTTCTTCATATTTCGCGTCCTTTTAAAATCTCTTCTTGATATTTTAAAATGTTTACGTCGGATTGTCAATCAAAAGGCGCATTTCGGCGACAAAATTCAGCCGACGGAGACTTTTTTCTCATCAAAGTAAGCGAAGCCGTCAATCCACACATTGATTTTTTATCTTTAAGGCGCTCCGACAATGCGCAAAAAAGACCCTGCGGATTTTACTCTGCAAGGTCTTTTTCCTGTTATGGTTTAAAAATTGGGGTTGCCCAAAATCAAGCTCTGATTATTTGTTCTTCTCTGCGATTGCAGCCTGAGCAGCAGCAAGACGAGCGATCGGAACACGGAACGGTGAGCAAGATACATAGTCGAGGCCGATCTTGTGGCAGAACTCAACGGAAGACGGGTCGCCGCCGTGCTCACCGCAGATACCGCAGTGAAGTGACGGACGGGTAGCTTTACCGTTCTTAACAGCCATTTCCATGAGCTGGCCTACGCCGACCTGGTCAAGCTTAGCAAACGGATCGCTCTCGAATATCTTCTTGTCATAGTAAGCACCGAGGAACTTACCTGCATCGTCACGGCTGAAGCCGTAAGTCATCTGAGTAAGGTCGTTGGTACCGAAGCAGAAGAACTCAGCTTCCTTAGCGATGTCGCCTGCAGTAAGAGCCGCACGCGGAATCTCTATCATGGTACCTACTTCATACTTCATATCGGAGCCGGCAGCTGCAATTTCTGCATCTGCAGTCTCAACAACGATGTCCTTAACATATTTAAGCTCTTTAGCGTCGCATGAAAGCGGAATCATAATTTCGGGAGCAACAGTCCAGTCCGGATGAGCCTTCTGAACGTTGATAGCGGCGCGGATAACAGCCTTAGTCTGCATCTTTGCGATTTCCGGATAGGTTACTGCAAGACGAAGTCCGCGGTGACCCATCATCGGGTTAAACTCGTGGAGAGAAGCGATGATAGCCTTAATCTGCTCAACGGTCTTGCCCTGAGCGTCTGCAAGCTTCTTGATGTCAGCTTCTTCGGTGGGAACGAACTCGTGAAGAGGCGGATCGAGGAAACGGATTGTTACCGGGCAGCCCTCAAGTGCTTCATAGAGCTTTTCAAAGTCGCTCTGCTGATAAGGAAGAATCTTATCAAGAGCAGCTTCTCTCTCTTCAACGGTGTCGGAGCAAATCATCTCTCTGAATGCGGCAATTCTGTCCTCTTCAAAGAACATATGCTCTGTACGGCAAAGGCCGATGCCCTCAGCGCCGAGTTCTCTTGCCTTCTTAGCGTCAGCCGGAGTATCTGCATTGGTACGAACCTTGAGGGTTCTGTACTTATCAGCCCAGCCCATTATTCTGCCGAAGGTACCTGCTATGGTAGCGTCAACAGTCGGGATAATGCCCTCATAGATGTTGCCGGTAGAACCGTCTATTGAAATGTAGTCGCCCTCGTGGAATTCCTTGCCTGCGAGAGTGAACTTCTTATTTTCTTCGTCCATATCGATAGCTGTGCAGCCCGATACGCAGCAAGTACCCATACCGCGTGCAACAACGGCAGCGTGTGAAGTCATACCGCCGCGAACGGTGAGAATACCCTGAGAAGCCTTCATACCGGTGATGTCCTCGGGAGAGGTCTCAAGACGAACAAGAACAACCTTTTCGCCTCTCTCGTTCCACTCCTCTGCATCCTCTGCGGTGAATACTATCTTACCGCAAGCAGCACCGGGAGAAGCACCGAGGCCCTTGCCGAGCGGAGTAGCTGCTTTAAGAGCTGCTGCGTCAAACTGCGGGTGAAGAAGAGTATCAAGGTTACGCGGATCGATCATAGCTACCGCTTCTTCCTCGGTTCTCATACCCTCGTCAACGAGGTCGCAAGCAATCTGAAGAGCTGCCTGAGCTGTTCTCTTACCGTTTCTGGTCTGAAGCATATAAAGCTTGCCGTGCTCAACGGTGAACTCCATATCCTGCATATCTCTGTAATGATCCTCAAGGGTCTTGCAAACATTTTTAAACTCTGCAAATGCCTCGGGGAACTTCTGCTCCATCTCTGTGATGTGCATGGGAGTACGAACGCCTGCAACAACGTCCTCGCCCTGAGCGTTTGTAAGGAACTCACCGAAGAGGCCCTTAGCGCCGGTAGCCGGGTCACGTGTGAATGCAACGCCTGTGCCGCAATCATCGCCCATGTTGCCGAATGCCATTGACTGTACGTTAACTGCGGTACCCCATGAATACGGGATGTCGTTATCACGGCGATAAACGTTTGCACGGGGGTTGTCCCATGAACGGAAAACAGCCTTGATAGCGCCCATGAGCTGATCCTTGGGATCGCTCGGGAAATCCTCGCCTATTTTAGCCTTATACTCATCCTTGAACTGCATAGCGAGCTTTTTAAGGTCGTCGGCGTCAAGCTCTACGTCCTGAGTTACGCCCTTTTCCTTTTTCATAGCGTCTATAAGCTGTTCAAAATATTTCTTGCCGACTTCCATAACAACGTCGGAATACATCTGAATAAATCTTCTGTAGCAGTCCCAAGCCCATCTCGGATTGCCTGACATTTCGGAAATTGTGTTAACAACCTCCTCGTTAAGGCCGAGGTTGAGGATTGTGTCCATCATACCGGGCATTGAAGCGCGCGCACCGGAACGAACCGATACGAGAAGCGGATTTTTCTTATCGCCGAACTTTTTACCGGTGATGCCTTCCATCTTTACGATGTACTCGTTTATTTCAGCCATGATCTCGGGATTGATCTCGCGGCCGTCCTCATAATACTGAGTACAAGCTTCTGTGGTGATAGTGAAGCCCTGCGGTACCGGAAGACCGATGTTGGTCATTTCGGCAAGGTTTGCGCCTTTACCGCCGAGGAGCTCACGCATGTTAGCATTACCCTCTGAAAAAAGGTAGCAATACTTTTTTGCCATTGAGAATACCTCCAATTATAAATTACAGTGTTAATGGCTGCCCTCGCTTTAAAGCTATGGGCATTATAAACCGCTTGATATTATAACAGAAAAAATACGGCATTTCCATAGTTTTTGCGAATTTTTTGTATTTCGGCGAAATAAATTAAGCACAAAATACAATTTTGAGCATTTTAGGGGAAAATATGCAAGTTTTACGCCGCTTTTTGCGAGTAACAACTGTGCAAATCAAAAAGGAGCCGTAAAAATTACAGCTCCTTTCGGAAATGAAATTATACAAGACCCGTGTACATCTTTAAGATGTACTCCGCGTCAAAGGTCGAAATATCGCCGCTGCGGTTTGCATCCGCAACATATTTAGCCGTGGGAGACAGCTCCTCCATACCGTTTACGTATCTTAAAGCAAGCCTTGAGTCAACGGGCGTTATGCTACCGTCAAGGTCCACGTCGCCGAGCTTTGCCGTAAGCGGAGCCACATAGTGAGTTCCCGCATTATAAACGAGAAACTGCGGATACTCCGTCCAAGTGTCAACGGTCGGCTGCGTTTTCGCCGTCATCGCCCGCACATAAAGGTCACAGCCGTTTTTGCGGTAATCAAACATCGAATGGCCGTAATTCTTTATAAACCATGTGTTTTCGGGGAGCATACAGGTTGAGGCGTCGATAATGCCGTCCTCGGAAAGACAGTTGTGCCCGACGTCCCTCGCCTGAACGTAATCGTCGCCGAGAGTCGTTTTAAGACGGGCGCAGGTGGCACCGCCGCTTGTACGGTTTGTCTCTATAACTCCGTCGCTCGTGTAATCGGCGGTAGGCGTAAACGGCGCTATATAAAGATTGTAGTTTGAGAATATGCAAACAGAAGTGCCGCTTGCCTTGGCTCTCTGTAAAATCGAAGAAATATTCGCCTGTATATCGTGTATCTCGTCGATTTTTCTCTCAAAGGTCGCCCAGTTGGCTGCTATCACGGAAGCCGAGACACCGCTTTGCTGCTGATTTTTCTCCATATACGCCCGCATTACGGCTTTTGCGTCATCATAGTATTCATCGGGTACAAACGCCCAAAGACTCGGCGTGTAGCCGAAGCCGGAAACAAGGCACTCGGTATAAATTCGATCCTTATAGGTTCTGCCGCTGCCGTCGGGAAGCTCGGTCTCGAGGAAGCCTTCAAGCTTCGGCACCGCAAGCTGCAAAAGCTTGAGTGTGTCAAGCACCTTGCCGAGAGTGTCGGAATTCATACTCTGATTTATAAACGGGATAAGCTCATCTATGCCGACGTCTATCTCGCCCTTAAAGAGACAGCCCACCATATCAAGACCCGTAAATGCGGAATTGAGCATGGTTATGTTTGAGACGTCGTCACAGCCGTAAAGCCCCAAATACGAAGCCAAAACCGCTCCGCCCATACTGTGGCCGGCAATTGACACCTTGTCGACGTGCTTATCCGCCTTGATTTTTTGAACATACGCGTTTATGTCCGCTGCAAGCTCCTGCATAGATTTATGCCAAGTAAGACCGTAAACGTAAACGTTGTCGGCACCGACTTCGTCGCAGCACGCGTCGACTATATCCTTATCAAAGACGTCTCCCCTTGTGACCTCGTCAAGTCCGTATTGCGATACCGGCTCGGTATATTGGTCTATAACGGTGACGTCGGGGTGCTTTGCCGTGCCGTCGGGATTGCACGAAACCGGCTCGAAAAGATTGTTTGCTATTTCCACTATTCCCGTGCAAAACGTTTCATAATCTCCCTTTAGAAACGCGCCGAGCGGAGCTATGGCGTTTTTCGCCGTTTCAACTATTGCGTCCTGCGACGGCCCCCAAACCTGATTTCCGTCACCGTCCACCAGCACATATTCGCCGAAGCCGGCTATTATCAGGATAGGCGTAACCTTATCCTTGGGCTCTGCGGCTGCCGCGGGAACAAAGCAAAGAACTGTCATGGTCAGTGCCAAAAGTACACTGACAAGCTTTTTCATCCTGTTTTTTGACATAATTATTCTCCCCCTGCTTTAAACAATTAAGTAGATATTACCATAATTATATCATTTTTGCAATATTTTTTATACAATCAGCTCATAAAATCCGTCTCAACCCTTTTAATTGACGTTTCGGGCGAATATGTCCATTTATCTATGTGACCGTCACTTATAAAATAATCCGCCGCCGGACTTTTGCCGTCACCGGTAAAATAGTCCACGATAATAAGCTTTATTTTCATCCTTTCGGGATTTATGCTTTTTATGTAAACCGCGGCACTGTCGCCTGCGCGCGGCCCTGAGGCGCATTCGGCAAGCCCTGCAAGATTGGGCGCAAGCTCCACGAATATACCGTAATCCTCCACAGAGCGTATTACTCCGGGCACGGTTTCTCCGGGCGCGAATTTTGAAGCGTTTTCCTCCCAAGTGCCGAGCAGTTCCTTTTGCGACAAGGTGATTCTGCCGTTTTCGTCTATCGATTTCACAACTGCCTTTATATCCTGATTAACCGAAAAACGAACACACGGATGAGGTATGCGCGACACCGAGATACCGTCTATCGGCATAAGTGCCGAAATGCCTGCGCCTATGTCGCAAAACGCGCCGAACGGCTCAAGGTGCGTCACGCGCGCGTCGATTATATCGCCCGGAATGAGTCTTGAAGTATAATTTACCGCGCACTCTTCTTGGAGCTTGCGGCGGCTGAGCAGAGCGAATGTCTCGCCCCTTTCATTCTCGGAAAATCCCGTTATCACAAAGTCAACGGGCTTATTAACGCGCGATATTATGGCTATGTCGCGAACCGTGTTATCTTCAATCCCCATAGCGCATTCCTTGCGCGGCATAAATCCCTTCATACACCTTAAATCCACGTCGAGATTGTGTCCGCGGTCGCAGAGAACCGCGCGCGCCTCAAGCGATTCTCCCGACAAAAAGGCGTTTTTGAGCTCCGCCGGGCTTGAAAGTCTTTTTTCGACGGCTTCGATGTCCGGGCGTGCACCCTCGGGGTAATATTTTTTCATAATTCTCACCTGCTTTGTTTACACTATGCCTGCCGCTTTATAAACACCGTGTCCCTTATGGCAGGTACAACACTATATGTATATGCGGCAGCTCTTCGGTTGAGAATTAACGCGCGATTTTATTTTAGCCCGGCAAGCCTCCGGTTTTGCCGCGACGCAGAACGAAGCGAGCCGCTCAAAACCGTAATAAACAAAGTCCGGGAAATGCAAAAGTGCCGCAAACACGAGGTCTGCGACACTTTTTTACACCATATTCAAATATCACTTTTTAGCCTGTTTCGAGTACTTCTTGAGATATATAAATCTCATAAGTCTTGTCTCAATGGGGCTTATGGGCTTGCCTGCCTCAAACAGTCTTGCGCCGACTGCGGTCTTGCAGCCCTTATCCATTACCATTTCAACCGCTGTGGCATCATATTCGCTGCCCGATACGCAAAGCGCACCGTTGTTGTTAAGAAGAACTCCGTTTCTTCCCTTAAGAGCCTTTACGACCTTCTTAGCGGTCTTTTTGGTGCTGTTGGGATTAAATGTTACCGAGCGAACGGTTGCGCCGACAAGCTGTGCAAAATCGTCAAGAAGCGGCTTTATTGTTTTGCCAGACTTAGACATTGCGACTTCTGCCGGAGTCTTGGTGTGCATAATGAAGTTTACGTCCTTGCGCTTTTTATAGATGGCTCTGTGCATTTCAGCCGAAGCCGGATAATCATTGCCTGCTACAAGCTCACCCGTTTTAATATCTATTCTGACTATCGAGCCGTCGCCGTCTACGGCACTTATATTAAACACGCTGCCGTCACGTTCGCTGTTGCACGGCTCAAATACCGGAGCCTCCTTGGCACTCGAGTCAAAGAGCGAGCCGATATACTCGGCTACGTCGCCGAGGGTCTCGGCTACCTTACCGGTGATGAGACGGTATCTGTTTTTAACGGTAGTTTCGCAGATCTTTTCGAGCTCTGCCGCCACCTTAAACGCCTCGTCGTAATCCTTACCCATGCAAAGTGCACCGTGGTGAGCCATAATTACGGCCTTGGAGTCCGAACGCTTTATAGCCTCAACAACGCCCTTGCGAAGCTTGCCGGTTCCGGGAAGTCCGTATGCCGCAATCGGGACATTATCGCCGACTATTTCGGCCGACGCGGGTTCAACCTCGTTTATATCCATACCGAGCGCACTTATGACGGACGCCTGCATCTGATGCGTGTGAATTACGAAATTAACCTCGGGGCGAAGACGATATGCCTCGGCATGAATGCCCTTTTCGGAGGACGGCTTAATGTCACCCTCATAGCTGCAATCGTCGATATTAACAACTACTATTTCGTCGGGAGTAAGAGTTTCATAGGGACGTCCGCTCGGAGTAATAACGAATCTCTTATCGTCTACTCTGCATGAAATATTACCCCATGTTCTCGCGATAAGGCCGTATTCAACAACCTCTATACCGGCTTTAATGACGAGCTGTTTTGCTTCCATTATATCCATTGTATTCACCTCTTCGTTATTTATAACAAAGCGGGACAGACGGAAAACCCGTCCGCCCCGTTTTCTTGGGATTAAATTCAGTCAGCCTTAACAGCGACGTTTTCAAATACTCTGTCGAAGCAAGCAAGAGCCTGGTCGATCATCTTAGGAGTATAAGCGGCTGAAGTATAAAGACGGCTGCCTGCGAGAGTTACAAGACCCTCTGCCATATAAGCTGCGCCCATATGCTCCATTTCCTTCTGTCTTATGCCGGTCTCGCCGAGAATTGCCGGGATTTCCCACGGCTTCTTCCAGTTGATCTGATAGTGCATTGTGCCGACTGTCTCAAGGTGGCAGATAGAGCCGGTGTTCCAAACTACGAAGGGAAGACCGTGCTTCTTAACGAGCTCTTTAAGACCTGCACAAATTCTGTCGCCCATCTGACCTGCCTTCTGGCAAGCGTTTGTTCTTTCAATTTCTTCAAGAGTGAAGTAACCTGCGCAGCATGAAAGCGGGTTAGCGGTCATTGTGCCGCCGACAAGAGCCTTGTGGATCTTCTTACCGCTCGAATCAAGGCCTGCACCGAGATACTTCATGTACTCTCTCTTACCGCCGATGCCGCCTGCACCCGGATAACCGCCTGCAATAACTTTACCGAATATGGTAAGGTCGGGCGATACGCCGAAGTAACCTTGAGCACCTGCCATACCGATACGGAAGCCTGTAACAACCTCATCGAATACGAGGAGTGCGCCGTATTTGCGGCAAAGACGCTCAACGCCCTTAACATATTCAACGGTGATGGGGGTAGTACCGCTCTCGGGGCCTACCGGCTCCATATAAACGGCTGCTGTGCCGCCGCGGAACTGGTTGAGTCTGAGCTTTTTCTCAAGATCGTCAAGATCGTTCGGAGTAGTCTCCTGAATGAACATGAAGCAGTTGAGCGGAACACCGTGAGCCTGTGTGAACTTGGTGCCGTTTACGCGGATACCGTATGCCATCTGATCTGACCAGCCGTGGTAAGCGCCGCCCATCTTTATGATGTTCTTATGCTTTGTAGCAAGTCTCGCGATACGAGCCGCACCCATGCAAGCCTCGGTGCCCGAGCCCATCATACGGAACATATCAACGGTTTCAACGCTGTCGGAAATCTTTTTGGCGAGCTTGTACTCAAACTCGTGGAAAAGTCCGGTTGAGGGACCGCAAGTATTAAGGAGGTCGATGACCTGCTCACGAACAGCTTTCGGGTTGGAGCCGAGAACAGTCGGGCCGCCTGCCTGAAGGAAGTCAAAATACTTGTTGCCGTCAACGTCATAGAGATATGCACCCTCTGCCTTTGTGAAAACAAGCGGGAAGGGATAGTTGAAAGCAAGGTTATGCTGAACGCCGCCGGGGATTATCTGGCGAGCTTCCTCAATCTGTGCTTTTGATTTGAGGCACTTTTTGTTGTAATACTCATCCTCGTATTTTTTAAGAGCCTCCGGCTTGATGGTGTAAATCGGCTTTTTAATAAGCTCATCAAGCTCTTTGTTGACTGCAACAGCGTCATTGTACTCCGAAATTGCAAATCTTGTGTCCATATCGTGACCTCCGTTTAATAAAATTAACGAAACGGTGCTGCGCAAAAGCGGCGCACCATAGATAACCACGTGTAGTGAATTACCGTTCACTTGTAATTATAGCACAAAAAAGACTCTTGTCAACGCAAAAATACGACGCGGCAAACAAATCGAACTCAAAATCGCGGACGTTTAGATGTTTTTTAACTATTATTTGAATTTGTTAAACTAAACAGCTGCGAATTTGAAAAAATGACGAATACATCTGTGGGTTGTAAATGAGCAACTACACAATATATTGATGATTACTCCGTCAAAATAAATAATCAATGTGTTAATTATTCGTCAATCTGCCGAAATTTCGAATTTACGGCAAAAAGCGCGGAGTTTTTGCATAAATGTCTCTTTCGACTGCCGAATTTACATTGCAGCCGCTTTCAGGCTACATCAAATAGGGTGATTCCCCACGGTGTGGGGAAATGTCACGAAGTGATAAAGGGGATGGGCTCCCGTCAGGAGCTGGCTGTGAGCAACGCGAACAGACTGAGGGATTAAAAAACAAAATACTACCTATTTAAAACTCATACACCCCCAACAAAATCCCTCCGAGTTGCCTTCGGCAACCCACCTCCCTTTTCAAGGGAGGCAATGGCGCAGATGACTGAGGGATTATTTAGGCTCCCTTGTAAAGGGTGATTCCCCACAGTGTGGGGAAATGTCACGAAGTGACAAAGGGGACTCTCTCCCGTCAGTAGCTGTCTGCGAACGTAGTGAGTAGACTGAGGGATTAAAAAGTAATTTGCTTTCTATTTAAATTCCATATAACTCCGCAGAATCCCTCCGGCTTGCCTGCGGCAACCACCTCCCTTTTCAAGGGAGGCAAAAAGCGAATTAAAAGGTCACGCACATTCTTTTTAAATTCCGTAAATTCCTATGAAATCCCTCCGAGTTGCCTTCGGCAACCCACCTCCCTTTTCAAGGGAGGCAAAAGCGGATTAAAGGTCACGCACGTTCTTTTTAAATTCCGTAAATTCCTATGAAATCCCTCCGGCTTGCCTTCGGCAACCCACCTCCCTTTTCAAGGGAGGCAAAAAGCTTCCAAACTGCTTTGGCGAGGCTTGCTCTCTGCAAGGGAGGCTGAAAAGTAAAAAGACGAAAACGGAAGTGGAAAACGAATAGTGAAAAGGGCGGGCAGGGGTGTGCGAAAAGCTCCTTATACGGCACACAAAAAAGAATTGACATACAACGCTTCTGTCATACTCTTCCTCTTCATCTCACATACGACCACACAAAAGAATAGGCATACAGTGCCTAAATTAAGTACAAAAACAGAATAGGCACACGATATCAGAATGGGGTACAGAAACGGAATGGTGCACAAAATGTAAAACAGGGCACAAAAAAACAGAGCAAGGCGAACCTTGCTCTGCTTATGATTGTTAATAAATCGGATCGATTGCTACGTGAGCGTCAGATCTCAACCCAACCCGAGTCGCCGCCCTCTACGGGGCCGGTGCCTATGGAGATTGTGATGATATCATCAAGCTCGTATGCAGAAACATCGAAATCCGGTGTTTGATAAACCTGTTTCATTGAGATTTAATCTCCTTTCAAGATATAATAATAAAATTTAATGTCGGAACGGAATATTCAGTTTTGAACAGCCGAACCGATAGTAAAGTTTCGCTGTGGTTTCTTGGTAAAATTCAATTACTGAGCTTTCCAAGCAGCAACAGCAGCATCATATCCTGAAGCAACTTTAGCAGTTACAGCTGCGGAATACCAAACATAATGATCGGCAGTACCGTCATTGTAGCATACATAAGCGATGCAGTCAATATCAGTTGCCTGAGAAGCATGAGAGATATTCTTGATGATTGCGCCGAAGTATGCATCGGAAGAAGCGTCTGCCTGACTTACATAGTCGGTAGAAGCAGCTTTCCAAGCTGACGGAAGTGCGGTGCCTTTTTCAACTGCTGTCTTAGCAGCATCTGCATCGGCAGCGCCTGTGTTGGCAGCAATGAAGCCAACGCTCTTAATTGTATTGCCGTTTGAGTTCATAGCAGCGAAGTCAGCAGCTGTGATAACCGAAGTAAGTCTGAACTGGAAGAGATCATCCGGACCAGTTGTCTTATCGCCGGTGAACTTAACCTGAGTCTTATACTTAGCTACAGCAGGGTTTGCGACTCCGGGGTTATTGACCATTGCACTAGCAAGTTCTGTATTAACTTCGCCCTGGTCAAGGTTTGTCTGTGTTGCACCATCAGTTGTCTTAAAGTATTGGAGAGTTGATTTTGTAGCGAAATTGTTACAAACCATAACATCCAAAGTCTTAGTATTGTCAAGAACTGTAAATGTGAACTGAAGTTCAGCAGGAGTTCGGGTTCCCTTTTCCTGAGTAAGGGAGAATCCTTGTTTAGCAGTGTTACCTGTACCATCCTCATCCCAGTCTTTGGTTGTATCAGCGGCACCTGACCATACATAAGCCTTGTCAAATGCTGAAATATCCTGAGTTGTTCCAGCAATAAGCTTTTTCCAGTTAGCAGATGTGCTAGCCAAAGATGAAGCAGTACCATCCTTGTAGAACTTTGCAAAGTCGTTAAGACATGTATATGAGTTATCTACTGAATATGCAGAACTGTCATATAAGAACATGAGTTTAGCAACCGAAACATTCTGGCTAAAATCAGCAACATCCAAATAGAGTGTAAATGTTACCTTATCGCCATTCTGAACCTTTGTGATGTCTTTATCCGGCACAAGAACAAAGCCAAGTTTTTGTGTGCTGGAATCAAAAGCCGCAAAGGAGCATACTGTCAACGTGCTTAACACCAAAACCAAAGCAAGAACTACACTGAGTACTTTTTTGCTTGTCTTAAGCATATTCTATTTTCCTCCTAATAATATTTGTTGAAATTTAAAGCAACTCTGCATGTAATGCAGCAAGTTCACGCTGTGTAGGAAGATCCTCAATAAATGAGTCCTGTGCTTCAATTTTACCTGCATCAGAAAGGTCTACCATTCCATCAACCTCCACATCAGCAGCCATATAAGTTGCCGTACCGGGTTCTATTTCCTCGATAAATGCATCTGAAGCCTCAATTGCACCTGAGTCAGAAAGGTCAATCAAGCCGTCGCCGTTAACATCGCCGAAGAATACGAAATAGTATGTCTCAACAACGTCACCGCTATCGTTAAGAAGCTCGATTTTTGCGCCTGTGCTCATCTGCCCCTGGTCGTTTTCAGTTACCTGAATTGAACCGGCGGGGGTCTGCAAAGCGTCAGCAATGGAATCACCGTTATCGGTTGCGACACCGTAAACGAAACCGTTGCCATCGGTGCAAGTTGAAACTCTGTCGATTATAACACCGTTAGCTTTTCCTGTTTCAGAGAGCTGAAGTTCCGGATCAGCTGCAGCAGCAGCCTTCATTACCGGGAAAGTAAGTTTCTGACCTGTGGTATAAACCGTTGAGGTTACATCAGAGGTCTTGTAGGAACCTACATAGAGTTTACCGCCGAGATTGGTCATTGATTTCTGATCGTTAAGCACACCGAAAGCGGCCGCAGTATCGGAAATGGCCTTAGAAGCGGTAAAGGTGAGGGTCGAAAGTACGACGCCGTTTGCCTTCTGAGCAACAGCTCCGCCGGCAGCCTGCGGTAATACGCCGACATAGACATAAGTCTTGCCGCCCGCAGCAGCATCATTTACGACCGTCTTTGTTGCATCGCCTGCACCGAACAGCGTTGAAGCGGTTGTGCCGCTTACAAACTTAACAGCACTGCTGTCATACTGAACAGGAACAGAAACCGTTGCAGCATAATAATCTGTGGTTAATTTTACGGTAACCTTGACCGTATCGCCTGCGCTATATGACGCCTTGTCAAACGATAAAGCGATAGTGCCGTTTTCTGCGACACCGGTATTATCATTTGCGAAAACGCCGACTGCAAGCACGCCAAGGAGCATAACTACAGATACAATAAGGCTAATAGCCTTTTTTGCCTTGGTCATTTTTTGCCTCCTTCTATTCTTAATCAATATTAAATATACACTTTTGAGAGCACAATGTCAATAATTTGTGAATAAAAATGGCACGCCGAAAGAAAATATCCCTTACGCTATCACAAATAAAGTTATTTCCTCGCGGGCTTACAAGCTTTGTACCGTTTTTTCACAAAACTATTCCGCCGCACTTTTAAAGTATATGCTCTAATCTTTTTAAGAATATCCCATTACATACGCCCTTGTGGGGGAGAAACCTCCCCCACCGGGTTTTAACTTAAGTAATTAAAGGAAATTACTTCTGAGCGATTGCAGTTCCGCCGTAAGCAGCGTCAACTACAAGGCCGTAGTTAGCGAGGTCAACCTTACCGGTAGCAAGGCCGCCTGCAGTCTTATAAGCGCCTGTGAGAGCAGCTTTGTTGTTGATTGCGAGGTCCATGGAGGAAGCATCGAATCCGTCAACAACACCGTCGCCGTTTACATCGCCGTAGATAACGACTGTGTAGATAGCAACCGGAGCACCGCTCGACTTAAGGCTGAGTGTTGCGGTAGCGCCTGTACCATAAAGGCCTGCAGCGTTAGCGGCAACATTAAGAGTTGTAGCCGAAGGATCCTTAGCCGTTACTCTTGCGAGTACGTCGTCGGCAGTAGCGAGCGAGCCGGGTGTTACGCCGGTGATGAGAGAAGTGTTCTCTGTTACGGAAACGCCCTCACTTGAACCCGCTGTGGTGGGAACTGCTACGTACTTGCATACGAACGGAGCCATAGCATTCTTGAGGTTTGTGACAACAGCGTCAATCTGAGCTGCTACAACGTTTGAATAGAAGCGGTCATTTGCAGCATAGTTTTCAGCGGAGCCGCTGTAAAGGTTTGCTGTGTTGCCCTTCTCATCGGTGTACTCATAGCCGAGTACGGAAACGAGCTTAGCATAAGCTTCGGTCTTTGAAAGGCCGTCAGCCTTAGAAGCGTCAAATGTATATGCACTGTTGTCAGTGAATATTGACTTAGCCTGAGCGATAACTGCCTCAAGCTCGGTGTAAGCACCTGCCTCGAGAGCGGAAGCCGATTTCGGCATAAGAGCGCGCTGAGCGATTTCAAGCTCATACTTAACATCGAATACCTCGGACTGAAGAGCCTCAGCGTTGGCATTTAATGCCTCGGCAGCTGCAAGAGCCTTGGTGTATCTTGCATAAGAGCCTGCTGTGTAATCAGCCTCTTTGTAGCCCTGAGCCTTAGCCGCAGCAATTTCTTTAGCAAGGAACTGCTTTTCGGTTTTAACCGCAGCGCTCTTCAGGAAGCTTGCATACCAAGCAATGTTCTTAGCGCTGTTAAGGACTTCAAGCTCTGAATAACTGGGAGCCTTGTAAGCCTTTACGGCATCCATATAAGCGTTCTGAGCTTCGGTTGAAGGAGCCTTCATGGAAGCTACGATAGCACTCTTATATGTAGCGTTTGCCTTGTTGGCAATAGCAGTAATTTCAGCCTCTGAAAGTGAGCTGCCGTCAATGTACTTTTCGGGAGCTACGGGGCCCTTGTAAGCGTCAATGATAGCGTTGCCGGCTTTCATTGCCTTTTCGTAAGCCCAATAAGCATAGAGGTCGAAGTTCTGATAGTTGATGTCGCCGGCAGCCTTAAGAGCATCCTCAATGGGAGCCGGTGTAACGGTTGCTGAACCGCTTGCAGGTGTTGTGCTTGCTGTATCAAGAGCCTTAGCGGCGGTTTCAAGAGCGGTTACGGCTGCAGTGAGATTGTCGTCACTGTAATTGCCGATGTTAGCCTTCTTGAACGGGCCGTAAGCGAGCTTAGCAGCAGCGGTAAGAGCTGTCCAGTAAGTTTTCCAAGCCTCTGCCGGATACTTAGAAGAATCGCGGTTAGCCTTGAACTCGCTGTCAACGGCATTCTTAACATTGGTGCCGTTGTAATAGTAGAGTGTGCCGAGAGGAGCAGACATATCAAGTGTTCTGGTTCTGTTCCTATGCGAACCGGATACAGTTACAGCTTGATTACCGAGATCGTATGTGGCACCCGAGGGAACCGTCGCTGCGTCAACATCAGATTTAAGTCTGAGCGGGTTAACGGTAACAATGTTACCGGTATAACTATCATCATCCTTCACATACTTAAGGAAGGTCTTATTTACAAGCGCCTCGGCCTGACCCGAGGACTCAAAGTAATTTGCGTCAAAGCCGGAAATAGAACCCTTGGTGAACTTGCAATCAGTATCTCTTGTATTGGTCCAAGTTACGGCAATGTTTGAAATAGCAGAAGCAAGAGCCGACGGATTTGTTACGAGGCAGTCGGTGGTGGTTGCGCCTTTCATTTTAACGTAATCAACAGCTAAGTATGTAGCTTTCTTCTCACCAGAATCCCAAGCGGAGCCGACGGTATCGGCTGTATCGTTGGTTGCATACTCAAAGGTAGTGGAAGTAATGTCGCCGTCGTAAGCAGTACCGTCCTTGAAGGTGAAGCTGTAAACAGCGGTTACCTTTACAAGGCTGTCTGTGTGAACTGCCGCGTTAAGAGTAACATATTTGCTCTCATACGGTGAAAGTGGTTTCTTGTCGGCGGCGGTGAGCATTTCGGTGCCGTTAACGGTAACAGACTTAAGAGTGAGCATATAAGGATGATCATATGTATCGCCGTGCTTTAAGAGCATACCTGCAGATGCGTTTGTTACCTTAAGAGTAGTATTCATCTGGCCGTTTGTAAGCTGTACATAGTTAAGTGTACCCTTATCTATTGTAAGCTTAGGCTCAGCATAGGACTGAGCGTTAGTAGTCCAGCCGAGGAAGAAGTTTACGAACGGAAGAGCTACGTCAAGAAGACCGCCTGTTTTAACGGCATAGGCAATACCTACAATCAATTTCTCTGCGAGGTCTGCAATAGCGCCCTTCTGAAGAATAGCGTCAAGTGAATTGTAAGAATCGGCGATAAGAGCGGTGTTGCCGCATACCTTACCGAGAACCTTGTTAAGGAGTTCTCTTACGATTCTGAATACTGCGGGATACAGAGCCTCGGTTCTGAGAGTGCTGTTAGCAGGAATATTGAATATGCCCGTAACGCTGTTTGTACCGAGGAGCTTGCTTACGTCAAGGTTGAGAAGGCTGTCGATAATGTCTTCTCTGAGAACAGTCTCAAGGAAGGTCTTACCGTCAGTAGCGGTTTCGTTGATTATCTTCTCAACAGGAAGAACGTCGCGGATAATCTTGTCGAGCTTAACCCACGGATCCTGTGCGGTAGCAAGGTCGAGGTCAAGGTCGCCGGTGTTGATGAGCTTCTGGAACTTCCAGCACCACTCGTTGTCAGAGGTGAGAGCCCAGTCGATTATCCAGTCAATGGTCTTTTCCCAAGCGCGTGTGTTCTTTTCGAAGTCCGCAAGCTTATAAGTCTTGGAGGCTTCAAATTGGTAGCCGCCAGCCTTATCGGAGCCGAGGTCGGCAAGCTTGGAGAGATACTTCATACCGATGTCGGTGCCCATGGTAAAGATAACATCGAGCCAATAGCCGCTGTCCTTACCCTTTACGAGGGTCTTCGAGTTGTAATCGGCATAAATAAGTGCGTCATAGTTGTAAGTCGGAACGAACTGAGTTGCAAGCTCACGAATTACGCAAGCGAGAAGAGCGGTTACGTTCTGTCCCTTGAGCTCGGCAGCCGACGGGAGAATTATCTGAGGCATAAGAGCCTTAACGCCGATTGCGCCGAGAGCGGTAACAACATCCTGATTGGAAGCGGACTTATCTACAACTGTGTCATAGTAGCCTGCATAAACAGTCTCATAGCCGGTACCGAAGAGATACTCGGGGTTATAAGCTGCTACATACTGAAGAGCCTTGCGAAGATTGGGAATGAGCTTTGTATTATCGCCCTTTGTCCAATTGATTGCAGCCTTTGCAGTATCCGAAAGCATTGTGTCGATTGCCTTGCCGACAAAATCGTTGAGTGCCGCAAGAACGGTGGTATAACCCGCTGCCGAAGCAGTAACGGAGCCGTTGTTTGCAGCTGTGGGCATAAACTCGTCAACGAAATCACCGGAGATGGTGTAGTTCCAGTTAATGAGCTTAGCGAACGAATTAGCGGTGGACATATCAAACTTGAGCCAGGTCTCTGTGAGACCGTCTTTGCTGACAAGGCGATAATAGCCGTTGCCGTCGGAGCCTATTGTGAAGTCCGACCACTCCCAGTTGTATGTGCCGGCAGCCTTAGAATAGAATGCCTTTACATCTGACGGAAGCTTAGCGAGAACAGCGGTGGCCTCTGAAGCCTTGCCGCCGAAGAGCTCGGTCTTTTCAGCGCCGAACCACTGTGCAAGAAGCATCTTAACCGAGCCGTTGAGAACAACGGGAGCAAGATCCTTAAATACATAGGGAGCTATCTGATAGAGAGCCGAAACAAAAGTATTGCTGTCAAGGTTGAAGATTTCGGAAACCTTACCGCTTGTGGCAAGTGAGGGAAGGAAGTAGCTGTCCTTAACGTAATATTTTACGTTTTCGCCGGCAGCGTTAGCGTAAACATAAACGCCTGTGCCTTTGCCTTCCATATCGGTTTCTTCAGTCTTATAATACTTCTCTTCCTGAGCTACATACATCTTCTTGGCGGTATCATATTCAAATACCTCGATGTAAGCACCCTTAGAGTCTGAATCCTTAACATAATAATCGCGAAGACCTGCTTTAGCGCTTGTCGGAAGAGCAATGTGATTGCTTATGCAGTTGCCGGAAGCGTCTTCTTTATAAGAAGTATAGCTCTGCGGCTTAGACATAGCGTTGATGAGGACCTTCTTGACAAGAGTGTCGGGATTTGCGGTTGTTGTTGAATAAGTGTTGATGAGCGTCATGTCATCGTCAACTCTTGCGAACATCGGATAAACGAGGCCTTTTAACATACCCGGAAGATCCGAGAGGTACTTGTTAACGGCGGAAATATCAACAAAGTTGCCGATAATGCCGACGTCGAGTTTGCCGTCGTTGATAACCTTTTTAACGAGACCTGCGTTGTCTTTAAGAAGAGTTGCAATGCCGTTGACTATGTCGAGCTGAGCGTTGTTTTCTCTTGTCATGCCCGACGGCCAGTTTTTAAGGTTAGCGTTTTTAACTATGCCGAGCAAGCCGCTGAGAAGCTTAACAGCTCCGCTGTTAAGAAGAGACTTAACGTTGTCGATGGTTCCGCAAAGAGCATTAACCGAGCGAAGGTCGATGTTGAGCTTAAGGGAGCCGACGCTAAAAACCTCGCCCATGTTTATGTTCGCGGCAGCGAGGGTAACATCAAGGAAGTCGAATACAACCGACATTCTCTCTTCGGTAGAGAGCCTTGTTACCGCGCCGTCCGGGCTGTATGCGTCAAGAGCGGTAAGCTCTTCGCCGCTACGATAATTGGTCTTAGCAGCAAACGCCATTACGGACATAGTTGAGAAAATCATGACAACTGCCAAGATGACACTTAACAATTTGGTAGATTTTTTCATACGTGTTTTTTCCTCCTAAAAAGATTTACATTAAAACCATGTATGCGTACCCGATTTTTTCTGCGGGCGGCACTCCCCGCAACAATTCCTCGCACAAAATCCGCTGTACTTCTGACCGCTCTTTGATTTACAAGAAAGCAAACCGATTTCGGCACGTTAACTCGGTCGGTTTCCACCGTTTCCACTTCCGTAAAAATGAATCGGTGGAAAACTGATGATACACACCCGAGCATATTACCGTAGGATGTGTATCAAAACGGGATGGAAACTGCACGGTAAATCAGCCGTGCGGCAGCGCTCCCTCAAAAAAGGGGGCACTTCGCCCTATTACACCATTCCTATGGTTAGTTAAAGTATAGAATTTTAAACGAAAAAAGTCAATAAATTGTTCACACAAATTTGTTGATTTTCTGTATTGAACAAATAGAATTGTTATTTTTGGGCAAAAGTGGCAAACAAAATTGGCAATGTTGTTGTAAAATTATGAACAAATTGTTAACGTTTTCGAGTTTTGAACTTTTTGACAAGTATTGAACACGGTTTTGAACATTTTTACGGTATTTTCGGGTAAAAACAGAGGGCTTTTAGGCTCCCTCAAATAGGGTGATTCCCCACGTGTGGGGAAACGACAAAAGGCTCCCTCACATAGGGTGATTCCCCACAGTGTGGGGAAATGTCGCGGAGCGACAAAGGGGACTCTCTCCCGTCAGGAGCTGTCTGCGAACGAAGTGAGTAGACTGAGGGATTAAATTAGGCTCCCTTGTAAAGGGTGATTCCCCACGGTGTGGGGAAATGTCACGTAGTGACAAAGGGGACGGGCTCCCGTCAGGAGCTGGCTGTGAGCAACGCGAACAGACTGAGGGATTGTTCAGGCTCCCTTGTAAAGGGAGCTGTCATCGAAGATGACTGAGGGATTAAACAGCGAAGCACTTTCTTTTTAAAATCTATTTTTTGAGAAAATCCCTCCGGCTTGCCTGCGGCAACCCACCTCCCTTTTCAAGGGAGGCAAAAAGCGGCTCCCGAGGCAAATACCCCGTGAACCGCTTTGCAAATGCAATGTTCTTTATTAGAACTCTTATTTAATTGTGAGATTTGCGCCGTACATTGCCGCCAAATCAAGGCTGCCGTCAAAGGTGTTGCCGTCCTCGGTAAAACACTGCACGTGGTAAAGTCCGCCGTTGCAGACAAAATCCATGGTGAGCTGATAAACGGAATATATTTTCGGGTTTTTATCGTCGGCTTTTTTAATCTCTACCACATATGCGGTGGCTCCGCATTTTTCGAGAGTTACGGTGCGCTGCTCAACGGTTACACCCGCTGCCGCGTCGCCTACCTGCGACAAAAGCTGCCTCCACTGAGCGGCGCCGTCGTTTGCTTCCTTTTCGGCGGCGCTGTCATCCGTCGCCGCGCCGGAATACATAACCTGCGCGTCGAGCCCCTTATATTTCTTTGAGGTGGCTATACCTGAATTGCCCACGGTCCAGCCGTTGGGATAAACCATTTTAAAATACTTTGTCTCGTGAAATACGCCGTCGGTTATCTGAGCGGGGAACGGAACGGCACCCGTTTTAATTTCGCCGTTTTCGTCCGTGACTTTTTTGCCGTCCTCGTCGGTGACATATATTTCAATCTCGCCGTTCTCATTGAGAACAGTGTTGCCCTCTTCGTCGGTAACAACCTCGTATGTGGCGTCCTTGGCGTTTATAGTCGGCTTCTTTTTTCCGCATGAGGCAAAAGCTACCGATATTACGATTAAGGAAGCGCAGATAACTGCGATTATTTTTTTATCCATTTGAAATCCTCCGTTTTATACATAAACAGATTATAAATTCTTTGCCTCGGAATGTCAACTGGGGATGTTAAAAATGTCCGGAACGCAAAAAAACAAAAGACAAATCTTTGTATAAACAGTTGCTTTTTGGCGGCAAAGCTTACCCTTTGCTCCGAATCAACCTCACCCTCGGAGTACATTCGTACGCCTTCGGGCAAGCCTTAACCGCCGCAGCCGCGCCGCTTAAGGTTCGGTTAATCCGCTCCGAGCATTTTTTCCTATCCCCCGAAAATATACCGCTTACTCTTCCTCTATGAATGCTACTACGTCTCCCACCGTTTTCATCTTTTCAAGTGCCTCGTCCGGCACCTCTTTTCTGAATTCGTCCTCCAAAGTCATAGCGAGGTCGATAAGGTCAAGGCTGTCTGCCGATAAATCATCGCGCAGCTTTGACTCGGCGGTTATTTCGTCGAGCGGTATTTCAAGCTGCTCGCTCAAAATTTCACATATAGTATCGTATACCGTAAACAAGCACCTCCGTACATATTTGACGCGGTTATAAAATCTGCTTGAGCGGAGAAATGTCCACTCCGTCGAAATCTTTTATAAATTCATAGAGCGAGTTTGCGGCTTTCTTCACTCCGCCGTTTTGGGCACTCTCGAAATTTATCGGTATTACCGGGTCGTGGACGCTCTGCCTTAAAATAAAGAAGCTCTCGGTTTTGGGGAAAATTATTTTGATTCCCTCGTGGCTGTCGGGTGCAATTTGCCAGTCCTCGCGCTTTGCGGCAAAATCTGCGAGCTCCTCTAAAAGCCTGTCGCCGACGGCTCTGAAGTCCTCCTCGGTTATTTTAAGGCGAATTTCCTTTTCCTCCGCCGGATATTTAAGCTCTGATATGAGGTCGTAAAGCTTTTTACCCTGCTTTTTCATATCGGCGGCCTTTATAATTATTTTCGTTATGAGATATGCGCCGTCGTCAAGATAATAATTCTCCCTGAACGCCGCGTGACCCGAAGTCTCTATGGCAAGCGGAGCGTTTATACCGTTTTCCTCAAGTCTTATCGCCTCGTCAATGACGTTCTTATAGCCGCGCTTAAAGCGCAGATGATGTCCGCCCAGCGTTTTTTCTATAAACTCGGTAAGCCCCGCAGACGTTACAGAATCGGTGACAACGGTGCCGCCAGGATTATTTTCGAGCGCAATGACCGCCGGAGAGTACCTTTTCGGCGTAAAATCCGCCTACTCCGTTACCTGCGTCAACAACTATTTTCAGTCCCTTTAACGGTCTTTCGTAATCGTCTGACTTAACACCCTTTCTTATCATATTGCAAAGGTGCTCGCAGTAGACCGACATAAAATCGACCTCCTGCAAATTTAACCTTTCGGGGCAGCTGCCGCTTTCGTGCTCCTCGGCATATTCGAGTATACTCTTTATTTCATCACCGGAAAGTCCTCCGTCGGGAGTAAAGAATTTAAGCCCGTTTCTGTCCCACGGATGGTGACTCGCGGTTATCTGAACAGCTCCGTCGCAGCCGAGCATTTTAGTTGTCATAAACATAGCCGGGGTTGATGCGAGCGCACAGTCCTTGATTTCAAGGCCGAAGAAAGACAGCGCATCGATTACGTCGGATTTTATCCGCTCCGCCGAAATTCTCGAATCATGCCCGACCGAAATCACGAGCTCTTCCTCTTTCTTACCGAGCTTTTCGGCGAGAAATACGACAAACGCTGCGGAAATTCTCTTTACCGCCTCATCGGTCAAATCGATTTTTTTCGGATCGTCGGGATTTACCGCCGTGCCTCTGACGTCGGTTCCGCTTTTAAGATGTCTGAGTTCCATAAAATCAACCTTTCCGTAAGTTATTCCGTAAATTATTCCAAAAGACCTCTTTTAATTATCTCATCTGCCGCCAGCATAACGCCGAGCTTTCCGCTGTGAAAGTTAATTCCGCCCTGCATCCAAACCGCATACGGCTCTCGAAGCGGTGCGTCCGACGACAGCTCTATGGACGAGCCGGACGTGAACGCCCCTGCGGACATTATAACCTGGCTGTCGTAGCCCGGCATATCCCACGGCACGGGTGAAACGTATGAATCCACCGGCGCGCCCTTCTGCATTCCCTGACAAAAGGCTATCAGTCTGTCGGCATTCTCAAGGCAAATCGCCTCTATAATATCGTGTCTCGTCTCATCGGGACGCGGAGTCACCTTAAAGCCGAGCAAATCAAAAAGCGCCGCCGCAAATACCGCGGTCTTGAGTGCCTCGCCGGTTACGTGCGGCGAAGAAAAAAGACCCATATAAAGGCTGCGCGTTGTTCCGAGCGTTGCGCCGACCTCTCTGCCGAGTCCGGGAGTGGTCATTCTGTATGCGCAATCCTCAACAAGGTCATGCCTGCCTACTATATAGCCGCCGCAGGGTGCTATCGCGCCGCCCGGATTTTTGATAAGCGAGCCTGCCGCCAAATCCGCTCCGACGTCGCACGGCTCTTTTTTCTCCGTAAATTCGCCGTAGCAGTTATCTGTCATAACAACCGTATCGGGGCTTACACGGTGTGTAAGAGTCGCGATTTTCTCTATTTCGTCAATCGAAATAGAATGGCGCAGCGAATACCCGCGCGAGCGCTGGATATAAACCATCTTAATGTCTCCGCGGCCGACTCTTTTTTCTATTGCGTCATAATCTATCTCGTCATTTTCGGTAAGCTCGATATATTCGAATTTCACGCCGAAGTCGGCGAGTGAGCCGTGACCCTTACTGCTTTTGTCAATACCGATAACGGAATGTATGGTGTCGTAGGGGACTCCCGTTACGCTGAGCATTATATCGCCGGGCCTCAGTACGCCGTAAAGTGCGGTCGCTATTGTGTGGGTGCCGCATGTTAAGGTGGTGGCTCTTATTAAGCCGTCCTCCGCGCCGAAAATCTCGGCGGTGAGCCTGTCGAGCTTTTCTCTGCCCTTATCGTTGTAGCCGTAGCCTGTGGTGGAGTTGAAATCCGTCTCGTCGACACGATTATTTATAAACGCCGCGAGCACCTTGCGCTGGTTGTATTCGGTTATTTCGTCTATTTCCGAAAACTTCTTTTCGGCGAGAGTCAGCGCCTTTTTTGACGCCTCCTCGGTTCTTTTTGTAAATTCAAAAAAATCTTTCATTTCAAGTCTTTCTTATTATGTATTCTTTTTTGCGAAAGCCGCATTTTTCATACAGCTTTGCATTGTCCGGCTTACACATTAAAAATATGCAATCGGCACTCTTTTTAAGCTCTCTCGAAAGAGAAATAACACAGTCCGCGGCAAAGCCTCTGCCTCGATATTTTTCGCTTGTCGCAACGTCGCGTATATACGCGTCTTTTCCGATTATATCGCCTACGGCAAGAGAAGCCGTTTTGCCGTTTTGCCTTATGCACATAACCCTTGTGCTTCCGCCGAACACGCCTCTGCCCGTCCTCGAAAGCCATTCGAGATACGCCCTGTCGTCAAAATCGGGCGTTTTACCTGTCAGCACCTTGTATTCGTCCGCGGTTATGTCGCAAAGCGGCTGTGCGCAAGTTTCTTTTTGCGGTAATTCGGAGAGCTCCATAAGAACGGCTTTTGCGTCCGCGCAATCGTTCCCGGAGCAAAAATATATATTTTCGCCGAAAAAAGAGGCAAACTCCGAAAGCTCCCGTAAATCGGCGGAGCTTGACGGGCAAATTATCGTTCCGTCGTTTTTATTTAAAAGCACAGCCGTCACTCTGCCGCCGCAGTCCGTTTGAAGCCACGCCTCTCCGAGTGACAGCCGAAAAGCGGCAAATAAAATATACTTTACCGCAAGACAGTCTTTAAATTCACCGTCCGTAACAATGGCTGCCTCTGTCGGTCCGTCAATCGATTTCAGCACTGCGACAGCTCCGCAAAAAGTGCTTTTACAAGCTCAAACGTGCTATCTATATCCTCTTTTTTCGCAACCGAGCTGCCCGAGTGAATATATCTGCACGGAACAGATACGGCAAGAGTTTTTATGCCGCCTGCCGCCTTGTGTATTGCGGAAGCGTTGTTGCCGCCTGCCACAACGGTTTTGGTCTGACACCCGATGCCGTTCTTTTCGGCAATTTCAAACGCCTTTTTATAGAGCTCGCTGTCATAGACGGTCGCCGAATACGGCAAATCGGAATTTATAAGTCTTAATAAAATTTCACAGCCGACGCGGTCGTCAATGGCCTTCGCCTTGATAAAGCCGTCGCCGAATTCGCGGTAGCACGAGTCAAAATACACTGCGTCGCCGAGTGAAACGTGAGACAGGGCCTCTTTTTTTGAACTCGCGCCGATATCGATATACATATCCTCAACGGACGGCAATTTACCTCTCTCCTCGGAGGTCGTCTGATGTATAGCCTTGCCGCCTATAACGCCGGGGATAAGCTCCTTGCCCACCTTTACCGCTCTGCCGAAAATAACGCGCTCGTCAATTCCGCCGACCGTGGTGAACTTCAGGTACCCGTCCTCCGTTATATAAGTTATTATGAAGCCGACCTCGTCCATATGCGCGTCGAGCATAACTTTATTTTTCGGCTCGGCTTTGCCCTTTTTATAAACTATGAGACTGCCGAGCGGATCTATGCGATATTCCGCGTCCGACGGCAAATGCGAAATTATATAATCTCTTACGGCGTGCTCCCTGCCGGAAATGCCGTTTAAATTACAAAGCTCGTTAAGCATTTAAATCACCTCCGAGAATGTATGCGGCAATGAGCCTTGCGCAAAGCTCAATATCCGTAACGGACACAACCTCTATTCCGGTGTGCATATATTTTTGGGGTATTGATATAAGCGCGCTCTTAATTCCGCCGCGCTCCGTGGTCATACCGTCCAAATTAGTGCCGGTTCTGCCGCCCATAACCTCAAGCTGATACGGAATGTCGTTTTTCTCGGCAACGCGCACAAGCTCCTCGCCGAATTCGTATGAAAGCGACGGTGAAATACCTATCATGGGGCCCTTGCCGAGTATTCCGC
>PPYE01208016.1_pt1 | contig 34316 bp, 28 predicted proteins | sample 1559881 | NCBI WGS metagenome assembly PPYE01 (sample SAMN08240022, study PRJNA423297) | Human gut metagenome, whole genome shotgun sequencing project.
TGATCCGGCAGAAACGGCGCGAGGCTGCGCCGCGGCCAGCAGCCAGATACAGATGCGGTTCATGTTCCGTCCCCCTGATTTCGAAGATCCTGCGGCCGCAGCGCAGCCTCGCGCCGTTTCTGCCGGATCAGGCGCGGGCGCAGGATGGCGCGGGCCGCCCGGGCGTCGGAAAACGGCGTCAGATACGAAACGTCCAGACTCGTCAGCCCCGACAGATGGATCAGCAGCAGCACGCCGCCCGCCGTCAGCGCGAACAGGCCGCCCACGCCAGCCAGAATCGCCAGCGCGAACCGCCAGACGCGGATGGCGTCGGACAAATCCCGGCTCGGCAGCGTAAAGCCGCAGATCCCGGCCGACGCCGCCACGATCAGCGCCGCCGGAGAGATCAGCCGCGCATCGACCGCGGTCGTCCCGACGGCAAGCCCGCCGATGATCGACACCGCCGTGCCGATGGCCTGCGGCAGATGGAGCCCCGCCTCCTGCAGCAGCTCAAAGGCCGCCAGAAGGCCGATGACCTCAAAGACGGTGTCGAACGGCACCTCCTGCTTGGAATCGATGATGGCGAGCAGGAGTTTGGTCGGGATCATCTCCTGATGGTACGTCGCCATCGCCACATACAGCCCCGGCAGCAGCAGCGCCGCCAGCAGCGCCAGATACCGCAGCACCCGCAGGCAGGTGGCGGAGATATAGTCGACCGCGCGGTCCTCCGTCGATTTCATCAGAATGCCGAGATCCACCGGCGCGAGATACCCCAGCGGCAGCCCGTCGACAAGCAGGCCCACCTGCCCGTTCAAAAGCCCCTGGCAGAAGGTATCCGGCCGTTCGGTGTACTGCAGGAGCGGAAAGGCCGTTTTACGCGAGCCGGTCACATATTCCTCCACGCTCGCGGGCGTCAGCATCCCGTCGATATCGATCGCCGCCAGCCGCTGCTCCATGCGCCGGACGAGCGCCGGATCCGTCAGATCTGCAAGGAAGCAGACCGTGACGGCCGTCTGGCTGCGAAGCCCCACGGTCTTCTGCACGAAGCGCAGCTGCGCCGAGCGCAGATGGCGGCGCAGGAGGCTCGTGTTGATGCGCATGGTCTCGGTAAAGGCGTCCTTCGCGCCCTTGACCGTGTTTTCCGATTCCGGCGCGGACGGGCCGCGGCGGGTATCGGTCTTCGTCTCGAAGCAGAGCGCCGCGCCCGTGCCGGGAAAGACGACGGCGCAGTAGCCGTGCAGCAGCTTGTCCGCGGCGTCCTCCGGCGCCGTGACCCGCTCGGCCACGGCGCAGTAGACCCGTGCCTGCTCCGCCTGGGCGAGCACCGCCTGCATGCTGCCGGGCTGCACCGTCTGCATGAGCGGACGCAGGACCTGCTCCGCGATATCACCGCCGGACGTCAGCCCGTCGAGAAACAGCACGTCCAGCTTCTGCCCGCCGGCCATGATCTGCCGCTCCGCCACATCCGCGCTGCCGCCGAACAGCGCCCGCAGCTCCGCCGCGCCCCAGTTTTCCATCCTGACCGCCTCCCGTACAAAACTCTTCTGTCATTTTTCCGCATATGGAGAAAACTATACCTGTTTTCCCCCGTGCAGGTTTGCATATCCCGGCAGTTTGTGGTAGACTATAGCGAAAGCTATGCGTCGGCTGACGCGATCACACATATATAATATGTATTGTTTGGAGATGCACCGCCATGTATGAACTCATCAACGACAAGACGCTCGCAGAATACGAAGCGTTTTTGCAGCAGCACCCCAAGGGCCATTTCGCCCAGAGCAGCCTCTGGGCGAAGCAGAAGCCCATGTGGGCCTGGAACGCCGTCGCCGTGCGCGGCGAGGACGGGAAGATCAAGGGCTCGCTGGCCCTGATGTCCCGCAAGGTGCCCGGCATCGGCCGGACGCTGCTATACGGCTGCCGCGGCCCGGTCTGCGATCTACGCGACCGGGAGACCTTTGCAGAGCTGCTCGAGGGCGCGAAGGCCCTCGCCAAGCAGCAGAAGGCCTACGTCATCAAGATCGACCCCGACGTCCCCTCCTCCGACACGGCGTTCGCGGAAATGATGCGCTCGTTCGGCTTCCGATGCAAGGAGGGCGGCAAGAATTTTGAGGCCATCCAGCCCCGCTACGTCTTCCGCCTGAATGTCGAGGGCAAGACCGAGGACGAGCTCATGGCCGCCTTCCATCAGAAATGGCGCTACAACATCCGTCTGGCCGAGCGCAAGGGCGTGACCGTGAAGATCTGCGGCAAGGAGATGGTCCCGGCGTTCGCCGACCTGATGCTCACGACCGGCGTGCGCGACGGCTTCGTCACCCGCCAGCCGGAGTACTTTGCGAATATGCTCGATAACCTCGGCGAGCACGCGCGGCTCTATATGGCCTTTGACCCGGAGGGAACGCCGATCGCGGGCACGCTCGCCATCCACTACGGCGACAAGGTCTGGTATCTCTACGGCGCGTCCAGCAACGAGCACCGCAATCTGATGCCCAATTACCTGCTGCAGTGGCGCATGATCCAGTGGGCGGTCGAGACCGGCTGCCGGATCTACGACTTCCGCGGGGTCTCCGGCAACGTGTCGGAGGATAACCCGCTCTACGGTCTGTTCCGCTTCAAGCAGGGCTTCGGCGGGGCGTTCACCGAGTTCGTCGGCGAGGAGGATCTGGTCCTCTCCCCGTTCATCTACTGGGCCGTGGAGCACGGCACGTCGGTCTTCAAGGACCTGCGCAAGACCGTCTATCTCATCAAAAACCGCGGAAAAAAGTAAGGCAGGAGGCGCAGCATGAAAGCGTATGTCGTCGATTCCGCCGCCGTGCGGAGCAATCTGCAGCAGCTGCAGACCCGCGCGGGCAGCGCGGTTTTGTGGGCCGTCCTCAAGGGGGACGGCTACGGGCTGGGGCTTTTGCCGATGGCCGCCATCTGCCGGGAGGCCGGGGTCACGCACTTTGCCGTGACCGAGGTCAGCGAGGTCAGCCGCCTGCGCGCGGGCGGCTTTGCCGACGCTTCGATCCTGATGCTCCGCCCGACGAGCGAGCAGGACGAGCTGCGGCAGCTGCTGCAGCTCGGCGCGATTTTGACCGTCTCGAGTCAGAATGACGCGGCGGTTTTGAACGGCGTGGCCCAGGAGCTCGGCGTACAGGCCGAGGTCCACGTCAAGATCGACACCGGCATGGGCCGCTACGGCTTTTTGCCGGACGAGCTCGACCAGCTGCTGCCCATCTTCCGCTACATGCCCGGTCTGCACGTGACCGGCATCTATACTCATCTGCATTCCGCCTTCTGCAGCCAGAAGGCGACGATCGCGCAGGCCGAGGCCTTTCAGGGCGTTCTCGATCAGCTGCACGCGGCCGACTGCGAGACCGGCATGGCGCACATGCTGAACTCCGCCGGGCTCCTCAAATATCCGCAGTACGCGATGGACGGCGTGCGCGTGGGTTCCGCCGTTCTCGGTCGGGTCAGCGTGCACGGCAATTTCGGCCTCACGCGCATCGGCGAATGCCAGGCGACCGTCGAGGAGCTGCGCTGGCTGCCGAAGGGCCACAGCTGCGGCTACGGCGCGGGCTGGACCGCGAAGAAGCCCACCCGCGTGGCCGTTTTCTCCGTCGGCTGGTATCACGGCTTCGGCGTCGAGATGGGAAACGACCTGTTCCGCTTCCGCGACTGCCTGCGCGGCGTGCTGCGAAACCTCAGGCAGATGATCTTCAGAAAACACATCACCGTGACGGTGAACGGGAAAAAGTGCCGGGTCCTCGGCCACATCGGCATGCTCCACACCTGTGTGGACGTGACGAACATCCCCTGCGCCGTCGGCGATCCGGCGGTATTCGATCTCAAGCCTTTGCTGCTCAAGGGCATCGAGGTCGTCTACCGGTAAGGAGGCACTATGGCAGAAAAAATCGCCGCCGTCGCCACCGGGCACGCCCGGACCGGCATCGGCATTCTGCGCCTGTCCGGCGACGGGTGCATCGAGGCAGCCGGGCAGGTCTTCCATCTGCAGTCCGGCAAGCCGCTTTCCTCCCTTCCCGACCGCAAGCTTGCCCTGGGCACGCTCTTTGACGTGCAGGGGCGGCCCATCGACCACTGCATGGCCTTCATCTCCTGCGCCCCGCACTCCTACACCGGCGAGGATACCGCCGAGATCCAGTGCCACGGCTCCCCCGCCGCGCTGGCCGCGGGGCTCGAGGCGCTGTTCGCCGCCGGGTTCCGGCAGGCGCGGCCGGGCGAATTCACGCGCCGGGCGTTTCTGAACGGCCGGATGGATCTGACCCAGGCCGAGGCCGTCATCGACCTCATCGACGCCGAGACCGCCGACGCCGCGGCCAACGCCGCCGGGCAGGTCGCGGGCGCGATGCGCAAAAGGATCGACCCGGTCTACGACAGCTGGGTCGATATCTGCGCGCACTTCCACGCCGTGCTCGACTATCCCGACGAGGACATCGACCCGTTCGAGCTCAGCCAGCTGGAGTCTGCGCTCCAGGCGAGCAGCCGGACGCTCTCCGCGCTGCTTTCCTCCTGTCACCGGGGCCGGATGGTCCGGTCCGGCGTCAAAATCACCATCCTCGGCAGCCCGAACGCGGGAAAATCCAGCCTTCTCAACGCGCTCTCCGGCTTTGACCGCGTGATCGTCACGGACATCCCCGGCACGACGCGCGACACCGTCGAGCAGACCGTCACGCTCGGGCGGCATCTGGTCCGCCTGGTCGACACCGCGGGCATCCGCGACACGGAGGACGTCATCGAGAAGATCGGTGTCGACCGCTCGGTCGAGGCCGCGAAGGACTGCGACGCGGCCCTGTTCGTCGTCGACGACTCGCGCCCTCTGACCGACGAGGACCGCCGCGCGATGGACGCCGCGCTCGAAGCACCGGAGGCCATCGCCGTTCTCAACAAGCAGGATCTCGGCGCTGTGATCGAGCCGTCGGATCTGCCGTTTTCGTATATCATCCCCGTCTCGTGCAAGGATGGCACGGGCTTCGACCTGCTCGAGCAGGCGTTCGACATGCTCTTCCCGGACGACGCGCCGTGCGACGGATCGCTTTTGACCAACGCGCGGCAGGCCGACGCGATCGTGCGCGCCAAAAAATCCGTGGACGCTGCGCTGCGCTCGCTGCGGGCCGGCTTTACGCCGGACGCCGTGCTGGTCGATCTGGAGGCGGCGATGCGCGCGCTCGGCGAGGTCACGGGGCGCACGATGCGCGAGGATATCACGAACCGCATTTTTGAGCGCTTCTGCGTCGGAAAATAAGCTGATAAAGGACCGATATTTATGATCTATCTCGATAATTCCGCCACCACGCAGCCCTGTGAGGCCTGCGTGCGGGCGATGACAGAGCTTCTGACGGACTGCTGGGGCAATCCCTCGTCCGTGCATGCGCACGGCATCGCGGCCCACCACCGTCTGCGCCAGGCGCGCGAGCAGGTCGCTTCCGCCCTCGGCGCGGAGCCGGACCGCGTCTTTTTCACCTCCGGCGGCACGGAGGCGGACAACTGGGCCATCTTCTCCGCTGCTGAGCGGCTCGGCAAGCGCGGGCACCACATCGTCACCACCGCCGTGGAGCACCACGCCGTCCTGCACCCCATGCAGAAGCTCGAGGCGAAGAGCTTCGAGGTCACTTACCTGCAGCCCGACCGCGAGGGGAACATCACGGTCGAAGCGCTCAAAAAGGCGCTCCGCCCCGATACCATCCTCGTTTCCGTCATGATGGTCAACAATGAGACCGGCGCCGTCATGCCCATCGCCGACATGGTCAAGGCCACGCGGCGGCTCTCGCCGCTCGCGCTGTTCCACACCGACGCGGTACAGGGCTTTCTGAAGGTCCCGTTTCGGGCCAGGACGCTCGGGGCGGACATGATCTCCGTCTCCGCGCACAAGATCCACGCAGCCAAGGGCACGGGCGCACTGTACATCCGGCCGGGCCTGCCGCTTCCCCCCTTCCTCTGCGGCGGCGGGCAGGAGAGCAATTACCGCTCCGGCACGGAGAACATGCCCGGCATCTGCGGCTTCGGCGCGGCCTGTGCCGATACGGACGCGAAGGCCGAGATCGCGCACATGGCGCACCTGCGCGATCTGACGCGCGAGGCGCTCGCCGGGATCGACGGGCTCGTGCTGCTCGGCAGCCAGCAGGCGCCGCACATCGTGAATCTCTCGCTGCCGGGCCTGCGCTCGCAGGGGATCATCAACTGCCTGCAATCGGAGGGGATCTACGTCTCGGCGGGCTCCGCCTGCTCGAAGGGGCACCGCAGCCACGTACTCGAGGCCATGGGCCTGCCCCCTGCCGTCATCGACGGCTCCATCCGCGTCTCGTTCTCCCGCGACAACACCGAAGCCGACGTCTCCGCCCTCTGCCAGGCCCTCGCCCACGCGAAACAGACCCTGAAGGGCTGACGAACCCAAGGGCTCCCCTCCCAGGGGAGCTGTCAGCGAAGCTGACTGAGAGGTTGTCGCAGATTTGCGACTGCCGGTTGTCTCCGACGGCCCTATCTTTTCCGTCTTGCCGGAAAAGATAGGGGAGAAAAGGGGCGCTTGGCTACGTTTGGTGCTTCCTGCATCCGAATTCAGGTAAGCCCCAATGTTTCGGTCTGGCGTTCCACTCGATACTCACCTTACGGGCGTCTTGGTACGCGCCGCCTGATACGGTGGGTATCAAGTTTGCAGCTAGTTGCCTTAGAACGATTGCTATAAATAGAAGGTGCAGTCTGGATCTGTCAGGCTGCACCTTTTTGCGAGTAGGTCTTCTTTATTTGCTCTGCACCTTGTAGGGGCGGGGCTCTGCTCCGCCCCTACAGAATGTGCCCCAAAGGCTCCCCTTTCAGGGGCCGATTCCCCCTATCAGGGGGAAATGTCCCGAAGGGACAAAAGGGGTAGGGAGCTGTCACCGAAGGTGACTGAGAGGTTGTCTCTTCCCGGCACGACCTCTCCGTCTCGGCTGCGCCGAGCCACCTCCCCTGCAAGGGGAGGCATCGATTTTCCACGCTCCAAGGCGCCTCCGGAGCTTCGCGCGTTTTTTCGTCCACTTATGCACATTTTCCACACAGTTTTCCACATCTTGTGTTTCCCGTGTATTTCCCGCCACAATTTATTGTGGCGGATGGGCAGGATTCGTGCGTTTTTGCGTCCGGGCTGTCCTACAATAGCTGCAAGAAGTCCTTGCAGAGGAGAGATGCTATGGCAAAGACAAAACGCCTTTCGGTGCTGGAATCGGGCCGGGTCCTCTATCTGCCGGCGGCGCGGATCCGGCCGAATCCCCTGCAGCCGCGCAAGCATTTTGACGCGGGCGCGCTGCAGGAGCTGGCGGAGAGCATCCGGCAGTACGGCGTGCTGCAGCCGCTCACGGTACGCAGGCTCGCGGGCGGCTATGAGCTGGTGGCGGGAGAGCGCCGGCTCCGCGCCGCCCGGCTGGCCGGGCTCAGCGAGGTCCCCTGCCTGCTCGCCGATGTGGACGAGGAATCCTCCGGCATGCTGGCACTGGTCGAAAACCTGCAGCGCCGGGATCTCGACTACATCGAAGAGGCCGAGGGTCTGCAGAAGCTCATGCAGCAATACCACCTGAGCCAGGAGCAGGCCGCCCGCCGCATCGGCAAGAGCCAGTCCGCCGTCGCCAACAAGCTGCGCATCCTGCGCCATCCGCCGTCGGTCTTGCAGGCGCTGCGCGAAAACCACCTGACCGAGCGCCACGCCCGCGCGCTGCTGAAGCTGCCGGACGAGGCCGAGCGCCTGCGCGTCATCGGCCTCATCGCGCAGGGCGAATGGACCGTCGCAAAGACCGAGCAGTACATCGATTCCCTCCTTGCCCCGCGCACGCCGCAGCGCCGGGAGCTCGGCGGGTTTGTCCTGCGCGACGTGCGGCTGTTCCTCAACTCCATCGACCACCAGCTCGATCTCGTCCGCGCCGCGGGCGTCGGCGCCAGCCGCGAGCGGCAGGAGACCGAGCAGGAGATTGTCCTGACCATCCGGATCCCGAAATCCAAAGCGCCGCTTTCCCGCAGCCGGTGACCGGCGGCGGGATTTTTTTGCAGCCTGGACGCCCGATTTTTCCCCGCGTGCTGCGTTTTGTGAACGATATGAAGTCTGATATCCGGCCAAGCCTCTCTGATATGGCGTTTTGCCCAAATCTCTTCGCGTCCGGCCGTCCGGAATCTCACATTTTTTTAGTCGAAACAAAAACTTTTCAGTTTGCAAACCCCAGGAAATATGGTATAGTATGTATTTGTCTGAAGAATCTGAAGGTATAAAAAATGACAAGGCAGCAAAACGAAAGATGTTTTGCTCCACACTGGAAAGGGGTTTACCAAATGTCTCACAAGTACGTTTATCTTTTCTCCGAAGGCAACGGCCACATGCGTGAGCTGCTCGGCGGCAAGGGCGCGAACCTCGCCGAAATGACCAACCTCGGCATGCCGGTCCCGCAGGGCTTCACCATCACCACCGAAGCCTGCACGCAGTACTATAAGGACGACCACCAGATCAATGCTGAGATCGAAGCCGAGATCATGGAGTACGTCGAAAAGCTCGAAGAGATGACCGGCAAGAAGTTCGGCGATCTCTACAACCCGCTGCTCGTCTCCGTCCGCTCCGGCGCGCGCGCATCCATGCCGGGCATGATGGACACCATCCTGAACCTCGGTCTCAACGACGAGGTCGTCGTCGCCTTCGCCAAGAAGACCAACAATCCCCGCTTCGCTTACGACTCCTACCGCCGCTTCATCCAGATGTACTCCGACGTCGTCATGGAGGTCGGCAAGAAGTACTTCGAACAGCTCATCGACGAGATGAAGGACAAGAAGGGCGTCAAGCTCGACACCGAGCTCGATGCCGACGATCTCAAGGAGCTGGCTGAGAAGTTCAAGGCCGAATACAAGGACAAGCTCGGCGAAGATTTCCCGCAGGACCCGAAAATGCAGCTGATGGGCGCCATCAAGGCCGTTTTCCGCTCCTGGGACAACCCCCGCGCCATCTACTACCGCCGCATGAACGACATCCCCTCCGACTGGGGCACCGCTGTCAACGTCCAGTCCATGGTCTTCGGCAACACCGGTGATACCTCCGGCACGGGCGTCGCGTTCACGCGCAACCCCGCCACCGGCGAAAAGAAGCTGTTCGGCGAATTCCTGATGAACGCCCAGGGCGAAGACGTCGTCGCCGGCGTCCGCACCCCGCAGACCATCGACCAGCTGGCCGAGGTCATGCCCGAGGCCTACAAGCAGTTCACCGACATCTGCGCCAAGCTCGAGTACCACTACCGCGACATGCAGGATATGGAGTTCACCATCGAGGACAAGAAGCTCTACATGCTGCAGACCCGCAACGGTAAGCGTACCGCTGCCGCCGCGATGAAGATCGCCTGCGATCTCGTCGACGAAGGCATGATCACCGAGGAAGAGGCCGTCGCCATGATCGACCCGAAGAGCCTCGATTCCCTCCTGCACCCGACGTTCGACCCGGCCGCGCTCAAGAAGGCCAAGGTCGTCGGCACGGGTCTGGCCGCCTCTCCCGGCGCCGCCTGCGGCAAGATCGTCTTTTCCGCTGAGACCGCGACCGAGTGGGCCAAGAACGGCACCAAGGTCGTCCTCGTCCGTCTCGAGACCTCTCCGGAGGATATCGAGGGCATGCACTACGCGCAGGGCGTTCTGACCGTCCGCGGCGGCATGACCTCCCACGCGGCTGTTGTCGCGCGCGGCATGGGCACCTGCTGCGTTTCCGGCTGCGGCGCCATCAAGATGAACGAAGAAGCCAAGACCTTTGAGCTTTCCGGCAAGACCTACAAGGAAGGCGACTGGATCTCCATCGACGGCTCCACCGGCAACATCTACGGCGAGAAGATCAAGACCGCTGCCGCCACCATCTCCGGCGATTTCGACCGTCTGATGGGCTGGGCCGACAAGTTCCGCAAGCTGCAGGTCCGCACCAACGCCGACACCCCGCACGACGCCCAGCAGGCTGCCGCCTTCGGCGCCGAGGGCATCGGCCTGTGCCGTACCGAGCATATGTTCTTTGAGGCTGACCGCATCAAGGCCATGCGCGAGATGATCGTCTCCGAGACCTCTGAGCAGCGCGAAAAGGCGCTGGCCAAGCTCGAGCCGATCCAGCAGGCTGACTTTGAGGCCATCTACGAGGCCATGAAGGGCCGCCCGGTCACCATCCGTCTGCTCGATCCGCCCCTCCACGAGTTCGTCCCGACCGACCCGAAGGACATCGAAGAGCTGGCCAAGGAAATGGGCCTGACCGTCGAGCACCTGAACCAGGTCATCTCCAGCCTGCATGAGTTCAACCCCATGATGGGCCACCGCGGCTGCCGTCTGGACGTCACCTTCCCGGAGATCGCCAAGATGCAGACTGCCGCCATCATCAAGGCCGCGCTGGCTGTCCGCAGCCGCCGTCCAGCCTGGAAGATCGTCCCCGAGATCATGGTCCCGCTGGTCGGCGAAGAGAAGGAGCTCGCCTTCGTCAAGTCCGTCATCGACAAGACCGCCAGAAAGATCATCAAGGAAGCCGGCAGCGACATGACCTACAAGGTCGGCACCATGATCGAGATCCCGCGTGCCGCACTGACCGCCGACGCCATCGCCAAGGAAGCCGAGTTCTTCTCCTTCGGCACCAACGACCTGACGCAGATGACCTTCGGCTTCTCCCGTGACGACGCCGGTAAGTTCCTGGCCTCCTACTATGACCGCAAGATCTACGAGTCCGATCCGTTCTCCAAGCTCGACCAGGCAGGCGTCGGCCGCCTCGTCAAGATGGCAGCGGAGCTCGGCCGCGAGACCCGCCCGGACATCAAGCTCGGCATCTGCGGCGAGCAGGGCGGCGATCCGTCGACCGTCGCATTCTGCCACAAGATCGGCCTGACCTACGTCTCCTGCAGCCCCTTCCGCGTCCCCATCGCCCGCCTCGCCGCCGCCCAGGCTGCGATCAAGGACGAGCAGTAAGCTTTCAGCGACTTTTTTAAAAATCACCCCCATCCGGGGGTGATTTTTTTGCTTTGGCGGACCGGGCCGGGTTATATTGACACCCCCTCCCGGGGCTGTTAAAATAATGCAGGATCCGTCGATTTTTGTTGGGGAGGGACTGCCTGTGGCGTTCAGCAGCATCAGTTTTCTGTTTTACTTTCTTCCGCTCTTTTTCATTATCTACTATCTGCTCCCCGCGCGGGCGAAAAATGTCGTCCTGCTGGCCGGGAGTCTGTTCTTCTATGCGTGGGGCGAGCCGCAGTGGATCCTGCTGCTGCTCGCGTCCATTCTCGTTACCTGGCTGCTCGGCCGGGCGATGCGGCCGGAGGCCAGCGCAGGGCGGCGGCGGGGGCTGCTGATTTTGGGGCTGGTCTTCCAGCTGGGGCTGCTGGTCGCGGTCAAGTACGCCGGGTTCTTCTTTGGCGCTTTTATCGATCTGCCGAAGCTGCATCTGCCGCTCGGCGTGTCGTTCTATACCTTCCACGCGATCAGCTATCTCGTCGACGTCTACCGGCAGAAGACGCCGCCGCAGAAAAACCTCCTGCGCCTGGGGCTGTATCTGGCCCTGTTCCCGAAGCTGGTCATGGGCCCGATCGTGCCGTATCATGAGCTGGAGCCTGCACTGGCGCAGCGCACGCCCAGCGTACAGGACGTGTCGGATGGTTGCTTCCGCTTCACCATCGGTCTGGCAAAAAAGGCGCTGCTGGCCGACGCGCTGGCGGGGCTGGTCACGGGGATCTGGGGCGATCTTGCTTCGCTGACGGTGCTGTCCGCGTGGCTGGGGCTGATCGGGTACGCGCTGCAGCTCTATTTTGACTTCAGCGGCTATTCCGACATGGCCATCGGCCTCGGCCGGATGCTGGGCTTCCGCTTCCCGGAGAATTTCCGCTATCCGTATCTGTGCAGCAGCATCTCCGATTTCTGGCGGCGCTGGCACATCAGCCTCGGCAGCTGGTTTAAGGAATATCTCTATTTCCCCCTCGGCGGCAGCCGCGCGGGGACGCTGCGGACGCTGCGCAATCTGCTCCTCGTCTGGCTGGCGACGGGATTGTGGCACGGGGCGAGCTGGAACTACGTGCTGTGGGGCCTGTATTTCGGCGTGCTCATCTGCCTGGAAAAGCTGCTCGCGCCGCGTTTCCGGGCACACCCGCGCAAGGGGCTGCTGGCAGGGCTCTACCGGCCCGTGTGCCTGCTGCTGGCGGTGCTCGGCTGGGTCTTGTTCCGGGCGGAGGATCTGCCAGCGGCCGGGCGGTATTTTGCCTGCCTGTTCGGCGGCGCAGCCGGGGCGAGCGCGCAGGCGCGGCTGTATCTGCATGATTTCTGGCCCGTACTGCTTCTCGGTGCAGTTGGCGCGACGCCGCTGTGCGCGAAGCTCGCCGGGCGGCTCGGCGCGAAGCTGCAGCCGGGCGTCCGCGCGGCGGTGCAGGCCGTTCTGGTGCTGGCGCTGCTGGCGTGCAGCACGGTCTGGCTGCTGAACGGCAGCTTCCAGAGCTTCGTCTATTTTCAGTTCTAGGAGGGATGCGGCATGAAAACAAAGATCAGACTCTCACAGCTGCTTGTCATCGGCTGCTTTTTCGGCTTCTTCCTGTTCTGCCTCGTCTGGGGGCTTGCGCAGCCGGACCGGCCGTCCAGCGCGGCGGAAAACCGGTCTCTGGCCCAGCGCCCGGCGATGCGGCGCGTCGTGACGGACTTCGGCGGCTTCGCAAGGGATTTTGAGTCCTACGCCACCGACCAGTTCCCGGACCGCGAGCAGCTCATCGGTGTCTATACCGCGCTGGAGCTGGCGCAGGGCAAAAAATTTGCCCGCAAGGCCTACTGCCTGCAAGGCGGCTGGCTCCTGACCAAACCCACGCCCACAAAGCCCGCGGATCTTTCCGCGCTGCAGCAGGCGCTGGCGCAGGCGGGGGCGCTTGACCGGCCGCTCGTCTGGTGCGTGCTGCCGCTCAAAAACGAGGCGCTGTACGATCTGGAACCGGCCTATTTCTCGGACGAGACCGGCGAAACGAACAAACAGGCACTGACCGCTGCGCTCGCGCAGGTCGAGGGGCTGACCGTCATCGACGCGGAAGCGCCGCTCGTGACCGGGACGCTTGCGGACCGGGAGCAGTATTTCTACAAGACCGATTTTCACTGGAACGCGCGCGGGGCCTTCGCCGCCGCGCAGGAGATCGCGCGGCAGCTGGCCGGAGCCGGGACGATCGCGGAGACTTCTGTCCCGCAGGCGGAGGATTTTCTCTGGTCGGAGCTCGGCGGCGAACGGCGATACCAGGGGGATCTCAACGTCTGGTTCTCCAACCAGTTTTCGATGCAGGAGGACATCCCGCGCTACGTCCCCAAAAACGCGGCGGACCTGCGCTATTTCCTCCACCCGGGCGACATCGAGTCCGTCCCGCGTGAGACGATCGTCGGCAGCGGACTGGACAAGAACCCCGTCACCTACAACGACGTTTTTACCTACAACCTCGGCTACTACCGCGTGGAAAACCCCGACGCGCCGGAGGCCGCGTCCGTGCTCATCCTCAAGGATTCCTTCCAGAACGCGACGATCGACTATCTTTCCGCCATCTTCCGCTCCGTCACAGTCGTCGACCCGCGCAGCTATCAGGAGACGCCGGACCTTGCAAGCCTTCTGGACGCCGACGGGATCGATCTGGTGCTGTTTTTCTACCATCAGAACAACGTCAGCCGCGAACTGATCGATTTTCTCTCCGCCTGAGCGCAGCCGGCCGGTACGGAGCGCCCGCGCCGACCAAAAAATTTCTGTGCTTGCTTTTTCCGACAACTTCCGTTATGATGGAGAAAAGATAAATTTTGGCATTCTGATCGTTTTCCGGAATTTGCATATGCTATTGGCAGCATCCGTTGACACGGCTCGATGCGCACAGGAGGATCCGCCATGCAGCTCTCACCCGAACAATTTCATACACTCTTTGACCGCGCGGCCCAGCCGGTCCTGCTCGTGCAGGACGGCGTGATCACGCAGTGCAGCAGCCGTGCCGAGGGGCTTATTGCGCCCGGCAGCCCGATCCGGGAGCTTCTGCCGCCCGACGCGGTACTGCAGGAGCTGATCGCCGCCGCGCCCACGGTGCTGCCGCTGCGGCTGCGCACCGGCTACGTGACCGCGCAGGTGCAGCCGTTGGAGGGGGCCCTGCTGCTGTTTCTGCCCGTCGGCGACGACGACGCCTGCACCAGTGCGCTTTCCCGCGCCGCACAGGCCGTCTCCGCCCCGCTGACGACGCTTTTGTCCGCCTCCGGGACCATTTTCCCGCTTCTGGCGGACGTGGAGGATCCGGTCCTGCAGCGGAATCTGGCGGTGCTCAGCCGGTCGTGCTATCAGCTGCTGCGCGCGAGCGAGAATCTCGGAGACTTGAGCGCCGCACTGCGCGGGCGGCTGCCGCTGTCGATGGAAAAGACCGATCTGACCGATTTTCTCGACGATTTTTCGCAGACCGCGGGTGATCTGTGCCTGCAGGCCGGGCGGGAGCTGGATGTGGAGCTGCCGCAGGCACCCATCTACCTCTGGGCCGACCGGCGGCAGCTGCGGCGGGTGCTGCTGGCGCTGCTGTCGAACGCCATCAAGTTTACCGCGCCCGGCAGTCTTCTGCGCCTGACGCTCACCCGCCGCGGCAAGCGGGCCTATCTCCGGCTGACGGACGGCGGCGAGGGCATGACGCCCGAGGTCCTGACCAGCGCCTTTTCCCGCTATGCGCAGCCGCAGGAGCAGGGCGATCCGCGCGCCGGCGCGGGCTTCAGCCTGCCCGTCGTGCAGGCGGTGATCCAGGCGCACGGCGGCACGATCCTGCTGCAGTCGCAGAAGGATGCCGGCACAGACGTGACCCTCACGCTCCCGGTCGGTCTGCCGCAGGAGCAGGCGCTGCTCCGCTCGCCGCGGGTCACGGTCGACCGCAGCGGCGGCTTCGTCCCGGAGCTGGTCGAGCTGTCCGACGCGCTGCCGCCCGAGGCGTATGATGTTCAGAATTTTCTGTAACAGGCCCCGACAGAAGAGCATTCCGTCGAGACCTTTTCTGCGCCTTCCTACGAAGGGAAGGCTTTTTTCGCGCGCACCCCAAGGCTCCCTTGTGTAAAGGGAGCTGGTGCCGAAGGCGACTGAGGGATTGACTCCCCGCCGCAGCGGACAAAGGCTCCCCCTATGAGTGGAAGCTGGCTGCGGAGCGAAGCGGAGCAGACGGATGAGGTGGCCAGCGTCGCAAATCTGGGCGCCTCCACCTCATCCGTCACGGCTACGCCGTGCCACCTTCCCCTCATAGGGGAAGGCATTGGGAATGCGCACGCACCCCTGGCTCCCCTTTCAGGGGAGCTGTCAGCCGAAGGCTGACTGAGAGGTTGTCGCAGATTTGCGATAAAACCCAAACCGCAAATTCAGTTTGCGGTTTGGAAAGGAAGAAACGAGCACAGAGGATAAGAGACGTCGCTTGCGGCGTTAGGCAAGAACCGATGTTTTCGTCTGGTGTTCTACACGATACTCACCTCACGAGCATCTTGGTACGCGCCGCCTGATACGGTAGGTATCAAATTTGCAGTTAGTTGCCGTAGAATATCTGACATAAATAGAAGGTGCAGTCTGAACTTGTCAGACTGCACCTTTTTGCGGGTTATTTTCTTGCCAGCCGGTACGTGCTCTGCAGGGTGAACAGGGAGAAGGCGAGCAGGGCGGCGAAGAGGGCGTAGGCGGGGGCGTAGCTGCCGGTCAGGTCGGCGATGGCGCCCGGGAGGAAGGACATGACGAGCCCGCCCAGGCCATACGCCGCCTGGAACTGCCGCAGGACTGACTCATACCGCTCCTGCGTGCTCAGATCCGCCGCCCAGATCGAAATGCCGACCGTATTGAGCGACGACCCGAACCCCAGAAATACCGCCGAGGCCAGCATCAGCGCCGCGCTGCGCAGCGGCGCGAGCGTACACAGCACGTAGCCCAGAATAAAGCAGCCAAACAGCAGGTAATTGGACCGGTAGCTGCCGAGCCGGTCGCACAGCGCCCCGCAGGCGAATTTGCCCGCCATCAGCGCCAGCCCGCACAGCGAGAACGCCGCGGCCGCGCGCATGGCGTCCATGCCCTCGGCCATGTAGAGCGTCATGAGGTGCGTAAAGCCGGTCGCGCCGATACCGCTGACGAGCAGCACGGCGAGCTGTACCATCGCCCAGCGCAGCCGCGTCGGGTGCAGGGCGTGCAGCGCCCGCGTCTGCGCGGACTCCTGCGCCTCCTTGCCGAACGGCTCCAGCCCGAGCGCGTGCGGGTCGTCCCGGACCATGCAGAACACGGCTGCGGCCGCGGCCAGACAGAATACGGCCGTCCACAAAAACGCATGGTCCACGCCGCTTTTCTCCGCGATACTGGTAAACAGCGGGGAAAAGGCGACCGTTGCCAGCCCCGTTCCCGCCGCGCACACGCCGATGGCCAGCCCGCAGTGCGAGCGGAACCAGCGGCGCATCAAAATCGACGCCGGGACCATCGAGCCGAAGGCATAGCCGATGCCTGCGACAGCCCCCGCAAAATAATAGGCCACAAGACTCTTTGCTGCCGCAAAGAGCACGAAGCTGACGCTGACCAGCACCGCCGACAGCGCGCAGCCCGCGCGGTAGCCGATCCGCCGGTAATACCGGCCGACGGCAAGGGTGCCGAGCAGGTATGCCGCCGAGCGGATCGTCGTAATGAGTGAGGTCTGCGTGTTGGTAAAGCCGTTCTCGGCCAGTATGTACGGCTGCGCCGCCGAAAAGACGTTGCAGGCCAGTCCGCACGTCACGAGCAGCATCAGCGTGCAGCCCGCGCAGGATAACATCGCCCGTCTGAGGTTTTTTGGCATCTCTCTTTCTCTCCTGTATAAGGGCAACACCGCACAATTGCGTCTTCGCGCTTCGGCGGATCTTTTCCGCCAATTCTGCGGTTTGAAAAGTGAGAAATACATACAGTATTCCTTCACTTTTCAAACCTTGACTTGACGAAAAATCTCTCGCCGAATCTGCTTGCCGAATTGTGCGGTGTTGCCTAAAAAAGCGCGCCGTGCGGCGCGCTTATTTTCTTTTCTTTTATTCCTCTTCCTTCGCCGTGCAGCGGATATGCAGCTCGTCGAGCTGCTTCTGGGTGACCTCGCTGGGCGCGCCCATAAGGATATCCTGTGCGTTCTTGTTCATCGGGAATGGAATGATCTCGCGGATGCAGTCCTCGCCGGCCAGCAGCATGACCATGCGGTCGACGCCCGGGGCGATACCGGCATGGGGGGGTGCGCCGTAGCAGAAGGCGTTGTACATGGCCGGGAATTTCTTCTTCACGTCGCTCTCGCCGAGGCGGACGAGCTCGAAGGCCTTGATCATGATCTCCGGATCGTGGTTCCGGACCGCGCCGGAGGACAGCTCGATGCCGTTGCAGACGAGGTCATACTGCTGCGCGGTGATGGTCAGCGGGTCAATTTCGCCCCGGATGGCCTTATCCAGCGTGGCAGCGCCGCCGCCCGGCATGGAGAACGGGTTGTGGCAGAACTCCAGCTCACCGGACTCGTCGCCGATCTCATACATCGGGAAGTCGACGATCCAGCAGAACTCGTAGCGTTCCTTGTCCATGTGGCCCTCAACGTTCGCGCCGAAGGTCTTGATGAGCACGCCCGTGAGCTTCGTCGCCGAAGCGCCCGCGGCGATCACGACGAGGGTATTGGGCGTGAGGCCGAGACGCTCGGTCAGCTCGTCCTTGCGGCCCTGCACGAACTTGGCGACGCCGCCGGCCAGCTCGCCGTTCTCGTCCATCTTGAACCAGTAGCCCTTCGTGCCCGCCTGCACCTCGCAGTCGGTCAGGAGCTTTTCGATCTGCTTGCGCGTCAGATGGCAGTTCGAAATGGGCACGGCCTTGACGGTCTGGCCCTTGAACGGCTCAAACTCGGAGCTTTCGAACAGGTCGGAGATATTTTTGCAGGTGAGGTCGATGCGCAGGTCCGGCTTGTCGGAGCCGTAGGTCTCCAGCGCGTCCTTGTACGCGATGCGGCGGAACGGAGCGCTCGAGGCGATGTTGTACTTGCCGTACTTGGCGAAGATCGGCGGCAGCACGTCTTCGATGACGGCGAAGACGTCGTCCTGCGCGGCAAAGGCCATCTCCATATCGAGCTGATAGAACTCGCCGGGGCTGCGGTCGCCGCGGGCGTCCTCATCGCGGAAGCAGGGCGCGATCTGGAAATAGCGGTCAAAGCCGGAGGTCATGAGCAGCTGCTTGAACTGCTGCGGAGCCTGCGGCAGGGCGTAGAACTTGCCGGGATGCTTTCTGGCGGGGACGAGATAGTCGCGCGCGCCCTCGGGGCTGGAGGCCGTGAGGATCGGCGTCGTGATCTCGAGGAAATCATGCGCCATCATGGCCTGCCGCAGGGCGGCGATGACGTTGCAGCGCAGGATGATGTTCTTCTTGACGGCGGGGTTGCGCAGGTCGAGATAGCGGTACTTCAGACGCTGGGTCTCATCCGCGTCGCGGCTGCGGTTGATCTCGAACGGCAGCTCGTTGTACTGGCAGCGGCCGAGCAGCTCGATCCTCTCCGGCACGACTTCAATGTCGCCGGTGGGCTGCTTGGGGTTCTTGCTGGCGCGCTCACGGACGGTGCCGGTGACGGAGATGGTCGACTCCTTGTTGATGCCCTTGATCTGGCTCATGATCTCTTCCGTCTCGACGACGATCTGCGTCGTGCCGTAGAAATCACGCAGGACGATAAAGGCAAAGTTATTGCCGACCACGCGGACGTTTTCCATCCAGCCGACCAGCGTGACATGCTCGCCGGCGTTTTCGATGCGGAGCTGGCCGCAGGTATGGGTTCTTGACTGCATCATATTGGTTTTCCTTCTTTCTGGAAAGTTTTTTATTTCAGAATGGTGCCCTGGCCGCGCAGCTCGATGTCGGCCAGAATGCGTTCGGCGGCGTCCGCCGCCGGGACGGTGATCTGCTCGCCGGAGCGGAGGTCCTTGAGCGAGACCGTGCCCGCCGCGACCTCATCCTCGCCGAGGAAGATAACATAGGGGATGTGCAGCTTGTCTGCGTACTGGATCTTGGCCTTGAACTTTTTCTGCTCGGCGTACAGCTGCACGCGGATGCCGCGCTCGCGCAGGCCGGTCGCCAGACGGACCGAGGGCTCGAGATCGTCCGTCATCGGCACGATCATCACGTCGGCGGGCGCCATTACGCGCGCGTCATTGAGCATCCCCTGCTCGTTGAGCACGTAGAACAGCCGCGTCAGGCCGATGGAGATGCCCACGCCGGGCAGCGGCCGGTCGGTATAGTATTCCGCGAGATTGTCATACCGGCCGCCGGAGCAGACCGAGCCGATCTCCGGATGGTCAAGCAGCGTCGTCTCATAGACGGTGCCGGTGTAGTAGTCGAGGCCACGGGCGATCGTGAGGTCGACGGCGAAATTTTCCTCCGGCACGCCGAACGCGCCAAGGAGCTTCGTCACGGCCGAAAGCTCGTCCAGACCGAGGTCAAAGGTCCCGTCTTTGCCGCGGTACTGCTCGAGCGCCGCGAGGACCTCGTCGTTCGTGCCGCGGATGGCGATAAACCGCAGAATTTCGTCAGCTTTGTCCGCTTCCACGCCGCATTCGTCCACGAGCAGCGTGCGGACCTTGTCCGGGCCGATCTTGTCGAGCTTGTCGACGGTGCGCATGATGTCGCCGGCCTTTTCGCTCAGACCCAGCATGGCGTAGAAGCCGTTCAGGATTTTGCGGTTATTGACGCGGATCTGGAACCGGCGCAGGCCGAGCGCGGAGAAGGTCCGGTAGATGATCGACGGGATCTCAGCCTCGTTGGTGATGGAGAGCTTGCCGTCACCGATGATGTCGATGTCGGCCTGATAGAACTCACGGAAGCGGCCGCGCTGGGCGCGCTCGCCGCGGTAGACCTTGCCGATCTGGTAGCGGCGGAACGGGAACGAGAGCTCGCCGTAGTGCAGGGCGACGTATTTTGCCAGCGGGACGGTCAGATCGAAGCGCAGGGCCAGATCGCTGTCGCCCTTCTGGAAGCGGTAGATCTGCTTTTCAGTCTCGCCGCCGCCCTTGGCCAGCAGCACGTCGGCGGCCTCGATCGCCGGGGTATCCAGCGGGGTGAAGCCGTACAGGCCGTAGGTCCTGCGCAGGACCTCCATAATGGCCTCCATCTGCAGCTGCGGCTGCGGCAGCAGCTCCATAAATCCGGAGAGCGTATGCGGTTTGATTTGTGCCATGGTTGTTTCCTCTCTATAATATATCATAGTATGTATTTTTCGTATTTGCAGGGCCCCCTTGGCTCCCCTTCCAGGGGAGCTGTCAGCCGCAGGCTGACTGAGAGGTTGTCGCAAATCTGCAGGGAAAGACCCAAACCGCAAATTCAGTTTGCGGTTTGGAAAGGAAGAAACGGGCTCAGAGGAAAAGAGGCTCCGCGAACAGCGGGGGAAAAGAGTGCTTGGGGACGCGTTTGGTGCGTGCTGCATCTGAATTCAGGTAAGCACCAATGTTTTAAGCATCGTTCCACTCGGAAGTCACCTCGCGGGCGTCTTGGTATGCGCCTCCTGATACGGGGGTATCAAATTTGTAACTAGTTGCCGTAGAATTTTTGCTATCAATAGAAGGTGCGACTGAAATTTTGATAGGTGTTACCTTCTTGCGGGGCAGATTGTAGGGGCGGGGCTCTGCTCCGCCCGTTGGCTTTCTGATGCTTGGGCCGTAGGGGCCGATGCCCACATCGGCCCGAAGAGCAGTACGGATTCGCCGGAGATGATCGTGAAACCGGTGCCTCCTGCGCGGGTGGAGCAGAGCCCCGCCCCTACAGAACGCACGCCAAAGGTTTCCCCCCTCACAGGGAAGGCCTTGCGTAAAAAAGATACTCCCGTCCCCAGGTTTGGGACGAGAGCATGCTTGCTTCGTGGTGCCACCCAAATTCGGGGAATTTTTAAGATCCCCCCTCTTTTGCGCAGGCTCCGGGCTGCGCGGACCGGCGATTTCGGCGCGTTCGCGCCTTATACGCACGCTCGGCGGACGTCCTTCCCGGGTTCGCTGCAAAAGCCTTTCAGCAAAGCGGCTTTCTCTCTGCGCAGGCGAGGGTCCGGTACTGCTTCCGCGTCATTGCGGGTCATCGGATCGATTTTTTGTTTTTCATCATCATACGCCAATCCAGATCGCCGCGCTGCAGCCCGAGGATCAGCATTTCCGCCGAGGCCAAATTGGTCGCACAGGGGACGTTGTACGTATCGCACAGGCGGAGCGTGCGCATGATGCGCTGATCCTCCCAGGGGTCGGTATCGTTCGGGTCAGAGAACATGAAGACAAGGTCGATCTCGTTATAGGCGATCCGCGCGTCGATCTGCTGGTGGCCGCCCTGGCTCTTGGACAGGAACAGCGTGACCGGCAGGCCCGTTGCCTCCGACACCAGACGGCCGGTCGCCGCCGTGGCGGACAGCGAATGCTTGGACAGGATGCTTTTATACGCGGTGCAGAACTGCACCATCAGCTCTTTCTTTTTGTCGTGTGCCATAAGGGTGATGTTCATACGCTCAGCTCCTTTATGTACGCTTTCGAAATTCTGCTTTTCCGGGGTCACCGGTTTGTGATCTTCATCAGCGGCACGCGCCGGCCGCACAGCCGCCCGGCAATATGGTGGCAGGCCAATGCCGCGCCGTGGTAGGTGTACTGGACCAGCGGCTTTCCCTCCGCCGCGGCGAGCGTCACCGCCGTATCGTCCGGCACGACGCCGAGCAGCGGCAGCCCCACGCCGTCCATGACGTCGTCGACCGTCGCGTGCATCCGGGCAAACAGCCGCGGGATGGCCCGGTTGACGATGAGGCGCGCCGGGATCTCACGCTCCTGCAGCAGAAGCTCCGCCGCGCGGGCCGCGTCCCGCTGTGAAGCAGGGTCGGCCAGCGCCACGACCGCAGCCTCGTCCGCATAGCGGGTGGCCATCCGGAACAGCGCGCCCACGCCTGCCGGCGCATCCAGCAGGATCCAGTCAAAGGCGTCCCGCGCCGCGTCCAGCAGCCGGCCGAACGCGTCCGCGTCGATCGTCTCGGGATCCTCGGTCACGGGGGCAGTCAGCAGGAAGAGGCTCGCGAGCGTCGGGTGCTGCGTCGCCTGCTGCAGGGAGTATTCCCCGCGCATGAGCGCCGTAAACGGTAAAACCGCCACATCCTGCATCCCGAGTGCAATGTCGAGATTCCGCAGGCCGACGTCCAGGTCGATGCACAGCACGCGCAGGCCGTCCATGGCCAGGCACGACGCGATCCCGGCGCAGAGCGAGGTCTTGCCCGTGCCGCCCTTGCCGGAGATGACTGCCAAAACCTGTGCCACGCCCTGTTCCTCCCGCATGTTCATACTTACCCTGTATTATAATCGAACCGATGGGGAAATTCAATGGGAAAGTCGCCGGAAGCTGCGATTTTCTTGCTAAAAGCTCCGGTTCTGCCCGCCGCTTCCCGCGCATATACTCTGGATGGAGGCGAAGCATATGAAAAACAGCAGCATCGAAAACCGCTTCTGCATGAGTCTGGTGGCGTTCGCCGTGATCGTCCGGCTGCTGCTGGCGACAGGCGCGGCGGCCGCCGTCGACGAGGCCTTCGGCCGCGCGCCGCAGGCGCAGGCACCCGAGCCGGACATCCTGACGCTCGAGATCCTCGCCGCGCCGGAACCGATCGTCCCGCCGGAGCCGCAGCCGGAAGCAGAGCCGGAACCCGCGTCGGAACCGGAACCAGAACCCACTTACACCCCGCCGGTCTTCTCCGCCGAGGAGGCGGACGGGATCCGGATCGCCGGAGCCTGCAGCTACACGCCGGACAAGCAGACGCTGCTCCTGCAGCCGAGCAGCCTCGATTTTCAGCAGGACGGGCCGACCGTCCTGATCGTCCATACGCATTCGAGCGAGGCCTATACCATGGAGGCCGGATTTGAATACCCGGAGTCGGACGAGCTGCGCACGCAGGACAGCCGCTACTCCGTCATCCGCATCGGAGACGAGATCGCGCAGATCCTGCAGGATGCGGGCATTGAAGTCCTGCACGACACCGAACCGAACGACTACCCGAACTACAACGGCGCCTATGAGCGCATGCGCCAGACCATCGAGGGCTATCTTGCCGCCTACCCCACCATCCAGATGGTGCTCGACCTGCACCGCGACGCGGCGGAGGACGCCGGGGGCGTCCCCGTTGCCCTGACCGCCTACCCGGACGGCGAGGCCTGCGCCGAGCTCATGCTCGTCGTCGGCACGGACGAGGGCGGTCTCCCCCACCCGGACTGGCAGGAGAATCTGGCCAACGCCCTGAAGCTGCAGGCGCTTCTGAACCGCAGCGCGCCCGGGCTCTGCCGGGATCTGGACCTGCGCACGGAGCGGTTCAACCAGCATGAGACGCCGGGGTCCCTGCTCGTCGAGGTCGGCGCCAGCGGCAATACGCTGGCCGAGGCGCTCCGCTCTGCCCGCATCCTCGCAAACGCGCTTGTGACGCTGATCCGCGGAGAGGAGGCGTAAGGCACCGACGATCCCATCGGTTTCTTATACGAAAAAATTTTTCTGAAACCCTCTTGACAAATGCAGGTCCCGTGGATATACTATAACCGTAATGATAATTATTATCAATATTGATTCAGCGAGGAGCCTTGCCCATGTCTATCGTCCGAAAGCACAGCCGCAAGCGCGACGCGATCCTGGAATGTCTGCGCTGCACGACCAGCCATCCGACGGCGGAATGGGTCTACAACCAGCTGAAGCCCACGATCCCCGATCTCTCGCTCGCCACGGTCTACCGCAATCTTGCCATGTTCAAGGCCGAAGGGACCATCGATTCCGTCGGCGTGTACCATGGGCTTGAGCGGTTCGACTTCCGCACCGACCCGCACGCGCACTTCATCTGCCGGGTCTGCGGCGCCGTCAGCGACATCAACTGGTTCGAGCTTCCCGCGGATACCCTGCAGGAGGTCGAGCAGCAGACCGGCGCAAGCGTCGAGACCTGCCGCATCGCCGTCAGCGGCGTCTGCGCGGCCTGCATGAAAAAAGACACACAGTAATCACCATCCACCAACACAAATACAAAACAACATTTACGGAGGAAATCATCATGAAGAAATTTGTCTGCAAAGTCTGTGGCTACATCTACGAAGGCGACGCTGCTCCGGCAGAATGCCCCGTCTGTCATGCCAAGAGCAACATGTTCGAGGAAGTCAAGGGCGAGCTGACCCTGGCGGCCGAGCATGAGTACGGCATCTACGCCAAGACCGTCAAGAACAACCCCGACATCTCCGAGGCGGACAAGAAGTATATCTTCGACCAGCTGAAGGCCAATTTTAACGGCGAATGCTCCGAGGTCGGCATGTACCTGTGCATGGCCCGCATCGCCCACCGCGAGGGCTATCCTGAGATCGGCCTGTACTGGGAAAAGGCCGCTTATGAAGAGGCGGAGCACGCTGCCAAGTTCGCCGAGATGCTCGGCGAAGATCTCGAGCCCAACATGAAGGCCACCACGAAGGATAACCTCAAGTGGCGCGTCGACTGCGAATTCGGCGCCACCCAGGGCAAGTTCGACCTCGCCAAGTGCGCCAAGCAGAACAACCTCGACGCCATCCACGACACCGTCCACGAAATGGCCAAGGACGAAGCAAGACACGGCCGCGCGCTCAAGGGCCTGCTGGACCGCTACTTCAAGTAAGATGGAATACACGGAAAACACCGTGATCTGCAACTGCAAGCATGTGACCTTGGCGGACATTGACAACGCGCTACAGAGGAGCGCGCACTTTTCCGACGTGGAAAAGGAGTTTGCCGAGGTGCAGAAGCTGACCAGCTGCTCGACCGGCTGCGGCGGCTGCCACGATAAGATCATGGCAGTCCTCTCCGAGCGGCTCAGCGGCTGAGAATAAAGGAGAATTTGAACATGAAATATGTCTGCGATATCTGCGGATATGTCTATGACCCCGAGCTTGGCGATCCTGACAACGGCGTCGCCCCCGGCACACCTTGGGAGGAAGTCCCCGAAGACTGGACCTGCCCCCTCTGCTCGGTCGGCAAAGACCAGTTCAGCCCGGAAGAATAAAAGAACAGATACCCGGAAGCAGCGCTTCCGGGTATCTTGATATCAGATATTACGCGGGCATCATGCCAGCGGCAGGATTGCGTAGCGGAAGCTTGGAACCCCCTTCTTCGAGTACGAGACAAATTCCAGCTGTATCAGCGTGCCGTCCGCTTTTTCTCCATCCGTAATATCGCGAAGGTACATCACATCTTCTGTCTTTTTCGGTGTGAAATTATATACGACTGCATACGGCGATGTCTGCAGCCCCTGTTCTCCCTCGGACGCCGCACGCATATAGGCCTGCACATTATGCGTCAGGGCGCCGCCTTCCCAGGATAGTCTGAGCCGATTTTCTTCTGCTGCCGCCGGAGCCTCTGCGGCCGCAGATAACGCGTCCTCCGGCGTATCAAACAGCCGGATCTTCTGATCGTTCATCCGAATCGACAGGCCGGTCGCTGCAGGCTGTGGTCTGTGCAAAACTGCCGCCATGATTCCAAGACACGCGGAAATGGCGAGCAAGGCCACAATACAGAAAACAGTACGGCGCGAAGCACATGTAATTGCTTTTTTCATTTCAACTTCTCCTTTTCGGATCCCGTGTCTGCCGCTCTGGTTTTTATTTCTTCTGTCTGATTCAAGTATATCTCAGCTATGACAAATGCGCAACACTTCCAACATCATGCATTTATAAAATTATCCCAATTTAATTATCTGGACCGCCCAAATCGTGAAATCTGCCTATTTGCATCTTCGGGCCGGTCTGTGGTACACTACTCGCAGAAAGGAGCGATCTTATGCAAGAATATGAAGTTTTGATCGAGACCATCAACCCCTGCGGGGGTGAGGCGCATGCGAACAAGGAGTTCCGGGAAATCGAGACCGACAGCCCGGAGGCTTACGTCCGCGAACAGGGGCGCTACCCCATTCTCGATTCCGGCAAAAACGCCGCGGGCGACACCGTCATCACCACCGGCGACGGCAAGGGCGTCATGATCCGTTATACCTTCACCGCGTAAAAGACGCACCCCGGACTTTTGTCCGGGGTGCATCTTTTATCCGAAGATCACCTGGGCCAGGACGGCGGGTCTGCCGTCGGCGTGTTTGACGGCCATGCGGCAGCGGCCTTCTTCCCGGCGGCAGAAGACGCCGAGCGTCTCGCCCTCGAGGCAGGGGCTCGCGTAATGCGCCTCGATGGTCCGGATCATGCCGGAGGCCAGCTCCTTCGCCGAAAAGCAGTCGAGCAGCAGGCGGATGTAGACGACGTTGTTCATGTGCCGCCCCATGTCGATGTCCGTCGCGCGGACCAGGTGGGGATAGACCAGCTCGTCCTGCGTCAGATCGTCGTGAAAGCGCGTGGGCGGTTCGTCGATGGCCGCGCCCGGCCGGAACGGGAAATCCGCCGGGAAGCCGGACTGCTCAAAGCGCAGAATTTTCCCCTCCGGCCCGAGGATCGCCCACTGCGTCCGGCCGAGGGCGACGGTCTTCTCTCCGTGCGTCAGCCGGTAGCTGCGGAAGCAGCGGATGTCGCGGCCCTCGCAGCGCTCCGGCCAGGTCTGCGCCGTCAGCGCGTCCATCAGATATGCCGGCTCGTAAAAGTCCACGCGGCTGTGTACGGTCAGCCAGAATTCGCCCCGCTTCGCCATCGCCGCGCCGCCGACGCCGATCGCCTCCGCATGCTCCGACGCGATGCCCTGAAAGATCGTGAACGCCGCCAGCGGCGAAAGCCCCGCGCGCCTGCCGCACAGGTCCGGGGTCAGAACGATCTGCTTTTCAAAACTGCCTGTTTCCATGGCTGTTTCCGCCTCCTGTTTTTTGCTGTTTGTATTATACCATGTTGGTTTTCTGTTTGCCAGTTTGGTTTCGCTTCGGAATCCTACAATAATTCCAGAAATTTTTCGTTGTTTGCATTGGAATCATGTTGATTTCTGCGCGGGTTTGGAGTATGATAGTCACATGTTTGAGACATACGTCCGCGGTCTTTTAATATGAGGCCGCGCCCGCATTTCATACGCAAGGAGACGTTAGCATGATTATTACGCAAAAGAAGCCCATGGAAGAGCTCATGGCGATGGTCGGCGACGCAAAGACAGTTGCGATCGTCGGCTGCAACAGCTGCGCAACGGCATGTCATACCGGCGGCGAGCCTGAGGTCGCCGCCCTGGCCAAGGCCCTCGAAGAGGCCGGGAAAAAGGTCGTCGGCACAACGATCGCGGATTACTGCTGCATGAATCTCGGCGTCAAGGGCAAGATGAAGCCCCTGGTCGCTGCCAAGCCGGACTGCGTCATCTGCATGTCCTGCGGCGACGGTGTGCAGTGCGTGGCCAAAAACGCGCCCGGCATCCCCACCTATCCGTCCAACAACACCATGTACCTCGGTGAAGCTGTCCGCTTCGGCGTATGGGAAGAAGCCTGCCACTTCTGCGGCGACTGCGTTCTCGGCCAGACCGGCGGTATCTGTCCCGTGACCCAGTGCGCCAAGAGCCTGGTCAACGGCCCCTGCGGCGGCCAGAAGAACGGCAAGTGCGAAGTCAACCCGGAAAATGACTGCGCATGGATCAAGATCTACAAGCGTCTGGAAGAGATCGGTCAGCTCGATAAGCTCGGCCACACCCGTGAGGACAAGGGCTACGCAAAGTTCAGCTATCCGAGAACGATCAGCTTAAAGGGGAAGAAATAATATGAGTATGTTGAAAGAGGCTTTTGCAGCCGGTAAATTTGGCGTCACCGCCGAAATGGCGCCCCCGAAGGGTTATGATTTTTCTGAGCAGCTCGAAGCTGCCAAGCTCCTGAACGGCAAGGTCCACGGCGTCAACGTGACCGATATGCAGTCCGCCAGCCTCAAGGCCTCCAGCCTTGGCCTGTGCGTCGCGCTCAAGAACGCAGGCGTCGAGCCCATTTTGCAGATGACCGGCCGTGACCGCAACCGTATGGCGATCATGGGCGATATCCTCTCCGCCGCCGCCTTTGGCATCGACACGATGCTCGCGCTCACGGGCGACCATCCCGTCGTCGGCGACTGCCCGGAATCCAAGCCGGTCTACGACCTCGATTCCGTCGGCATTCTGAAGATGCTCACGAAGATGGAGCAGACCAACTGCGACTGCGGCGGCAACGAGATCGCCGGCGGCGCGCCGAAGTTCTACAAGGGCGCTTCCGTCACCCCGGTCTACGACCCCATCGAGCTGCAGATCAACAAGCTGCGCCAGAAGGTCGAAAACGGCGCGGAGTACATCCAGACCCAGGGCATCTTTGATCTTGAGACCTTTAAGCGCTTCCTCGACAAGGTCGACGCGGCGGGCATCAAGACCCACATCATGGCCGGCATCATCCCGCTGAAGGCCGCCGGCATGGCCAGATACATGAACGAGAACGTCCCCGGCATCGCCGTGCCGCAGGATATGATCGACCGTCTGGCCGCAGCCGCCGCCGAGGGCAAGGAAAAGGGCGTCAAGGGCCTGCCCATGCAGCTCGGCATCGAGATGGCCGCAGAGATGATCGCCAGGATCAAGGATGAGCACCTGTGCGACGGCGTACACATCATGGCCATCGGCGCGGAAAAGAACGTCCCGACCATCCTCGAAAAGGCCGGCGTGACGATCTGACCCCAGCTATATTTCAGCTTCCATCCGTCCAAATGGATCGCCTGAGTTTTCGATACAGACCCAGAATATAGCACCAGCGGCAGCCCCCAGTCCAGGGGCTGCCGCTTTGTATTGTCTTTTTATCTTTTTGTGATCTCCGGTCAGTCCCACGGGCTCGGCTCGGTCGGCTCCGTCGGGATGTCGGTGCCGGGGTCCCACGGATCGGTGGGATCCGTGGGATCCGTGGGATCGGTCGGATCGGGTTCATCCGGCTCCTCCGGGATCTCCGGCTCGACGTACGGCGTGCATTTGTACGACGTATCGCGGTGCTTGTAGGTGTCGGTATGCAGCAGCTCGGTCTTCAGGACCTTGCCGTTTGCATCCACGTAGTCGCGGTAGGCCTTGACGGTCTTGCCGGTGTAGGCGTAGTTGGCCATTTCTCCCTTGACGTACTTGTTGCCCTGCTTGTCGACGACGAGATTGACGGTGTTGCCGTTCTCGTCCACGCCGGTCCCGGCGTCGGTGATCTCGGTCTCCGTACCGTCGATGACGGTCTTCGGCTGGCGGGTGGCGATGACCTCGTTGTGCAGGACGATGTGGTCGTAGCTCTTATCCTTCGGCGTGGTGCCCATGAGCTTGATGTGGACGTAGCCGCCGGAGACCGACGCGTCGATGCGCAGCGGATGGTCGGTGCTGTTGACGAACTTATAGTCGAGGCTGCCCCAGTAGATCGTCGCGTCCATGCCCAGCTGGACATAGGTGACGGTGAACATGTGCGGGGCCCGCTCGGTGACCTTGAGGTCGGCGTAGAGGCAGGCGGTGTAGATGGTCGAGGCGACCTGGCAGACGCCGCCGCCCTCCTCGGCCTCGCTCTTGCCGCCGGTCTGGTAGACGATGGCCTTCTGGTAGCCCTTCTCGGCCGTGCGCTCGCCGACGATCTTGTTGAACGAGAATTCGTCGCCGGGGTTCAGGATGGTGCCATCGATGGCCTTGCAGGCGAGCTCCAGGTTCTTGGTGCGGCCGGCCTGCGCGGTATGCGGGCTGTCGCAGGAACCGAGCACGTCGGCGAAGTATTCCTTCTCCAGATCCGCCAGCGTGACCTCCGGCTGCATTTCCTCGGCCTGGATGGTGATGGTCGTGCCGGCGTCCGCCATGGCGATCTGCTGCGTGTAATACGACACGTCAAAGCCGAAGCCGACCTTCTCGGCCACGAGCTCCTTCTTTTCCTCGTCGTAATATGCGTCCTTCATCTCGGTGGCGAACTGATCGTAGTACGTCTGCAGATCGACCGGGGCGCAGGGCTCGGTGTCGTAGTCGAATTTCAGGTCGGAGAAATCGCCGCTTTCAAACCGCGCGACGACCTCGTCATAGAGCTTATCGGCGTCGAGCGAGATCTTCGGCGAGCCGGTCACGACCGTGACGGTCTTCGCGTCGGCGTCGACGGTGACGATCGGGTCGATCTTCTCCGAGGCGCAGGCCCGGGCCGTCTGGTCGATCAGGTCGCGGATATACGTCGTGTCCAGATTCTTGCCGGACTCCAGCGCGATATCCTGCCGGTCCTTTTTCGCCTTCTGGTAGGTGATGAGCGCCTTGATGGGGCCGCCGTCGCGGCCGTAGTCCATGGCGGCGTCGGCCGCCTCATCCGGGTTCAGGGCAACGTTCGTCACCTCGGGGGTGAATTCGATCGTCCGGTCCGGCAGGACGACGGTCAGCGTATCGGCGGCAGTCTCCTGCTCGACCGCGAGCTTCACGGCGTTGATAGCCGCGTCGCGCTTGAGCCCGCCGACGTTGACGCCCGCGACATACACGTTCGGGAAGATCGTGTCGCTTCCCTTCAGGATAAAGCCATAGGTACAAACGCCGAGCACCGCCAGCAGTGCCACGCACCCGGCAATGACCGCGATCTTCTTTCCGGAGGCGGCGGACGGTTTCTTCTTGGGGCCCGCAGCGGCCTTTTCCGCCGAAGTCTTGTGCGCGGCGGGGCGGCTGGCCTCAAATCTGCCTTTCTTTCTGATAAGGATCCCTCCTATTCAAGCGCCACAGGGCGACATAATCTTTTTTGTGTCTGTATTATACATAAAACGTCGGTTTTTTGCAACGGCATTCCCGACAGGAACGGGCCCCGGAATTCTGAATTTTCTATTAATAATTTCACCCTTCGGCCGTCTGCGCACGCATGGCGGCATAGGTCCCCACGAGCTGCGTGGCGAGCTTCAGCGCATCCTCGCCCTTTTTGAGCTTCACGGACAGCATCGGGACCTTGCCCGCCGAGAAGAAGATCCGCCCCTTGAACTGCGCCTCGGCGCAGCAGGCCGAGATGGCCGCAAAGTCCATCGTGGCGAGGGACAGGAGGATGGCGCCGTCCTTCTGCGTGATCTCAGTGATGCCGGCGGCCGCCGCGCGTGCGCGCAGCAGCGCGATGGCGATGAGGTTCATGACGCCCTTCGGGGGATCGCCAAAGCGGTCGACGATCTCGTCGAGCAGCTCGTCGGCGTCTTCCTTGGTGCGGATGGCCGCCATGCGGCGGTAAAGGTCCATCCGCTGCTCGCCGGAGGAGACATAGTCCTTGTTGATATTCGCCGTGACAGTGAGATCCGCCGTGCATTCGGGTTCCTTCTGCGCTTCCTCGCCGCGCTCTTCGAGCACGGCGTCTTCGAGCAGCTTCAGGTACATGTCGTAGCCGACGGTCATCATGTGGCCGGACTGCTCCGCGCCCAGCAGATCGCCCGCGCCTCGGATCTCCAGATCGCGCATGGCGATCTTGAAGCCGGAGCCGAACTCCGCGTATTCGCGGATGGTGTCGAGCCGCTTCTCCGCGATCTCCGACAGGACCTTGCCCTTGCGGAAGGTCAGGTAGGCATACGCGTGGCGGCTGGAGCGGCCCACGCGGCCGCGGATCTGGTGCAGCTGGGCGAGGCCGAGGCGGTCGGCGTCCTCGATGATGAGGGTGTTGACGTTCGGGATGTCGATGCCGGTCTCGATGATGGTGGTGCAGACGAGGATCTGGATCTCACCGTTCGACATCGACTGCATGACGTCGCCGAGCTGCTCCTCATTCATCTTGCCGTGGGCGACGGCGATCTCCGCCTCCGGGATGCGCTGCTTGATCTTCGCGGCGCACTGGTCGATCGACTCGACCCGGTTGTGCAGGTAATAGACCTGCCCGCCGCGCGCAAGCTCGCGCCGCATGGCCTCGTCCAGAATGCCGTCCTGATGCTCAAGGACGAAGGTCTGCACGGGATAGCGGTCCTGCGGCGGCTGCTCGATGGTGGACATGTCGCGAAGGCCGGACAGGGCCATATTGAGCGTGCGCGGGATGGGCGTTGCGGATAAGGTTAAGACGTCCACGCCGCGGGAAAGTTCCTTCAGCCGCTCCTTGTGCGTCACGCCGAAGCGCTGCTCCTCATCGACGATGAGAAGGCCCAGGTCCTTGAAATGGATCTCCTTCTGCAGCAGCTTGTGCGTGCCGACGATGAGGTCGATCTTGCCGGACTGCAGGTCAAAGAGCGTCTTTTTGATCTGCGCGGGCGTGCGGAAGCGGGAGAGCACGTCGATCGTGACCGGGAACGTCGCAAAGCGGCGCATGGCCGTGAGATAATGCTGCTGGGCAAGGACCGTGGTGGGCACGAGGATGGCGACCTGCTTGCCGTCGAGGATGCACTTCATGGCCGCCCGCAGGGCGACCTCCGTCTTGCCGAAGCCGACATCGCCGCAGAGCAGCCGGTCCATGGGCGACGGCGACTCCATATCGCGCTTGATCTCGTCGATGCAGCGCAGCTGATCGTCGGTCTCGGCGTATTCAAAGCTCTCCTCAAATTCCTGCTGCCACGGCGAATCCGCCGCGAAGGCGAAGCCCGGCAGCCGCTTTCTTTCAGCGTAGAGCTTGATGAGGCCCGCGGCCAGATCCTTGGCCGCGGCCTTGGCCTTGGCCTTCGTCTTCTGCCACTGGTCGCCGCCGAGCTTGTTGAGGCGCACGGGCGTATCCTCGCCGGCGCCGATATACTTGCTGACAAGATCGAGCTGCGTGGCCGGGACGTACAGGCAGTCCGTGCCCTGATAGGCGATCTTGACGTAATCCTTCGTCACGCCGCCGACCTTCAGCTGCTCCATGCCGACGTAGCGGCCGATGCCGTGGTGCTCGTGGACGACGAGGTCCCCGGGCGTAAGGTCGGTGAACGAATCGAGCTTTTTGCGGTTCGTGGCCTTTTTCGGGGCGCGCGTTTTCTTCCGCTCCTGCCGGACGGCGATCTGCCCCTCTGTTAAGATGGCAAATTTCAGCGTCGGGTATTCAAGCCCCGCAGGAAGCGAGCCCGGCGCGAGCAGGATCTGCCCCGGCTGCGGCAGCTTCGTGAGCGGGAACGCCAGAAGCGCGTTCAGCCCGTTCTGCGCCAGAAGGTCTTTCAGAATTTCGCCGCGCCGCTGGCCGCCGCACAGGACGATCGAGCCATATTGGTTGGCCGTGTAATTTTTCAGGTCCGCCGCCGCCGTCTCCAGACTGCCGCCGTAGCCCGGCAGCTGCCGGGCCGTGAACGACAGGAGCTTTTTGGGCGGCAGGCTCTCGGGATACCGGGCCGCGAGGAAGCCGTCGCAGTAGACGACCGCCCGGCCGCGCAGCTGCGCGGCCAGATCCTCGATCGAGCCGTAATAATCGCACAGCTCGCCAAACAGCGTGCCGGAGGTCAAAAACGAATCGAGCAGCAGGCCGAATTCCTCCGCCTTTTCCTTCTCCGCCCGCTGCAGATTCCCGTGATCACAGAACGCGACGACCGCCTCCTGCGACAAATATGCGGCAGCCGTGGTGAACTCCGGATAGATGAGCGCCATATAGCGGTCGGCGCTGGCAAAGAGCGTCTCGTTCTCAAGTGCTTCGCAGTCCTTCTGCAGGGTGTCGATCAGCGCCTGATTGGGCGTTTTCCGGCGCTGCTGGCGCGCGATGATCGCGCGCAGGTCCTCGCACAGCCCCGCCGTGCCCTGCGGGTGCAGATGCGCCTCCGTCTCCGCCACGGGCAGGAGGACGGCCTCTTCCACGTTTTCCGTGCGCCGCTGGGTGATGGGGTCAAAATAGCCCATGGTGTCGAGCTCGTCGCCGAAAAACTCCGCGCGCAGCGGGTTTTCGCACGCGGGCGAATACACGTCCAGAATGCCGCCGCGCAGGGCGAACTGCCCCACGCCCTCGACGAGGCTCGAGCGGGTATAGCCCGCCCGCGTCAGCCGGGCGACCAGATCGTCCACGTTGTATTCCGCCCCGCACCGCAGCCGCACGGACGCCGAGAACAAGACCTCCCGCGGCATCGTGCGCAGCAGCAGCGCGTCCAGGCTCGTCACCAAAACCGGCACCTGCCCCTGCGCCAGCGCGTACAGCAGCCGCAGCCGCTTCTGCTCCCACTGCCGCGAGACGCCGATGGCTCCCGCGAGCGTCAGCTCGCGCGACGGCAGCACCGGCGGCTGCTCGCCCAGAAACGCGCCGAGCTCCGACGCAAGCCGGGAAGCCGCCAGATCATCCTGACACACCGCGACGAGCGGGCGGCCCGAATGCTCGTGCAGCGCCGCGAGCACATGGCTCCGCGGCGCCTGGCTTAGGCCCGAGACGGCAGCGGCCTGCTTCGCCTCCACGGCCTGAAGCAGCTGCATATAATCCGGGCTCTTTTGCAGAAGCGAAAGCAGAACGTTCATGGTTTTCTCCTAAAAAACAAATTAAGGCAACACCGCACAATTGCGTCTGCGCGTTTTGACGGATCTTTTCCGCCAATTCTGCGGTTTGAAAAGCTTGAAATATTGCGCAGCCGTTGGCGACGAAGGAGCCTTACGG
>PPYE01643584.1_pt1 | contig 34304 bp, 38 predicted proteins | sample 1559881 | NCBI WGS metagenome assembly PPYE01 (sample SAMN08240022, study PRJNA423297) | Human gut metagenome, whole genome shotgun sequencing project.
TTTAACCGTCATTGTGACGGCACTGGTAACGAGGAAAGACCTCTGCGAGGTACGAATCCGAACCGGCCAGACGGAGGTCACTGTCTTCACAGCCTACGAATCTGAAAGGTAAGAGACCTGGCGGGGAGAGATCCCCGCCACTCTTCGTGTGTCAGGTATCCTCAATGCACCCTTTCCTCTCCAAATAAAAAAGCTCCCGAAGGAGCTTTAAAATACAAGGGATGACTCTTAATCCCACTCAATCCAGTTGTAGACGATACGAAGTGACGGGCGCACAGCGGCAGTCACATCTTCGGTACTAAAGTCGATTGCATCACTGTAGATTTTGCAGTCCAACATTTCAATTGTTGTAGCAGCTTTTGTCACAGCGTTAACCCCGGAAGATTTGGATTCAGGGGTAGCAGCCATCGTGATATCAACATAGTCCTTCGCCGCAATGCGATCCTTAATGAACTGAAGAATATCGCCTTCGATAGTCTCCACGCACTGGACTTGGATTTCCCCAGAGTTTCGAATTGGTCCGTGCTGGTTGAACTTCACACCATTCGGACCATAGTCCTCCACATCCTCGCGAGTCATTTCAGGGATTTGCGACGTACGAACAAGTACACTGATATCTTCATGGCCTGCAAAAGTGAGCTGGAATTCAGAAGATACCAGTCGTTCGCCTTTGGCCGCGTTGGCAGTATAGCGGCCCTTAATAAATTTACGGTTTCCCTTAGTGTTATTGTGCCCCATATAAAATCCTTTTACTGGAACGCCCGAACAATATCGGAGCTGTTATATATCGAAGAACCGGTCAACTGGAGGTTGACGGTGTTTTTCAGGAAATGCCCATTGCTGTCCCTGGGCGCATCGAGATCGAAACTTATGTCCTGGATAGCGACATCAATGATGTTGATCCGGCGACCAATGTTTAGCGTCACACGCTCCGGGATTCGACCACCAATACTGGCATCTTTAAGTTCCGGGCTAATCATCGCTGACAATGCGGCGATAGCTCCTGAAACCTCCGTGAATGGGTCAAACAAAGCGATGAAAGTTACTGGCAGCGTGAACGTCGGCGGTGTTCCCCCCTCCCAAACCATTAAGCTGTTCCAACGGGCCACCGACGTTGTTTCAGTACCAACCTGCGCAAAACCACCCAGAGCACCAGAAACAGATCCCATGGACATACCGGTAAACGGCGCTTCCCAATTCTGGGCCATGTTCATTGCCGCCCCCTGGCTGATATATCCGGTAACCTGATACTGAGAGTTCGTTAAAGTAACTTTCAGATATGGCGATACACCGTCAGCCTGGCTGTAAACCCCATAAGCTATAGGAGCCATTCAAGTTAAAGGCCGGAGTTCCCCGGCCTCCTCCTTTAGCCAAGGCGCTTACGGCGCAGTTTCATTGACTTTTTGCGGGCAAGTTTTGCCGCGCCAGTCTGGGCTTTTCGACGCGCTTTTTTCAGCGCCGATTTTTGAGCCGCAGTCAGACGTTTTTTACGCAGGCGTTTACGGATGAGTTTGATCTCACCGTTACGAACAACCTTCTTAAATGCTTCAGTCAGCATTTCATCAGAAGTGCCAGCAACAACAAACGCCGCTTCCAGTTCGTCACGGTCGTCGCTATCTAAACCAGCGATAGAGGCACCAACATCAGCAGCTGCGTCGTCGTCTTCATCGTCAGCCAGTGCTTCGATCAGGTCATCATCTACACCGCATGCTGCGAGGAAGTCAGCAACATTTGCCCATGCTTCGTTATAGGCATCGTCCTGTTCTTCTGTAACTTCGGAGTCGTCGTCATCAGAGATACCAGCGATAGCCTGAACGAAACCATCAAGGGAGTCGAAAGTCAGATCACCGCTATCAGCCCAGGCGAAAACGGCGTCGGCCGCATCACTCAACGCATTCTGCATAGCACTTCGATTTGCAGCTTCCAGAATCATCTGGTGCGCCTGTTCAACGGTCCATTCTTTCCCTTCCAGGATTTGCCCAGGAGCCTGGTCAGGTGGAACGTTCTCGTTAATCTGTGCCGCCGGTTCCGGATTATTATTAATAACCGGATCTGTTGGCGGTTCGGCGCTTGCCCGGGCAGACTCCATCAGCTGCACAGGATCAGAGTTCAAAGCGAAACGGGACAGTCCATTCCCCAAAAATGCCCCGGATTGAAAAAAGTTTTTGCTCATTGTATTCCCTTACTTAATAAGCAGCGGTACGCCCTGGATACGACGGGCTACGCCAGTCGGGCAGCAGGCCCAGACTACTTCCCATTTATCGAATTCCGCCTGCGTAACTTTCAGCACATACGGTTCTGTACCGTCAGCATCAGGATCACGAGGAGCCACCAGAGCGCCGGAGGCGACAAAGCGATCTAAAAGTTTGGTCATCCCTTTAGTCAGGCCAGCCGCAGTAATACCGTCCGGGCTATGCTTCATCTGGCGGGCTAACTGGACAAAGAAACGGCTGATTGCATTCATCAGGGATGGGACGTGCTGGAAGTGCAGATAGTTATCCTGCGTGCAGCAAGTTAAAGCATCGTCGATGATCATCTGGCCAGAGGTGCCAACAGATACTTTATTGAGACGGCCCTTGACCATTGCTTCTTCGTCCGGGGTATCTTCCGGATACAGCGGTTGAATTGACGCACGAGCAATGACGGCACGTTCTTCACCAGCCGGTGAGTAATGCCAACCGCCGACATCAGAGTTTTTCTTGACGCCACGAGCTTTCGCCGCGTACGCCACGCCAGACAGACCAAAGACCACACGGGATTGGGTCCATTTGTCTTTGCAGGAGAACGGGTAGTGATAGACAGAACAGCTTACATAATCGGTACCAAGTAAACCGGTATCTTCAACAGCAGACAGCGCTTCCGTGTACGTCAATGTCGGTTTAACATCAAAGAAGCCATCAATCAGGCGATCAGAACAGATATTACCTAACGCAGTGATCGCCGCATTGTCATAGCAGCCCAGGCCAAGAACAGCGGTGTACATGTACGGGGCATTGTTCAGCACTTTCACCGCACGCAGGTACGCAGCAGTTGAGATTTTCGATTGATCACCGTTGGTACCACCGGTGAACGCCAACGATTTTTTGTTTGTTACTTTCGCTGTCGAAATCAGCTCTTCATTAACAACCGCGCGCAGATATTTAGAACGGGCTTCCAGAGCCGTAGGCAGATAACACAAGCGGCCCATGTCATCTTTCGCTTCTTCCGCCAAAGACACAGTGTGTGTCTCCAGGGTCGTTACCACACCGAGCGAAGTCGTCTGGGTCAGTTTTAAGAGGAAGCGTTCATTGCCCGCACTGTCCGCTGTTGCCGTTTCGATGGTTAACTCACGGGTAGGTGAAATACACGGATCACCATCATCAACGTAGATAGCAAAGGCTTCGCCGCTATCAAGTTCAATTTCAGAACCGTATGGCAACGCACTGTAAGCTGGTTCGCCTGATTCATCGAACATAATAATCGGGAATTTCGCATCATCCGGAACAGCACGAACAACATAACCAGACGTTTGCTGAATAGCTTCGTACACATGACGAATTGGTTCGAACTGTGAGCCGGAAGACGGTTTCAGCGGTTCGCCGAGAACATCTTCGTAATTGGACTCAGTAACAGCGAGAACAGTAAACGGCTTGCCACGCGCAAATACGCCAATACCAGCCCACAAGCTGCTATTTAATGCAACACCGGTAGATAACGTCGCATCGGCATTGATCGGGCTAACCGCGACGCCGGATGCATTACCTAATGACTGTTGAATTGAATATTGAGACATAACTTTCCCTGTTATGCGCCCCGCACGGGGGCGCTATGTTAAACGGAGAACTTCCCCTGATTACTCAGAGTCACCGGCATCAATCGTGTCGCCGCTTATGAAGTTAAGCCCGCCTTTTTTGGCCATTGTCAGCGTTACACGAGTGAAGTAATCAGCGCCGTTGCGTGGGTGCATATCGTTGATAGCCGAACCCCACAGTGTGGTACGGTTGACCAGCGCCGGAGTGGTCGGATGCTGGAACGGGATCGCCGGGACAGCATCACCAGTCACGAAGCCTGCTTTACCCGGATTTTCATCACGGACGTAGCACAGCACATCCATCGAGCTGAACTGAATGTTCTCTGTCGTTAAGTTCTTACAAATACCAGCAGGTACTTCGTACACTTTCACGTTACCGAACAGGGTACCGATGTAGTGAACATACGGAGTCTGGATATAGTCTTCGGCTGGCTGGAAGAAATCCTTCGGCAACTGTTTGAAGAAAGATGCTGCATCAGCACCAGCAAACATCCCCATCGCACCAGAAGATTTAACGCGCTCAATAATGTCGCGATATACAGTCTGGAATTTGCCACGAATGATGGTTGCCCATACATCAAAGGACTGGTTAACCGGCAGAGCGATGTCAAAGGTGTCGGTCGCAAGAGTGCGCCAGATCATGATGCGAAGACGCAGCATATCCTGTTCATGAGACAGGTATTCCTTCAGGGTGCGGAACTGTAGGGAACCCAGGTCCAGACCAAATTCACGCTGTGCTTCATACGCCGCCTGTACCGTGTGCTCAGCCGCGATAACGAACTGACTTGGGAACAGGGTGTATTTCTTCATTTCGTGGTTGATCAGCGGGATCAGCTCAGGAGCGGCTTCAATATTGATTTCCGTCTCAATTGCGATCTCAGTGCCTTTATCCGGCGCTTTGGAGAACGACAGGGCAATCTGACCAATGTTGTAGTTCAGAGAGCAGGTAACAGTGATTTGCTCACCAGCAGCATTAGTAAACGAGTGAAGTAGGCTGCCGGAACCGTTATCAACAACAGACTTAATACGGTTAACGTAGATGTTAGTGCGACCTTTTCGGATTGGTACATTCTGGCCTTCGAAGTCTTCCATCTTGAAGGTTGCGGTTTTGCTGGTGCCATCGGAGCTTGCCACCAGCACATAGCGGCGACGTAACTGGCTGTACACACCGACGGATTGCATGTCCAGAACATCACCAGCAGCATAAGAACCAAAAGAGGAACCTGCCACGTTAAAGACTTCATAGATGTCGGACTGGTCACGCGTAACCGGAATGAAGGTACACGCATCAGCGGTAGCTGCCCCCAACTGAACAGGCAGGATCATCGCGAGGAATAAAGGCAGACGCATAACACCGTCAGAAACGCTCATCATCTCTGCTGCGACGGATTCCAGCATCGCTTTATTAGTGGCATCCATGCTATTGCGGGTGGACTCAATCAGGCAGTTTTCCAGCGTCTGGTGGCAGGAGGCCAGAATTTCCGGACGCGGCATAGATTTATGTGCTGCGGCGTAGTCAGCCAGTGCACTTGCCCACGCTGTAGCGATTTGAGCGGTGGCATTATCAGAGATACCCGCAAAAACCGGGTCTTTACGTGCAGCTTCAAGGATAGATGCGGCACGCGCGGCATCATCTTTAATGAATTGGTTATCAGTACCGAACTGCGCAGTGCTTGCCCAGCCAAGCACAGCTTTAGAGCGTTTTGCGATATCTGCAATACGATTCTGGTATTCGCGTAAGTTACTCAATTTACTCTTCCTTAAACACAAGGCACTTGTGTGAATCCCTTTTCGGAAGAGATTTTATTGAAAGTCACTTGTTGACTTTCTCGTGACAAGCAATTTTTTTATTTTTTTCGGGAGGAGGGGAGGAAGGTAAAATCCAAGGTGAAATCGTGGCGATTTCACCTTGAAATTTTAGAAGTATTTACTTCAAAAACAGTAATTTAATGGTGAAATTTGAATGGCGAAAGTTTAAGGCTTCGGCTTTTTATCGAGGCTCTTTCTAAGGATATGCCCAATCATCCTGTCGAGTTCTTCCTGTAACTCTTTTGAGAGTCGATTAAACTCATAAGAAAATGCACGGCCTTTCACGCGCTTCCTTGCAAAGCGATCCTTGTCCTCAAATTTCCATAATTCAGTAACTACGGACTTATCTTTAGAACCTTTATCCGTGAGTAGTGAGGCTTCCTTTGTTATCAAGCGCAGGATTTTATTTTTAACTTCATCTTCGGCCATTTCTTCAATGGATAAGATGTCGTTTATTTCCGGGGATATGTTTTGAATAAGCTGATCAAACTCTAAATTCTTGTTCCCCATTTCGTCGCCAACAGCACAAAGCGTTTTGTAGTCCGAAAAGGTTAATTCCGACTGCACAGGGAAAAGGGCGACTAATTCTTCCGGAGCACTCGCTGCCTGGAGAGCACGTGTGACCTTCGCCTGAGATAGCCCTTCCTTGGCTGCAATATCCTTCTGACTCATCCCATCATTTTTCATTCGCATCAAACGCAGACCTATTTCTCGAATGCTGTGCTGCAATGCTGTCTGAACGTCTTTCGCTAAATTTTGCGCTTCCTGAACGCTGATCTCCTGGTCCGTGACTAAAACCCGCAACCCTACGTTCTCTAAGATGGCAGAAGCTCGACGCCGGGAACCATCCAAAATTTCAATTTTCCCTGTAGCCCGTCTAACACCTATTGCAGGGTAAAATTGCTGATGCTTAATAGTGCTTCGGATACTTTTTAATGATTTTGGCGTAAGAGATGCCTGGTCACGCCCGTTGTTATGCTGATCAACAAAGGTATCGCTTTCTACCTGGTTCGGAGGAATTACCTCCTCGATAAATGTGGCCTGGCGACCAGTAGATAACTTGAATACCTGCTCGACTCGATCGCCAGAGGCTGAAGAACTATCAAATCCGCTTAATATTGAAGGATTAAGGGTTCGCCCAATTGTTGGTCTGTTTTTCTTTGACATGGGGGTTTCTTACTCCTCAATTAGATCTGATAAATTCAATACGGTCAAAAACTGCTTTAGCAAAATCTTCCGCGGCAATTCGCGCGTTCTTCAATGCATCAGCACTACCAACATACGTTGCCGGGTTAGCTGAAATAACAGTGTCAAAAGACTCGCCGCAGCGTTCAAAACCGTCAAGGCGAGGGAGGACGACATCAAGCATATCCCCACCGAACACTTCTTTAGCTAGGCTATGGCAATACTTATGGTCTGCCTTGTTACTCAACTTGGACATAAAACCAATGTTAGTCGCAAGCTGGCACTCGCAGCCTTCATCCGAAATGAGTTTCACCAACTCAGGAAGGCGGGCAACGTATTTAAGCGATGAGTGGAAATCAACCGTTGCAGGCGGCAGAGGTGTAAACAGAATATTGGCCGAGGCCAAAGCATTTTTCAGGAAGGCGTCAAGGTGAGGACCACTATCAACGAGGATAAAGTCATAATCGCTCTTCAGCTTATCAATCACATTTTCTTTCAGGACTGCATGGATGTTCTGACCCGGTAGATGCTCATTGCACAGCTCTCTCCAATCGGATGCAATAAAGGCATCGTCAATCGACGCAGGCATAACGTCAACCCCAGGTACAACAGAAGGAACAATAAACTCCTCTAACAGCTCTTCACGGCTTACATTCTGCAACATAGCCTGTGCAGATGTTGCGTTTACGATACCAATAGAGTGTTTATGGCTTAAAAACATCGTTGCTGAAGATTGCGGATCAAGGTCAATAACCAGAATCCTTAAATCTTCCATCAGAAGATGAGGGTGAGCACGCATTGCATGCGCCAGAGAAACCGTCGATACAGTTTTTGACACACCGCCTTTAAGATTGGAGATAAAAATCACATACGCTTCGCTGTAGCGATCCCGGTATTTTGGCACTCCGCGATGTTCATATATGTCAATGATGTTCTGAATTGACATCGCATATTTCATTGAAGAGCCAGCAGGGCGTTTATCGAAAACATAACCCTTTTCTTCCATTTCACTTACGGCATAGTCAACGTTCGCTCGAGTCAGTAGAGGCAATTTTGCCAGTGCCGCTTTCGCATAGACCTGGTAAAACTCGTTCGCGTGTAGCTCATCCTTTTGCAACTGTACTTGTTCAGTCAGAACATTGAGCATTCTGTTTGCTCTTTGAGCAACCTTGTGAAGCTGGCTGGAATCACTCATCGAAAGTCATCCTTTATGCTGTATTTTTGAATTTAATTAAAAATGCTGCATAAAATAATAATGTATGCGCAGATGCTTGTACATAGCATTCTCTGCATGTTTACTCCTTTGCCAGGTGTATCACAACATGCTTTGGCATCCTCCACGCATAAACGAAGCGGATTTCTTCTACGTTCAGGTTGTAGCCTGAATCATTTTGGTGATTTCCTGCTTCAACGGGCAGCAAGGCTTCACTCTCTATCAACTAGTGAGAACGGCTTGCCCGGCAGCATCGATGTGTGCTGGAGGGAGAATAAAAGTCTAAGATGTGCGATAGAGGGAAGTCGCATTGAATTATGTGCTGTGGAGGGATCGCTGGTATCAAATATGTGTGCTGGAGGGAAAGACAGATAATTACATGTGCACTGGAGGGAAAAACGGATGTACAGATGTGTGCTGGAGGGAAAGTCTGAGCAAACTGCGGGGCGTCCCCCTCCAGCGCACATCAAAAACGGGAAATTGGACAAGCCTTCCCGGCAGCACACATTTTTTGAATGCAGCTGCCCTCCAGCACACACTTATTCGGGGAGTTTCAGCTTTGGATTGCGAGAATGGACGATTACAAAACTTTCCCGGCCTTTCTTCTCAATTGAACAGTCGAGATAGCCGATTGTTTTAAGCTGTTCTATCGCTTTCTTAATGATACGGTTTTGCTCGCCAACAGCTGACTGCAAAGCCAGGCGCTCACGGATTCGCGCGAACGATAGCGGCAACGGGTTCTGCGGAAGGCTTTCGATAAAAGTGTAAATGGCTTGTGCAGCTTCTTTCTTCGGAAGGGCACGCAAGGCGTGGTGCTGCAACAGGACGCGATAATCAAGCTGGAACAGCTCCCACAGCTTCGAGTCGGCTTCCAGCTCGATCAGATCGAGGTCAGCATCGAAACGTCCGACCTTCAACAGACCAGTCTGGTAGCCACCTTTAGCATCTTTACCACGCTTAAAAGCGATACCCTTGTTACGCAAGCGTCCAAGTGATTCATGAATGGTTAAACGCAGTTTCGCATCCAGACGTTTTGAGGGGAAACCACAGGCTTTAGCGAATTCCTGAAACGATAACTGGATGGTGTTTGAGGACAAGCCGTATTTGCTGAACGCGTAGATAACACCGATCCACGTTTTGAAATCAGTATCCATATCGAGTCGAGGACCGGTGATTTTAATGTCATCGTAACCTTCTGCTTTAGCTATCTCCAGCTGGGAAAACGCTTTGGTGGCATCAATCTCTTTACTTTCTCCTTTGCTCTTTGATGGCTTCGGCACGAATACCCCCAAGCGCATCAACGCTACAGGCTGCACAGTGTTGTTTGAATTAACTGTTAGTTCTTTTGCCTTACTTTCAATGTCTGCGTAAAGAATATCGGAGATAAAAGATTGATTCATAATACTTTTTCCGAATTATGTGGATAGTTTTTATAAGTGATGATAACTACCCAGGCTTTCCCGTCAGCACACATCCTATATCCCGCCAGCACACATTAGCAACCCGTCAGCACACATTTTTATCCCGCCAGCACACATCGTTTTCCCTCCAGCACACATCGCGATATACTTCTAAGCCAGACGTGGCGCGGCCTGCAACGATCAGGGATCTATATGGATCTAATTGGGATCTGTATGGACCTAATTATTGGATCTATCCAGTGGATAATGTGGATAAGTGAAAAACCGGCCACTGAGGACCGATTTCTGTGAAGGGTTGAAGCGAATTAGTTGTCGTTTTCCGTACCTACTTCTTCGATCAACAAACTACTTGTATAGATACGTAACGTATCACCTTTGTAGAGGAATTGATAACCAACACCTCCCATGGCAGGGAGGTCAGGGAACATTTCAGAAGCAACCTCAGAGCAAATCACGGCGATACAGTCATCCCGCTGTACATCCTTACGCTCTGTACTCAAAGTTTGCTCTTCCCCGATTGCCTTTGTCATCTCCTCATCTTCGTACGCAACAGGGATATATTCAATCGCATCAGGCGTTTTGATCCCCAGTTCTTCAGCAATCTCGAACGCCTGTTTAAATTGATCTGAACCAGGATATCCAACGGTAATACTCTCAATTTCGAACAGAGAAGTAGCGTTGTTTATTTCTTGTTTAACCGCAAACATGTTGTTTGTCCTTAGTGGCTTCCTGCCAAAGTAAAGTCATGAGTGTTGATATTACGATTTCTATAGTTGATTAAATCTGCTCGCTGAGCTTTTGCTTCAGCAGATAACCTTCCAGCGGCCAGATTTTCTCAATGGCGTTCTTACGGGCTATCTTACGGCCAATCTCCGCGTCGAAATTTTCAGGGCTGGCACAGGCGCTTTCCCCCGTAACAATGAATCCATTGTACAGCACCAAGACACAGATGGTCAGGCTACGCGTAGAGGGATGAACAGACAGCACCTCACGAACGCCTTCATGCGCAGCGCGAATGCCGTCAAAAGCTGTGAAATAATGCTCTTCGGCAATCACACTCTCGATGTGATCAGGAGTCAGGCGTGGTGCTGTTTTGCCTTTGGCCAGAATCTCTTTTTCAATTTCCATATCGGACATAGTTTTTCCTTTTAGTTACCGCTGATAGCACGGTTGTAATCATTGACGTTGCGATTCTTCCTGTTAATCCCCCTCAGCATCGTTTCTGTATCGAGGATATACGCTGGCAGATCATCAAAATATTCACTGCTAAACTCTGGCATCCTGCACATAAATGCACTTTTTGGGGCAGGGTGATTAACCTTTGTCGGCGTCGGCGTTAAATTCGCTGATCGACTCCCGGAGCAACCGCTGAGTGTCAGCAGGAATACGCTGGCGAACATTACCCGCCGCAACCAGTTGTTTCTGAACTTCAGCTTTTCGTTCCATTTGCCTGTCAGCATACTTGGCTTGCTCTGATTCATTTTTCACTTCCTGGCTGTGAAAATGTTGATCTGCTTTGTTCATCGTCTCAATGGTCTGGTTAAGATCCATTATTGACTTATCACGTTCCTTAACAGCCTGATCAAGACTGCCAATTTTCTCCATGGCTTGCTTTAGCTGATGACGTTCCCATGCAAACCCAGCACCAACAAGTGCGCAAATCAGAACAAGAACACCAGTAGCAGCAAGTTTCTCCTTCAAAGACAAAGCTGTTTTTAACGTAGAAAAGAATGACATGTCTTCCTCCTGAAGAAAAATTATCAATGAAGTCCTTTGTTACTGTGCCGCTTTGTTTAATTCATCAAGAACAGAATCAGGAACCAAAGCGGCGACTGCGCTGGCTGTGCTGGCCTTGTTTGCTGATGCTTCAGCAAGCGCGGTACCGATAGCATGGTTATAAGCAGTTATGGCTACGTTGGCGCTTTCATTCGCTCGTTCATACTGCTGTTGTAACGCAGTTGTGGGCGCTGTTGTCTGGTTGAAAACAACCCCAAACTGTTCAGTTGCTACTTTCAGAGATTCAATTTGTTCTTCTGTTAGTGCTGGTGGGGGAGTGGCAGTTCCGCCGCCTGAACCAGAGTCTGACGAGCTTCCTGAGCCAGTGTTAAGGGTCTGGTTAATCTCCCCCATAGCAGCGACTAAACTTGATGTATTAAGCGCGTTAACAGCGTCCTCAAGCGATTTAGTAATATTCACATCACCAATGGCAATAGAGATCGGCAGTTCTGATACTTCTCGCTCATTAGCACGGCAGTAAACATCCCAACCAATATCGAGTTGAAGCAGCATTGACAGATCTGCATAACCAGCCAACAGGTCCGCGTGCTTAGTTGCCAGTTCTCCAATGTTCGTTAAGCCGGTTATGGTTGTTCTGATCGTTGAAACATAGCTGGTAATAGTGTCGGGATAGACAATTGTATCCAAAATTAATCCGGTCAATTCTTCTGCAAGCTGTTTTGCCGTGTTAGCACTGTTTCGTGCCGATGTTATGGCACCAGGTGTTTTCATCCCACCGGCGGCGGCCAATTTTTTATATGCGGATAACTGGTAGTCTTTTTCCAGCATGATATCTCCTAACTTACCTGAACTAGGCCGTCTCCTGATGCTACGGTAGAGCCGCATGAAACAGGGTCACCAACGCATACGACCCCTTTACCATTGACGGTAAACCATGCCCTGGTTGATATAGCTTGCCCACCGTGCGTACTGTTTCCATCGGTATGCTGTGCATATTGCTTACCATCAACTAACACTTCTACTCCGTTGACTTTAAGTAATGGTTCACTCTCTACAGGAGGCCTGGATGGGAATCCTCCGTGCCCCGAACAAATGCTGTCTTTTGTTGCAATACTTGCCACGTTATCACCAATGATTTGCTCTGATTTTCGTTATTTTAACTTAGGTTGTTTGTGGTCTACATGGCGTTTACTTATTATAAAATTGCTCTAATAAATATTGTTTTTTATGTCGTGTTTTCGGTACCATTCAGCCATCGCCCTTCAATGGGCATTTGTTTGGAGTCGTCAGATGCAGATGGAGCTAATAAGCCGCAAGGAGTTCGATAGCCGTGTAACCAGCGGTGAACTCGACAACTTGCAGGCTATCAAGGTGAAAGAAGGCTTTTGCCTCATTGGGAATCAGAGCGGAACAAATCGCGTTTTTATGCTTCGCCGTACGGATTTGAAGCCATTTGTCTGGAAGAACGAAATTGGTCCCAGCTCATACGCTCAAACGAGGGGGTGCCACAACCTGGCCTTTTTCTACAAAGACGAGCTTTCTGTGGTTGATATTCAAGGGTTACAACATGTTTAAGCACTGGAAAAACATTACTATTTATAAACTTTCTCGTGAGGCGGATCTGACCGACTTAGAAGATAAAAAGAAAATGATCCTTTTCACGCCATGCGGTAGTCAGGATATGGCCAAGTTCGGTTTTGTATCGCCATTTGGTGATAATTCCGAAGTTATCGCTATGCATGGAAATGGTTTTATCCTTGTTGAAGCAAAGCGCGAAACAAAAATTCTTCCCCCGCCGGTTATCCAGCGAGCTATTCAAGAAAAAATTGAAAAACTTGAGCAAGAACAAGCGCGTAAACTGAAGAAAACAGAGAAGGACTCCCTGAAAGACGAAGTTCTGCATTCTCTTCTGCCACGGGCTTTTTCAAAGTTTTCTGTTATCCAGGCGATCTACGACGGTTCAACTAAACGTATCTATATCAATGCCAGCGCGCGGCAGGCTGAGGATATGCTCGCGCTTATGCGTAAGTCTCTGGGTTCTCTTCCTGTTGTTCCCCTGAGTGTTGAAAATCCCATTGAATTAACGCTGACCGACTGGGTACGTGATGGTAGTGCTCCACAGGGATTTCAAATGGGGGATGCGGCAGAACTTAAGGCAGTGCTTGAGGATGGCGGTATTGCCCGAGTGAAAAAGCAGGATTTGGGAAGCGATGAAATTTCCACACACCTGGAAGCTGGCAAGCTCGTCACTAAGTTGGCACTCGACTGGCAGAACCGCATTAAATTTACACTGGACCATAACTTCAGCCTTACCAGCGTCAAATTTGCGGATGAATTGCTTGAGCAGAACTCTGATATTGATAGTGAAGATGTTGCGCAGCGACTGGACGCAGATTTCTTCCTGTTGACCAGTGAAATTTCGTGCCTGGTTGATGCTCTGGTAAATGCCCTTGGTGGAGAGGCTAAGCAGTGAAAGAGCTGTGCTATGGATCTGTTTGCAGTGGAATTGAAGCCGCGAGTATTGCCTGGGAACCGTTGGGTATGCGTCCGGCGTGGTTTGCTGAAATCGAGTCTTTTCCATCTGCCGTTCTTGCGCACCGCTGGCCCCATGTCGCGAACCTTGGCGACATGACAAAACTCGCCCAAAAAGTCCAGACCGGAGAAATTGAAGCCCCTGATGTGCTCGTCGGGGGTACGCCTTGTCAGGCATTCAGTATCGCGGGCTTACGTGGTGGGCTTGATGATGAACGCGGCGCGCTAACTTTGAAGTATGTGGAGCTTGCAAATGCAATTGACGACAAACGGTCTGAGTCCTTCCTCAAACCGACAGTTATCGTCTGGGAAAATGTCCCAGGAGTCCTGTCATCAGCAGACAACGCGTTCGGATGTTTCCTTGCCGGATTGGCTGGAGAAGATGCGCCATTCGAACCTGGTGATCGACCTGAATCACGAAAAAGTAACACGTTCTGGCGGTGGGATGTCAAAACCGGTTGCCATACTCCAAAGTGGCCGCAGTGTGGTTGTATTTATGGACCGCAGCGAAAGGTGGCCTGGAGAATCCTTGATGCCCAATACTTCGGAGTGGCACAACGACGCCGACGCGTGTTTGTTGTCGCAAGTGCTCGAACAGACCTCGATCCCGCAACGGTACTTTTTGAGTTCGAAGGCGTGCGCCGGAATATTGCGCCGAGCCGAAAAAAGAAGGAAATCGCTTCCGCCATTACTGCAAATGGCGCTGCAATCAGTGGCGAAAGCCTAAATCCATGCCTACACGCTGGCATGTCCCCCGATATGAAATCGACGAAAGCCGTAAACGGTTTCAGGATGGCGGCATTTGGGGAATATATTGACGATGAAACCGCATCGACAGTAAAGGCAAGAGACTTTAAAGATGCCACTGACCTTGCCGTTTTTAGCAGCACTGGAGCAGGTTTTTGGTCAGAAGGGCATGGTACATTGCGGGCGCGTGAGCAAGAAAGCCATGAGCATCTTGTTACATTGGCTTTTCCTGAGCGTATGAGTGGTACACAACATGCAGCAACTAAGAATACTTCACCATCTCTAATGGCTCAAAATCCAACTGCTGTTTGCTATGAAGTAAGAAACGAAGAAGTAGCTGTCCGCCGTCTTACCCCTGTCGAATGTGAGAGACTTCAAGGTTTTCCTGATGGACATACGTTGATCCCTACGGAAAAGCGTAAAAAAGTTAATTCAGATGAACTGGCATATCTGCGCAATCACTATCCAGATTTAAGCGAAGAAGAGGCCGCGATGCTTGCAGCTGACGGACCGCGTTACAAAGCGATCGGCAATAGTATGGCGATACCAGTAATGCGCTGGATTGGCGAGCGGATTACCAAGGCTGCATGTCGGCAGAATGAAGGGCGTGAAACAAAAGAGCGAAAAGTTAAACCAGCGGCAGAATTCGAACGGTCCATATTCAAATGGGCTGGTGGAAAATTTGGTGTTCTGGAACAAATCTTTCGCTATTTGCCAGAAGGGAAGCGCCTGATCGAACCTTTTGTCGGTGGCGGAGCTGTCTTCACGAATGCCGGATACCAGGAAAATCTGCTAAATGATGTGAATGCTGACCTGATTAACTTTTACAAGACTCTGCAACGCGAGGCGCATTCACTTATCACACTGGCGCGTCGGTTTTTCCAGGACTACAACACACAGGAAGGATACCTGGCAGTACGGAATGCGTTTAACAAACAAGTCTATGATGATTTACATCGCGCAGCGGCGTTTTTGTTCCTGAACCGACATTGTTTTAACGGATTGACGCGTTACAACCAGGCCGGTGAGTTCAATGTCGGTTATGGGAAGTATAAAACTCCGTATTTCCCATTACAGGAGATGGAAGCCTTCCTCGGTGCGGAAGGGTGTTCTGAGTTTGTATGTGGTGATTTTGCTGCGGTGATTGAAGCTGCCGGAGAAGGAGATGTCATCTTCTGTGATCCGCCGTATGAACCGCTTCCAAATACAGAGGGATTCACGAACTATTCCGGTCATGACTTTAAGTTTGAAGAGCAAAAACGCCTGGTGTCTCTGTTGACGGATGCTCATCGCCGAGGTGCAAAGGTTCTCATTACTAACAGTGGCGCGCCAAACATCAGAGAGCTTTATCATGACAATGGCTTCAGAGTGGAGCCTCTTTTTGCCAGACGTTCTGTGTCTTGTAAGGGGGACACTCGAGGTGTTGCTCATGACGTTTTAGGTATATTGCTCTAATAAATTTATTAGTGTAATATCGCCTCAATGAATCGTGATTTATAGAGCGATTTAGCTGTTAGCCGCGACAGGCGCGGCGGTAAGCATGGCTGGGCCTAGTCCTCCCAGACAAACCACCGAGTTGCCAGGTTGACCATGCGCCTAAGTGGCAACGCCGAAGTGCGTTACGAGCTTCCAGTTTGCCCATCTTCGGGTGGGCGTTTTTTTCAGGGTTTTCGTCATGGTTAGCGACTTTGCGGCGGTTTAGAAACTGACCATTAAAGTAAATGCAAACGATGATCTGATGATGGTAGCGGCCTAAGAAGCCAGACGCCACGGGGTATGAGTCGTCCCCCGTCAAAAAATCGACCGCAGAGTGTCCCCGTCTGTGTATTAGGGAACGGGGAGGCACAACAGGTAAGGGCGCTGGTGTGATTAACCAGATGAACGAGAAGGGGCCATCTGTTGGTCAGCGTCCTTTCCTGTTGCGTCTTCTTTTCAGCGTAACAGCGGTGCTTAACAGCACTTTGGGTACAGTTCCACGAATTTACGGGTATATCCCGTCATGCTGAAGGCGCTAATCACGCTGGAAGCCAGGGTTGTGCATCCCCTGTTACCGAATTGCAGCCAGGGCGCGGTGCGCCGAAAAGCATACGGAGGTGGAAGCCCTCGCCGGAGACGTACCCGGCAAGTGATGGTGTAGCTCAGCGGTTAGAGCGGTTGACTGTTAATCAACGGGTCGATGGTTCAAATCCATCCGCCATCGCCAATGCCGGTTTAGCTCAGTTGGTAGAGCGCCTGCCTTGTAAGCAGGATGTCAGCGGTTCGAGTCCGTTAATCGGCACCAACACAACAGGTAAGGGTATTTTGCGACGTCGGAGATCGCCGTGCTTGGCAGAGGGTTCGAATCCCTACGAAGTACCCTTACCGTTGTGATGAATGCGCAGGCTGATGCGCGAAAGACATTGCAGCTATTGCGGAAAAGAGCTGTTCGGCGGGGCAATTAAACGCCCGTGAGAGTCTGAAATAACCGCAAGCCGGAGATCAGCACCGGTCATCACAACACAACAGGTAAGGGCATTCTCCCTTATGGGGCTTGGCTTAAATGCATCGAGTGCTCTTACCGTTGTGATGAAGTGCAGCTCTTTGAAGCAACCAGAAGATAAGCATCTGGCTTCACAACATAAACCGCAGGAACGACCAATAAACGGTAGTCCGTATGGAGAACACCCCGTTGAGGAAGAGGCCTGGCCGGAACCGTAACCGGCACTACAACGTTGAGAACACTGGCGTAACGGGGTCATATCCCAATCTACGAATAAATGTTGCGTTGCAGCGTGACAACCAGTGTTCTCAACATTGTGGTGAATGCACAGGCTGATGTGCCGCAACTACAGTAGTGCGCGCTTTGCGGGGCTTGCTACAAACCTGTGTCGGAGTTCAGCACCGACCATCACAGTTTGATTCTCTGGCATGAGCATAACGCTGAAATAAGTCCAGTCTGGTGCGGCCCGATCACCCGCCGTTAGCTCCACGAAACGGAGCACGTAACAGGTAAGAGCATTCTCCTGTAACGGGTTCATATCCCAATCTACAGGTCCACCAGGAATGCTCTTTCCGTTGCGGTGAATGCGGCTAAGCGCACGCGGAACAGTTAAAACAATCCTCCTTAATGGTTAAACATTCCGGCGTTAATTGTTAACTGGTTAACGTCACCGGGAGGCACTCGGCACCGCAATCTAATAAATATGTCACTTTTATTGAGGGATAACCAATGTTCGGTAAATTGTTCGGCAAGAAAGTCGCTTCTGCAAAAGTAGAGCTGAAAAAAGTTGAGAATCGCGATCTGATGGAGGCCATCATCGGTGGCTGTTTGTTGGTGTCTGCCGCTGATGGTGAAATCGAAAAAGAAGAAACAGCGAAACTTGATCAGCTTGTCCGCTCTAATCCGCGTCTTAGTCATTTTGGTAACGAAATTACTGCAACAATTACCCGCTTTACCGAGCAACTGGAAGCTGGCTTCCGTGTTGGTCGCATGAATATCCTTCGCGAAATTGAAGATATCAAAAACGATCCAAAAGAAGCGGAAGAAGTATTCGTTAACATGCTGACAATTGCAGAAGCGGACGGTGAAATCGAGCCAGCAGAACACAAAGTACTGGAAGAAGTAGGCCGTCGTTTAGGTCTTCGTGTGGAAGATTATCTGTAATGGCAAGCAAGGCACGTATCGCAATCGCCATTGGTTTTCTCTTGCTGTCCGTGCTGGTGGATTTCACCAGCACAATCCTGTCAGTTTTATCGGACGGGGCGTTGGTGGCAGTAGCTGTAACATTGGTATGGCCGATATTAAAAACAGCTTCTAAGGATCAGTGATGGGCTTCTGGGATTTTGCTGACAAGCATCCAATTGTTCTCGTTGTCATTGCTGGCATAGTTGTAGGCGGTATTGCTGGCGTCATAGAAGCACTCAGGAAACAGTAATCCGGCCCTTTAGCTCAGTGGTTAGAGCTGGCGACTCATAATCGCACGGTCACCGGTTCAAGTCCGGTAGGGGCCACCATATTTGGTTGTAACACGGCGTCTGGCACATGCGTCGTTAGCGGTCTGGTGACGTTAAAAGGGGGGAACCTTGCCCCTAGCTCAGGCAACGAACCAGGTAGCCGGAATGTGCAAGCCACCGTTTGTTGTTTCTCGGGTAAAGGGATTCACCATCCTGGCGATTCGGTGTGACAGCCGGGAAGAGTCCGGCGCATTAATCCTGATTTTCTGGTGATGACTCATATCGTTAGGAGTGATTTGAGTATGCCGATTATATCTGACATTCAGCACGCCTGGGTGGAGTGCTAATGTCTGCATCCCCTCTTGAATCCATGCCAAATTCCCTTAGTGCAGAACAAGCTGTACTTGGTGGCTTAATGCTTGATAACTGCCGCTGGGATGAAGTTGCAGATCGTATAGTTGCTGATGATTTTTATACCAGTGCTCATCGTGAAATTTTCAGTGAGATGGAGAGGTTATTAAGTCATGGCAAACCGATTGATTTGATAACACTTGCTGAAGCACTTGAACAGAACGGTAAATTAGAACGCGCCGGTGGTTTTGCGTACCTTGCGGAGATGTCAAAGAACACGCCCAGCGCGGCAAATATTTGTGCTTATGCGGATATCGTTCGTGAACGCGCGGTTGTTCGTGAAATGATTTCCGTCGCAAATGAAATAGCCGAAGCTGGATATGCGCAGGATGGCAGGGGCAGCAATGAATTGCTGGATATGGCCGAGCGCCGCGTTTTTGAAATAGCTGAAAAACGACAAAAGAGCGGTAGTGGTCCAAAAGATATCGCCAGCATTCTCGATGCAACGGTATCTCGCATAGAAGAGTTGTTTCAGCGACCACATGATGGTGTAACGGGGCTTGATACGGGATTTACCGATCTCAATAAGAAGACGGCAGGGCTTCAGCCGTCCGATCTCATCATTGTCGCCGCCCGCCCATCTATGGGGAAGACCACGTTTGCGATGAATCTCGTCGAAAATGCCGCAGTCCGTAACTATAAGCCCGTATTGGTTTTTAGCCTTGAGATGCCGAGCCACCAGCTGATGATGCGCTCACTGGCTTCTCTTGCACGCGTTGATCAGACTCGTATTCGAACAGGGCAACTTAACGACGAGGATTGGGCGCGGGTTTCTGGCGCAATGGGGATTCTGTTGGACAAGCAAAATATTTTTATTGATGACTCAAGCGCCCTGACACCTACAGAGCTTCGTTCCCGCGCTCGTCGTGTTTATAAAGAAAATGGTGGTTTGAGCATGATTATGATCGACTACCTGCAACTTATGCGCGTCCCCGAGCTGCAAGATAACCGAACGCTGGAAATTGCCGAGATTTCTCGCTCACTGAAGGCTTTGGCGAAGGAATTACAAGTACCGGTGGTGGCATTGTCACAACTTAATCGATCGCTTGAACAGCGTGCGGACAAACGACCGGTAAATTCAGATTTACGTGAATCAGGAGCAATTGAGCAGGACGCAGACCTGATCATGTTTCTGTATCGCGACGAAGTTTATCACCCGGATAGCGAAATGAAGGGCATTGCCGAGGTGATTATCGGTAAGCAACGAAATGGCCCAATTGGCACGGTGAGATTGGCTTTTAACGGCCAATACTCACGGTTTGATAACTATGCTGGTGCTGACTGGCAAGAGGATTATTAATGCAATGGAATGAGGAAAAGCCGATGAACATCCTGATCATTGGGCGAAAATTTGAAGCTATCAGTGATGTGAAAACATATACGGAAATGTGGGCTTACAACCTGGCCTGCGCCTTTAGTGAGGCTGGGGTAACATTGCAATACCATCGTCCATATTCCCCCGGCGTCGAAAGCCCGGAGGATTATGTTGAAGCTGTGTTGACTGCTGCGACCGCATGTTCTGCGAAGGCCATTTTGGCACCAGGATTGAGGTATTTTACTACGGTACCTAGGGAAATAGGCATGCAACTGTGTCGCCGATTCTCTGGATGGGTAGCCCAGGTATATGACGGTTCTATGCTGGATTCGGCACCAGTCGATATTACTTTTACTGTCCGCGATGATACCTGGCGGTACCTGGATAATCCCGGCAGGTTAGAGCGTCATAATCGCTTTAACAAACATGTTGGATGGGCAGCGAATCAGGAACTGTTCCATCTGGAAACCAAGACAGACGATGTTCTGCGTATTTTTGTAGACCACGCTGCATTTGATGTTAGTGGGTTTGATCACTCCTTAAGTATCCTTATGAACCTTCAGCGTCTGACCGTTCCGTATGAGGCCAGAACGTTGACCGATGACGGATTGGTTACCATTGATCCGGGGAATATTTCGGTAACTCCATACAGACGGACGCCGGTACCAGCAACCGAATTTGCAGCTGAATTGCGTAAGAGTGACGTTTTTATCGTTACGCATCCCGAAAGCCTTGGATTAACTGTTCTTGAGGCGGCAATGTGTGGGGCGTTGATATTAACGCCGCCAGATTGCCTTCCGCCAGATCGCCTGGCTTTGGTGAACCATATGGTTATCAAGTCGCGGATTGATTGGGATGAGGTTATTGCTCGCGTTGATCGCGTGAAAAATGCTGAAAAGGTCCAGTGTCACACCTGGTCGGCAATCGCGGAAAAGATGCTTGAGACGTTTATCACGCAGAAACCGTCGTGCGGTAACGGATAAAAATTGAACCCATTATAAAAGAAAAGCCCGATCGCCGGGCTTTTCTTAAGCCTTGTCAACAGAGACTTGAGCGGCTTTTATGGATAGATTCCCGCTGGCCTCTATCGCCATACTTCCCCCCGCCTTCAGGGCTACATCCGCGCCTGACTTTATATCGAGATTTCCTGCGGAAGAGATGAATGCCGGACCTTGAGAAATGGCATATAACTCCCCGGCCTCGTTGAACCCGATTGTTGTTCCACTTTTCAAGTGCGTAACGGCCCAGGCTCCGCCCGCCGTCCGGACCTCCATTAGTCCGTTCCGCGACGAAATAAAGTCTTTTTTGGCGCTGGTTGATGGTTGTGCTGGTGCACCTTCGACTTCAGGCGGTACATAGCCTTCACCTTGTCCTGACGCTTCAGGCGGCACATTGGGAGCGCCACCGGATGCATCCTGTGCATAACCGATTATCAATGGCCATCGAGAATCCCCATTGTAGGGAAATTCTACCCATACTTTATCGCCGGGCAGAAATGGTGAAAACGTGTTTGCATTGGACAATATAGCTTCTGCCCACGGCAATGAGGCATCTGGTAACCCATCCATCATGCCGACAACACGTATTTGTGTACGCATCAGACCTTTAGGGTCATCGACGCTTACCACTACAGCCCGATACTTCCCTGTCAAACTACCCATTTACCACTCCTAACTGTGCACGGCTGACAAAACGGAAGCGGTCTTCGAAATGAGTCACGGACATCACTATCATTTTGTCAGGGATAGATTCATCGAGTTCTCCGTCACCTGCCGTGTTATGCACGACAATTTTCAGCGTCGTACCCGGAGTTAGCGCGGCATTTCCTTCCACCAGCATATCGAGGCGGGGGAGAATGAATTTGTTGTAGTTCGCCAGCGCGGTAGGATCGGGATTGCTCGTAAATTTAATGGGGTCTTCCTGGTTACCTGAGTAAACCACACCTTTGGTCATGTCATAACTGGCCATTCTGTAATTGTGGCGGCGCTGGTATTCATAATCGGCATTCAGGATGTTGAACTGACTAATTGTAAATCCGGATGTGTTGGGATTGGCGGACTCATAAGTAAGCGATGGAGCGGCGTTTGCCATTTTTTCCATACTTTTAAAATTGATCGTCCCCCTGGATGCCCAGCACATAGAACCGGTATCCCTGGCTATCTCCTGCAATACCTTGGTCGGTTTTTCTCCAACATTTAGGTGGTATGTGGATGTTTTTCTGAATGAGTCAGCATTTACCTTCAGACCAGGGGCAAGAGAGGAAACTACGGATGATGGGGGCTTATCAACAAAATACTGTGCGCTGGTGGACGGAACTTTTAATAACCGCACCGGGTTACTAAACGCATAAATCAGTACAGTATCGTCCTTGCGCGGCGCTTTAAGAACAAAGAACTCTTCCGAGAAGAGGATGCCGCCATGACCTTCCGGATCACCAAGTGAAACTGTCAGTATTGTACCAAATTTCACCCCCAGCTTATTGACCACGTAAGCCGTTGAATCTCTGACCATGAGCATAAGCTGGGGACCAGATAGCTCCCCGGGTTCGACATAGGTACATCCTACGATCATTTCGCGAGGGATTTCGTTCTGCCCAATTGAAACAGATTGCAGGAATAGCTGAGTGCGTTTTGAATCAGTTTCCGGGGCGGTGGTGGTCTTTGTGGCCATCTCACGCCTCCAGAATTTTCGCTTTTACCGTTATGGTGCCGTTGGTTTGCTTCATATAAGCCAGGATTGGAAGCTCCGCCACAACGGTGAGATTCAATCCAACCGCGAACAGCCTGTTATCGGCGGTGCCGGTGGTCAGATCCTGAAATGCGATTGATTTTTGCCCTTCTATGTAACAGGTAACCGGTATCTCATAACCGCCGACATTGGCAATGTGAGTGAAAGATGCCTGCCCGAGGCTGGCATACATTCGTAGCCAGAATGCTAATGCAGTTGAAACCATCCCAAGAGATTCCTTCTCGTCACTGGCTATCCATAGCGAATATTCCAGTGAGAAAGGGATAGTCGATACCAGGGCTTCAATCTCATCATTTTCATTGGTGACCTGTCCTTCATCGTAATTATCGCGGCACAGTTCACCTTCATAAATTGAAAACGCGGGAGAACGAGACAGATTCACAAGCGGCATTGCCAGCTTATTTACCGGGCCAGAAGAGACTGTATCTTTACGCCCGGCGCGATCGGCTTCAAATGATGACAACCATTCTTTCACATCACTAAAAGTGCCGATCGTTATGCGATCTCTTGGGGTGCGTTTCAGAAACTCCCGGAACGACTGGTTAGCTCGATCATTAAAGCTGACAACTTGTGAGTCGAACGCTTCGTTTAAAGCCTGTGCGAGCGCCGAATCAATGCCATCAATAGTGGCAAATTCCAGCTTACCGGTTGGGGTAAGACCTTTTTTCTTAAAGATGGCCAGTAGCCATTCCTGATTATTCAGAATCACCGATGAAATTCCCTTCAAAGGCGCGTGAAGGCACGCAATAAAACAAACTGCCTACCCTGGCAGTGCCGTAATTGAATATTTTATGGATGTACCAGAAGCGGCGAATGGTTGTACCGTCTGACAGCTGTTCCAGCCATTCGAGCATAGAACCCACTGGCACATTAACGGCGGCTAACCGAAGGATTAAAGCACTGTCGCTAATCCCTGTATTATCACTGCCGTCGTATAGCGCGTAGAAGGCGTCCATCTCATCCGGGCAGTCGAGGGCCGTTATCAGTTCTGGATCCTGATAGTCATATATGCGTTGGTTCGGTTCTATTATTTCAGATGCCGTTTCAGGTGCATTTTTGTCTCTGTAAGGTATTGCGCGATACAGAACTGCATCGAATGAGTCAGGGTCTAGCTTGATTGCTTTGAGCCAGTCCATCCGCACAAGGTTATTAAAAACTGCATGACCTTGATAACGGTGGCGCACACCAGAATCACTAAGCAGGCCGTGATCCAGATTGGGAAGGTGATTGTCCTCCACAGGATCAACAATATTACCAACGTTAACACCATCGGTTTCGATTTCAGCATCAATATCTTCCTCTTCAATCAGTTCAGAACCTTCGCCTGGAATATCCGGATCCGATTCGGTGTCCGGGAGGTTATCACCAGTCACTTGTTGTGATGGTTCCGTGTCCTCAAACATGTCATCAAAGAAACCAGCCATCGATTATCCTTTCCGTTTACGGGCTTCGTTAATTTGTGTCTCAAGAATGCTTCGCGCCTGCGCAGTGGCAGCGGCCTTGTCCATTCCCTGACTCATGAAAAACTTTATGAGGTTGTTCGCCTGCGTTTGCAGGGCTTTTTTGAGAGCGTCGGCTTCAGCGCGAGCTTGGGCTTCCCTCACCCGCGAGGCTTTTAGTTCGGCATTCTTCCTGTTTGCCGTGGTGCGAGCTTTTTTTAACAACCGGCGAACGTTGTCCGTGGCGCTATCTTTGGCGCGTAGTTTTTTGCCTAATGCATCCTGAGATTTCAGATACAGCTCATACTCACGCGCAGCTTTAGCCTGATCCGTCGTTGTTGTCCGGTTGCGCGCGAGCGATTTAGCCAGTTCGCCTTTGAAATAGGTTGTTGTCTTCCGCTTGTCATCGCCGAAGGCCACCTGTTCAGCTGCTTTTTCCAGGGCAATAATGATGGCCTTGTGCCATGTGGGAGACTGAAAACGCGTCATAGCGTGCAAAACATGTTTGCAAGCCACACCAGTCAGATCAGGGTTGCGGATTTTGGGGAATGCATACTCTTTTGGCGGCGCGACAGCATAGTTACCAGCCGTGGCCATATAACGATACCAGTATTGATGGCGTCCACAATCACAGTCGAAAGATACCCGGCCCTTGCAGAGATCGGCAGCGATTCGGGCTTTTTTCGCACCGTCTTCAGCAATATCCTCAACGGCTTTATCCCATTCCTCAAATCGAATTCTGACACGGTGATGCTGGTGGACCGACTCATCCGAGGCATTAACAGATATCAATGCAAGGTTGTGTTTTAGCCCGAGAAATGTCGCGGCTTTGATCCCTGTGCCATCAGAAACTTTGTTGTTAGCGCGTTTTATATCAATGCTGGTGGACTGCGCCACCAGCTGAGCATAGGTAATGCCGGGTACCGTGCTCTTGAATTTGGTTTTATGAGCCTGCCTTGAGGTGTTGAAACTGCGTATATCTTCGGGCGTAAAGTAGGTGCCATCTTTCTTTTTCCCAAGGCTGAGGAATGCCTCAAGTTCGCGGTTACGCATCCCCATAATCCTTGGGGTGAGTGTACGCCGCGCGTTTCGCCGATTCTGACGCTGCTGTTTACGGATAAGATCGAAGACCTTGTTAAAGTCTTTTGCACTTAATCCATCAGTCTGATAGCGACCAAGGTTGTCGCGAGCATATTCAGTTGGCATTCAATCCCCTTACGCAATGGATAATGTCCCTATCACCTGGCCGTCATATTGGAAATGGCGAATCATTTCGCGGATCCAGGTGGCAGGTGGGAGTTTTAATTTTTTGCCAACAGTCATACCCTGAGACTCATCCTCAAGCCCAGCGGCGAGCGTCACAACCCAGCGTAGCTCTGCTATGCCCCACATACGGTAAGCCAGCAAATCCGGGCGATATTGCTCATCGGGAAGAACGTAATAAATCGTCAGATTCTTGTCGTTCGATTCACACATAAGCATCACCTCTTTGCGTAGCTCTGCCCTGAGTATTGGATCGGCTATGTTGCGGTCGTCATACCGCGACAGAGGATATTGCCGGGTGCTTTGGGTTGTAGTGATTGATGTAGCCATAGTCAGCCTGCCAGAAATAGATGATGGTGATTCTACTGCTAGTCATTTGTTGATTATTTAACTCAATAAAAGAAAATTATTAGTGCAATTTTGATTGTGAAATGTATCATTCTGCCCTTAAGTAGGTTCTTCATGAGGAAACAAAATTGGCAGAACGTGTTGATGATGCAGAGCTGAGCATGAATCAGTTAGAAGCTCTCAAAGACATGGCCATCGATAACATCAGAAAGCAGGCACAGGTCGTGAGCCAGGTATTTACAGGGAAGTGTCGTTACTGCAATGAACCGATTGAATCAGGCATCTATTGTGACGCTGAGTGTGCGCAATGGCACAGGGAAGAGCAGGCCGCAAAACAGCGTAAATATGGCATGCGACCGGCAGGATTTGACTGATTGTGTTGCGCTTTACTGAGCAAGAGTATCTGGCTTTCAGTAAGCGCAGGAAGAAAGGATGGGCTAAGCCAAAGCCCAAAAAGGATCCGTTCTTATCACTTGCCCCGGTAAAAGAAGTTTCGCCACATGCGAAGGCGCTTGCAGCACTGGCAAAAAATCCTGATCTGCGAGTAGGAAATTGCGAGCACTACGAACAGGTTTTCATTTTTGATTACTTCGAGCGCAATTACCCTGAAATTTATGAGCTGTTGCATGCAACGCCTAACGGAGGGAAGCGTTCAAAAGCAACCGCCGGGAAAATGAAGGCTGAAGGGCAGAAAAAAGGTTATCCGGACATGAGTCTCGATAAAGCATGCGGTATTTATCACGGCATGCGAATTGAGCTTAAAGAACCAAATGGTAAAGCCCCGACGAAAGAGCAGATCGCCTGGATGCGCAGGCTTAGAGAAGAAGGTTACTACGTTGTTCTTGCGTATGGTGCAGAACAAGCGATTACCGCCATCCTGGAATACATAAGCCTTAAAAAGGGTGAGGCTATTGAGCATGTATTGAACGGCGATAAGTGGTTGCATGCTGCTTAAAATAATAAATTAATTAGTGCATATACGCTCTTTGTGGTAGTGCACCTTAACATCGGGAGAATAATCGTGTCATCCAAGGTTAATTATGAGTCGCTGGCATCGGTCATGCCGCGTAATGAACAGGAAACAGATGCTGTAGTGGACCCTGTAATCGCTGAAATGAATGCTCGCCTGGAGGCTGAATTTGCAGCTGAGAATGAACATACCACCCAGGGCGACTAGGACTGTTTTTTGTGTCGGTAGCGGTCCTTCACTCACTCGTGAGGACTGTGCTGCTATAGAAAAAACTGGCTGTTCAATCATCGCGGTTAACAATTCCTGGCAGATGTTCGATGACATTTATGCCTTATACGCCGGTGATTTGTCATGGTGGAAGCAATACGGTTCCACCATACCGGGAGGGAGGTTCCGCAAAGTGACAGCCAACCTGGCAGCGGCAAAATCATTTTCGTTGGAGTACAGGCGATATTGTGGACCGGCGGAAGGGGTAAATAGCGGCGCGCAGGCTATCAGTCTGGCGGCTGAATCAGGGGCTGAAGTAGTTGTATTAGTCGGCTATGACTGTTCTCTGCAAAACGGCCTTCATTGGCATGGGGCGCACCCTCAAGCACTACGGAATCCAACGCAGGTATCTATTTCAAAATGGCAACAGCAGTTCCTGGATACCCGCAAAAAACACGCAGATTTACATATTTTGAATGCAAGTAGGAGCAGTGCAATTCAATGTTTCCCAAGAATAAATTTAGAGGCAGTGATCGCGTTATTATCGTCGGCAGTGGCCCAAGCGCCGCAAACTTTGTTGCGCCGCGCGGAGTGCCGATTATAGCGGTCAATGGGGCCATCGACTGGCTTAACCGCGCTTCTTATTTTTTCACACTTGATCCATCGCCAGACAATATGCGGCGCGTTGGTCGTGGCCGCCGTCGCCGTGGTGTTTGTTATTGCATGGCACTACCCGATGTTAAAGAACGTGAAGTCAGAGATGGCGTTCTGTGCTTCCGTCGTGTGGCTGAACGCGGCATGGAGCCAAAAAATACGAATTCTCCCGAGTGGTGGGCGTGGCGCTGGTCCGCACATTTCGGCCTTTGCGAAGATGAGAATGAAATTGCCAGCGGCAATAGTGCATATGGTGCTCTGAACCTGGCTTTCCATATCGGATTCAAACATGTAGCCCTGGTGGGTGTTGACGCTACGCAAGAACCACGCGTTCACTCCGGCGGCACGCCAAAAAATCTAAGTCACCTGCCTTTGTTATTCCAGTCTGCGCGTGAACAGATTGACGTTGTTTCATGCGGGAAAATGGGAGGTATTCCGCAGATGACTCTTAAAGAATGGCTGAAGAATACATGATGGCACCCACAATTTATCACCGTATCGACGGTACCAAATACAGGAATGTCTGGGTTGTTGGTGATCTGCATGGTTGCTACACCAGACTGATGTCCGAACTCCATCGTGTGGATTTTGACCCGGCGCAGGATTTACTGATATCGGTCGGCGACCTTATCGATCGCGGTACTGAAAATGTCGAATGTCTGGAACTATTGCAGATGCCCTGGTTCAGGGCAGTGATGGGGAACCATGAGCGGTTGATGCTCGATGCGTTAAGTCCTGATGGCAACGTGAATAACTGGCTAATGAATGGTGGACAATGGTTCTTCATGTTGGACACTGATCAGGAAATATTAGCCAGGGCGCTGGTGGAGCTGGTAAGACGTCTGCCCTATATCATTGAGTTGAACACCGGGCAAGAAACTATCGTTATAGCCCATGCCGACTATCCGGATAATGAATATCAATTCGGTAAGGAGGTGCCGCTTTTCAACGTTGTCTGGGCGCGCGAGCGTATCAGTGATTCGATGGATGATATTGGTGGCGAAATTTCGGGCGCAGATCGTTTTATCTTTGGTCACACTCCGGTGAAAAGCCCGAAGACATTCTGGAATCAGCATTATATCGACACTGGTGCCGTATTTTGCGGAAACCTGACATTGATGAAAGTGAAAGGTGATGGTGCAGCATGAAGATTGCTTTAGTTCTTCGCTCTGGTGGTGACTATAACGCTTCCGATGTGCAGTGGCTGGTTAATCAACTGCCAAAAGGCTATGAAATTATTTGCCTGACAGACCTGAAGCGTTTACATGTACCTGGCGTCAAAGTTATCCCATTGATCAACCAGTGGCAACAGTGCCGTGGCTGGTGGGCGAAAATCGAGTTGTTCCGACCGGATATAACCGATGATCTGTTCTATCTTGATTTGGACACAGTTATTGCCGGTGATATACGCCCAATCCTTGAGAATCCACCAACCAGCTTCACCATGCTTAGGGATTTTTACCATCCACAATATCGTGGTAGCGGTGCCCTGTGGATACCAAATAGTGTAAAAGCGCATATCTGGAGTTCATTCTGGCAAGATCCGGAAGGTTGGATTTCTCGTTGTGTCACTACTGAGTGCTGGGGGGATCAGGGGTTCTTACGGAAGGTTATGGGCGATGATACACCAGCATTTCAGGATCTGTATCCAGGATGGTTTGTAAGTTACAAGGCCGATGTTGTGGAACCTGGTTCAAAATATGCGAGCGCGCGTTACTCCAGGGGGAATGGGACATTACCAAAGGACTGCCGAATAATCTTTTTCCACGGCAAACCGCGGCCTCGCGAAGTGTCAGAGGATTGGCTTCCCCTCATTAGCTCGTTTTTTGAGCGAGAATCAGAATAATATTGCTCTAATAATTCCATATTTTTAAAACGTGATGTACACTCATCACGTTTTTTATTAGAGCAATCCATAAGGTGCACTATGTGGCCATTCCGACGGAAATATCACTACTGGCTGATCGCCTTTGTTACGCCGACCGGCGGTATCAGGCATGTAATCACCAGGTATCGCAACAAGAGACTCACCTTAGCCAGAATTTTACAGGCTGCCATAGGTGAGGGACTGGATACAAATTGCGTAGTCCTTCCTCCTTCATACTTAGGAAAAATGACCGAAGCACAAGCTAATACGGAACTTTGAAATGAGCACTTCAGCACAAAACCAATCAATCGAAAATGTATCTATCCCTGATGTCCTGAATGCCGGTATCCCGGCCATTATCCAGAACATCCGGGCCGCGCAACGCCGCGTTAGTTGTGATGACCTCACAGCACGTTTTTTTGATAATGCGGTTCAGTCAGCGGAGATGCTTCACGCACAGCTTATTGATGTTTATAACGCAGAAGCTGATAGCCATAACTCCCTGGTAGATGCAGCTGAAAATATGCATTTGGATCTCGGTCTGAAGGGTAAAGAAATTGAAGAGCTTCAGCTGCAAATTGAACATTTGAAACGCCAGCAACAGGACGCGATCGACGATGCGACGCATGACGCCAACCAGCGTGCTGATAATGCCGAACGTATAAGCATTGAGCTGGAAACAAAACTCAATGAAATGACCGCGATGGTTGAACTGCGGAACTCACAGATTTCAACGCTAAAATCTCAATATAAAGAGATCATGAAACTTGATCCTTTTAACCTTGAGAAACGCTATAACAAAGCTAAAAGCGAGCGACAGGAACTGCGTAAGCAGGTCGCCGACCTTAACCAACAGCTCAAAAAACTATTAAAGATGCAAGCGAGGCGCGCGTGGCATTTGCTAATAAAAAAGCAGAGGTTACCGCGCTGGTTAATGAGAATGCCAAATTTGCGACGCTCAAGAAGGAAATGTATGGCATTACTGAGCGCCGTTTCCCTGCAAGCAAACTTCATCCGACGTTAGGGCAAATCTCCTTCTTCCCGCGCCTCCTGGCTTATGGGATCTCATCGCCTAAAGAGTTCAATAACGAGCGTCCTTATATCGTTTCTAAGCTGGACTTTGCTTATCAGTTCTGCTGCGACATGGGCTATGCCATTGATATCCGGATCAACGAATGGTTGATGCCAAACTTCCAGCCGTTGGCCATTTTCCGCGAGTTCCAGCCGGAAGGTTGGGTAGAGTTCTTCCATGAATTGATCTGTAAAGAGATGGAAAGCCGCCGCCCGGAACTGGTCCGTCGAGTTGAGTGGGCGCAAGAGGTTATGTTGGCAGAGGCAGAGCTGCCGTTCGAACCGGAATTTATTGATGATCTGGCAGCTAAAGGGCTGCATACCCTGTTTGATGTGGTTACCCGCCGTCATGAGCAGTTGGTTGTCGAATTGGGTTTAGAGGAAACAGCGGCAAGAAGACTTCTCGATGTTTGCTATGCACGTAGCGATGCATGGGAAAAAGAGAACGGCGGCACTATTTACGTTCGCTGACAGTTACAGTGTCACTTTTAATGCTGGTGGAGTGCGCCCACCAGCATTTTTTTCGTCCAATGAGGAGGGCATTTGAGTATTTTCAATAAACACGCACACCAGGAACGTCCGTATATCGTCATAGTTGATATTGATGGAACAATATCAGAGGCAACTGAAGACAGACTGCATTTGCTTCCGCCACCAGGTAAAGGTGCATTAACAAAGGACTGGAACGAGTTTAATCTCGCCTGTGACACTGATACTCCCATAACTCCAGTTATTGATATTGTGCGCCAGTTATTTAACGTTTACACGGTCTGGTTTGTAACCGGGCGCTGTGAGATCGCAAGGGATAAAACACGAGCCTGGCTGCGGAAGTACGTAACAAACGGGGCTGAGCCTTTGCTATCTATGCGTCCTGCCACCGATGACAGAAATGACGGCCCAGCAAAGATTGATCTCCTTAAGAAAATTGGTCTAAGTAAAATCGCGTTCGCGCTGGAAGATAAGATTGAAGTGGCGCGTGTTTTCAGGAGGCACGGCGTGCTTACGTTAATGGTCAGGGAGTATGAAAACGCGCTTCTCCATCAACAATAATTGCTCTAATAAATATTGATTTTTAAAACAGAGAAAGTGAAAATAAAAACATGCCGCAAGGCGCGGCATGTATCCAATCAATCACAGGAGATGAAAATATGAACACGGCATTCAAAATCATTATGGCCGCGATCTATTTCTGGCTGTTCTCTATCACTTTTGGCGGCATCGTCGCACATGGGTAAGGGGGATGCATGAAAGGCGAAGTGAAAGAGCGCGGCATGATTTTTAACGATGAGATGGTCCGGGCAATTCTTGGCGGGAATAAAACACAGACTCGCAGGATTGTTGAAGAAAAATTCTATGGACGGGCAGTGGCCGCAGAGTTGCTTGCCAAGCATTGTCCATATGGTCAACCGGGCGATCGTATTTGGGTTCGCGAAACCTACCGGGTACATGGCAAAGCGACGGACGTCGCAACGCTGGTTTATCGCGCAAGCGTGCGTAACTCCTGGACAGAACAAACGCACCGGGTTCCGGTCGAGGTTTGTAATAAACCAGTATCAGAAAAGTGGACGCCATCAATTCACATGCCGCGCTGGGCATCGCGCATTCTTCTGGAAATTACCAACGTGCGCGTTGAGCGGTTGAACGATATCAGCGAATGCGATGCAAGGGATGAGGGCGTTCCGCCTGCTGGAAGTTTGCTTCCTGATCACCCGGGAACATTCCTTACTCCCAAGGGGGATTTCGCAATGGCCAAGGTTGCGTTCCAGCGCCTGTGGGAATCCATCTACGGCGAAGAAAGCTGGAGTGCTAATCCCTGGGTTTGGGTAATCGAGTTTGAGCGTATTCAGTAGGGCGAGCGTATGCAATCAGTTATTTGTGAGGAAGTCGGCCTGAATAAAGCATCCCCAGCAGAGTTAAGAGCAAGTCTCGAAATGGCGCATAGCCTTGCTCAAATTGGTGTCAGGTTTGTACCAATTCCAGTTGAAACAGATGATGAATTTCACAGGTTAGCGGCATCGGCAGCACAAAAGCTGGAAATCATGGCAGCGAAAGTAGAGAAAGCTGAAGGAGCGACAAAATGAGCAAGCCAACCGACGAAGAAATAGTTCGGGTGTTGGAAGAACACGGGCGCTGTATGACTTACGTCGTGACCAACTGGCTTAGGGATAAATATCGCACACTCAAAACGGCATACGTTTTGCGTCGTCTAAAGAAACTGGAGTTCGACGGGAAAGTAAAGCGCGTTAACAGTTCTTATATAAGACAAATTTGCTGGGAGGCATCCAGTGAATAACCGCTTTTACATGATGTGCTTGCGTGAAACTGTGGGTAATAACGCCTCATTCCATTGCCATAACGGCAATGGTTACAGTTCTGATATCGATCGCGCTCATGTTTACACGCTGGAAGCAGCCCAAAAAGCCTGGAATTGTGGACGAGATATCGATCAGCCTGTTTGCGCTGATAGCGTGGATGCAATGGCTGTGTGGCACGTTGATTGCCAGTACATCCCTACAGAAAGCCTGATTGAGTCAGATTGCACTGCGTATGTGGCCTACAAAAAAGGTAGCTGGAACGGCAACGATGTTTACTGGCTTCAACACGGTGGATTGCCAACAGATGACTTCAGTAAAGCGACCATCTTTAGCGTCGCCAACAAAAACGAACCAGGAATAGTTTGGTTGCCATTTTCCATTGCTGATGCAGCAAAGCGCCGGACGTTCAATATCAATAACTTTAACCGCAGAACAATGGTTCAGGGCGCAGGTTTGGTCATGCCTGACTGGTTGAAAAAGCAAAACAGAAGAAAGAAGTCGCGAAGCGGGAAGGTGCGTTGGAATTGTCCGCATTGCGGAAAAATAACCTGGCAGTACAGCCCATATGATTTTGAAGGCTGTAGTGATTACAACTGTGAAGGATGGCGAGAATGACAATTGACTATCAGGTACTGCGTGAGGCGGCAGAAAAGGCAACACCAGACGAATGGGTCGCATTTATTTCGACGGATACTGGTACTTATGCGGTGCACACGCCCGGTGATGAACGATGTGAAGACGTTATCAAATGGACCGGCTTTGATGGACAGAAAAATGCAGAGAACAACGCTCGTTATGTTGCCGCGTTCAACCCAAAGGTTGCACTGGAGCTGCTTGGTGAAATTAAGCGCCTGGAGGACACAAATATTGATGCTATGTGTCGAATTGCAGAGCTTGAGACTAATCTCGCGGCGCTGGCAGCGGAGAATGCGGCGCTGAAGGCCGGGGCTATGTATTTCTCATATGGCTCTGAATTTAGTTTCGAGTGTCACAAAACTGCTGAGGAGGCTATCGCTGCTGCTGAGGCTGCAATTGACGACTATAGAGGCGATGCTTGCGATGGATGGAGCGAAGAGGTCGAAAGCATTTGCTGGGGGGTAATTATTCAGCAGGCAACCAAGGTCGGTGAACGCAAGAAGAGGAAATGCGACAGAGTATCACCATGGATTGAAAGAGTTTGTGATTATGAGCTTCGACCTAATGTCGAAACCCCAGCCACCGATGCTTTCCTGTCTGAAATTCGTGCGGAAGCACGCAACGAGGGGATTAACTATACCGCCAGCCGTCTTGCTGCTGCGTTCAATCACGGATTTATCAATAAGTCTTTGC
>PPYE01661832.1_pt1 | contig 34300 bp, 30 predicted proteins | sample 1559881 | NCBI WGS metagenome assembly PPYE01 (sample SAMN08240022, study PRJNA423297) | Human gut metagenome, whole genome shotgun sequencing project.
TTATCCAGCCCTCCGGCTGTATCGGTTGAGCAAAAGTCAGCGTGGGATTGGTGTGGTATCTTTATCTAAGTGATACCCCCCCCCCGGTCATATCCCGACCTGGACATGGTGGTTCGTCTGGCCGAAACGCTGAACACGGATCCCAACGCGCTTTTGTATCCGCCCCAGGCCAAGTCCGGCAAGCTGCCGTATCGTCCGGTGGCGTACAAATCCATCTTTATTGTGCTTCTGCTGTTTTTTCTGATGATGACCGTGTTCGGCGGCGTGTTTGCCGTAATACTGAAACCACTGATTGGCGGCGGAGTAGAGCAGAGCTACCTGTACCCCATTTACGGCGGCATCATGATGCTGGCGGCCCTGATGGTGGGCTGCACCTGCATTGTTCTGGATGAACTGCGCAATCCCGGCTCCTCCGACGAGGATAAAAAGAATGGATGAAGACAAACCGTGTCGGTCAGGAAAAATGATTTCGGCGGTGTGCGGGAAAACAAAAAAAGCCTTTCAGCATTTACTGAAAGGCTTTTGGTCGGAGTGATGGGATTCTCCCGCGGACTAACGAACAGTCCACAGGACTGTTCGTTGCGCACTGCGGTGCGCCGTCCTGTTCTCATCTCCGTCCCTCATGCGACAAAAAAAGCTCTCAGCCTGAGCTGAGAGCTTTTTGGTCGGAGTGACGGGATTCGAACCCACGGCCTCTTGGTCCCGAACCAAGCGCGCTACCAACTGCGCTACACCCCGAGAAAAAAACCGCAGCAACTTTGCTGCTGCGGTTTTGCTTTGGTTGGGGATGAGAGGATCGAACTCCCACGGGCGGAGTCAGAGTCCGCTGCACTACCATTATGCGAATCCCCAGTAGGTTTTGTCTGGGCTTGTTTGCCCTCGACGTTTATTTATTATAGCGACTCAAATCCGGTTTGTCAACAGTTTTTTGCAAAAAGTTGCCATGAATTTTGCCGCAGGGGATTTGTCCCGACCTTTGCAGGCGACATAAACACAAAAATGGATGTATTACCAAATTTTTTTGGTGTTGCTGCGCATCGGGGCATTGACAAACGGCCCTTTGGTGGCGTACTCTTAACCTAAAGAACACAGCTGGCGGCGGTAGGCCCGCAAGGGGAGCGCTGCCAAAAAAACGGGAGGGTTACACAATGAAAATGCGTGTCGGTATCCTGACATCCGGCGGCGACTGCCCCGGCCTGAACGCCACCATCCGCGGCGTGGCCAAGGCGCTGTATCAGCGCATGGGCGATAATGTGGAGATCATCGGTATCATGAACGGCTACGACGGCCTGATCAACGGCAACTACCGTGTCATGGACCCGTCGGAGTTTTCCGGCATCCTGACAGTGGGCGGTACCATCCTGGGCACCAAGCGCACCCCTTTCAAGATGATGCGCGTGGTGGGCGAGGACAATGTGGACAAGGTCGCCGCCATGAAAAAGACCTACAAGGCGGCCAAGCTGGACTGCCTGCTCTGCCTGGGCGGCAACGGCACCCACAAGACAGCTAACCTCCTGAGCCAGGAGGGGCTGAACATCATCGGCCTGCCCAAGACCATCGACAATGACATCTACGGCACCGATGTGACCTTCGGCTTCCACACCGCCGTGGACATCGCCACCGAAGTCATCGACCGCATCCACACCACCGCCGGCAGCCACAGCCGGGTAATGTGCATCGAGATCATGGGCAACAAGGCCGGCTGGCTGACCCTGTACTCCGGTATTGCGGGCGGCGCCGACATCATCCTGATCCCCGAGCATCCTTATGATATCAAGAAGGTGGCCAATGCCGTGGAGCGCCGTGCCAAGGCCGGCAAGAACTTCTCCATCCTGGCTGTGGCCGAAGGTGCCGTCTCGGTGGACGAAGCCAAGATGAAACGCAAGGAATGGACTGCCAAGCGCGCTGCCGAAGGCTACACCACCGCCACCAACCGCATTGCCCGCCAGATCGAACAGATGACCGGTGCCGAGACCCGGATCTGTGTGCCCGGTCACATGCAGCGCGGCGGTTCTCCTTCTGCGTATGACCGTGTGCTGGCCACCCAATTCGGCGCCTACGCTGCCGGTCTGGTGGCGGACGAGCACTACGGCGTGACCGTGGCTATGGTCAACCGCAATGTCACCGCCAACCCGCTTATCGAGATCGCCGGCAAGAGCCGCGGCGTGCCGGATGACTGCGCCATGCTCAACGTGGCCCGTTCCATGGGCATCAGCCTGGGCTGATCCCGTAACCCCCGCAGCTTCGGCGGCGGACAGTTTTGCATCCTTCGGGGTGCGGCTGCCCGCCGCTTTTTTTGTTCTTTTTTCCGGAATCTCTTGACGAAACACCAAAAAGGTGGTATGGTTAATTACACAAGTAATGAACCAATAAACCGGGCTGCGCAGCCGGTACTGGTTCCTGCCTGTTCCAAACAAGAAAGGGGGCGTGATTTTGAAGGGAACGCTCAATGACCAGAGCCTGATCTACCGGCAGATTGCCCAGCTGCTGGAGGACGGCATCCTGCGGGGAGAATACCCCGCTGACACCCAGGTGCCCAGCACCAATGAACTGGCCCGGGCCTTCAACATCAATCCCGCCACCGCTGCCAAAGGAATCAACCGCCTGGTGGACGAAGGGCTGTTGTACAAGCGGCGGGGCATCGGGATGTTTGTGGCTCCCGGCGCGGCGGAAGCCCTGCGGCAGAAACGGCGGGAAAATTTCGCCAAGACGCAGGTCAAAGCCTTTGTGCGGGAAGCCAAGCGCTTGGGTCTGACCCAACAAGAACTATACAGCCTGGTCAAAGCCCAGGCACAGGAGGAACAACTGCCATGACCACCATTACAAAAGCACCCGCCCCGCAGCCCTTGCAGGCGGATAAACTCTGCAAGAACTATGGCAAACAGCCCGTTTTGCAGGACCTGGACCTGACGTTTGAACCCGGGCGCATTTACGGGCTCATCGGGCGCAACGGCGCCGGCAAGACCACTCTTTTGGGGATTCTGTCCGGTCAGAACTATGCCACCGGCGGGCGGGCCCTGTACGGCGGCCAGCCGGTGTGGGAGAACAGTGCCGTGCTGGGTAACCTGCATTTCGCCCGGGAGATGTCTGCCGCCAGTGAACTGGCAGGCCTTTCGGTGAAGAATTTTCTGCGGGCTGGCCGCCTGTTCTGCCCCTACTGGGACCAGAATTACGCCGACGAGCTGATCAAGAAGTTTGAACTGCCCAACAAGATGATCAACCGCCTGTCCCGCGGGCAGATGAGCATGGTGTCCATCACGGCGGCGCTGGCCTCCCGGGCACCGGTCACCCTGCTGGACGAACCCACCGCCGGACTGGATGTGGTGGCACGGGAACGGTTTTACCGCATCCTGCTGGACGAATACCAGCGCACCGGCCGCACCTTCGTTATCTCCACCCATATCATTGAGGAAGCTGCCTCGGTGTTTGAAAAGGTGGTCATCCTGGACGAGGGCAAGGTGGTAGCCGACCAGAACACCGAGGATCTGGTGGAACAGTTCCGCTACATCAGCGGCCCTGCCGCAGAACTGGACGCTGCCCTGGCCGAACAGGGCATCACGCCCCTGCAGACCCAGGTGCTGGGCGGCCACAAGATGGCAGCTGTGCGGGGAGACGAGACCCTCTTTGAAACCCTGTCGGCCCGGGACGGCCTGACGGTGGAAGGCATGAACCTGCAGAACGTGTTCGTGGCCCTGTGCGGCCACGGCGACGAGGAGGGGTGACCATGCGCAATTTAGTGCGGTATTACGGCCTGACCTTTCTGCAATACATCGGGGTGGTGATGGCCTTTGTGGTGCTGGTGGTGCTGGGGGCCCGGTACACCCCGCTGTCTCTGTTTGAAAGCTACACATATATGATGCCCACTATGGGGTTGTGGCTCGCTCCGCTGACACTGGCCGGCTGCCATTCCACTATGGCGCTGCCCACCTATTTCGGGGTGCGCCGGTGGAATACATTTCTCTGCGTCCAGATCCTGGCGGTGGTCATGGAACTGTGTACGCTGGCTCTGGCGGTTCTGGGCACCACCCTGATCGCTTCCTGGAATCCGGAGTACGATATGGTGCTGAGCGTGGGGGGAATCCCGGTGCTTCTGGCTGCATCCCTCACTGTCACCGAGATGGCCCTGCTGGCACAGTATCTGCCCCGGGGGGCCAAACAGCGAACCGCCTCCATTCTGATGGTCCTCATCATGATTGTCCTGTCTTGTTCCATCACCATCGGTTTTGTCAAGGCAATCGGGATTCCGTTGGCCCTTTTCCCCATCCATGCGCTGCGTCCCGGCTGGGCGGTGTTTACCTTGGTCTGTGCGGCGGTTGCCGTGATTCTGGGCGTGGCGACCTGGCGCTTCTACCGAAAGGCGGTGATCCGGCTGTGAAATACAAAGGACAAAGCTTCGGCCGCACCTTGGGCGGTGTTCTCCAACTGGACACCAAGGTGATGGCCGGTCTGGCAGGCATTCAGGTGGCCGTCTGGGCCTTTACGGTCGGGATTCTGGCCGTGGTGGATGGGTTTACCCGGAGCGATTCGCCTGCGCTCTTCCTGGGACTGCCGGGAATCTTTACCGCAAGTGCGGGTGTCATCCTTCTATTTATAGAAGGCATGCAGCAGTTCGGCATGGATGTTTTGGTACAGATCAGCTTTGGCATTGCCCGCCGCCGTGCCCTGCAGGTGAGCTGGGTGGCTTTGCTGGGATACGGCGTGGTGACAGCGGTGCTGTCTGCTGTCCTGGAAGCTTTCTGGTACTTTTTGCTGACCGGCGGCCAGGGGGAAAGCTTTCTCCGAATGCTCCCCGCCTGGGGCTGGCTCTGTCTGGTGCTGATGCCCGCGGCCCTGTCGGCGCTGTCAGTGGGCGTGATACGCTGCTTTGGCAAGAAGGGCGGTCTGGTGCTCTGGCTGTCCTTTATGGTGCTGTGTCAGGTGCCCCAGCTGTTGGAAATCACATCCAAAGATGCCCTGGAACTTCTGGTGGAAGTTCTGCCGGTATTTCTGCCCCTGGTGGGGCTGGCGGCAGCCATAGCCGGAACGGTTCTGCTGTACCGGGACAACGCCGCGGTCACAAACCGTTGACAAAGTTCGACCATCCACGCTACAATGCAGACAGGAAGGAGCGCCGCCCCGGCCGGGGCGGCGCTTGTTTTTTGGATGGCAGGAGGTGTGTACCCATGTCGGATGGATACTGGAAGGGGTTGCTGCACAGTGCGGTGTATGCCCCGCAGCGCTGGGCCGGACAGCCGGAAATTCTGCGCCGTGACCTGGAACTGATGCGCAAGGTCGGACTGAACACGGTCACCCTGGCCGCCGGGGCATGGCCCTGGCTGGAACCCAGGGAAGGGGAGTATGCCTTCGACTGGCTGGACAAGGCCCTGACCACCCTGGAAGAGAATCAGATCAAGGTGATTCTGTGCGCCCAGGGGCAGGTGTGCCCTGCCTGGATGTCCCGACATTATCCCGGCGCTGTCCGCACCGACGAGGACGGCACCCGCCCGGTACCCGGGGCGTCCGGCGGTCTTTGCCCCAGCCACACCGCCCGCCGCAAAAAGGTGCGGGAAATGGACGAACAGCTGGCCCGCCGCTACGGGACCCACCCGGCGGTACTGGCCTGGCTGGTCACCGGCATGGACCAGCCCTGCTACTGCCCCTCCTGCCAGAAAGCCTACCGAAGCTGGCTGCGCAAAAAATACGAGACCCTGGGTGCCTTCAATGAAGCCGGCGGCACCGCTTACTCCGACTGGGAGGAGGTGAACGCCGCCCGACCGGACGGCGGCAACCTGTGTGCCGCCATGGACTGGGACGACTTCTGCGCCTACCAGCGGGCGGAACTGCTTCATCTGGAAGGGGAGGCCATCCGCAAAGGCTGTCCGCAGGCCCGCATCATCACTGATCTGCTGCCTGCACAGGGCGGGGAAGAGGCGGACCTGACCCTGACCGAGATCCGGCCGGATTGGCGTGTCGGAGAGGATCCTTCCAGCGAATGGAAGCAGGCTGTGCGTGCCGCTTTTGCCTATGACCGGACCCGCTGTGCCGGACGCCCCTTTGTGATGCGGCAGAAGTCCGGTATCAAATGTCTGCGTCCCGGGCTGCTCATGCTTTCTCAGATCCAGGCGGTGGCCTGCGGGGCGGACGGGATGGAACATGCCGTGTGGCGTCAGCTCCCCGGCCGTCTGGACGGCGGGGCGGTGGTCAGCCGCAACGGCAGCGCGGAGACCCGTCTGTTCCGGGAAACGGCGGAGGCCGGCCAGGTGCTGCTCAAGCTGCCCTTTGTGGGCGGTATGGGCACCCGGGCCTCGGTGGCTTTTCTGTATGACAGCCGCACTCCGGCGGGGCTGGCTGCTCTGGCTGCCGCTCACCATTGCGGTGACCCGCAGAAGGTCATCCTGGACCACTATGCGGCCCTTTTGGAAAACTATGTGGATGTGGACGTGCTGGACCCGTCGGCGGACTGGTCCGGCTACAAGGTGGTCGCGGCACCGCTGCTGGCGGTGTTCCGTCCCGATATGCCCAAGCGGATGGAGGAATACATCCAGCGGGGCGGTCATTTCCTGCTCACCTTCGGTTCTGGCCTGACCGATGAGAACGGTGCCGCTGTACCGGGATGGCCGCCCATCGGTCTGAACAACGTGTTCGGGGTGGGGGTGGAGGACTGTGACCCGCTGCTGGCAGGACAGACCAACAGCTTCACCTACGATGACCAGACCTATCCGGCGGTGTTCTGCTGCGATATTCTGCGGCGCACCGGCGCCCGGATGCTGGCGGCCTATGAGAAGGACTTCTACCGCGGCCAGCCTGCCGTGACCAAGCGGCCCCTGGGCTTCGGCTGTGCCTGGTACCTGGGCTGCCACAGTGACGCCAAATTCCTGCGCAAGCTGTACGCCGATATCCTGAAAGAGGCGGGGATCCCGCATCTGGCCGACATCCCCTACACCCAGGACCTGATGATCCGCCGCCGCACCGACGGCAAGCGCACCTGCACCTTCTTCATGAACTTCTCCTCCCGGGTACAGGTCACGGCGGGGCATCGTCTGGATGCCTACGGCTGTGCCATGGACACCGCCTGGGCCCAGGAGTAAAACACGCCCAAACGCCGCAAAACCCCCTTGACAACCGCCCGCCCTTGCACTAAACTGAATGATATCAAATGCAGTGCGGGGGAGTTCCGTGCGGGCAGTTCCTTTTGACAGAAAGCCGGGGAGGGTGGAAACCCGGTAAAGGAGCCCGGTGGTTGTCGCCCCCAAGCAGAAGGTGCGAACCGCTTTTTTGCCCAGTAGTGCTTTCCGTTTCGCCCCCGTTACCGGGCGTTCAAGAGGCCTTTGCAAAAAGGCAATTTGGGTGGTACCGCGGTTATTGTATTGACATGGCCGTCCCATGAGATTCTCTCGCGGGACGGTCTTTTTTTCGTCCCGCACACAAGGTAAGGAGGACACACCAATGGCAGAAACCGAGAAAACTCTGGCCAAACAGTATGACCCCAAAGGCACCGAGGACCGGGTCTATCAGAACTGGTGCGACAAGGGGTATTTCCACACGCAGATCGACCGCAGCAAGCGGCCCTTTGCCATCGTGATGCCGCCGCCCAACGTGACCGGGCAGCTGCACATGGGCCATGCCATGGACGAGACCTGGCAGGATATCCTCATCCGCTACAAGCGCATGCAGGGCTACGCCGCCCTGTGGGTGCCCGGAACCGACCACGCTTCCATCGCCACCGAGGCCAAGGTCGTGGCCCAGATGAAGGAAGAGGGCCTGACCAAGGAGATGCTGGGCCGTGACGGGTTCCTGGAACGGGCCTGGGCCTGGAAGAACAAGTACGGCAACCGCATCGTCAGCCAGCTGAAGAAGCTGGGCTGCTCCTGTGACTGGCAGCGGGAACGCTTCACCATGGACGAAGGCTGCTCCAAGGCGGTGCTGGATGTCTTCGTCAACCTGTACAACCAGGGCCTGATCTACCGCGGCAGCCGGATGGTCAACTGGTGCCCCCACTGCAACACCTCCATCTCCGACGCCGAGGTGGAATACGAGGAGAAGGAAGGCAGCTTCTGGCATCTGCTGTACAAGGTCAAGGAGACCGGCGAGATGCTGGAACTGGCCACCACCCGTCCCGAGACCATGCTGGGCGATACCGCCGTGGCCATCAACACCGATGACCCCCGCTACAAGCACCTGCACGGCTGCCATGTCATCCTGCCCCTGCTGAACAAGGAGATTCCCATCGTCTGCGACGAGCACGCCGACATGGAAAAGGGCACCGGCGTTGTGAAGATCACCCCCGCCCACGACCCCAACGACTTTGAGGTGGGCAAGCGCCACAACCTGCCCATGGTCCGGGTGCTGACCTACGACGGACGCATGACCGGCCCCGCCGACAAGGCTGAGGCCGACGCCCTGCGGGCCAGCGGCCGCGCCAGCGCCGACGAGCCCGAGGTCCTGGACTGCGGCAAGTACGCCGGCATGACCGCCATGGAAGCCCGCAAGGCTATCCTGGCCGACCTGGCCGAGGGCGGCTACCTGAAGGAGACCGAGCCCCTGACCCATGAGGTGGGCACCTGCTACCGCTGCCACACCGTCATCGAGCCCATGATCTCCAAGCAGTGGTTCGTCAAGATGGACCCCCTGGCCGGCCCCGCCATCGAGGCCGTGGAAAAGGGCGACATCAAGTTCGTGCCCGAACGCTTCACCAAGAACTATATCAACTGGATGAAGGGCAGCCGTGACTGGTGCATCAGCCGCCAGCTGTGGTGGGGCCACCGCATCCCGGCCTGGTACTGCGCCGACTGCGGCGAGACCATCGTGGCCAAGGAAGCGCCCGCCGTCTGCCCCAAGTGCGGCAACACCCATCTGGATCAGGACCCCGACACCCTGGATACCTGGTTCTCTTCCGCCCTGTGGCCCTTCTCCACCCTGGGCTGGCCCGACAAGACCGAGGACCTGGACTTCTTCTATCCCACCAATGCCCTGGTCACCGGCTACGACATCATCGGCTTCTGGGTCTCCCGCATGATCTTCTCCGGCCTGGCCTATACCGGCAAGGCCCCCTTCAACACCGTGCTCATCCACGGTCTGGTGCGGGACAGCCAGGGCCGAAAGATGTCCAAGAGCCTGGGCAACGGCATCGATCCGCTGGAGGTCATCGACCAGTACGGTGCCGACGCCCTGCGCATGACCCTGGTGGTGGGTTCCACCGCCGGCAACGATATGCGGTACAGCGAAGAAAAGGTCACCGCCAGCCGCAACTTTGCCAACAAGCTGTGGAACGCTTCCCGCTTTGTGCAGATGAACCTGCCGGAAGGTTTCCAGCCCGGTATGCCGGATGAATCCCTGCTGGACATGAGCGACAAGTGGGTGCTCTCTGAGCTGGCCAATGTGGCCGCCGAGGTCACCGCCAACCTGGACAAGTACGAGCTGGGGCTGGCCGCCGACAAGGTGGAAAAGTTCATCTGGGAGATCTACTGCGACTGGTATATCGAGATCTGCAAGTCCCGCCTGAACTCCGGGGACGAGACCCAGGCCGACACCGCCCGCAAGGTACTGGTGTATGTGCTGGACAACGCCCTGCGGCTGCTGCATCCCTTCATGCCCTTCATCACCGAGGAAATCTACCAGGCCCTTCCGGGCAGCGCCGAGACCATCATGACCCAGTCCTGGCCGGACGCCAGCTCCCTGCCCACCTGGCCGGAGGAGAGCGCCGACTTTGAGACCATGATGGCCTACATCAAGGCCGTCCGTGCCACCCGCAGCGATATGAACGTGCCGCCGTCCAAAAAGACCAGCATGATCATCGAGACTTCCGCGCCCGCCGCCTTTGAAAAGGGCAGCGTCTATCTGGCCCGGTTCGCCTTTGCCACCGACGTGACCCTCACCCCCAAGTATGAGGGCAGCACCGAAGGCATGGTCACGGTGGTCACCCCCGCCGCCCGCGGCTTCATCCCCATGATGGAGCTCATTGACCGGGAGAAGGAGCTGGCCCGCCTGCAGAAGGAACTGGCCAAGAACGAGAAGGAAGTGGCCATGTTCAGCAAGCAGCTGGACAACCCCCGCTTTGTGGAAAAGGCTCCCGCCGCCCTGGTGGAGGAGACCCGCAGCAAGCTGGCCGCCGCCCAGGAAAAGCATAAGGGCATCCTGCAGTCCATCGCGGCCCTGTCCTGAGGAGATTCCCCATGAAAAAGGACCGGACCGACCGTATCCTGCTGGGCTGCTTTCTTGTCAGTCTGGCGGTGTATCTGGTGATCTTCGTTTCCGCCTTTGCGGAACTGCCGCTGAATATTTCCTCCCTGCACCAGCTGCTTTTGATGTTCTTCCATTTCATTCCGCAGTTCTTCCTGCAGCTGCTGGTCTGCCGACTGGAAGGCCCCGTCTGGCGGTTCGCCCTGCCCTTTGCCCTGTTCCTGATCCCCGCTCTCGTCTTTGTGCTCTGCACCGGCGGGGCGGGCCTGGGCTGGGTCCTGGCGGGCGGCTGGTGCATGGCGCCTTTGTCGGGCTGTGCCCTGGGCTGGCTGGTCTTTGGCATCACCCGGCTGGTGCACCGCCTGCGCCGTCCCAACCCTTGACAAACCCTATCCCCGCGCCTATAATTGATAGCGTATTTTGCAAAACACGCTGACGGAGAAAGTAAGCGCCACGGGATTCCAGGCAAAGAGAGGGCGGTCACCGGCTGAAAGCCGCCCCACGGGTCCGGCACCGAAGTTCGCTCCCGAGTGGTCCGCGGGAACAGCCCTTGCAATGGGGGCCCAGTAGTGCGGAACGGTCCCGCCCCGTTACGGCGGAAGAGCACAGGACCTGTGCTCGCAGAGTGCCGCCGCATCAGCCGGCGGAACACGGGTGGTACCGCGGAGTTTTTACAGCTTCGTCCCTGACAAACATCAGGGACGGAGCTTTTTTGTTTGCTTCGTCCCGCAACCGCAACAAAAGGAGAGGTGCGAAATGCAGGAAAAGATCAATGCAGTGCGCGCGCAGCTGGAAGCCGACCGGGCAGCCGTGCACAACAAGGAGGAACTTTCCGCCTTCTGGCAGAAATACCTCAGCAAGAACGGGGCCGTCACCGGCCTGACCAAGAGCCTGCGGGACGTGGCCAAGGAAGACCGCCCCGCCGCCGGCAAGCTCATCAACGAGTGCAAGGTCTGGGCCGAGGGCGTGTATGAGGCCCTGTCCGCCGAGATCGAAGCCGCCGAGCTGGAAGCCCGCAACAAGGCCGAAACCGTGGATATCACCCTGCCCGGAAAGGGCAACCTGACCGGCGGGCTGCATCCCATCACCCTGGTCAAGAACGAGATCATCGACGTCTTCTCCGGTATGGGCTTTGAAATCTACGAAGGCCCCGAGATCGAGGACGACGAGCACAACTTCACCCGCCTGAACGTGCCCAAGAACCATCCCGCCCGGGATATGCAGGACACCTTCTATGTGGCCGAGGACATCGTGCTGCGCACCCAGACCAGCGGCGGCCAGATCCGCGTCATGGATGCGGAGCGCCCGCCCATCAAGGTGCTGGTACCCGGCCGCGTCTTCCGCTCCGACTCCGACGCCACCCATTCTCCCATGTTCCACCAGATGGAAGGTCTGGTGGTGGACAAGGGCATCACCCTGTGCGACCTGCAGGGCATGCTGGACAAGTTCGTCCAGGCCCTCTTCGGACCCGAGGTCAAGACCCGTCTGCGTCCTTCCTACTTCCCCTTCACCGAACCCAGCGTGGAGGTGGACGTTTCCTGCTTTGAGTGCGGCGGCAAGGGCTGCAGCCTGTGCAAGCACACCGGCTGGATCGAAGTGCTGGGCGCCGGCGTGGTGCACCAGAACGTGCTGCGCAACTGCGGCATCGACCCCGAAGTGTATTCCGGCTTTGCCTTCGGCATCGGCATCGAACGGATCGCCATGCTCAAATACGGCATCAACAACATCGGCCTGATGTTTGAAAACGACCTGCGCTTCTTGCAGCAGTTCAAGGGCTAAGGGAGGAAGAAACCAATGAAAGTACCGTTCAGCTGGCTGAAACAATATGTCGATATCGACGTGACCCCCGAAATCCTGCAGGAAAAGCTTTTCTCCTGCGGCTTCGAGGTGGAAGAACTGATCTATCTGGGTGCCGAGATCTCCAAGGTGGTCGTGGGTGTTGTCACCGAGGCCGTCCCCCAGGAAGGCACCCATCTGCACATCTGCAAGGTGGACTGCGGCCCCTACGGCCATGATATCCAGATCTCCACCGGTGCCCCCAACGTGTATGTGGGCATGCACACCCCCGCCGCTCTGGATGGCGCCACCCTGCCCGGCGGCGTCACCATCAAGGCCAAGCCCCTGCGCGGCGTGGAATCCAACGGCATGCTCTGCTCCGGCGAGGAACTGGGCCTGAATGAGGACCTGTATCCCGGCGCCGAAGTCTATGGCCTGCTCGACCTGCCCAAGGACACCGTCCCCGGCGACGACATCCGCAAGGTGGTGGGGCTGGATGAGTATATCTTTGATATCTCCATCACCGCCAACCGCTCCGACTGCCAGAGCATCCTGGGCATTGCCCGGGAGGTGGCTGCCGTGCTGGGCAAGCCCCTGAAGATGCCCGCCACCGACTACACCACCACCGATTATAAGGATCCCCGCCTGTCTATCACGGTGGAAGCCCCCGACATCTGCCCCCGCTACATGGGCCATTATGTGCGCAATATCACCTGGGGCCAGTCTCCCCGGTGGATGCGCCGTCAGCTGGCGCTGTGCGGCCTGCGCAGCATCTCCAACGTGGTGGATATCACCAACTACGTCATGCTGGAGATCGGCCAGCCCATGCATGCCTTTGACATGAACACCCTGGAAAGCTGCCAGATCATCGTCCGCCGCGCCGCGGAAGGGGAGACCATCACTACCCTGGACGGCAAGGAGTTCGCCCTGACCAACCAGAACCTGGTCATCTGCGACGGCCACAAGCCGGTGGCCCTGGCCGGTGTCATGGGCGGTCTGAACAGCGAGATCACCGAAAACACCACCCAGCTGCTGTTCGAGTCCGCCAAGTTCGCCCGGGACAACATCCGCAAGACCGCCCGCGGCCTGGGCCAGAACACCGACGCTTCCGCCCACTATGAGAAGGGGGTCTCCGAGTACACCACCGAGCTGGGCATGGCCCGCGCTCTGCACCTGATCCAGGAACTGAACTGCGGCGAAGTCACCGCCAGTGCCTTTGACGTGTCCGCCGGTGCTTCCCGGGAAGGCAAGCGCTTCTCCGCCCGCATCAGCCGCATCAACGCCATCCTGGGCATTGAAGTTCCCACCGAGGCGGTGCTGGATATCCTCAAGCGTCTGGACTTCCAGGTGGAGCTGCAGGATGACCATGACACCATGCAGGTGGTAGCCCCCCGCTGGCGGGAGGATATCGAGGTAGGCGAGCCCGATCTGGCCGAGGAAGTCATCCGGGAATATGGCTACGAGCACATCAAGCCCACCTTCCTGAAGAACGCCACCGTCACCAACGGCGGCCTGAACCCGGACCAGCAGCGGCAGGCCCGTGCCAAGAACACCGTCTGCGCCCAGGGCTTCTATGAGGCCATCACCCTGGCTTTCTACGCCGACGCCGACCTGGATGCCCTGCACATTGCCGCCGATGCTCCCGAGCGCAACGTGGTGCGCATCCTCAACCCCCTGACTTCCAACCTGGCCATCATGCGTCCGCTGCTGGCCCCGTCCCTGCTGAACGTGGTGGTGGAAAACCTGAAGAAGGGCAACACCGCCGGCCGCCTGTTCGAGCTGGCCAACGTCTACGCTCCTGCCGAGAGCGTCAACCAGCTGCCCAACGAGACCCTGCACCTGGGTCTGGCCGCCTTCGGCGAGAAGGAGGACTTCTTCGCCCTCAAGGGCGCCATCGAAGCCCTGGGCGCCGCCTTCGGCGTGACCTTCAACTACCGCCGTGCCCAGAACACCCCCTGGCTGCACCCCGGCATCTCCGCCGACATCCTGTGCGGCGAGGAGAAGATCGGTGTTTTCGGCAAGCTGGCCAATGATGTGACCGCCGAGCTCAAGCTGCCCAAGGACAGCCGGGACAACCAGAAGATCTTCCTGGCGGAGATCGACTGGCCCGCCCTCATGGCTCACCGCCGTCAGGCCCTGCGCTATGCTCCCATCTCCGAGTTCGCCTCGGTGGCCCGTGACCTGGCTCTCGTGGCTGACGAGGAGACTGCCTGCGGCGATATCATCGCCGAGATGCACCGCGCCTGCCCCAGCCTGGGCGACGTGGAGCTCTTCGACATCTACCGCAGCGAGTCTGTGGGTGCCGGCAAAAAGAGCATGGCCTTCACCCTGCATTTTGTGCCTGCCGGCAAGGCTCTGGCGCCCGAGGAGATCGACCGCTTTGTCAAGAAGATCCTGGGCAACCTGAAATATCGGCTGAACGTGGAGATCCGCTGATCTTGCCAGCCTGAATAAAATCAAAGCCCCGCTGTACCTTTCCCGGTACGGCGGGGCTTTCTTGTATGAAAAGTCGGGCGATTCAGTGGGCGACGGTATTGTTGATGACCAGCAGGTCCCCGTCCTCCAGCACGGTGTCTCCGTTGGGAATCAGATACTCCTGCCCCCGGCGGATCAGCACGATCAGCGCGCCGGCCCGACGGGGCAAATCGGCCAGACGGCGGCTTTCGGGCAGGTCCTGGATGTTGACCACCTTTTCGGTCAGGGTGGCGGCGGGGGCCTTGTCCTGCTCCAGGGCGCAAAGGACCAGCAGGTCTCCCGGCTGCAATACGGTGCTGCCGGAGGGCACCAGCGTCTGGTCGCCGCGCTGCAGGCTGATCAGGATGGTGCCCGGGGGCAAAAGGATCTCCCGCACCGCCTTGCCGCACCAGGCATGACCGGCGGGCACAGCGATCTGGATGAACTGCACCGGGGCTTCATCCACATAGTCGTTGAACGTTTTGAGAATATTGCCCTGGGTATCGATCATGTCCAGACGTCGGGCCACGGCGGGCAGCAGCGATCCCTGGACCAGGATGGAGAAGAGCACCACCACAAACACGATGTGGAAGATATCCATCTCGATGTAGGCGGGGCTGATGACTGCCATCACCGCAAAGACGACCGAGGCCGCACCCCGCAGCCCGGAAAAGGAGACCAGCAGTTTCTGCCCCACACTGCCCCGGAAGGGAGTCATGAGCAGGAACACCGCCGCAGGGCGGGCCACCAGGGTCAGGAACAAGGCAATGCCCAGCCCCGGCAGCAGCACCGCCGGCATCCGGGAAGGGTAGGAGAGAAGCCCCAGCACAAAGAACAGGATCATCTGCATGATGCTGGTGATGCCGTCAAAGAAGGGGACCAGCGTTTCCTTGTGTCCGATTTCGCCGTTGCCCAGGAGGACGCCCGCGATATACACACTCAGGAAGCCGTTTCCGCCCAGCAGGGTGGGGGCGGCGTAAGCCAGCAGCGCGGCTGCCACCACCACAATGACGTCTGATCCGGGAAAGGAAAACCGCACCCGGCGCAGCAGCCACAACACCGCGGCCCCCACACCGAAACCGAAGACCAGCCCGAAGGCCAGCTGTTTCACCAGCAGCAGTGCCGCACCGCCCGGGGTGATGCCGGTTTCCATGGCAGCCAGCAGCACCGCGGTGAGCATATAGGCGAAGGGGTCGTTGCTGCCGCTCTCCACTTCCAGCAGGGAGTCGGTGTTTTCTTTCAGGGCCAGGTTCCTGGCACGCAGGATGGAAAACACCGAGGCCGCGTCGGTGGAACCCAGCACCGCCCCGCACAAAAGACCCTGCAAAAGGGGCATCCCCAGCACCAGATGGCAGAACCCGCCGGTGAGCAGGGCGGTCAGCAGGGTGCCGACGCTGGAAAGCAGGATGGACGGCACCGCCACCGGGCGGGCGGCACGCCAGTTGGTGCCGAAACCGCCGTAAAACATGATGAAGACCAAGGCCACCGAGCAGATCTGTTCGGTGACGGCGTAATCGTCAAAAGCGACCTTGAACAGCCCGTCCGAACCGAACAGCATGCCCAGAAACAGGAACACCAGCAGCGCCGGAATCCCCAGCCGGGAACTCAGCTTCAGAAAGACCGTGCAGGCCAGCATGACCACGGCCGCGAACAATAGCAAAGATGCGAGCATGAACCCTTCCTTTCCCTGTGTGAATCAAAAATGCGTACTGTAATAACTATACCACACCGTCTGCACGCCTGCCAAGTAAAACGGCAGCACAAGCAATCGGTTTTGATTTTTTGGAAATTATGCCTCAAAACATAACAATCTTCGGAAAAGCAGTCAAAATAGTTCTGCTAAGCGGCAGCTGCCGGTTTTTGACTTGCTCTGCGGCCGGATTCATGGTATTCTATACGAAGTACGCGACTCTGCTTTGAAAAGTCTTTATGGTGTAAGAAACTGGAAAGGGAGAATGCGTGCGGCGGACGACCGTTGCCCTTGACGGTCGTCCGTTTTTTATAACAGCCGGCAGGCCCAAGGTGGACATTTGCCTGAAAATCGCATATACTTAAAAAATCATGTGACAAACACATCCTGTGAAACAGGATACGGAACGGAGGGAACCCATATGTGTGGAATCGTTGGCTTTACCGGTCGTGCGCAGGCCGCGCCGATCTTGCTGGACGGCTTGGCCAAACTGGAATACCGCGGGTATGACTCGGCCGGTCTGGCCGTGCAGGAAGCGGCCGGCAAGATTGAGGTGGTCAAGGCAAAGGGACGTCTGCGCGTTTTGAGCGAGATGACCGACGGCGGCAACGCCGTCCCCGGTACCTGCGGCATCGGCCATACCCGCTGGGCCACCCACGGGGAGCCTTCGGTGGTCAACGCCCATCCCCATTACAGCCGGGATGAAAAGATCGCGGTGGTGCATAACGGCATCATCGAAAACTACCAGGAACTGAAAGACTGGCTCACCAACCGCGGATTCAATTTTGTGTCCCAGACCGACACCGAGGTGGTGGCCCAGCTCATCGATTACTATTATACCGGGGAAGCGGCCGGCGATCCGCTGAACGCCATTACCCGCATGATGCTGCGGGTGCGCGGGTCCTATGCGCTGGGTGTGCTCTTTGCGGACCAGCCCGGTGTGGTGTATGCCGTGCGCAAGGACAGCCCCCTCATTGTGGGCCGCGCCGAGGACGGCAACCTCATTGCCTCCGATGTGCCTGCCCTTCTCAAGTACACCCGCACCGTCTATTACATTGACAACCTGGAGATCGCCCGCCTGACCCCCGATTCCATCGAATTCTTCAACATCGACCGGGAACCGGTGGAAAAGCAGGCCACCACCATTGAGTGGGATGCCGAAGCGGCGGAAAAGGGCGGCTACGAGCATTTCATGATGAAGGAGATCCACGAGCAGCCGGCCGCCGTGCGGGACACCCTGAGCCCCCGCATCAAGGACGGCAAGGTGGACCTGAGCGAGCTTTCCCTGGACGAGGAAGCCATCCGGGCGGTGCGCCGCCTCTACATCGTGGGCTGCGGCTCTGCCTACCATGTGGGTGTGGCGGCCCGCTATGTCTTCGAGAGTCTGGCCCGGGTCCCGGTGGAGGTGGACGTGGCCAGCGAGTTCCGGTACCGTGACCCGGTGCTGGAGCCGGATTCTCTGGCCATCATCATCAGCCAGAGCGGCGAGACCGCCGATACCCTGGCCGCTCTGCGCCTGTGCAAGGACCGGGGCGTGCGCACCATCGGCATCGTCAACGTGGTGGGGTCTTCCATCGCCAGGGAGGCCGATGCCACCCTGTACACCTGGGCAGGTCCGGAAATTGCCGTGGCCACCACCAAGGCCTACAGCACCCAGCTGGCCGCCTGCTACCTGCTGGCCATTGCCTTCGGGCAGCAGCGGGGCGTGCTGGATGAGGAACGCGCCGCCGCCTTGGTGGCGGAACTGCAGGCCCTGCCGGACAAGATCGAAAAGACCCTCACCGACAAGGAGCGCATCCAGTGGTTTGCCAGCAAATATGCCAACGCCCATGACGTCTTTTTCATCGGCCGCGGTCTGGACTACGCGGTGGCCCTGGAAGGCAGCCTGAAATTCAAGGAGATCAGCTACATCCACTCCGAAGCCTTCGCGGCAGGGGAGATGAAGCACGGCCCCATCTCCCTGGTGGAGAAGGGCACCCTGGTGGTGGGCATCCTGACCCAGCCCGACCTGTACGAAAAGACCGTCTCCAACCTGGTGGAAGCCAAGAGCCGGGGCGCCTTCCTCATGGGGCTGACCAGCTACGGCAACTACAACATCGAGGACACCGCCGGCTTCACCGTCTATGTCCCCAAGACCGACCCCCACTTTGCCATCAGCCTGTCGGTCATTCCGCTGCAGCTGCTGGCCTACTATGTGAGCTGCGCCAAAGGTCTGGATGTGGATAAGCCCCGCAACCTGGCCAAAAGTGTCACGGTGGAATAAAACTGAACATTAGGAGCACAATTGTCTGATTTGCCAAAATTTTTTTGGTGATTTTGTGCGTCTTTTGCTCCGTTTGCCCCCTGTTAGTAGGGACAAACGGAGCAATTTTGTGTTATAATACAAGCCGAAGTCAAAATTTTCATGCGGTGGCGGCGTTGCAAGTGGGGCCGCCCCGCCATATACTGTGGCAGGAACGGCCGTTTTTGTCCGGGCCGTTCCCTCTGCCGGAAAACAGGGAAGATAGAACGAATGAAGAAAACCAACGAACAACTGATCAAGGGCCTGCCCCGCCGTATCCTGCTCATGCTGCTGGACTGCGGACTGATCGTGCTTTGCTACTATATCGCCATCCTGCTGCGGTTTGACGGCAGTGACGCTTTCCGCCGCCACGAGGTCATTGTGGCCATGGCACCCATGCTGACCTATATCCTGCCCATCTATATGGTGGTGTTCTGGTTCGGCGGTCTGTATGAGATCATGTGGGAATATGCCGGCATGCGGGACCTGGCGCGGCTGATGTGCCTGTCAGGTTTGGCCACCGGATTCAGCCTTTTGTTTGACATGCTCTTCCGCACTCGTACCATCAGCGGCACGGTGCTCATCATCGGTGCAGTGCTCAACACGGCGGCCGTGGCCGGGGTACGCTTTTTGTGGCGGCTGATGCGGACTCTGCGGCAGTATACGGGCAGCACACCCAAAGCGGCCCGCAATGCCCGGGACAAGACGCCGCTGCTGATCGTGGGTGCGGGCAATGCCGGTGCCTGGGCCGTCAACCTGTGCAAGACCAAAAACTCCACCTTCGGCAACCCGGTGGTCATTGTGGATGACGACCTGACCAAAAAGAACCTGCGTGTGCAGGGCGTTCCGGTGCGGGGCACCATCTCGGACATTCCCGAACTGGTGCGCAAATACCATATTGTGGAGATCGTCATCGCCATCACCACCCTGAAAGGCGAGCGCCTGCGGGAGGTTATCAACCTCTGCAACTCCACCCATTGCCGGGTGCGGATGCTCAACGACCCCCAGGCGGTGGACGAGAGCGGCAAGCCGGTGGTGGCGGGCCTGCGTGAACTGAACACCGCAGACTTCCTCTCCCGGGACGAAATTCAGCTGAACAACGCCCAGATCTCCGAATATCTGCACGACAAGATCGTGCTGGTCACCGGCGGCGGCGGGTCCATCGGCAGCGAGCTCTGCCGCCAGATCATGCGCTACAGCCCCCGCCAGCTGCTGATCTTCGATATCTACGAAAACTGCGCCTATGAGCTGGAGATGGAGCTGCGCAACAAGTACGGCGCCGACGCCCACATCATCACCCTCATCGGCTCCATCCGGGACAAAGCCCGCCTGGACGAGGTATTTGAAACCTATCATCCTTCGGTGGTTTTCCATGCGGCGGCCCACAAACATGTGCCCCTGATGGAGACCAGCCCTGCCGAAGCGGTAAAGAACAATGTTTTCGGCACCAAGAATCTGCTGACATCCGCCGCCGAGCATGATGTGGAGCGGTTCGTGCAGCTGTCCACCGACAAGGCGGTGAACCCCACCAACGTCATGGGCTGCACCAAGCGCATCTGTGAAATGCTCATCCAGACCTTTGCCAGCAACACCACCATGAAGTGCATGGCGGTGCGCTTCGGCAATGTGCTGGGCAGCCACGGCAGCGTCATTCCGCTGTTTGAAGAACAGATCAAGCGGGGCGGCCCCGTGACCATCACCCACCCGGACATCGTCCGCTATTTCATGACCATCACCGAGGCCGCCCAGCTGGTGCTGCAGGCCGGCGGTCTGGCCAAGAGCGGCAGCATCTATGTGCTGGATATGGGCGAGCCGGTTCGCATCATGGACCTGGCCAACCGGCTCATCCGCTTCTATGGGTATGAGCCCGGGGTGGATATCCCCATCGAGATCACCGGCCTGCGCCCCGGCGAAAAGCTGTACGAGGAGCTTATGCTGGATTCCGAGCAGGACAAGATGCTCAGCACCGCCCACAACAAGATCTTCATCGCACCGCCCATGGAGATCGACCTGGCCCATTTCTATGAAGAATTGCAGAACCTGCAGGTCTGTGCCGAGCACAACGACGAAGCGGTGGTCATGGGCCTGCAGCGGATTGTGGGGCGATACCATCCCAACCGCAAACTGAACGAGGACCACACCGTCAGTGCGGCCCACGGCAATACGTCCATCATTGACAAGAGTGAGATCGAACACGCGGTGGCCCAGCAACAGGCCGTCATGGAGAGCAAAAAGGAGGGCAAGGATGTATCGTAATTATATCAAGCGCCTGCTGGATCTGCTTCTCTCGGCGGTGGCGGCGGTGGTGCTGGCCATTCCCATGGCAATTCTGGCCATCTGGATCAAGATCGACTCCCCGGGCCCGGTGTTTTTCAAGCAGCGGCGGGTGGGGGCCCACAAGACCCATTTCAACATCCTGAAATTCCGCACCATGCGGGGGGACACGCCCCATGACGTGCCCACCCATCTACTTAAAAACGCCAATTCCTACATCACCAGAAGCGGGGCTTTCCTGCGCCGCACCAGTCTGGACGAACTGCCCCAGATCTACAACATCCTGGCAGGGCAGATGAGTATTATCGGCCCCCGTCCGGCTCTGTACAACCAGTATGATCTCATTGAGGCCCGGGACGCGGTGCACGCCAACGACATCCGCCCTGGACTCACCGGCCTTGCCCAGGTCAACGGCCGGGACGAGCTGCCCATTGACGTGAAGGCCCGCTATGATGGCGAATATGCTGCCGACATCACCTTCCGCAAGGATCTGGCCATCTTCTTCCGTTCCATCACCTACGTGTTTGAACGCCGCGGCGTGGTGGAAGGCGGTACCGGTGCCATGGAAGAGCAGAAGAAGGAACAAAAATAACGCTGCAAGCGGTTTTTGTTACGCAATGTCCGGCTTTTTGGCCGGACATTGGCATTTTGACGGAAAAAACTGCCTCCTGTTTTTCCTGAAAAAACAGGCAAAAAAGGCGCCAAAACAAAACTACACAAGAAAATATTGAAATTCTCGTTGAAATATGTTGCAAAAGTCAAGTTAATTGTGTAAAATATACATCAGGGACCCGTCGCTTTGGGTCAAAATAACGGCAGAGTGGCCGGCAGGGATTCATGCGGCGGTTTGGTCATTCAGCACAATGGTAAGGAGAGGCAGCTTATGGCAAACAGGGTATTCCAAAATGTGGTCTACCAGATGAAGGACGCAATCGACCGCGTTGTGGGTGTGGTGGATGAAACGGGGGCTGTGATCTCCTGCTCCGAGCTGGGGCAGATCGGCGAAGTGCGGGAAGGCTTTGCGGCCAGCCGGCTGACGGCGGGGGATGCCTTTGTCAAGGATGGCTACGCCTATCACCAGTTCTCCAACGCCAAGCACAACGATTATGCCGTCTTTGTGGAGGGCAGCGATACCACCGCCAGCCAGTTCGCAGCGCTGCTGTCCATCAGCCTGCAGAGCATCAAGCAGTACCACGACGAGAAGTTCGACAAGACCAACTTCATCAAGAACGTGGTGCTGGACAATATCCTGCCCGGCGATATCTACGCCAAGGCCCGGGAGCTGCATTTTGTGTCCGATGTGCAGCGGGTTGTCCTGCTCATCCGTGTCACCAGCGGCAATGATATTTCCGCCTATGATGTGGTCAGCGGCCTGTTCCCGGACAAACAGAAGGACTTCGTCTTCAATATCAGCGAGAGCGATACCGTCCTGGTCAAGGAGATTCGCCCCGACACCAGCACCCGGGATATGGAAAAGCTGGCGGCCTCCATCGTGGACAACCTGCAGGGCGAGCATTACATTAAAGCCGTGGTGGGCATCGGTACCCCCATCGGCAACATCAAGGACCTGGCGGCCAGCTTCAAGGAAGCCCAGATCGCCATGGAAGTGGGCAAGGTTTTCGACACCGAAAAGCAGGTCATCTCCTACGATCACCTGGGCATTGCCCGCCTGATCTACCAGCTGCCCACCACCCTGTGCGAAGCCTTCCTGCATGAAGTCTTCAAGCAGGACAGCATCGACAGCCTGGACTCTGAAACGCTGTTCACCATCCAGCGCTTCTTTGAGAACAACCTCAACGTGTCCGAAACCAGCCGCGGCCTGTTCGTGCACCGCAACACCCTGGTTTACCGTCTGGAGAAGATCAAGAAGCTCACCGGCCTTGATCTGCGCAAGTTCGATGATGCCATCGTATTCAAGGTGGCCCTGATGGTCAAGAAGTATCTGTCCGCAAATCCGGCCAAATACTGAGAATCATACCTTTCCGGCGCTCCGCTCCTTTGGATCGGAGCGCTTTTTTCTTGTGCTCCGTTTTTGCTGTGACGCGGGCCCGAAAAATCCGTTCAGGATAAAAGAAGGCGCCTTTCCCAAATTTTACAAACTTATCACAACTGCCGGTCTGTACCGCGAAAATCACGTTTGTACAAGAGAAGTCAGCCTGCGGCAATCTTGACGCAGGCAGGGATTCATGGTACATTAGTATCTGTATCGTTCTGCCCGTTTTGGGGGCAGGGAAGTGTCGAGAAGCGCAGGAGAATGCCATGATTCAATTTGAACACGTATCCAAAGTGTATGAAACGCAGAGCGACGAGAACGTCGCCCTCGAAGATATCAATATCCAGATCGAAGAAGGGGAATTCGTCTTTATCCTGGGCCACTCCGGCGCGGGCAAATCCACCTTCCTCAAGCTCATGCTCATGGAAGAAAAGCCCACCGAGGGCAAGGTCTTCATCAACGGCCAGGACCTGACCAAGCTGCGCCGCCGCAAGGTGCCCTACATGCGCCGCCAGATGGGTGTGGTGTTCCAGGACTTCCGCCTGATCCCCACCATGACCGTGTATGAAAATGTGGCCTTTGCCATGCGCGTGACCAATATTTCCACCAAGGTCATCAAGAACCGGGTCCCCTTTGCCCTGAGCCTGGTGGGCCTGGAAGACAAGATGGATCGTCTGCCGGACGAACTTTCCGGCGGTGAGCAGCAGCGTGTGGCGGTGGCCCGTGCTCTGGCCCACGGCCCCAAACTCATCATTGCCGACGAGCCCACCGGCAACATCGATCCCGAAATGAGCATGGACATCATGCAGCTGTTCGAGGCCATCAACAAGGTACATATCACCGTTGTGGTGGTCACCCATGAACACGAACTGGTGCAGAAACTGGCCAAAAAGTACAACAACCGTGTCATCACCCTGGCCCACGGGCAGGTCGCCTCGGATACTTCCCACCCGGAAGTGGCCGAAGAGTATGAAGCCCGCATGCGGGAAATGGGCATGGAACCGACTTATCTGTAAGGGGGCTAGATGATGCGTTTTTCCAGTTTTACTTATCTGGTGGGGCAGGGCCTGCACAATATGCGGGCCAACCGCCTGATGACCTTTGCCTCCATGGGCGTGCAGATCGTCTGCATGATCCTGGTGGGCGCGGCGCTGCTGTTCGGCATGAACATCGACGCCATGGTGGACTATATCGGCGAACAGAATGAAAGCTATGTCTACTTGGTGGACGGTTTGTCCGATGAGCAGATCACCGCGGCCGGCGACGCCATCAAGGCGGTACCGGGGGTGGTTTCGGTCACCTATATATCGCCCACCGACGTGCTGACAGAGTTTGACGGCATGCTCCAGAACTACACCAACCTGATGGACACCTTCTCGGAGGACAACCCCTTCCACTCCATGTACAAGGTGGTGGTGGATGATGTTTCCAACATCGACGCCATCATTGAACAGCTCCGGGTCATTGAGAATGTGGAAAGCGTCAGCGCCACCCGGGAACTGTCCAAGCTCTTTGTCTCTATCCAGCGGGTGGTCAACTACGTCAGCTATGGCCTGGTGGCGGTGCTGGCCCTGGTCAGCATCGTGGTGATCAACAACACCATCCGCCTGACCGTCTTTGCCCGCCGCAAGGAGATCGGCATCATGAAGCTGGTGGGGGCCACCAACGGCTTTATCCGGTTTCCCTTCTTTGTGGAGGGCGTTACCTCCGGTCTGATCTCCGCGGCTGTTTCTTCCGGCGTGGTCTGCAGCGCCTATTATGCCCTCTACCGCTGGTACCTGGAAAACCCGTCCAACCTGTCCAACCTGCTGGGCGGCACCCTGGTCCCGCTGGAAAGTGTGTGGTATTACATCGTCATCGGCTTTGTGGCCTTTGGCTTCGTCATGTGCGGTATCGGTACCGCCACCAGCATCCGCAAACACCTGAACGTCTGACCCCTACGGTGGAGGAATTCCAAAACATGATCTCTCTTGCAGTGAAAAAACACATCCGTCAGGCTGCCACCCTGGCCCTCACCCTGGTGATGGCCACGGCCCTGGTTTTCCAGGGGGCCACGCCGGCTTACGCCGACGACAAACAGAAGGAGCTGGAAGACAAGAAAAATCAGCTCCAGCAGGAATTGGAAGACATCAAAAACCAGCAGTCGGCCAACCAGGAAAACCTGGAAAATGCCCAGGACCAGAAAGAACAGCTGGAAGCCAAGAACACCGAACTGAAGCAGGAAGTGAAACAGATCTCCAACCAGCTGGATGATATCAAGACCAAGATTGGTGAGACCGAGGACGCCATCACTGCCAAGCAGGAGGAAGTGGACCAGAAGCAGGCCGAATTTGACGCCCGCTGGGATGGGTTCAAGGAGCGCATGAGCAGCATGCAGATGCTCCATTACAGCGGCGGCATTGATATTCTGTCCAATGCCACCAACCTGTTTCAGCTGCTCAACTTCACCCAGGCCCTGGCCGATATCTCCGAAAAGGACGAGGAAATCTGCCAGGAACTGGATGATGAGAAGGCCGAACTGAACCAGCAAAAACAGGAACTGGAAGATTCCAAGGCGCAGCTGGAAGCCCAGGAAGCGACCCTGGCCGACAGCCAGAACCAGCTGAACAGCAAGATCGACGAGCTGGTGGCCAATATCCAGCAGCAGGACGCCACCATCAGCGAGGCGGAAGCCCGGGCCCAGGCCCTGGCCGCCGCCGAAAGCGACAAGCAGGCCGAATTCAACAAGGCGGCGGATGAATTGGACTCCTACCTGCGGTCCCTCATCCAGAACAGCAGCGGCGGTACCAACGCCACCCTGTCCTGCTCTCTGCATTTCATCTGCCCGCTGGACAGCTACAAGTACATTTCCTGTGAGTACGGCAGCAACGGCCACAAGGGCCGTGACTACGCTGCCCCCGGCGGCACCCCCATCAAGGCGGTGGCTTCCGGCCAGGTCATCACGGTGGACAGCCATTACAGCTACGGCTACTATGTCATGATCTACCACGGCACCGCCGATGACGGCAACAACTACACCACCCTGTACGCTCACATGCGGTCCTGGCCCTCCGTCAGCGTGGGGCAGACTGTTTCCCAGGGCGATGTGATCGGCTACGTGGGCTCCACCGGTAACTCCACCGGCAACCACCTGCACATTGAGCTGCGCCAGAACGGCGCCCGCATCAACCCGGCCCTGTATATCCCGTCGTAATTGTATGTTAGGAGGCGTTCCCATGGAAAATCATCACAAGACCGGTATCCGCGTGGTCTGTCTGGTCATCGCGGTGCTGATGGTTGCGGGTCTGTTTTCCTCGGTCGTTTATTCCCTGGTCTGATCCTACCGCCAAGACTGTGGCAGACGGCTTTGTTCCGCCTGCCGGATAAGGAGATTACCTGATTCATGAGCAGAAAAGTCAACCTGGCCGTGGCCGCCACCGTCACCCTCATCGCAATGGCCGTGACCTTCTCGATCACCATGGTCGTGTCCATGGATATGTTCAACAGTACCGTTTCCAGCGTCAAGAACAAGGAACGGATGTACAACAAACTGTCCGAGATCGACCGCTATGTGCGCGACAATGAATACTTCGACATCAATGAGGACACCCTCAACGATACCATTGCTTCCGGCTACATGCTGGGCATCAGCGATAAGTATGCCCGCTACTATTCCGCCAAAGCCTACACCGAAAAGGTGGGCGTGGAGACCGGGCGCCTGATGAACATCGGCGTGTCGGTGGTCAAGGATTCCTCCTCCGGTTACGCCCGTATCATCCGGGTGTACAGCAACAGTCCGGCCAGTGAGATCGGCCTGCAGGTGGGCGGTTTCATCACCACCATCGGGGACACCAGCGTGCGCACCATGACTGATACCGCCGCCATCAACTCCGCCCTGCTGGGGGAGGAAGGCACCACCGTCAGCATCACCTACCTGAACCCGGACCGCCAGGAACAGCCTGCCGTGGAACTGGTGCGCTCCAACTACACCACCAACACGGTTTTCACCCAGATGACCGGTGACGGCTGCGGCTATGTGTGCATTGATGCTTTTGCATCCACCACCGGCACCGAGTTCCGTACCGCGGTGGAAGACCTGATCAACCAGGGGGCCAAGGCGCTGGTCTTTGATCTGCGCAACAATACCGGCGAATCCCTGGATGCCGCCCTGGTGGCTGCCGACTACTGTGTGCCCGCCGGCCTGATGGCCCAGAGTCAGGCCAAGGACGGTACCCTCACCGACCTGCGTATCTCGGATGACCATGAGATCACCGTTCCCATGGTCTGCCTGGTCAACGGCAGCACCGCCGGCGGCGCCGAACTGTTCGCCAATGCCCTGCGCAAGATGGCCGGCGCCAGCATTGTGGGTACCACCACCGCCGGTAAGGGCGTGGTGCTCAGCGAGCCCCAGAGTTTCTCCGACGGCAGTGCCGCGGTCATCACCATTGGTATGCTGCTGGACAACGAAGGCCAGACCTGGAACGGTACCGGCCTGACCCCGGATGTGGAAGCCGCCCTGACGGCCGACGAGCAGAACAGCTACTATGACTTCACGGTGGATACCGACCCGCAGATCAACAAGGCCGTGACCTCGGTCATGGCCATGGTCGGGTAAGGGAGGCGGACCTATGCCGGTTTTGACCGACCTTTCCACCATCCGCGACCTGTGCGCGCGGTATGACTTTGCGTTGTCCAAGGGCTTTGGACAGAACTTCATCATCAACCCCGGCATCTGTCCCCGCATTGCCGAAGAGGCGGGCATCGGCCCCGGCTGGGGTGCCCTGGAAGTGGGCCCCGGTATCGGTGTCCTCACCGAACAGCTGGCCAAGCGGGCCGACAAGGTGGTTTCGGTGGAGGTGGACAAGCGACTGGAACCCCTGCTGGCCGAGACCATGGCCGGGTACGACAACTTCAGGCTGGTCATGGGGGATGTGCTCAAGGTAGACCTGGCGGCTTTGCTGAAGGAAGAATTTGGCGACCGCCCGGTGGCTGTCTGCGCCAACCTGCCCTACTACATCACCAGCCCCATTCTCATGCGCCTGCTGGAAGAGAAACTGCCGGTGGAGAACATTACCGTCATGGTGCAGAAGGAGGCCGCACAGCGCCTGTGTGCCGCCCCTGGCACCCGGGAAGCCGGAGCCATCAGCTACGCTGTGGCCTACTACTCCACCCCCAAAATGCTTTTCACGGTGCAGCCGGGGAGCTTTTACCCGGCGCCCAAGGTCACCAGCGCGGTCATCCGGCTGGATGTCCACAAGCAGCCCGCTGTGGAGGTCCCCGACGGGGACGAGGCCGGACTGTTCCGGCTGATCCGGGCGTCCTTCTCCCAGCGCCGCAAGACCATCGCCAACGTGGTGGCCTCCGGGCTGAACCTGCCCAAGCCTCAGGTGCTGGAAGCACTGCAGGCCGCGGGCCTGGATGCCCGCCTGCGCCCCGAACAGCTGACGTTGCAGGATTATTGCCGCCTGCTGGGCACACTGCGCGGTTGACACCGCCGCCGGACCATGATACAATAATATGGTTCCCGCTGGCATAGCTCAATTGGCAGAGCAGCTGATTTGTAATCAGCAGGTTGCAGGTTCGATTCCTGTTGCCAGCTCCAAAAGAAAACCGCCGTATCTGCGTACAAAATCGCAAGCACGGCGGTTCTTTTTTATGCCCCGATGAGGCTTGATTTTCCGGAAATGGTCAACTTTTGGTCAACTTTCCTCAAAAAACTGCGCGTTTGCCGGCCCACTGATCGGGGGGGACGCTTTCGGGGCAATATAGGCGGAAATCGTAGGTTTTCGTAGGTTTTGGCATTTTTGCCATGTGGCAAATGGCTTTTGCTATATAGGCCAAAATGTTGGGTTTTCTTAGGTTTTCAGTAGGCCGGGGCCTATACGGAAAAAAATACAGGTTTTTGCAGGTTTTTTCGCCTCCGGCACCGTCCCCGAAACCGTACAAAAAACAGCACAAAAAAAGGATGAAAACACTACGGGGGCCTATATAAGAAAAAACATAGGTTTTCCCAGGTAGTACAGGCCACCCGGCGGGCCATTTTCGTGATCCTGCGGAAATGGTGCAGGCGGGGGGGCGGGAAGCAGCTGTGAACAGCCAAAAAGAAAAACCCCGGCAATTGACCGGGGCAAGCACTATTCTTTTTGTACTGATTTTGCGTGCTGGACGCTTTCAAGGTTCAGCGCGCGGATCAGCAGCTTGTGAAGAAACTGCGGGTTGTCTTGATTGCGCTGGACGATATACCCGATGTTGATAGCATCCGGCGCCGAAAAGGTAAAGTTCTTTTCCATGTTGTGCCCACCTTACTCTTTATCGGCTTGTTCGGCCTTGTGCTGCTTTCCTCCGCTCTCTTTGAACTTGCGTTTGCCGGTGGAGAAGTTGTAGTCGACGGCTTTCTTCCACTTGAGAACCTCGCGCACACATTCTCCCTTTGCTCGGGCGGCATAGTAAGCAAGGTTGTACCTTTCGGCATCTTCATCCGTCATGGCATCCGGGGAAACCTGCTCTTCTGTGTTCCACAAGTAGGCCCATTTCACCAAATCCTTGATGCAGTAAAGGGCGAACGGGGTCATTTTACTGATATAGCCGATGGTTTCAAGGCGGGCGGCATCCGCTTTATTCTCGAAATCCTCCGGGTATTCGTTGAACGTACTATAAATAAACTTTTCCATGATCTTGTCCCTTTCCATTTGGTTTAAAGCCCGTATAGCCTGTTAGCACAGCTTTGTGGTTTACGCCACGCAGAAGCGCGTGGTCGTGGTGGTCTTGGTGAAACGTGCGGCCAGCTCGGGAGCGGCGGCCTTGATGGCCTTGCCGTCCAGGCGGCTTGTGGTCACGGCCTTCAGCGTAACTTTGTGGGTGCCCACGTCCATGCGGTCAACGTCCCGGCGGGCCATTTCCGCCGAAATGGTGGCCTTGATGGTGTCCATCTCCGCCTGTGCAGCTTCAATAAGCTGCTGTGCTTCCTTGTACTGTTCTACAAGGGAAAGAAGTTCAATACTACTCATGGTGTAACCTCCTTGATATGGAGGGCGGCCCGTGCTATAATAGGGCTGCCCCTTGTTGGGTTTGGCATCGCGGTTTGCTTGGTCGGCTGTCGCGGTGCCTTTTCTTTTGCCTACTCGGTTGCAGGCGGCCAGTGCCCGATGCTTGTTTAACCCTTGCGTGCAAGTCCGTTACGCAGTCTGTTCTCTGGCGCTTACCGGTGTTCCCCGGAGGTTTTCACCGTGCCTTGGCCCTTTCGACATTATCATTATACTATATCGCTAGCGTTATATCAACTGGCGAATTGCACAAAGATATAACGCTAGCACTATCTATTTTGTATATCGCTATCGTTATAACGTTGTGGTATAATGTTATTGAGGTGATAGTATGACGGTAAGCAAAGCGCAAATTAAAGCAACCACAAAATATGAAGCGGCCAAATACGATAAGGTTCTTGTGAGGCTTCCAAAGGGTCAACGTGCAGAAGTTCAAGCCGCTGCCGACGCGGCGGGGGAGAGCCTCAACGGTTATATTGTTGGGGCAGTCAAGCAGCGCATGGAGCGGGATGCCGCCGGGGAGGTAGATGAATAATGCCGATGTTCACCATTGTGGGCGGCGTCAACGGCGCAGGCAAAAGCAGCCTGTCCGGCGTGCTGAAAGACTGCCTGGACGATTTGGGCGTGATCGTGGACCCTGACAAACTGACCGCGCAATTAGGCGGCGATGAATACGCAGGCGGGCAAGCAGCTATCGAAAAGCTGCAAAGCTGTTTGGAACAGCGTATAGACTTCACAGAGGAAAGCACTCTTTCAGGCAGCTTTTCCCGTAAGATGGCACGGGCCGCCCGTGATGCCGGTTATACCGTGCGGCTGTACTATGTGGGGCTGGATACGGCACAGGAATCCATACAGCGCATTGCAAACCGGGTGGCGCACGGCGGCCACAATATTGAAGCACAGGATGTGGAGCGCCGTTTTGCCAGGAGGTTCCGTGATCTCGCCAAACTGCTGCCTTTGTGCAATGAGGCAACCTTCTACGATAACAACAATGGTTTCCGGGTCGTTGCCTTCTACCGTAACGGGGAAATCGTGACGGCAACAGAAACGCCCCCTGCATGGCTTTTGGAACTTAGGCGGGAAATTACCCTCTGAACGCCTGCAAAGCTGCAGCAGAGGGCCGCACAGGCGGCACAGCGGGCTTCGCGCGCGTTATCGTGTCCACAAACTCTATCAGAGCAGAAAAATCCTCCCGGCGGGTCGTGCGACCTTTGCCGGGAGGATTGCTTTGTGTGCGGGTTATTTCTGCCTTGCCTGGGCTGCCAGCGCATCAAACAGGCTGTTAAGACCTTCTGACAAACCAGAGGGGGCGGCCTTGATGGCAAACTGGGCCTTGAGGCGGGCAATTCGCGCCCGTTCCTCCCCGTTGTACTTTGTCGGTTTTGGCATTTCCATGCCCCGAATTGCCATGATCTCCGCAATGCGGGTATTGCTCGGTATGCTTTCCAGCATAGAGCGCAACCGCATCCAGTGCAGGCGTGGGGCGGCGTACAGGTCAATGCCGTATGCCTGCAGGATGCCCGAAACGATGTATTCCCAATCCTGGTTAAAATCAAGCAGCTTTTTCCCACCGGTCTTTGCGTCGGGGTTCAGTGCTGAAAAAGTAGCCTCCAACAGCTTAACGTCCTCCGGGTGCTGCGATGCAATTACCAGGTCAAGGGCGGCGCTGATCTTGATACCGTCCGGCAATGCGGGGTCGCTCAAAACGTCCGCAGCGGCCAGCACGTTGGGCCACGCGGGGCGCAGCTTGTATACCTTGCCGCCATAGGAAACGGTGGAGGGCAAACAGATTCTAAACAGCTTCACTTTACCGTTCCTCCCATGCAAGCTCTTCACCCATGTACCAGGCGGTAGCGCGGGCCACTTCACGCCCGTCAATGGAAATGGGAACTTGAATGACGGCCCCGCCGGACTTGGCTATTGTCGGCGTGATCGTGATCGCCTGCCGTGCCCCTTCAAGGCGCGCACTGTCTTGCGCAGAAACGCCGGACACATCAAGACCGGCGGACACGGAAGGCCAGGGCAGGGCAGAATGAAGCGGGCCGGGAACGTCTATGCCGTTTGCAAAGTCTGCCCATTGCGCAGCGTTGGCAATGATCCGCTTGATCTTGCCGGAAACCTTGCCAGCCATAGAGCCGGCGGCGCTTTCCAACTCCGGCACGTTTTCCCGGATGCCTGCGGCAAGCCCGCGCACCATGTCAGGCATCCAGTTTTCATATTCGCGCAGCGGGCCAACGTCGGGGCGGGAGAAGTGGAGGAATCCGGCAATTTTATCGGCAAGTCCTTTTGCCGCGTCGCCAACTTTGCGCGCCATAGAAGTGATGCCGTCAATAAGGCCCTGTACAAAGTCAGCGCCCCACTGTTTGGCCCTTCCTGGCAAAGAAGTGATGAACTCCACCGCGCTGTTGAAACCGTTCACGATGGCGTCCCGGACCGCGCTCATTTTGGCGGATGCAGAGGCTGCAAGGTTCGATATGAAGGCAGACACGGCCTCTATTGCGCTTGAAATGCTTTGCTTGATGCTTTCCCAGGCGCTTGCAGCCCAGGCGGACACGGTGTCCCAGTTTTGATACAAAAGCACCCCGACGGCAACCAAAGCCGTTATTGCCGCAATCACCAACGTGATGGGGCTTGTCAGGAAACCCACGACAGCGCCAAAAGCGGTCCCGGCGGCTGTCGCTATCGTCATGCCGGAGGCGGCAAGGGTCAGGCTTGCAGAATAGGCAATAATTGCAGCGGTTATACCGGCAAAGGCAACCGCCAAAACGGTGAGCGTCGTTTGATTCTGGCCCGCCCATTCCACAAGGCTGCGCAGCCCTTCCACGACGCCCAGAGCGGCGGGGAGAAGTGCCTGCCCCAGGTCGGCGGAAAGTGTTTCCACCTCCATTTGCAAAATTCGCTGCTGGTTGGCAAGGCTGTCCGATGTGTCGGAAAAGTCGCCCTGCGCATCGGCTGTGGCCTGCATGATGTACTGATAGCGCAAGGTAGCCTGTTCGGCCTGCGTCATGCTGTCGTAGGCGGTGGTGATTCCTTCAGACAGCGCAAACGCTTCCAGGTTGGCAACGCTCATATTGATTCCCAACTCTTTCAGCGGTTCAGTCTCGCCGGAAATGCCGCTGCGCAGCTTTTCAAAGGCGTCTGCCGCATCCAGGTTGTAGAAACTGGCCATGTCACCGGCAAGGCCAGCAAGGGCTATTGACATATGCTATGCGAATAAGCTCTGTGTTCAGATTTCCACTATTAAGCACCGCAGGAGTTAATGTATTTGCGCCTCTTGTACTATCAACAATTAGCAAAGTTGCGTCAAAAGTCTCGCCTTTTACGCCATGTACAGAAGAAAGTGTATAATTGGTTTCTGCTCGTTTTTCAAAGTACTCTATTAACCTATGCTCTTTAAAATCTGGTTGTTTTTTGTCCCTAGACTTTATCTTGATTATATCTGGGGCGCATTTACCATCATATGGTTTTATTGTGCCGGAATCTATTTGGTGGGAAATGCTCACAATCATTTGGTCTTTCCAATCCACTAGAGTAAGAGTGGGATGTGGTAATACTTTTAGTAGATTGATAATTTTATTTTTCCAAAGAGTTGGTGTAAATCTTTCTTCAGATATAGCAGTAATTTCATTACGAGATAGCCCAATAGGGTTACCAATTTCAATTTCATAGAGTACTTTTTCGCAAATTCGATATGCCTCTTTTCGATCTGAGCAATGCCATAAGTATGAGGCTTTGGCTAGCAATTCCGTTTCGGGCGTTTTCCACGCATCAGAAATAATGTCAGAATGGATTTTCCCTCGTGTTAAGATCGCAACATTTTGTGGAGAAATGGTAATGCTGTTTTTAGAGCATAATTTAAAAAACGTCTCTATAATATCGCCTTTGCTTTTTCCTTTAGAAACTTGTAGAAGCACTGGTTTACTAGCAAAAGCTGCATTTTCTCCTTTGGCAAGAGCTGGTGATTTTCCAGGTTCACAAAGGATACTCGAAAACGGTTGAACTGCATTGCAAATTAATTGTGAGCTGCGGAAATTATATGTTAAATACATACAATGCCAATTTGCATCGCTCATTTTCTTGAGAAAGTATTCAGGAGTAGCATCTCGCCATTCATACAATGATTGATCTGGATCTCCTACCAGTATCATTGTCTGAACGCCAGCCTGTGCAAGACACTCTAATATCTCCATTTGTTCACAGGATGTGTCTTGTGCTTCGTCAACAATAATGACCGGAAATCGATAGGCAATCTCTTTGGCAATTTGCGGATATTTCTTCATTAACAGCAAAGAAAGTGCTGGAGCCTCGCGTTGGAACACCATCCCACGTTTTAGCAAACTTCTTTTGTAGAGGACGCAAGGTTTGGGAGAAACATCACAATCAATAATTTTTCCTTCTTTTAAGAGCTTTGTCGTTGACCAGTGAAACCATTCTGGGTGTTGTGTACACATCTGTTTATGACAAACTGCATATTTCGATTGAAATGTGAGTTTGCTGAAATTTTCATGCACAATTATTGGACGCGTACGATTCTCTTTTTGCATTAGATAGCCAAACCTAAGAAGAATAAAATTCGCAAATTGCAAGTGCAAGTTGGACACCCGCACGGTAAAAATTAGTTAGCTGACAGAAGCGGCGTAGACAGAATCCAG
>PPYE01511280.1_pt1 | contig 34288 bp, 31 predicted proteins | sample 1559881 | NCBI WGS metagenome assembly PPYE01 (sample SAMN08240022, study PRJNA423297) | Human gut metagenome, whole genome shotgun sequencing project.
GCCCTGCATACATAGCAGACTCCTTGCCGAAATTTCTTGAAAAATTAATTATTTTAATATTTTGCGTGCTTTCTTTTTTTAACTTTTTAAGTGAGCCTATCGTGTTGTCACGGCTGCCGTCGTTAATAAATACAAGCTCGTAGTCTTTTGTGTTCGGAAAAGCATCAAGCACAGCTTTTGCAAACGCAATAACGTTTTTTTCCTCATTAAAGCACGGACAAATAAATGATTGTTTCATTATTTCACTTCCTTGCAGAGTATTCTACATTAAATAGCAGATAATGTCAAATAGAATACTTGTCTATAAAATCTATTCTAAATTATTGCTCAACAGCATAATTGCGGTAAGCGCCGCAACCGGTGCCGTCTGCGTTCTTAAAATGCGGGGGCCTAAGGAAGCAATTTTTCCGCCTGAGGCTTTAATCAACTCAACTTCTTTTTCCTCAAATCCACCTTCAGGGCCGATATATATCGAAACGCTTTTAATGTCTTGGTTTATCATAGATTTAAGGCTTTCGCCGCCACCCTCATAAAAAAGGATTTTCAGCTCGCTGTCATCGTTTTTTACCGCTTTTTCAAGCGAGGTCATATCCATAATTTCAGGCACAATTCCACGTCCGCTTTGCTGAGCCGCCTCAAGCGCAATTTTTTCATATCTCTGTTTTTTCTTTTTTGCGCTTTTTTCGTCAGGCCTGCTTACACTTCTGTTGGTAAGCGTCGGGCAAATTGCCGATATTCCGAGTTCGGTGCATTTTTGAATAACGTCCTCAAGCTTGCTTGATTTTGGCACGCCCTGATAAAGCGTAACCTTAACGCTCGGCTCGCTGTTGTTTGCCTGCTTGTAGCAAACCGAAAGGGTAACAAGTCCGCCGTTTGTATTTTCTATTATACAGCCATAATCGTTGCCGTTGCCGCTTGTAAGCGTGAGCATATCGCCTTTTCTCATTCTAAGCGATTTTGCAATGTGGCGTGATTGCTCCTCGTTTAATGTAACTTGACCGTCAGGCTCAAAATCTATAAAAAGCTTTTGCATAATTAATTTCCTTTTATATATATTCAAATAAGTTTTGGCACAATAATAATTATAAATTATTCCTTGCCCAATGAAACAGATATTGCTGTGCTATTCCGCCGATACCGTCAAAGCATTTCGGCAAGCCGTCGGGGTAATATTCCATAACCCTTTTCATCCAAACGTCAACGGGGAATGCGTCGTAAAAGCCGAAGCCGAAAAGAAGCGCACAGTTTGCAACCTTAATGCCTACTCCGTAAATGTTTAAAAGTTCTTTTCTTGCATTTTCAAGCGGTAAATTTTTTATTTTTTCAAGGTCAATTTCTCCGCTTGCAACGCCTTTTGCAAGTTTTTCAAGGTATTTTGCCCTATATCCCGTTCCGAGTTCTTCAAAATCCTCAACCGAAAGCTTTGAAAGCCTCTTTGCACTTGGAAAAGAATAAAATCCTTTTTTGACCTCTTGCCCGTATTTTTCGCAAAGCCTTTCTATAATACCTTTAATCCTTTTGATATTATTCTGCTGGCTTATAACAAACGAGCAAAGCGCCTCCCAACTGTCCTGATTAAGTATTCTTATTCCGTAATATTCGTCAATCGTTGAGGCTAAAAGCTTATCTTCCTTCAGCGTTTCGCATATTTTAACATAATCCCTGTCAAAATCAAAATATTTTCTCCAAATATTTTCAAAATCGTTTTCGCTTGTGTCCTTTAACAAAAAAGTATCTTCACCGATTTTGCTTATATTGAGATAAACACCGCTTGCAACACCGCTGAAGCTTGCGTCTTTTTCCTTAACCCAGCGAAAAGCCTGACCGCAATCGAGAGTTAATTCAAGGTCAAGGCATTTTACACCGTGCAAAATTATATCGTTGTTTTTAATTTCAATTTCCATAACGTCCTCTTGTCAACCTGTTTTGAAAAATTGTATTACTTTTGTAACAAATGCGTACTTAGAGTATAACATTTTTTTGTCAAGAGTGAAAGTTAAAAATAGCAAATTACACAAAAATATTAGTTTAATATCGAACTTTCAAAAATGTTGAAAACTATGTGTAAAGTTATGAAAACTCTTAAATTTTAACATTAAAACGAGTTTTCAACAGTGAAAAAGCCCCAAACTGCGTACTTTTCGCCATAGTTTTTAACATTTTCCACAGAGTTTTCCACAACGGTTTAATTGTAAGGTTAAATATACTTTTGGTTATATTAAAAGCTTGTCAAGTAAAAAATTTTATAAGAATTAACAAAATTCGACAAAAACTTTTTAGTATATTTGCCACATCTTTTTCCTACACTAATTGTATAAATTTCGAGTGAAAGGCAATGAGAAAAAAGATGATTAAGGGTGTAAGCAAGCAAATTTTAGAGGTTACAAATACAGATAATCCGTATTTTGACAAAATAATATTTTTTGTTAAGCCCGAACATCAGTCTACAGACAGAAAAAAATTGCAAAAAGAGGCGGAAGCGGTTGCTGCATTAAAACAAAAACCGCCGAGGCTGAAGCTTACAAAAAAGCAGATTATTAAAACTGCGCTTTTGTCGTTGCTTTTCACCATGGCAGGGTGCGGAATAACTTTTGTTATTTCATTATTAGTATAGGAGAGAAACAATATGACAGTATATAAAGCATTTCGTAATTTTATTATTGCGCTTGCAATTGTCGCACTTATCGTGACAGGCTCGCTTATAGGCTTTTCGGCTTATAAAATTTACGATTATACCCAAAACAGCCAATATGTTGTGTCAAAGCTCGGTTCAAGCGGTGAAGAGGTAAAAAATATTCAAAAAAAGCTTTCCTCTCTCGGTTTTTACGGCGGTTCGGTCGACGGCATTTACGGAAATAATACTAAAAGCGCAGTAAAAGCATTTCAAAAAAGTTGCGGTATTACAGCCGACGGAATTTGCGGCAAAACAACGCTTCTTTATCTCGGTCTTTCAAGCGGTTCGTCCTCCAATAATACCGAATATTCAAATTCCGACGTTGAGCTTTTGGCAAAGGTAATAAGCGCTGAGGCAAGGGGAGAATCGTATGAAGGGCAGGTAGCAGTCGGCGCAGTTATTTTAAATCGAGTGAAGCACCCGTCTTTTCCCGATTCGATAAGCGGTGTTGTATATCAAAAGGGCGCTTTTTCCTGCGTTAATGATTCAAACTGGTATGCCGCCGTTGCCGACTCCTCCAAAAGAGCTGCAATTGACGCTTTAAACGGCTGGGACCCGTCAGGCGGCGCAATCTATTATTTCAACGCTTCCAAAACGTCAGACGCCTTTATGCATTCCCGTCAGGTAATCAAAACAATCGGCAACCATAAATTCTGTATTTAATTATAGGATTTGCTTAATGAAATACAATACCGTAGGGGCGACCATTGGTCGCCTGTCTGTTATAATCATTAATCATCCGCATACCTGACAATATAATACCCCGTCATAACGCATTGGTCGTTTTTGATTTGATATTTTGTATCGGCGTTCACAATTTCATACCCGTCAAGCTCTCTTTCAGCCTCGATTGAGAGCTTTTTTCTTGCAAGGTTTACCATTTCGTCGTTTGTTAAATCATATTTAACAGCGCTTATTGCCTGTTCGCTTGTAATTGTATATCCTATCGGGAGCGCCTTTCCCTTGATTTTTAAATATTTATCGCTTGTTTTTTCAAAATCGCCTTTTTTAATTTTGAAATAAAGGGGAATGTCAAGCGAGAAAAAGCGAAGCGTATAATAATTTTTTGTCTGCCTAATGCTTAATTTGCTTTGCTGTCTTTGTGCGGTAACGCTTATTTCTTTTCTGATTGCTTTAATTCCTTTTAGGTTGTATTCGTCAATTTCGTCAATCTCTTTTCTTGTTTCGTTAATCTCAACTACGGCGGTTGTCCCTTTTCTGTTGATATGTACCCACGCAATATCGTCAAAATCGCTCATCATATCCCAAGCAATTGATTTTCTGTCAACTGCGCTCCACATAACTCCGCTTTTGAATTTGTGATTTTCAAGATAAGTTGAAATTGTGGCTTCGCTGAGAGTGTCGCACCCTTTTATTTCAACATTCCAGATAAACGAACTTAAAAACGAGAGAATAAAAGCAAACAAAACAGCGCCCAAAATAAAACCTGTTCGTTCATTTAGCGGTGCAAGGAAAAACGGTAAGCCGTGCTTTTTTAAAATTTTTACCTTACCGCCGTTTTTAAGTGCGATTTTGTGCAGATTTTTATACGTGCTTATTCTGCAAATTGCATTAAAACCGTTTTCGCAAAGCGTAATGTTTTGAATAAGTATTTCCTTTTCAAAACAGTCGTTTATGAAACCCTCGCTAAAACCATTTATAAACTCAAATTCAACATATCCCAAAAGAAAACGAAAAAGCTTAATCAAGATGAAAACTCCATTGACGTTATATTGCCCTGCACCACTGCGCCCTCACGTGTAAAAGAATTTATTTTCAAGTCGTCGCCCCAAAAAGTGATTTCCTGACTTCCGAGCGACACGGTGATTTTTGTGTTTGAATATTCTATTATTTTTTCAAGCCCGTCAACAAGACATTCGCTCCCTGCCATTTCAATTCTCGGCTTTCCGAAGTAATAGTCAAGCGGACTTTTGTTTTCTTTTTCCGTTTTTTTATTTTTAATAAGCTTCATTTTATCACCGCTAATATATATGCAAGGGGGATAAAAGATATTAGTTATTAAGAAAAACAAAAAGGAGAAGCGTCAAATTAACGTTTCTCCTTAAATTATCTTAATCTTATTTACTTTCTTTGTGCTTTGCAGCTGCCGTAACAAATCCACGGAAAAGAGGATGCGGCTTGTTAGGCCTTGACTTAAATTCGGGGTGGAATTGGCAGGCAACAAACCATGGGTGCTCCGGAATTTCAACCATTTCAACAATGTGGTTGTCAGGTGATGTTCCGGCAAAAATCATTCCGCCGCTCAAAAGGTCGTTTCTGTAATCGTTGTTTACCTCATATCTGTGCCTGTGTCTTTCATAAATCATTGATGCGCCGTAAAGCTCGTATGATTTCGACTCCGGGTTAAGAGTGCAGGGATATTGACCGAGGCGCATTGTGCCGCCCATATCGGTAACTTCTTTTTGCTCCGGCAAAATGTCAATAACAGGGTACGGAGTTTCAGGATTGATTTCAGCCGAATTAGCGTCATTCATACCAAGCACATGCCTTGCAAATTCAATAATTGCAATCTGCATACCAAGGCAAATGCCGAGATAAGGGATGCCGTGAGTTCTTGCATATTGGCAAGCGTTAATCTTGCCCTCAATTCCTCTGCTGCCGAAACCGCCCGGAACAAGAATACCGTCAACGTCGCCCAAAATTTCGTCAAGGTCAGCGTCGCCTTCAAGTGTTTCTGAGTCAATCCAATCAATGTCAATTGCACTTCTCGTTTCAATTCCGCCGTGCTTTAAAGCCTCGTTTACCGAAATGTAGCTGTCGTGAAGTTCAACATATTTGCCGACCATTGCGATTTTAACCGTCTGCTTAGGATTTCTCAAAGCCTCAAGCATATGCTCCCAATCCGAAAGGTCACGCTCGCCGCATTCAATGCCGAGTTTTTTAATTACAACATCATCCATACGCTGCTCTTTAAGCATCATAGGCACGGCATAAAGAATGTCGCAGTTGTTGTTTTCAATTACACATTCCTTGTCAACATTACAGAAAAGCGCAATTTTATTTTTAATATCGTCTGTAAGCGGATGCTCCGTTCTGCAAACAATAATGTCAGGGCTGATACCGATAGAAAGCATTTCCTTAACCGAGTGCTGAGTAGGCTTGCTCTTAAGCTCGTCAGAAGCGGCAAGATAAGGAACAAGTGTTACGTGAATGAAAAGGCAGTTTTCTCTGCCGACTTCAACCGCAAATTGACGGATTGCTTCAAGAAACGGCTGGGATTCGATATCGCCGACAGTACCGCCGATTTCAACAAGGCAAACGTCAGCTCCTGTGTCGGCATTTCTGTTAATATAGCGCTTAATCTCGTTTGTTACGTGCGGAATAATTTGAATGGTTTGTCCGCCGTAAACGCCCTTTCTTTCGTCAGATATAACCTTCCAATAAACTCTGCCCGATGTAAGGTTTGAGTTTTGCGAAAGGCTTTCGTCAATAAATCTTTCGTAATGGCCGAGGTCAAGGTCGGTTTCCGCACCGTCATCTGTTACGAAAACTTCGCCGTGCTGAACGGGGTTCATAGTGCCGGGGTCAACGTTAAGATACGGGTCAAGCTTTTGCGCCGTAACTTTTAAGCCACGTGATTTTAAAAGTCTGCCGAGTGACGCTGCGGTAATGCCCTTGCCAAGACCCGATACAACGCCGCCGGTAATGAAAATATACTTCGTTTTGTTCATCAAATCACCTCTGAAAGTAAAAATAAGATAAAAAATTAAAATAAAAAACGGCTGTACGCACTGGTACAACCGTCTGTACTTATATATTATAAAGCAGTTTATTTCCTATTTCAATAGGAAATTCTAATTTTTTCAAATTTTTTTCAGCACGAACACGTCAGCCTTATGCCGAGCTTTTTAAGCACGTTTTCGTCAACCTGCGCAAGCATAACTGATGAATGCATTTCGCAATTTTTAAGTTTTGAAATCTGATTTAGCGCAAGCTTTGCTTTTTCGTCATTCACTGCCGAAATTGAAAGCGCAATAAGCGTTTCGTCTGTATGAAGTCGTGGGTTTTTGTTGCCCAAATGATTGATTTTAAGCTCCTGAATCGGCTTGATAACCTCAGGTGCGATAAGAAGAACATCATCGTCAATTCCCGCAAGCACCTTTAAAGCGTTTAAAAGCATAGCCGAAGCACAGCCCAAAAGCGCAGATGTTTTGCCGGTGACCGTTTTTCCGTCTGAAAGCTCAATTGCCGCAGCAGGCGCACCTGTTTTTTCTTCAAGCTTTGTAGCCTCAAGCGCACATTTTCTGTCGTCAACGCATAAGCCGGCATTGTTCATAAGAAGTTCAAGCTTGTAAATCTCATCTTTGCTTGCTCTGCCCTTGATTTGGTTGCATTTTGCATTGAAAAATCTGCGTATAATCTCCTGATTAGCCGCCTCTTTAACCGCCTCGTCATCAAAAATACAGTTGCCTGCCATATTAACGCCCATATCCGTAGGCGATTTGTAAGGGCATTTTCCGTAAATTTTGTCAAACGTTGCCTTTAATACAGGGAAAATTTCAACGTCACGGTTGTAGTTTACCGTTGTTTCGCCGTAAGCCTCCAAGTGCCACGGGTCAATCATATTGACGTCGTTAAGGTCAGCCGTAGCCGCCTCATAAGCAATGTTTACAGGGTGCTTGAGCGCAATGTTCCAAATAGGGAATGTTTCAAATTTTGCATATCCTGCCTTAATTCCACGCTTGTTTTCGTGGTAAAGCTGTGATAAGCAGGTAGCCATTTTACCGCTTCCCGGACCCGGTGCGGTGATTACAACGAGCGAACGGTTAGTCTTGATATAATCGTTTTTGCCGTATCCTTCGTCACTTACGATTTTAGAAATGTTTGCAGGATATCCGTCAATAAGATAGTGGTGATAAAAAGGAATACCTCTGTCCTTTAGCTTCTGCTCAAAAGCGTTAACTCTCGGCGTTGAAACATATTTTGTAAGTACAACGCTTCCTACCATAAGCCCCATACCCTCAAACGCATTAACAAGCCTTAAAACGTCTGTTGAATAGGTGATTCCGAGGTCGCCCCTGATTTTGTTTTTCTCAATATCGCTTGCGCTGATAACAATAACTATTTCTGCCTGCTCTTTAAGCTGAAGAAGCATTTGAAGTTTGCTGTCAGGCTGAAATCCCGGCAAAACTCTTGATGCGTGATAATCGTCAAAGAGCTTTCCGCCGAATTCAAGATAAAGCTTTCCGCCGAATTCGTTTATCCTTTCCTTGATTCTTTCACTTTGCATTTGCAAATATTTATTATTGTCAAATCCTACCTTATACATATTCCCTCTCCAAAATAATACAAAATAAAAACGGCTGTACCCACGTACAACCGTTTGTACTTAAATATTATACAGAAACAGAGAAAATAAATCAACAGTTAATTTATAACTGCTTTTTTGTAGCCTTATTATTTACATAAATTCCTGCCTTGCCGTTTTTTCAATCCCTCCGGGTGCAACAAGTTGTACCCACCTCCCTTTGCAAGGGAGGCAAATATGTTTGTTTAATTCGGGGTCCCCGACAAATCGAAGATTTGGTGGGGGAAAGGAGAAAGGAACGGAGTGTTTATTATGAATTTCAAGGAAATTCATTCAAACACGGAATTTCTTTCGACGTTGTAGGGGCGAACATTGTTCGCCCGATTATATTTCATCAAAATCCGTTTCAATCAGCTTTGCGCTGTCTTTTGGGGAATAAAGCCAATATGATATATGGCTGTCGTTATTGAAATACACAAGCTCTTTGCCCTTTTCGTCATAGTCGTAAGCCTCAACAATTATAAGCTTGATTTTCATTTTCTGCTTAATTATCGATTTAATGTAAACCGCTACGCTTTGCCCCTCAAACAAGCCGTCCTCAAGCTCGGCAAGCCCTGCCAAATTAGGCATAAGTTCAATGAATACGCCGTAATCCTCAATGCTTCTTATAACTCCTGTCACCGTTTCACCGGGAGTGAAAAGTTCTGCGTTTTCCTCCCACGTGCCGAGAAGTTCTTTTAGCGAAAATGTCAGCTTGTCGCCCTCTCTTTTGCGCAAAACAACCTTTATTTTTTGCCCTTCGCTTAGCCTCTGCCGTGGGTGACTTATTCTTGAAACAGACAGCATATCAATCGGTATAAGTGCATTTATTCCTGCGCCGATATCAATAAAAGCGCCGAATTTTTCAAGATGAGTGACTTTTGCGTCAATGATATCGCCGAGCGCCAAATTATCCAAAAATTCTTCCTTGCACCTTTTTTGCACGTTTTTTCTTGAAAGTACGGCGCACGTGTTGCCGAAAACGTCACGCTGAAAGCCCATAATGTTAAAGCAAACGTTTTTCCCGACCTTGGAAATGAGCGCAATATCCCTGACTGTTCCGTCATCTATTCCCAGCGCACCCTCCTCTCGTTGAATAATGCCTCTTATTGCGCCTAAGTCAATATGTAAATTATGCTCCCTGTCGCAAAGCAGTACCTTGCCCTCGATTATTTCGTTTTTCATCATAGCGTTTTTTATTTCTTCAACGCTTTCAAAGGTTTTTTCAAGGCTCTTGCGGCAACCCTCCGGATAAAATTCCATTTGTTTCACTCTTTTCGATAGTCTTGTAGTTATATTTATATTCAAATAAGCGCTGTTTTATGATAATATTTTGTTGTAAATAATAGGCGATAGTGATATAATGTTTTAAATAATTAATAATATAGTATCTTTAATTTATATAAGGTGAAAAATATGCAACTCAAACTCGGTGATATTGTTGTGATGAAAAAAGCGCACCCTTGCGGTTCAAAGGAATTTGAAATAACAAGGCTCGGAGTTGACTATAAGCTCAGGTGCACAGGCTGTGGCAGAGAGGTTATGATTCCGAGAATTAAAGCAGATAAAAGCATTAAGGTGGTCAAAAGCGATGAAAAATAGTGCCCCTATCGGCTTTCTTGATTCGGGAATAGGCGGAAGCACTGTGCTTATAAAAAGTCTTTCCGTTTTGCCGAATGAAAACTATGTGTTTTTCAGCGATTCTGCCAATTGCCCCTACGGCGATAAAAGTGACGATGAAATTATTGAACGCTGCGATAAAATCGTTTCGTTTCTTATTAAAAATTACGGCTGCAAGGCAATAGTTATTGCGTGCAATACGGCTTCTGCCAAGGCTTCGGCTTATCTTAGGGAAAAATATTCTCTGCCGATAATTGCAATTGAGCCGGCATATAAAATGGTGTATGACCAAAATCCCGACGGCTTTACGCTTGTAATGGCAACCAAGGGTACGCTTGAAAGCGAAAAATTCCATAAACTTTATTATAAATATAATAACCACAAAACGGCGCTTATTGCCTGCGTCGGTCTTGCGGATATTATTGAGCACGGCACAAAGGAGGAGCTTTGCGATTATCTTGATAAAACGCTTGATGAATATAAGGGCAAAGCGCAAAATGTTGTTTTGGGTTGTACTCATTATCCACTTGCAAAAAAGGAAATTAAAAACACTTTGGGCAACGTCGAGTTTTTTGACGGTGCAAACGGTGTAAGCAGGCAGCTTAACAGAGTGCTTGAAGAAAAAGATTTAATAAGCGACGCCAAAGATAAGGGAAATATAACCTTTATTGATTCAAGTTGTGACGAAAAAATAAGAGAAGAAAAGAAAAAGAGATTTTTTAATATTGTAAGTGAGGAAGAGATATGATAGAAAAATTGCAAGAGGTTGAAAACAGATTTGAGGAAGTAAACGAGCTTGTTTGCAATCCCGATATCGTTTGTGACCAAGAAAAATATACTAAGCTTATGCGTGAGCTTAAGCATTTAACCCCTGTTGTTGAAAAATTTAGGGAATATAAAAAGGCTAAGGCAAGTGAGGAGGAGTCACGTGCAATGCTTGATGAGGGCGGAATGGACGCTGATTTTGCCCAGATGGTTAAAGAGGAATACGAGCAAAGCCGAGAGGATATGGAAAGAATTGAGGAGGAGCTTAAGGTTCTTCTTTTGCCACGTGACCCTAACGATGATAAAAACGTAATTATTGAAATCCGTGGCGGTGCAGGAGGAGAGGAAAGCGCACTTTTTGCAGGTGTTCTTTTCAGAATGTACTCGATGTATGCCGAGTCAAAGGGTTTTAAAACAGAGATATTAAATGCTAATGAAACGGGGCTTGGCGGATATAAGGAAATCAGCTTTTCCGTTGAGGGCGACGGCGCATATTCCCGCTTTAAGTTTGAATCGGGTGTTCACCGTGTTCAGCGTGTACCCGAAACCGAAAGTCAGGGCAGAATACATACCTCCACCACAACGGTAGCGGTTTTGCCGGAGGCTGAGGACGTCGATTTTGAGATTAATCCTAAGGATTTGCAGATAGATACATTCCGTTCGTCGGGCGCAGGCGGTCAGCATATTAACAAAACATCATCTGCCATTCGTATTACCCATATTCCGACGGGAACAGTTGTTGAATGTCAGGACGAAAGAAGCCAGCATAAAAACAAGGAAAAAGCGCTTAAAGTTTTGCGTTCCCGTCTTTATGACGCTGAAAAAGCTAAGCACGATGCAGAGATTGCAGGCGAAAGAAAGGCGCAGGTCGGCACAGGCGATAGAAGCGAGAGAATAAGAACATATAACTATCCGCAGGGCAGAGTGTCCGACCACAGAATAGGGCTTACTCTTTATAAGCTTGAGCAGTTTTTAAACGGCGATATGGATGAAATGATAGATGCGCTTATTACTGCCGATACTGCCGAAAAGCTTAAGGCACAGAGCGAAGAATAATTATTTCAGAGGTAAAGTATGTCAATTAAACAAGGCGAATATTTAAAAAATTTAAGAAACGGCAAAGGTATAAGCCAAGACGCTCTCGGTGAAGCACTCGGTATTTCACGTCAATCCGTTTCAAAATGGGAGCAGGGCAATTCTACTCCCGATATTGATAATATAGGCAAGCTTGCCGAATTTTACGGCGTGTCTATTGATTCGATTGTTAAAGGCGAGGCTGACGAAGCAAAGGAAAACGAGCAAACAGCGCAAAGTGAAGAGGCAAAAGCCGTTAATGAGCTGATAGATGAATTTGAGGGCAAGGAAGAGCCTGAGAATAAAAAGGCAGAAGAAAGAAAATTTGATATGCCGCTTTCCGCTCCTGAGCCGTCGCTTAAGGAAAAGGAGCTTTTAAAAGAGCAAAAGGATGAAAAATATATTCTCGAAAGAGAAAAAGAACGTGAAGAAAGAAAAAAGGAAAAGAAAAGGCGAAGCTGGCTTTTCCCGTCCTATCCCATTCTTGCGGTTATTGCATATTGCTTAATCGGTGTATTTCTCGGCGCAAACGGCTGGAAAATCGGCTGGATTGTTCTTTTGACAATTCCTCTTTTTTATACTAGCATAATAGCGATTGAAAAGAAAAAGCCTGTCATTTTTTGCTATCCCGTTTTGGTGCTTATTGTATTTCTTCTTTTGGGATTTGCAAAAAGTTTGTGGCACCCTTCATGGATTCTTTTCTTAACTATTCCTATTTTTTACATAATAGTTGCAAAGGCAGGTAAACATAAGCATAATGGAAACTAAAGTATTATCAACAAATGATGAGGATATAGCCCTTGCGGGTAAAATCCTTGCAAACGGCGGGCTTGTTGCGTTTCCTACAGAAACGGTTTACGGCTTGGGTGCGAATGCGCTCAATGAGGACGCCGTCAAAAATATTTATAAGGCTAAGGGCAGGCCGAGCGATAATCCGCTTATTGTTCATATTGCAAATAAAGAGGACATCGTTCCTTTGGTTAAAGAGGTCACGCCTAAGGCGCAGGCACTTATTGATGCCTTTTTCCCAGGCCCGCTTACAATAATTTTGCCAAAGAGCGATTTGATAGGCAAGGTTGTCAGCGGCGGTCTTGATACGGTTGCCGTTCGTATGCCGATAAATGAGGTTGCAAATAAGGTGATTAAGGCAGCAGGCTGTCCCATTGCCGCACCGAGTGCCAATACCTCCGGCTTGCCGTCGCCTACAAGAGCAAAATATGTTATTGACGATATGTCAGGCAAGATTGAGGCAATCATTGACGGCGGCGATTGCGAATTTGGCGTTGAATCAACCGTTATCACTCTTGCAACCGATATTCCCACGGTTTTGCGTCCGGGCGCAGTTACTAAGGAAATGCTTGAGGGTGTAATAGGCGAGGTCGAGGTTGCAAATGCCGTGCTTCACGGAATGAAAGATAACGAAACGGCGGCTTCCCCCGGTATGAAATATAAGCACTATGCCCCAAAGGCGAGGGTGGTTATTGTTGATGCCGACCGTAAGACTTACGAGGATTTTGTCAATAATCAAAAGGGAGCATTTGCGCTTTGCTTTGATGAAGACGAGGTCAGCGTGCCGAGAGTTAATTTTGGAAGCGAAAACGACGATTTATCGCAGGCGAGGGAGCTTTTTGACGCACTCAGACGTCTTGACGAAATGGGAGCAAAGACAGTGTATGCCCGTATTCCGCATACAACGGGTGTCGGAATGGCGGTTTACAACCGTCTTATCCGTGCGGCGGCATTCACGGTTATTGATTTGACTAAGCCGTTTACTCTCGGTTTAACAGGTCAGTCGGGTGCAGGCAAAAGCTATATATGCAAGAAGCTTAAAGAACGTGGCTTTAATATTATAGACTGCGACGAGGTTGTCAAAAATATTTATGATACCGACGAAGCCTTGGTTAAATCTCTTTGCGCCCAATTCGGCGATATAATGACAGACGGCAAAGTTGACAGGAAAAAGCTCGGTAATATTGTGTTTAATGATAAATCTAAGCTTGAAAGGCTTAATGAGCTTGTTCACCCGGCTGTTATTGACAGGTGTGTGTCGCTTTCAACTCTTTTGAGCGTTCTTGACGCACCCCAGCTTTTTGAGGCAGGTGCGCAGGATAAATGTTTTAAAACGATTGCCGTTTTGGCTGACGAAAAAACAAGATTAAAGCGTATAATTAAGCGTGATAATATCAGCGAAAAAGCGGCAAAAAGCAGGCTTTCCTCTCAATTTAGCGAGGATTATTTCAAAGCCAATTGCGACTTTGTGATTTATAATAATGACGGTAATGATATTGACCGAGAAATTGATGATATTCTTCATTCTCTCGGATTTTAATAAAAATAATTTTCAGAAAGGTGATAAAAATGAGCGAAAAAGCAAAAGAATTGCAAAAAAAGCTTTTTAACAAAAAAGAAAACGGCGTAGATTTTATGAGCGATGAAGAGCTTAAGGTTTGCGACGATTTCTGCGAGGGATACAAAAAATTCCTCTTTGAAAATAAGACGGAAAGGGAATTTGCCGCATCGGCACTTAAGCTTGCACAGGAACACGGCTTTACAGAGTTTGATAAATTCGGCAAGGCACTTGAGCCGGGCGACAAGGTTTATTATTTCAACAGGGAAAAGGCAATTATTCTTGCAGTCAAGGGTAAAAGACCTATTTGTGACGGTGTAAGAATCAGCGCTGCTCATATTGATTCCCCACGTCTTGATTTAAAGCAGTGCCCTGTTTATGAGGATGGAAATCTCGGATTTTTCAAAACTCACTACTACGGCGGAATTAAAAAATATCAGTGGACAGCCATTCCGCTTTCTCTCCACGGCAGAATTTGCAAAAATGACGGCACGTATGTTGACGTTAAAGTAGGCGAGGACCCGGCTGACCCTAAGTTTTGCATTACGGATATTCTTCCTCATCTCGGCGCAGAGCAAATGTCAAGAAAAGCAAACGAGATTGTTAAGGGCGAGGAACTTAATGTTGTTATCGGTTCACGTCCGTTTAAGGATGACGAGGTAAGCGAAAAGATTAAGCTTAATCTTCTCAACATTCTTTTTGAAAAGTACGGCATTGTTGAAAGAGATTTTCTTTCTGCCGAGCTTGAGCTTGTGCCGGCATTTTCGGTTGACGATATCGGATTTGACAGAAGCTTAATCGGCGGCTACGGCCATGATGACCGTGTTTGCTCATACCCTGCACTTCAGGCAATTCTTGATATTGACGAAGTACCGGAGTATACCGCTTTGACCGTTCTTACCGATAAAGAGGAAACAGGTTCTGACGGCAACACAGGTCTTAATTCAAGCTATCTTAAATATTTTGTTGAGGATTTGGCAAGGCTTGAGGGCTATGAGGGCAGAGATGTTCTTTCTAATTCTAAGTGCCTTTCAGCCGACGTTAATGCCGCATTTGACCCAACATGGTCAACTCCTTTTGAAAAAAATAATTCCTCATTCATTAACGAGGGTGTTTGCGTAACCAAGTTTACGGGTGCAAGAGGCAAGGGCGGCACGTCAGATGCTTCTGCCGAATATGTAAGCTTTGTTAAAAATCTTCTTGAATCAAACGGCGTTTTGTGGCAGAGCGGCGAGCTTGGCAAGGTTGACGCAGGCGGCGGCGGAACCGTTGCTATGTATATTGCAAACCTCAATGTTGACGTTATCGACGTCGGCGTGCCTGTTCTTTCCATGCATTCTCCTTACGAGATTGTCAGCAAGATAGATACGTATATGGCGTATAAGGCATTTAAGGTTTTCTTTACTAAATAGGATTTAAAGCGGGCTGACAATGTCAGCCCCTACGACGTTGAAAGAAACTTCGTGTTTGAATAAATTTAGAAAAGGCAGGAGTTTTCTCTTGCCTTTTTGTGACGCAACGGGGAATTGACATTATGAAAATTTTGATTATTTCAACAGGCGGAACAATTGCGAGCAAAAAAGACGATAATATTCATCTTGATGCACCGTTTAAGGCAGTTCATTTTGCCGATGAAAATTTAATAAAGGGCGTTGAACTTTCGTTTTCCTGCCCTTATACTATTTTGTCGGAAAATATGGATTTTTCGCATTTGCAAAGCCTTGTTGACGAGATAAAAGAGAGCGACAGCGATAATATCATCATTCTTCACGGCTCAGACACGCTGGCTTTTACTTCGTCGTTTATAGCAAATCTTTTTTGGGATAAAAATATTGTGCTAACCGCCTCCGATAAGCCTATTGAGGATAATTCGGCTAACGGAATTTCTAATTTTAATGAGGCGCTGAGGCACATAAAAAAAGGCAAAAAAGGCGTTTTTGTAAGCTACGACGGTATTTTCCCCGCAGACACAATAACGAGTGCCGACGGTCTTGATAAATTCAGGCAGACAGGTAAGGCTCAGCCTAAGTTTAAAAATCCCTGCCTTGCGCCAAAGAATATATTGGTAATTAAGCCTTATATTAATATTGATTATAATAATTATAATATAGAAAGCGCCGATTTGGTTTTGCACGAGATGTATCACAGCGCAACCGTGCCCGAAAGCGCAAAGGCTTTTGCCAAAAAATGCAGGCAAAGCGGTGTACCGTTTTATTTTGTGACTCCCAAGTCCTCGGCTGATTATGAAACCTCGGCAGATATTTCGGATATGATTATTTTTAACACCACGCTTGAAAATGCATTTGCGAGATTTAATATTTCGCAAGCGGGCGATTAATAATCGCCCCTACGATATTCGTTTCATTTTAGATAACGTAGGGGCGACCATCGGTCGCCCGAATAATACGTATAAAAATATCTTGACAAGTGTTTTTTAACATGCTAAAATGTCTTTACAAATTAAAAATGTAAACCGTTGAAACGGAGATAAAAACGAGATACGAACTTACAGAGAGTCCTCGGCGCTGAAAAGAGGGCAGTAAACGGCTTGTTAAATGGACCGTTGAGGGTACGGTGAAAGGCTTAGGCTTATTATTCCGTAACGTGATGACCTACGTTAGTGGTCGGAGATATGATAGTATCTTGCAAAGTGTATGGTAACCCATAAATCAAGGTGGCACCACGGAAAGTAATTTTCGCCCTTGGTAATACGTAAGTATTGCCGAGGGCTTTTTTGTTGCCCTTTTGCAAGAGGAAAGACAAGGGGAAATCAAATGAAAATTTATCCATCTGTTGAAGAAATTAAGGAAAAATATCAAAGTTTCAAAACAGTTCCCGTCAGCACGGAGATTGAAGCTGATGTGTCGGCACTCACGGTTTTGAAAAAGCTTAAAAACGTAAGCTCTCATTGCTATATGCTTGAGTCAAACGATGATGCCAACAACACGGGACGTTACACTTTTTTGGGCTATGACCCAAAGGCAGAGGTTAGCTGCACAAATTATAATGTAAGATTTATTGATTCGTTCGGCGTTAAGAATTATACAGGCGAGCCGAGAAAATATATAAAGCAAATACTTGATGAGCATAAAGCACCTAAAATTGAAAATTTGCCTACCTTTACGGGTGGACTTGTCGGCTATTTCGGCTACGATTATGTAAAATACAGCGAGCCGAGCCTTAAGCTTGATGCACACGACGACGGCAATTTCAAGGATGTTGACTTAATGCTTTTTGATAAGGTAATCGCTTTTGATAACCGTGAAAATAAAATTATTCTTATAGTAAATATTCAAACGCAAGAAGTTAACGAAAATTATGCAATCGCCTTAAAAGAACTTGAAATAATGAAAAATATTATTTTAAACGGCGATGAGGCTGAAATTGAAAAGCCTAAGCTAAAAACAGAATTTAAGCCGCTTTTTGACGGTGAAAGATATGCAAAAATGGTTGAAAAGGCTAAGCATTATATTAAAGAGGGCGATATTTTTCAGGTGGTTCTTTCAAACAGGCTTGAGGCTGAAATGGACGGCTCACTTTTTGGCACTTATGAGATTTTGAGAAAGCTTAATCCTTCGCCTTATATGTTCTATTTTTCGTCTGACGATATTGAAATGGCAGGCGCTTCGCCGGAAACACTTGTTAAGCTTGAAAACGGAAAATTAAGCACTTATCCGCTAGCAGGTACCCGTCCGAGAGGAAAGAGCAAAACTGAGGACAATGAGCTTGAAAAAGAACTTCTTAAAGACCCAAAGGAGCTTGCGGAACATAATATGCTTGTTGACTTGGGCAGAAACGATTTAGGAAAAATCAGCAAGTTCGGCACGGTCAAGGTTGACAAGTATCATCAAATTTTAAAATTCAGCCACGTTATGCATATCGGCTCAACCGTAACAGGCGAAATCAGAGAAGATAAAACGGCGCTTGACGCAGTAGATGCGGTGCTTCCTGCGGGTACACTTTCGGGTGCGCCGAAAATCAGGGCAATGCAAATAATTAACGAGCTTGAAAATAACAAGCGTGGAATTTACGGCGGAGCAGTCGGATATATTGATTTGACAGGCAATCTTGATACTTGCATTGCAATTCGCTTGGCATTCAAAAAGCACGGCAAGGTATATGTTCGTTCCGGAGCAGGCATAGTTGCGGATTCGATTCCCGCTAAGGAGCACAGGGAATGTATAAACAAGGCTAAGGCGGTTGTTACGGCGCTCAAGCAAAGCGTGGAGGAAATGTAATGATACTTTTGATTGATAATTATGACAGCTTTTCATATAACCTCTTTCAGCTTGTCGGCACAATAAACGAGGATATAAAGGTGATAAGAAACGACGAAATGAGTGTTGATGAAATAAGAAACCTTGCGCCGAGCCACATTATTTTATCCCCCGGCCCAAAAAGACCGAAGGACGCAGGAGTTTGCATTGACGTGGTAAAAGAACTTGGAAGTGAAATGAAAATTCTCGGTGTTTGCCTTGGTCATCAGTCAATATGCGAGGCTTACGGCGGAGTTGTAGGCTATGCAAAAAATCTTATGCACGGCAAGCAAAGCAGGTGTGAGGTTGATAACACGTCTAAGCTTTTTAAAGGCTTGCCAAACACGATTGATGTTGCAAGATATCATTCGCTTTCGGCAGATGAGGCGGCGTTGCCAGATTGTTTAAAAATTACGGCAAAAACAGATGACGGCGAAATAATGGCGCTTGAGCATAAGGAATATAATGTTTTCGGCGTTCAATTTCACCCTGAATCCATAATGACGCCAAACGGCATTGATATTTTAAGAAATTTCTTGGAGGTATAGCAAAATGATTAAAGAGTTACTTGCAAAGGTATCGGCAAAGCAGGACCTTACATTTGATGAAGCGAAACAGGCTATTGATGAAATAATGAGCGGCGAAGTAAGCGAGGCGGTTATATCTTCGTTTCTTACAGCGCTTGCAATGAAAGGCGAAACAGAGGAGGAAATCGCAGGTGCGGCAACGGGTATGCGCTCAAAGGCAATGGAATTTAATATCGGCGGCCACGCTCTTGATATTGTCGGCACCGGCGGAGATAAATCAAATTCCTTTAATATTTCAACAACCTCTGCTTTCGTTGCTGCGGCAGCAGGCGTAACGATTGTTAAGCACGGCAACCGTGCGGCTTCGTCAAAGTGCGGCACGGCAGATTGCCTTGAGGCACTCGGAGTTAAAATTGACTGCGAGCCGGAGGTTATGAAAAAATCACTTGATGAAAACAATATCGCTTTCCTTTTTGCACAAAAATATCACAGCGCAATGCGTTTTGTGGGTCCGGTAAGAAAACAAATAGGTATCAGAACGGTATTTAATATTTTAGGCCCTCTTACAAATCCGGGAAAGGCTGACAGAATGGTGCTCGGTGTTTTCAGCGAGGAATATGTTGAAAAAATCGCAAAGGCACTTGTTAAAATCGGCGTAACCGACGCTATGGTGGTTTACGGAACGGATTGTCTTGACGAAATAAGCGCATCGGCTGAAACAAGAGTTGCCGAGGTTAGGGGTGAAAATATCACTTATTATACCGTTAAGCCTGAGGATTTCGGCTTTGAGCGAGTAAATAAGGCTGACCTTGTCGGCGGCACACCTGAGGAAAACGCAAAGATTATAACGGCTGTTCTTCAGGGCAAAGGCACAAAGGCTCAAAACACAGCCGTTGCACTCAATGCAGGTGCGGCAATTTATGCGGGTGAACTCGGCATTACTCTTAAAGACGCTGTTAAAAAAGCAGAAAATATCATTTCGTCAGGCGAGGGATATAAAATTCTTGAGGGCTTTGTAAAGGTAACTAACGAATAATGAATATACTTGACACTATTGCCGAAAACACAAGGCAGAGATATAAAGAGATAATTAAAAATAAGCCTTTAGCTAAGGTGAAAGCCGAGGCGCTTGAAATGCCAAAGGGCAATTTTGAATTTGAAAAGGCGCTTGGCGGTGACACGCTGTCGTTTATTTGCGAGGTTAAAAAGGCTTCGCCGTCAAAGGGTGTTATTGCAGAGGATTTTCCTTATCTTCAAATAGCAAAGGAATATGAGGCGGCAGGCGCAAGTGCAATAAGCTGCCTTACAGAGCCTAAATGGTTTATGGGAAAAGACGAATATTTAAAGGAAATTTGCGAAAATGTTTCCATTCCTGTTTTGCGTAAGGATTTTACAATAAGCGACTATCAAATTTATGAGGCTAAGCTTTTGGGCGCAAAGGCGGTTTTGCTTATCTGTGCGCTTCTTGATACGGATAAAATCAAGGAATATATTTCAATTTGCGATACTCTCGGCTTGTCGGCTCTTGTTGAGGCGCATAACGAGGACGAGGTTAATTCGGCTTTAAGTGCAGGCGCAAGAATAATCGGCGTTAATAATCGCAATCTTAAAGATTTCAGCGTTGACGTCAATAATTCAACAAGATACAGAGATATGATACCTCAAAATGTGCTTTTTGTGTCTGAAAGCGGAATAAAAACTCACTCTGACATAAAGGTTTTGCAAAATAATAAGACAGATGCGGTGCTTATCGGCGAAACGTTTATGAAAAGCGAGAATAAAAAGAAAATGCTTGAGGAATTGCTTTATGGCTAAGCTTAAAATATGCGGTTTAAAAAGAGTTGAGGATATTGATTATGTCAACGAACTGAAAGTCGATTATATCGGATTTATCTTAAGTGCCGGTTATAAGCGAAGCATTGATTTTAAAACGGCGCAATCGCTTAAAAATCGCTTGTCAAAGGATATCAAGGCAGTCGGAGTTTTTGTTGACGAAGATAAAAAATATATTGATTATTATATAAAAAACAATATAATAGATATAGTTCAGCTTCACGGCAACGAAGAGCCTGAATTTTGCAAAGGCTTTGACGTGCCGGTTATAAAGTGTTTTAATCCTGATACTTTCAGCAAAGTTGATGAATATGACACGGATTATTTCCTTTTCGATTCCGGTGCGGGAACGGGCAAGGAGTTTGATTGGAGCATTTTGCCTGAATGTGAAAAGCCGTTTTTCCTTGCAGGTGGAATAAATAAGGATAATTTAAGACGTGCGCTCGACGAGGTAAAGCCTTTTTGCATTGATTTATCCTCGGCTGTGGAAACGCACGGTGTTAAAGATTATAACAAAATAAAAGAAATTGCGGAGATTATGAAAAAATGAGTAAAGGACGTTACGGTATTCACGGCGGACAGTATGTTCCCGAAACACTGATGAATGAAATTATCAATCTTGAAAATGCTTATGAGCATTACAAAAACGACCCTGAATTTGTGCAGGAGCTTGACACGCTTTTGAGGGAATATGCAAACAGACCGTCGCTTCTCTATTATGCGGAAAATATGACCAAGGATTTAGGCGGCGCAAAAATTTATTTTAAGCGTGAGGATTTAAACCATACGGGCGCACATAAAATCAATAACGTTCTCGGTCAATGCCTTCTTGCAAAAAAGATGGGCAAAACAAGAGTAATTGCAGAAACGGGAGCGGGCCAGCACGGTGTTGCAACAGCAACTGCGGCGGCTCTTATGGGGCTTGAATGTGAAATATTTATGGGCAAGGAGGACACAGTCCGCCAGGCGCTCAACGTTTATCGAATGGAGCTTTTGGGCGCAAAGGTACACCCGGTAACTACAGGCACAATGACTCTTAAAGACGCAGTAAACGAGGCTATGCGTGAATGGGTAAGCAGGGTTGATGATACTCTTTATGTTTTAGGCTCTGTTATGGGACCTCACCCTTTCCCTATGATTGTAAGGGATTTTCAGTCTGTAATTTCTAAAGAAGCAAGGCAGCAGATACTTGAAAAAGAGGGCAAACTCCCTACGGCAGTTATGGCTTGCGTAGGCGGCGGCTCAAACGCTATGGGTATGTTTTATAATTTTATTAATGATAAGGATGTAAGGCTTATCGGCTGTGAGGCGGCAGGCAGAGGAATCCATACGGGTGAAACGGCGGCAACAATTTCAACCGGCTCTCTCGGTGTTTTCCACGGAATGAAGTCTTATTTTTGCCAAAACGAATACGGTCAAATTGCTCCTGTTTATTCTATCAGCGCAGGGCTTGACTATCCGGGTGTAGGCCCTGAGCACGCATATCTTCACGATATCGGCAGAGCGGAATATGTTGCCGTGACGGACGACGAGGCAGTTAATGCATTTGAATATATTGCCAAAACAGAGGGCATTATTTGCGCTATCGAGTCGGCTCATGCAGTTGCTCATCTTATGAAAATTGCACCTACCATGAGTAAGGACGATATAATTATTTGCTGTCTTTCAGGCAGAGGCGACAAGGATGTTGCCGCAATAGCAAGATACAGAGGAGTTGATTTACATGAGTAATATTTCTGACGCATTTAAAAACGGCAAGGCATTTATCGGCTTTGTAACGGCAGGCGACCCTGATTTGGACACCTCGCTTGAAATTATGACCTCTATGGCTCAGGGCGGTTGCGATTTGATAGAGATTGGTATTCCTTTTTCAGACCCTATCGCCGAGGGACCTGTTATTCAGGAGGCAGACCTTCGTTCTCTTGAAAACGGAACTACCACCGATAAAGTTTTTGACCTTACAAAAAAGCTTAGAGAAAAAGTGGATATTCCGCTTGTTTATATGACGTATCTTAATGTTCTTTTTAAATACGGCTATGACAGATTTTTGCAAAATGCAAAGGAATCGGGTGTCAGCGGTGTAATCGTTCCCGATTTGCCTTTTGAAGAAAAAAATGAACTTCAAAGCGTTGCGGATAAATATGATATTGACGTTATTTCCCTTGTTGCTCCCACGAGTGAGGACAGAATCAAGATGATTGCAGGCGATGCAAAGGGCTTTATTTATACCGTTTCCTCTATGGGTGTAACAGGTATGAGAAGCGAAATCACAACAGACTTAGGCTCAATCGTCAGCCATATTAAGAGTGTGACGGATACTCCTGTCGCTATCGGCTTTGGTATCAACACACCTGAGCAGGCAAAGAAATATTCCGCTTTTGCAGACGGTGTAATCGTCGGCTCTGCAATAGTTAATCTTGTTGCCGAGCACGGTAAGGACGCACCGAAGTATGTTTATGATTATGTTAAGTCAATGAAGGATGCAATAAAGTAAAAAAAGGCGAACATTGTTCGCCTTTTTTTATACCCACAACTCCTTGTGGTTTAAAAATCAATGTGTTATTGCGGTTGTGCCGTTTATGAATAGATTGTAAATCTCATTATGAACAATTCACTATATATTGAAAATATCGGCGATATATGGTATAATAAGCACAACATATGGAAATGCATTTTATGTGTTTATTTTTAAGGAGGTGACAGTATGTCGTTTGAAAAAATGTATATTGTGTGGATTTGTGCCGCCGTGCTGTTTGGCATATTTGAGTCGCTGACCGCCCAGCTTGTGTCTGTTTGGTTTGTTATCGGGGCGGTTGCGGCGCTCGTTTCAAGCCTTGCCGGTGCAGAGTTTTATGTGCAAATCATTGTCTTTATTGCGGTTTCGGTTTTAATGCTTTTGATTACACGTCCATTGGTTAAGAAAAAGCTCATAGTCAAGTCAGAGCCTACCAATGCCGACAGATGCATAGGCAAAACGGCAACCGTCACCGAGGATATAGATAATATTAATGCAACAGGGCAGGTAAAGGTTGACGGGCAAATATGGACGGCTCGAAGTATAAATTCATCAATAATCAAAAAAGGAACAAACGTAACCGTTGAAAAAATTGACGGTGTAAAACTAATAGTAAAAGAAGATTAACATATACTTATATATTAAGGAGGAAAAATTATGAAAGTTGTTATTGTACTTCTTGTAATCATTGCAGTAATTATTTTATTTGTGCTTACAAATATCAGGATTGTGCCACAGTCAAAGGCATTTGTTATTGAACGTCTCGGCGCATACTATGCAACTTGGGACACGGGACTTCATGTAAAAATTCCGTTTATCGACAGAGTGGCTAAAAACGTATCGCTTAAAGAGCAGGTTGTTGATTTTAAACCGCAGCCGGTTATTACTAAGGATAACGTAACTATGCAGATTGATACGGTTGTGTTCTTCCAAATCACAGACCCTAAGCTTTATTGCTACGGTGTTGAAAGCCCTATTTCGGCTATTGAAAATCTTTCCGCAACTACCCTTCGTAACATTATCGGTGAGCTTGAGCTTGACTCGACTCTTACCTCACGTGACACAATCAATGCCAAAATCAGAGTTATTCTTGATGAGGCTACAGACCCCTGGGGCATTAAGGTAAATCGTGTTGAACTTAAAAACATTATTCCGCCACGTGAAATTCAGGACGCAATGGAAAAGCAGATGAAAGCAGAACGTGAAAGACGTGAGGCAATCCTTCGTGCAGAGGGTGAAAAGCAATCACGTATTCTTGTTGCCGAGGGTCATAAGGAGTCAAAAATTCTTGAGGCTCAGGCTGAAAAGCAGTCTGCAATCCTTGCCGCAGAGGCTGAAAAGGAAGCAAAAATCCGTGAGGCAGAGGGTGAAGCAGAAGCTATTGCAAAGGTGCAAAAAGCAACGGCAGACGCAATCAAAATGCTTAATGAGGCAAACGCCGATGAGTCTGTTCTCAAACTCAAAGCCCTTGAAGCATTTGCAAAGGCAGCAGACGGTCAGGCAACAAAGATTATTATTCCGTCGGAAATTCAGGGTATGGCAGGCTTAGCCGAGGGCATAATCGAATCGGTTAAAAAATAATAATCGATCAATAACAAAAGCGTTGGAGATTTCTCCAACGCTCAAACTGTCGATAAAGTGGCTAAACCACGCCAAATAAAATTAATATACCTCTTTGCCTCCCTTGCAAAGGGAGGTGGGTGCAACTTATTGCACACGGAGGGATTGGAAAAACGGCAAGGACATCGAGTCCTTGCCGTTTTTGGCGCTTTCCGTCTTTTGCTCGGGGGCAGTACCTACGTACAGCTCCCGCTCGCAAAATACGAAATTTATCTCACTTTCTCGAAGTTTGACAGAGTGTTTTTGCACTATTTTTAATCATTATTTTCCGGTGTATATTCTTTATTTAACTTTTGAATTTCGTCAACCGTATCATTGAGCGTTTGCTCAAATTCGCTTGAATTTTTACCTGAAAAATAAAACAAATCATATTTTGACGAATTAACGCTGTCCTCATCATTTAAGAAAAGTGGGATATTATATCCCTTTTGCTCCCATTCACGGCTGTAAACTCTCTCGTCATTAATATAAAACGACTTGTAGCCGTAATCGTTAACTTCTTTTGCACTGTAAACCGGAGTGAACGCTCCTTTTTTCAGCTTATATTCTCTCGAATTAGCCGTGAAACTGTATTTGTTTTCCATATCATAGTTGTTTGTGCAAAGATTTGTTGTTTTTTTACCCTTTTTAAGAAGCAAATAAAATACCGTGTCATCGTCAAAGTAAACGGAAACACATTCCTTGTTTAAAATTCGCTTTGCCGAACTGCCGTCCCATTTGTAAATATCAAGGCTGTACTGCGGTTTGTCATAATAAATATAATCGCCCGAAAATTCGTCATATTTGCTCAAACTCTTGTATGTTCGATATACCATACAAAGCTCTTCGTTGCCGTCGCCGTCAAAATCAATCTGCCTTACATAAGCAAGGCCGTCAATGTATTTTTCACCGTTTTCGCTTTTAATACTCGGGTCGCCGTATTTGTCAATCCTCTTTTTAACAACCTCGTAGTAAGCGTTGGCTTTGCGCTCTTTTTCGTTCAAGGTGTTGGTGATTGCCTGTGAACTTATGTTTCCGAAAGCGTCAATGTTGGAGCTTACAAGGTCAACCGTCACTTCCGCTTTTGACTTTCTTAAGCATGAAAGCTCAATCGTTTCAAATTTATCCTTAACGTCTTTGCCGCCGATTGAATAGGTGTTGCTTCCTATGTCATAAGTGGCATTGCCGCTTTTTTTGAATTTGCCGTGGTGAAGCGAATAAAGCGTGACCTCGCTCGGCTTGCTCTTGTCGCTCTTGCAAATCAAATATCTGTCGCCTTTTCTGTAAAAAGCAGTCCAATATCCCTCGCTGACTTTTTCGCTTGAATTGGCTTCCTCTTTGTAAAGCTGAACGAATTTGCCGCCGTGATAACCCCATACCTCAAGGTAGTAAACATTGTTGTCGTTGTAGCAAATCATCAACTCGTCTGATTTGTCGCCGTTAAAGTCCATTTGCCTTGCATAGCAAAGGCCTGTAAGTTTCGCCTTGTTTTCGCCGTATTTTGCCTCGTCAAGCGCTTCCCATTTAACGGCGCCGTATTTTTTTATGTAATTAATGCAAACGTTTCCTGCGTCCTTGTCAAAGCGCTCCGCCTTTTTGTTCTTGTTGCCGAGCGAAACGGAAAACGAAACCGCAATAATTATAATAAGAATGATTATCCCGAAAATCCATAAGCCTTTTATTACCTCGTGGCGCAAAAGAGGAAACTTGTCAATAACTTCAACGTCCTCCTCCGCCTCCTCAACAGCGGTGGCTTCTATTTTTTTGAGCTTGTTGATAACAGGGGATAAATCTATTTTAACTTTTGTTCTTTTTTTATTTGTTCTTTTTTCGTTTTCTTCCTCAATTTCATCGTCAAAATAATTATATTTGCTCACCGTTTCACCTCTTTTTGCAAATTATAGGCTTATCAAGATTTTTTCTTTTTTGATTTAGTAGATTTTTTGTCTTTGTTTTTATCGCTCTTTTTCTTGGTTGTTTTTTTCTTGTCTTTATCCTTCTTTTTTGTGGTTGCACTTTTCGGCTTTGCGTATTTGCTGTATGTCGTGTAGTTTACGTTGCCGTCAACCGTACGGGTAAGCACATAGCTTTTGCCGTCTTTTTTGATTTTTATGTCAACCTTTTTGGGCTTTATGTCCTCTTTCGCTTCAACCGTGCAGGTGAGCTTTCCGTCGTTTGCCGTAACAATCAGCCTTATATCGCAATTTGAATTGTTCACAAACTGAAAATCCTGACTGTTCCACTGCACCGTAGCGTCACCGCCGAGAGGAACATAGCTTATTTCAAGCGAATGGCACGCCCTTATCTTTATTTGAAGATTTGCACGCAGTACGCTTTGAAAAACGGTTGAGCTTACCTGGCAAATTCCGCCGCCGAGCCCGTCAACAAATTCGTCCCCTTGAACTACCTTTGCCGCTTGATATCCCGCAAGAACAGTCCTTTTGCCGACAGTCTGGTTAAAGGAAAATGTTTTTCCTGCCGGAATAACAATGCCGTTTAAATGGTCAACCGCCTCGTGAATATTTTTCGTTCTCGTTTCGTTAGACGAAAGATAATATGACGAATAGCTTGCAATTTCATAAGGAAAACTTGAATCAAAATCCTTTTTCAGCGCCGGATATACCGTGTTTGTTTCAGCCTCTTTAAACGTGGTTGAAAGGTCCTCCGTCGTTCTCATTGTTGTTGATTCGGTTGTGCTTGCGTAGTCAGCCGAGCTTTGCACATTGTTACCTGAAGCCTGCTGAGAATTTGAACATGCTGCAAGCATTGACGTAATTAATACCGCCGTGCAAAATACGGCAATTATCTTTTTCAATTATTTTTTCTCCTTGTATGGCTTTTTAATGTTAACCCAATTTTCTTTTATTACCTGCCTTGCTCTCGCAATTGCAAGTGCATCTTCGGGAATGTTGTCCGTAATCGTTGAGCCTGCCGCAATGTATGCCTTTTCGCCAACCTCAACAGGTGCAATAAGGTTGGTGTTGCAACCTATGAATGCGCCGTCGCCGACTTTGCATCTCATCTTGTTTTTTCCGTCGTAGTTACAGGTTACCGTTCCGCAGCCGAAGTTTACGCCGGCACCGACATCGCTGTCGCCGATATATGTTAAATGAGCGCTCTTTGTGCCTTCGCCCACAATTGAATTTTTAACCTCAACAAAGTTGCCGATATGAACACCTTTTTTAAGAATTGAGTTAGCCCTTACCTTAACGAACGGACCTGCGTCAACTCCGCTTTCAATCTCGCTGTCAAGGATTTTGCAATTGTCAAGTATAACGTCGTCGCCGACTGTGGCATTGTCAATATATGTGTTAGGGCCTATTGTGCAGTTTTCGCCGATAACTGTATTGCCTAAAATGATTGTGTTAGGCAAAATAACTGTTGATGAGCCGATTTTAACGTTTTTGCCAATCATAACTCCGTCGGTGCAAGGAATGTCAACCCCGTTAATCATATGCTTATCATTTATATTTCTTCTCATAATGTTGTTGAGATTGTTAAGCTGTTTTCTGTCGTTAGCGCCTAAGGTAACCTCGTTATTTTCAACAACATACGCACCTACATTTTTGCCTGCCGAGATAAGAATTTCAAGGCTGTCTGTAATATAGTATTCGTTTTGAGCGTTGTTGTTGGTGATTTTGCTGAGTGCGTATGATAGGTCACGGCCGTTGAACCAATAAAAACCGGCGTTTGACTCGTTGATTTTCTTTTCCTCGTCATTAGCGTCTTTATGCTCGATTATTCTTAAAAGTTTGCCGTTTTCGTCACGCTGAATATGACCTATTCCGTTTGTATCGTCAACAATTGCGCTGATAAGAGTGATTGAATTATCGTTTTCCTTGTGATAATCAAAAGCCTTGTTAATAGTTTCGGCGTCGATAAGCGGACCGTCGCCGTTTAATATAATGATATCATCGTCCAAGTGCTTGTCAATAAAGCTCTGCGCCTGCATAACAGCGTGGCCTGTGCCAAGCTGCGGCTCTTGAAGTACGGTTTCGATTTGCCCGTCTTTTTCTGCAAGATATTTTTCAAGCAATTCGTGCTTATATCCGGTAATAACGCAAATATCCTCTGCGCCTGCCTCTTTTACTGCGTCAACAACATAGCTTATCATAGGCTCAAAAAGCACATTACACATAACCTTCGGGCAGGTCGCTTTCATTCTTGTTCCTTTTCCGCCTGCCATAATTATTGCACATTTCATAATATTAAAATCCTCTCAATTATAAAAATCCATACTTTTAATTGTATCTAATTATGCAACAAAAAGCAAATATTTGCAAGTATTATTTAAAATATACGTAAATTCTTAATTTTTTTTATAAAAATATTTGTAATTTGCATTATATTGTGTTATAATTCTATCGCATTATACTGTAGAGGCAAGAATTGTTTGGTCCTAAAGTGGATTTTTGGCCTTGATTGAGAGTATAAGAATAATAAAGCTATAATATTTTTTAGGAGGTAACTCAAATGGCAAACAAGTGGGTTTACATGTTTGAAGAAGGCGACATGACAATGCGTAACTTGCTTGGCGGTAAGGGTGCAAACCTTGCAGAGATGACTAAAATCGGTCTTCCTGTACCTCAGGGTTTCACTGTTACAACCGAAGCTTGTACTCAGTATTATGAAGACGGTCGCAAAATCAATGACGAAATCATGGCTCAGGTTATGGAAGGCGTTAAGAAGATGGAAGAAATCAACGGCAAGAAGTTCGGCGATTTAAAGAATCCTCTTCTCGTATCTGTTCGTTCAGGTGCAAGAGCATCTATGCCGGGTATGATGGATACTATCCTCAACCTCGGTCTTAACGACGAAGTTGTTGCAACTATGATTGCAGGTAACGATGACCCTGCTTTCGAGCGTTTCGTATATGACTCATACAGAAGATTCATCCAGATGTTCTCTGATGTAGTTATGGAAGTTGGTAAGAAGTATTTTGAACAGCTTATCGACAAGATGAAAGAAGCAAAGGGCGTTCAGTATGACGTTGAGCTTACTGCCGCTGACCTTAAGGAACTTGCTCATCAGTTCAAGGATGAATATAAGAAGCAGCTTGGCTCTGACTTCCCGTCAGACCCTGTTGACCAGCTCAAGCTTGCTATCGAGGCTGTATTCCGTTCATGGGACAACCCTCGTGCAAACGTATATCGTCGTGATAACGATATCCCCTATTCATGGGGTACTGCAGTTAACGTAATGCCTATGGTATTCGGTAACCTTAACAACCAGTCAGGTACAGGTGTTGCATTCACTCGTGACCCTGCTACAGGCGAAAACAAGTTGATGGGTGAATTCCTTATCAACGCACAGGGCGAGGACGTAGTTGCAGGTGTTCGTACACCAATGCCAATCGCTCAGATGGAAAAAGAATTCCCTGAAGCTTATGCTGAATTTATCAAGGTTTGTGACACTCTTGAAAATCACTACCACGATATGCAGGATATGGAGTTCACTGTTGAAAACAAGAAGCTCTATATGCTCCAGTGCCGTAACGGTAAGAGAACAGCTCAGGCTGCTCTTAAGATTGCTTGTGACCTCGTAGACGAAGGCCATAAGACAGAGGCTGAGGCTGTTGCTATGATCGACCCTCGTAACCTCGATACTCTTCTTCACCCTCAGTTTGACGCTGCTGCTATTAAGGCTGCTACTCCAATCGGTAAGGGTCTTGGCGCATCTCCCGGTGCTGCTTGCGGTAAGGTTGTATTCACAGCTGACGACGCAGAGGCTTGGAACGAGAGAGGCGAGAAGGTTGTTCTTGTTCGTCTTGAAACTTCACCTGAGGATATCACAGGTATGAAGGCTTCACAGGGTATCCTCACAGTTCGTGGCGGTATGACATCTCACGCAGCAGTAGTTGCTCGTGGTATGGGTACTTGCTGCGTATCAGGTTGCGGCGATATCGTTATGGATGAAGAAAATAAGAAGTTTACTCTTGCTGGTAAGGAATACCACGAGGGCGACTATATTTCAATCGATGGCTCAACAGGTAACATTTATGACGGTATCATTCCTACAAAGGATGCTACTATCGCAGGCGAGTTTGGCAGAATTATGGGCTGGGCTGACAAGTTCAGAAAGCTTAAGGTTCGTACAAACGCTGATACTCCTGCTGATGCTAAGAAGGCTCGTGAGCTCGGCGCCGAGGGTATCGGTCTTTGCCGTACAGAGCATATGTTCTTTGAAGAGGACAGAATTGCTGCATTCAGAGAAATGATTTGTTCAGACACTGTTGAAGAGAGAGAAGCTGCTCTTGAGAAGATTCTTCCTTATCAGCAGGGCGACTTTGAGAAGCTTTATGAAGCTCTTGAAGGTTGTCCGGTAACTATCCGTTTCCTTGACCCACCTCTTCATGAGTTCGTTCCTACAGAGGAAGAAGATATTAAGAAGCTTGCTGATGCACAGGGCAAGAGCGTTGAGCAGATTAAGGCTATCATCGCTTCTCTTCACGAGTTTAACCCAATGATGGGTCACCGTGGTCTTCGTCTTGCAGTTACATATCCTGAAATTGCTAAGATGCAGACAAAGGCTGTTATCCGTGCAGCTATCAATGTTCAGAAGGCTCATCCTGAATGGACTGTTGCTCCTGAAATTATGATTCCTCTTTCATGTGACGCTAAGGAACTTAAGTATGTTAAGGATATCGTTGTTGCAACTGCTGATGCTGAAATTGCTGCTGCAGGCAGTGATATGAAGTATGAAGTTGGTACTATGATTGAGATTCCTCGTGCTGCTCTTACAGCAGGCGATATCGCTAAGGAAGCTGAATTCTTCTGCTTCGGTACTAACGACCTTACTCAGATGACTTACGGCTTCAGCCGTGACGATGCAGGTAAGTTCCTCAACGCTTACTATGACGCTAAAATCTTTGAAAGCGACCCATTTGCAAAGCTCGACCAGACAGGTGTTGGCCAGCTTATGGAAATGGCTGTTAAGAATGGTAAGGCTACCCGTCCTTCACTCCACTGCGGCATCTGCGGTGAGCACGGCGGTGACCCATCTTCAGTAGAATTCTGCCACAAGATTGGTCTTGATTATGTATCTTGCTCACCATTCAGAGTACCTATCGCAAGACTTGCTGCCGCTCAGGCAGCTATTGCAGAAAGTGGGAAATAATCGTTTATGGTGTCAAAAGCCCCTAAACATCGGCAATTTCACAGTTTCTAAGGACTACTTGAAAGAGTACAAAAAGTTCGATAAAAACATGAAAAAAGCGGGTAAATGGGAAGACATCAACGTAACGATTACGGTTTGATAAAAATAATCAGGGAATCATACTTTTAAAGTATGGTCCCCTTTTTGTATGTTTGAAAAAAGAAAAATATTAAATCCAGGTTGTCAAAAGTAGATTAAGAAAATGGAGGCGGGTCTATTGCAAGATACGCATTTGTATATACAAATACATTCTTGTTAGGAAGAATCCTAAAACCTCTATATCTCAAATGTTGTATTGGCGGGTGCATCTGCTTTGAGGAGATGTCAATTGGACACAAATATTCTAAATAATTTGAACTGGAATTTTGTAATTGATAAAATAATGAAATATCAATTTGATTATAGATATGGTAGAATATAGCTGTATAAATGTTGAGCGAAATATAATAACACGAGTATGGCGTGATAAAACACTAATGGCACTGTGTATAAAATAGAAAATTGGGTAGATGATAAATTAAAATTTAGGGAGGTGAACATATATTGGCAAGAGCAAAATATCAGGTATTAGTCATTCCATATCATATTGAAAACGGCAATGTAAAATATTGCATATTTAAAAGACATGATATGAAAGTATGGCAATTTATAGCAGGTGGTGGAGAAGATGAGGATGAAACTATAATAATATATGCAAAACGAGAGGCATATGAAGAAGCAAACATAGGTATGGATTGTAAATATTCTGTGCTTGATACACAAAATAGCATACCAACATACTGTTTTAAAGAAGCAAGAAAAATATGAGGTGAAAATTGTTTGGTTATTCCTGAATATACATTTGCTGTTAGGATGGATACAACAATTTTGGAATTGTCTCAAGAGTATACGGAATATGAATGGGTTGATTACAATACCGCATTAAAAAGACTTAGGTATGATAGTAATAAAACTGCGTTATGGGAATTAGATAGTAAAATTAAATTAGGAACATTAAATTAAGAATATTTATATTATGATTTATTTACAACAAAATTGTAGTGTGTTACAGTTGTAAGCTTGTCATAAGCTCTAGATTTTGAAATATAGGCTGAAAATTAGGTCTATTAGCAAATGAGGTAAAAAAGAATGCACAAGTATTTAGAAAATTTAAACAGAATAGAGTTTGTTGTAACAATGGCATGCACAGGAAGATGCATACATTGTTCAGAGGGAGAACATAAATCAAGTGGAAAACACATAGATGGAGACATAGCAGTGCAAGCAGTTATTGATATATGTAATAACTATGATATTAAATCTTTAATGACTTTTGGAGGAGAACCTTTGATATATCCGGAAGTGGTTTGCAACATTCATAAAACTGCTAAAGAAATGAACATAAAGGATAGGGCAATAATCACTAACGGATTTTTTTCTAAAGACAAAGAAAGAGTAAGAGAAGTGGCACAAATGTTGTCATATAGTGGAGTTCAAAAAGTGTTATTATCTGTTGATTCATTTCATCAAGAGACTATACCGCTTGATATAGTGAAATATTTTGCAATGTGCATAAAAGAGAGTGGTGTAGAAATTAAATTAAATCCTGCTTGGCTTGTGAGCAAAGAAGATGATAATGAATATAACAAAAAGACAGAGAAAATTATTTCTGAATTTGAGGATTTAAATATTCCACAGGCAAAAGGAAATGTTATTTTTCCAAATGGAAATGCAGTGAAATATCTAAGTGATTACTTCGACAAGAACAAGGAATATATAAATCCATATGAGGAGAATCCAATAGATGTTAGAACAATTAGTTTTTCAGAAAATGGGGATGTGTTGAATGGGAATATTTATGAAAAATCAATTATGGAGATAATTGAGGAATACAAAGTTTAGAATAAAGATACATTTCTTTTTTTAAGAAATAGTAAAACAAATTTAGAATTTATGAGGTGTGGCAATGATAAGAAAAGTAAGAGGTGAAGAAATACCAGTATGTGTGGATATTATTCACTTTTGTTACAAGGAAATGGAGAATGTGAACTTAATAATCTTGCAGTATTGCCAGAGTATAGACATAAGGGCATTGGAAGACAATTATTAGCTCATTCCTTTAATATAGCAAAAGAATTAGGCTGTAGAATTATTAATATAGCTATTGTAGAAGAAAACAGAGTTCTTCGTAAATGGTATGAGTTGAATGGAGCAATACATATTGGAACAAAGAAATATGATTTTTTTCCATTTACATGTGGATATATGAAAAAGGAATTGTAGAGAAATTTAGTATTAGGAGGCGAAAAGGAGAGAAGCGATGGACGAATGGTTAAAAACAAGAAACTTACCTTTACATTTTATATCTGTTGCAGGATTAGTATATAAAGGCGATGAAGTTTTATTGATTAAATCAAAACGTAGAGGATGGGAAATCCCTGGCGGAGTGGTAGAACAGGGAGAGGATATAATAAGTGGCTTAAAAAGAGAAATATTTGAGGAAAGTGGCATTGTTGTCGAGCCGGAAAAGTTTGTTGGTCTATATCAGAGATTGAATACTAAAGATGGATATGGTCCTCTTGAAGGAATGATTTTACCACCTGTTGTGAATTTGACATTTATTTGTAAATATATAG